>Ga0209060_10004869_pt1 | contig 10112 bp, 7 predicted proteins | sample Coa_R1_8_FD_187155 | JGI IMG/M metagenome (GOLD analysis project Ga0209060, IMG submission 187155) | Surface soil microbial communities from Centralia Pennsylvania, which are recovering from an underground coalmine fire - Coalmine... | ecosystem: Environmental > Terrestrial > Soil > Unclassified... | reverse complement strand
TTACTCCTGCCTTCGCGCAGGCAATGGAGCCGGACATGATATTCTCGCCATCCTTGGCGGCACGCTCGAGGTCAGCGAGCGCGCGGTCGACAGCGGAGCGGTCACGGTTTTCGCGCCAGGTCTTGAGCCGCCCGATCTGCTCCTGTTCGGCGCTGGGATCGACCGAGAGAAAATGACCGTTGCCTCCTGTCAGGGGCGACGGCTCTGTTTCGGTGTAGGCATTCACGCCCACGCGGATTTCGTTGCCTGCCTCGATCGCCTCGATCCGCGCCGCGTTCGAGCGAACGAGCCGCTCCTTCATATATTCCAACGCAGCCTGCGAGGCGGCACCGCCCATCTCTTCGATGCGCGCGATCTCCGCACCGATTTGCTCGACAAACGCTTGGACTTTGGTCCCGATCTCCTTCGAGCCATCGAAGATGTCGCCATACTCGAGCATGTCGGTTTCAAACGCGCCGATCTGCTGCAGGCGTAGCGACCATTGCTGATCCCAGGGCCGCGGCAGGCCGAGAGCTTCGTTCCAGGCCGGCAACTGGACGGCCCGGGCGCGAGCATTCTTGGACAACGTGACGCCGAGCATCCCGAACAGGATGCGATAGACATTGTTCTCCGGCTGCTGCTCGGTGAGACCGAGCGAGTTCACCTGAACGCCGTAGCGAAAGAGCCGGAGCTTGGGGTCCTGAACCCCATAGCGCGAGCGCGCGATCCCGTCCCAGACCTCTGCCATCGCGCGGAGCTTGCAGATCTCGGTGATGAAGCGCGTGCCCGAATTGACGAAGAAGCTGATCCGGCCGACCGCCTTAGGGAAATCCGCGTCCGAAAGCGCGCCGCGGGCTTTGGCGGCATCGAGGACGGCGATGGCGGCAGCGAGCGCAAAGGCCGCTTCCTCGACCGCGTCCGCTCCGGCCTCCTGGAGATGATAGGAGCAAAGATTGATCGGATTCCATTTCGGCATCTCGCGGGTCGTAAAGGCGATCGTGTCGGTGGTGAGACGAAGCGCAGGCCCGGGAGGAAAGATGTAGGTGCCACGCGCGAGATATTCCTTGATGATGTCATTCTGCGTCGTGCCGGTGAGCGATGCCCGCGGTGCGCCCTGCTCATCGGCAACGGCAATGTAGAGCGCGAGCAGCCAGGCGGCGGGCGCGTTGATCGTCATCGACGTGTTCATCTTCTCGAGTGGAATGTCGTCGAGCAGCGCGCGCATATCGCCGAGATGGGAAATCGGTACGCCGACTTTGCCGACCTCGCCCCTGGCGATCGGGTCATCGCTGTCGTAGCCGGTCTGCGTCGGCAGATCGAAAGCGATGGAAAGGCCTGTCTGCCCTTTGGCGAGATTGCCGCGATAAAGCGCATTCGAGGCCGCCGCACTCGAATGTCCGGCATAGGTGCGGAAGATCCAGGGCTTGTCGCGGGACACGCTCATGAGACGATCTCGTTTCGGCTTGGTTGCAATGCAGCACGTCCACCCCGGTTCCGCAATTGCGGCGCGAATCCCTCACGTTATGGTGCAAGGGGAAGGAACGTCGCCTCGGGGGGCAGCATGCCGGTCTTCAGAACCATTTCATTTGGTTTATGCGTGGCGGCCCTTCTCGCGGGCCTGGCTACAGCCAGCCCGCCGCGCCGCCACCACGCGATTGCGCTGCGCGAGACGACAATCCTTCCGGAAGTGGCGCCCGAAAGTGTCGGCTTCTCTGGCGAGCGTCTCGGTGTGCTGAACGCAGCCATGCACAGCGCGGTCGACAAGGGCGAAGTCGCAGGTATCGTCACCTTGCTGGCGCGGCACGGGAAGATCGTGAGCTTCGATGCGTACGGCAAGCGCAGCCTGGCGCTCGGCACGCCCATGACGAAGGACACGATCTTTCGCATGTATTCGCAGACCAAGCCGATGACAGCCGTTGCCATGCTCATCCTTTACGAGGAGGGCAAATGGCAGATGAACTATCCCGTAGCGTAATTCGTGCCGGAATTCGCCGATCTCAAAGTGTTCGCCGGTCTCGACAAGGACGGCAAGCCGATCCTCGAGAATCCGAAGCATCCGCCGACCATGCGCGAACTCATGACCCACACCGCCGGCTTCGGTTACGGTCTCTCGGACAAGGATTGGGTCGATCAGCAGTTCCAGAAGCAGCACGTGCTGCAATCGAATGGCCTTCAGGAAATGATCGGCAAGGTGGCGTCGATTCCCCTCCTCTACCAGCCGGGCACGCGCTGGTCCTACAGCATTGGCGTCGATATCCAGGGCTACATCATCGAAAAGTTGAGTGGACAATCGCTCGCCGATTTCATGGCGACACGCATTTTCAAGCCGCTCGGCATGGTGGACACGGGCTTCATCGTCCCGCCGGACAAGGTGGCGCGGTTTTCGTCCGTGTACATCAAGAGTGCGCAAACGGGCGGGCTTCTCGAAGTGACGCCGGCGATGAGCCCGATGGTTCAGGACTTCACAAAACCTCCTTTGATGGACTCGGGCGGCGGCGGGTCGCTTTCGACCGCGGAGGACTCGGCGCGTTTCTATCAGATGCTCCTTGATGGAGGCGCGCTCGGAGATGCACGGATCCTTTCGCCGGCCAGCGTGCGACTGATGGGTTCGGACGTCCTCGAATCGAGTGTGCAGGCGGAGGACAACAATGTCGGTCTTCCGCCGATCGGCGGCGATGCGCTCGGCTTCGGCCTTGATGTGGCAATCGATAAGAGTTCGGCCAAACTGGGCGCTCTCGTGGGCGATGGCAGCTTCTGGTGGGGTGGCGCTGCCGGCACCTGGTTCTGGATCGACCCGAAGAACGATCTGTTCTTCATCGGCCTGATCCAGCGGTTCAATCGCGGCGCGGCCGGTGACGTCGCACTGGTCCCGCTGTCACAATCGCTCGTCTATTCGGCTCTCCTCGACCCGGCGAAATAGCCGAATCCCCGCACCACGAACCTCAGGGCAGCAAGGAAATTGCTGCCCGTTAGCCCTGTATGACAGTTTTGGAACTTTCTTGTTGCATTGCAACAAAAGCCACGGCTTTACTTCGGTGCCAAGAAAGCAATCCGCGCGTTTGCCCGTGGGGAATCGAGGAGTGGAAAATATGGCGCAGCCGGCCGGCGCAAAGCCGTCGCTCGAGGTCTACAAGGATCTTTACGAGATCGGCGAAATCCCGCCGCTCGGTCATGTCCCGCAAAAGATGTACGCATGGGCGATCCGCAAGGACCGGCACGGCCCGCCCGAGCAGGCGATGACCATCGAGGTCGTGCCGACCTGGGAGCTCGACTCCCACGACGTGCTCATCCTCGTCATGGCCGCCGGCGTCAATTTCAACGGCGTATGGGCGAGTCTCGGAACGCCTGTCTCGCCGATCGACGGCCACAAGAATCCCTTTCACGTCGCGGGCTCCGACGCCTCGGGCATCGTCTGGGCCGTGGGTTCTAAGGTGACCCGATGGAAGATCGGCGATGAGGTTGTCGTCCACTGCAACCAGGATGACGGCGACGACGAGGAATGCAATGGCGGCGACCCGATGTTCTCGCCATCACAGCGCATCTGGGGTTACGAAACGCCAGACGGCTCCTTTGCGCAATTCGCGCGGGTGCAAGACCGCCAGCTGATGGAACGGCCCAAGCATCTCACTTGGGAAGAATCGGCCTGTTACACGCTCACGCTTGCAACCACCTATCGGATGTTCTTTGGCCATCGTCCGCACATCCTGCGGCCCGGCCACAACGTTCTCATCTGGGGCGCGAGCGGCGGCCTTGGCTCGTTCGCCGTTCAGCTCTGCGCGGTGTCGGGCGCGAACGCGATCGGCGTGATTTCCGACGAAGGCAAACGCGAATTCGTCCTCTCGCTTGGCGCCAAAGGCGTGATCAACCGCAAACAGTTCAACTGCTGGGGCCAGATGCCGAAAGTCGGCTCGCCCGAATACGACAGCTGGCTCAAGGAAGCCCGCAAGTTCGGCAAAGCGATCTGGGATATCACCGGCAAGGGCAACGATGTCGACATGGTATTCGAGCATCCGGGCGAGCAGACGTTCCCGGTTTCATGCCTGGTCGTGAAGCGCGGCGGCATGGTCGTGTTCTGTGCCGGCACGAGTGGCTACAACATCACCTTCGATGCACGCTATGTCTGGATGCGGCAGAAACGCATTCAGGGTTCGCATTTCGCCAATCTCTATCAGGCGGCCCAGGCGAATCGGCTCGTCGTCGAGCGCCGAATCGATCCTTGCATGTCCGAAGTCTTCAACTGGGAAGATATTCCCCGCGCCCACACCAAGATGTGGAAGAACGAGCATCTGCCGGGCAACATGGCCGTGCTCGTGAATGCCCAAAAGCCGGGGCTTCGCACTTTCGAGGACGTGATCGAGCTCGGCAAGGCGTGATCCAAATCGGATTTCTGGTCAGCCGATGACCGCCGAACTTCTTGGTCAATGCGACCGCGCCGTTCAGGTTGTCGAGCGCCTCTTGGCTTCCGCCAGATCGGCTGTTGCCGCGAAGGTCATGCGCGACGGGCGTGTCGATGCCGCGGCGCTTGATGAGCAGCAGCACGCGGCCCATGGCCTCGCTTGGTTTGCGACCTATGTCGAATGCCTGCGCCAGCTCTCCCGCTGGGCCAGCGCGCTAAGCGCCGGCGGCCGTTTCGGAGAGATCGAACAGCTCCTCCTCACGGCAGGCTTCGGCGAATATCTCGCGCAGATTTCCGGCGGCATTTTCATGAGCCAAAACGAGGTCGCGCGGCTTACCGATCTCGGACTTGATCAGAGTGCAATCACTGACGTCGCATCCGGTCCTGTCGCGACGTTGATCGCCCGCGGCACCTCGCGCGAGACGCGCTCGGCCATTGCCGAACACATGGCAAAACATGAAGGCGCCATGTTCATCGGCGATCCAGGATTGGACGAGACCCTCGCGCTTGTCCGCGAACAATTCTTCCGTCTTGCGCAGGAAAAGGTGACGCCCTTTGCGCATCAATGGCATCTGAAAGACGAGTTGATCCCGCTCGAATTGATCGAAGAGCTTTCCGCACTCGGTGTGTTCGGGCTCACCATTCCGGAGGCTTACGGCGGCGCCGGGCTATCGAAAATGGCGATGTGCGTCGTCTCCGAGGAGTTATCGCGCGGCTACATCGGAGTTGGCTCGCTTGCGACCCGTTCGGAAATCGCCGCAGAACTGATTCTCAATGGCGGCACGAAAGTGCAGAAGGATTTCTGGCTGCCAAAATTTGCGAGCGGCGAAAAACTTCCAACCGCTGTATTCACCGAACCGTCGGGCGGATCGGATGTCGCCGAACTGAAGACCCGCGGTGTGCGTGACGGCGACGTGTTCCGCATCTACGGTAATAAGACCTGGATCACCCATGCCGCGCGCGCCGACGTCATGACCTTGCTCGTGCGCACAAAACCTGACGTCAAAGGCTACCGCGGACTTTCGATGTTCCTCGCGGAGAAGCCGCGCGGGACGGCATCGCATCCTTTTCCCGCTCCCGGCATGAGCGGCGGCGAGATCAAGGTTCTCGGCTATCGCGGGATGAAGGAATACGAGATCGGCTTTGACGGGTTCGAAGTGCCGGCCAAGAACCTCCTCGGCGAAGAGGAGGGGCAGGGCTTCAAGCAGCTGATGCAAACTTTTGAATCGGCGCGCATCCAGACGGCGGCACGCGCGGTCGGCGTGGCGCTCTCCGCCATGGATCTGGGCCTGCGTTACGCGCTCGAGCGCCAGCAGTTTGGAAAAAGCCTGATCGCGTTTCCCCGCGTCTCCGACAAGCTTGCTATGATGGCCGTCGAAATCACCATCGCGCGGCAGATTTCCTACTACGCCGCGCGCGAGAAGGACGAGGGCCGGCGTTGCGACCTCGAAGCCGGCATGGCGAAGCTCCTTGCGGCGCGCGTCGCGTGGGCCGCCGCCGACAATGCCTTACAAATCCATGGCGGCAACGGCTTTGCGCTCGAATACCCGATCAGCCGCGTCCTTTGCGATGCGCGGATCTTGAACATCTTCGAAGGCGCAGCCGAGATCCAGGCCAACGTCATTGCTCGGCGGCTTTTGGACGACCGCGCCAACTGAAGCGCCCCAGCTCGACGAAATTGCGCGATGCCTCGCCTGTCGCGCTGTTAAGATCGCGGCGAGTTTGTGCACGAGAGGCGAACCATGCCCATTGCGAAGAACACGGTCTGTCTTTGGTACGACAGGGACGCGGAAGCGGCGGCCCGCTTCTACGCGGAAGTCTTCCCAGATAGTGCGGTGCACGCCGTTCACCGCGCTCCCGCCGATTATCCCTCCGGCAAGGCAGGCGATGTGCTGACGGTCGAATTCACGGTCGCAGGTATTCCATGTCTCGGCCTCAATGGCGGCCCCGCATTCACGCACAGCGAGGCTTTCTCGTTTCAGATCGCAACCGACAGTCAGGCGGAAACCGACCGTTACTGGGACGCCATCGTCGGAAACGGCGGGCAGGAAAGTGCCTGCGGCTGGTGCAGGGACAAATGGGGCATCTCATGGCAAATCACGCCGCGTGCGCTTACCCAAGCGCTGGCAGCCGGAGGCGCTGAAGCCAAACGCGCCTTCGAAGCGATGATGGGGATGAAGAAAATCGATGTCGCGGCCATCGAACGGGCGAGACGCGGGCCGCCCTGAAGCAAATCAGTGCCGTTGGCCGTGGACTTGCGGCGCGAACCACCGCCGGCACGCGCGGCTGAGGCTCGTGGGATCGCGATAGCCGAGCCGCTCCGCCATCTCCGCACGCTGACTTCGTGTCGTCTGCGCGTACATGCGTCCCGAGGTCAGCTCGCTTGTATCCTGCCGATCCGAAAACGCTGGCGAGCGCCTCGTCGTAAGCTTTTATGAGGTCATTGTTCATAGCTATCGGTAGGGACTGCGATGAGCACTGCTGCGTCGGCGGTGGTGGTGTTGTTTGCGCAGCTGCGTTCAGCGGAATTTAAAGTTCCTCGGCAATTATTGCGCCCTGTAACCATTATCACGGGCGAACGATGCGAACCTGGCTTCGGGCCGGCCTTGTCATCGCATTCTTGGGGCTGGCCGGATGCTCCAAGGGGGCGGATGAACTCTATTACGACGTGACGCCGGATGACGCCTTCGCCCGCCTTCTCAAAGCCGACATCACCGGCTTTCGCGATGCGCGGCAGTGCGGAATGCTGATTTACTTTGAGCCGAAAGAGTACGACGCCACTCGTACTATCGCCTGGGAAGTCACGAGCGGGGACAGAACGGTCGCCCGCTTTGGCTTTGATGTTATTCCCAAAGGCAATGGGAGCGTCATCGAGATGCAGATTCCCAAGGCTCCGGACGGCAAGGAGATTTACGACGGGACGCAGAAGTACAGTCATCCTGCGTTCCTCCAGCCGCTCCGACCGGCACTGCGCGAACTTGTGGATGCAGCAATGGAACAGCGCCCCTATGACTGGCACCGCCTGCCCGATATGGGCGTTGATTACACCATCTGCGCGAGTATGCGGCAAAACTTCATAGCCAGCGGCCAGCCCTACAGCATCGATGACCCGTCCGGCATGACGCACGAGCAGGCGGAAGCTGCGCGCAGCCAATACGGCACCCTGCCTGTTGAACGCGACGACGTCTTCGCACCGGTAGGCCTATGAAGAACCGTTTGCCACAGTGGGCCCGGTCCCTTGCCGCGCTGGCGCTCTTGACGATGCTCGCGGCATGCGATGACACGAAGCACTATCCGACCTCGACTGACGCCGCCCGCGAGAAGCTCGTCGGGACGACCATTCCTGACATCGCATTTGGCGCGGCCGCGCATAGCGCGCCCGGTGAAGCGACCGCTGAGGGAGTGCAATGGGCGGTGGAGGTCGGTCCCGGTGACGGATCGGTGGGCGATTCGGTGCATGACATTGGCGACGAGGTGATGATCCTCAAGGCCAGGTTGGTGGCCGCCGGTGACGGCATCGATCTGACCGTCGATCTGGCGCCACCGCCCCATGTCGATCCGGAGAAGTTCAAGGCCTTGTTCGATCAGCATCCGGGAATGGACGGGATGTTTCGAAATATCGTGCAGGAGCAAGCGGATTCAGTGCTGACCAATCGCCCATTTAGCTATGCCAACATCAGCGCAAGTATGGCGCTGGCGGTGTTGAGCGAATTGCCCAACATCCGGCAGCAATTCGACGAAGACGGAAAAATCTACGAACAACACGAGCGCGACACCATCGACCACGCTTACGACGCGGCCAGGTAGGCGACTGATCCGCGAGTACGAGTTCAGCGCGCCGCGCACCTGCACTAGAGAAAGATAGTGGTACTATGTCCTGCCTGAACGTAGCGGACCGGATTTCGCGGGCGAAGGAAACCACCGCCGGCACGCGCGGCTGAGGCTCGTCGGATCGCGATAGCCGAGCCGCTCCGCCATCTCCGCGCGCGACATGTTCTCGCCGAGAAATTTCTTCGCGCGGCTCTTCAGCTCGCGATCGAGGAGCGCGCGGAACGGTGCGCCCGCGGTCTCGAGCCGGCGCGCCAGCGTGCGACGCGAAACGCCGAGCGCGCGCGCAACCTCGGTCGCGCGCAGCCGTCCGTCGGGCATGGTGCGCAGCAGCCGCACGACCTGGGTGCGGAGATCCTGCGGGTCTTCGAGGCGGGCGAGAATCGATTCGAGCTCGGCGGCGGCGCTTCGCTGCAGCACCGCATCGGCGAAAGCGGAGGACACGCTGAGCCAGGCCTTCGGAATGACGATCGCGTTGACGCGATAGCCGAAGGAGATCTTCTGACCCAGCGCCGCGCGCAACTGTGCCGCATGCGCGGGCTCGGCGCAGGCGAACTCGAACGCGGCTTCTTTGGGTGGCCGGCCCAACGCAGAAGCCACCATCCAGCGCACGGAGCAGAGCGCGATCTCCATCATCGGCAGCCACTGCGTCTCGAGAAGCGGCACGGTGAGCTCGTATTCGAGCCGCACCTTCTCGCCGCGAGTCTTCATGTGCATGCGGAAGAACGGCGCGCGTACATGGGCGTAGCGGGTGAGCGCGGCGAGGCCTTCGCCGAGGTTCGCCGATGCCAGCACCGCGCTCGCGATCGCGCCATGCGCCGGCGGATTCCAGAGCTCGGGCGCCGTCAGCGCCCAGCCGCGTCCGAACAGCGCGCACGCATTCTCGATCTGGCGGACCTGCTGGAAGAGGCTGATGTCGGCGGCAGGATCGAGAAGCTCGCTCTCCGATACGCCCGTCCCCGCAAGCAGCGCCGCGCGCTTGGCCGGAGTGTCGCCAAACCCGCGCAGAATCAGGCGGAAATAGCCCATGGTCATGGGCAGGCGCTCTAGAGTGTCCGCCGGGCGCATTGGCACAAAATGCCACATCTTTGGCGCCCTGTGCACTGGCTATGCGCGCCCCTTTGCCCGATGATTTTCCAACAAGTGAGCGGGGAGACGTGGCTCCCCCTCAAAGGGAGAGGCTCGATGTCCTTCAAAGATCTGTACGCGCTCGCGACCGAAGGCTCGACGTGGAGCGTCAAGCAGGATTTCGACGCCGTCTTCAACTGGGATTACGACGACGGCCGCGCCGCCATGATGGGTCTCTACGCCAAGGGAAAGGAGATGCAGTGGGACGCCACCACCCGCATCGACTGGAGCCAGGAACTCGACGAAGACAATCCCCAAGGCATGCCGGAAGAGTCGCTGCCGATCCACGCCGCCGGCTGCTACCAGAAAATGTCTCCGAAGGAGAAAGGCATCGTCCGCCGCAATTTCCAGGCTTGGCAGATCTCGCAATTCATGCAGGGCGAACAGGGCGCCCTCATCTGCGCGGCGAAGATCGTGACGCAGGTGCCCGACGTCGATTCCAAATTCTACGCAGCGACGCAGACGATCGACGAGGCCCGTCACGTCGAGGCGTATCGCAAGCTCCTCGAGAAGTTCAAGGTCTCCTACCCGATGACGAAGCCGCTCAAGGAGCTGATCGATCAGACCTTGCGGGACTCGCGCTGGGATATGACCTATCTCGGCATGCAGGTGGTGATCGAAGGCCTTGCGCTCGCCGCCTTCGGCACCATCCGCGACAACGCCCAGAACCGGCTTTGCGCCCAGGTGAACGCCTATGTGATGCAGGACGAGTCGCGCCATGTCGCCTTCGGCCGCCTCGCGCTGCGCGATTTCTATCCCACGCTCACCCAGGCCGAGCGCG
>Ga0209060_10004865_pt1 | contig 10117 bp, 13 predicted proteins | sample Coa_R1_8_FD_187155 | JGI IMG/M metagenome (GOLD analysis project Ga0209060, IMG submission 187155) | Surface soil microbial communities from Centralia Pennsylvania, which are recovering from an underground coalmine fire - Coalmine... | ecosystem: Environmental > Terrestrial > Soil >... | reverse complement strand
CGAGTCACAAATGAATCATGACCGAACGTTATCTGTGCGGATTCACAAAACCTGAGGGGCGATCAGCGCCGCTTCTTGGAGCCTCCCCGAAACCACTTCGGCTCTTTCTGATCCGCCGCCCGGCGCCCGCCGCGGGATCGCGCGCGTCGGTCGCCCGCGCGTGTCCGTCGGTTCTCAACTGGCGGCGTGGCGTCGGCCGGCGCGAGCTCCAGACGATTCGTGTTCGGGTTGAACCGCAGATCGATCCGGCAGATGTGACAGCGATAACGCGTGTTCGGCTCCGGTGTCGGTTCGAGTCCGACGCGAGTGATCGGCGTCCGACACGCGGGACAGGTCCACGGCATAACTCACCGCACGAGACGATCTTACCAATTCGGATCATCCACGCCCGCTGGAAAGAGTCCGCGCGATAAAATCACCGCATGGCCAACGATCAGGATCTACAAATGGAACTCGAACGCCTGCGCGCTGAAAACGAGCGCCTGAAGGCGCAGCACACGCGCGGCGTGTCGTTGAAGGTCAGCGAGAAAGGCGGCGTGTCAGTCTACGGCCTGGGACGCTTTCCCGTGACGCTCTACAAGGAGCAGTGGGCCAAGCTGCTCGACATGGCGGACGACATCCGCGCGTTCATCAAAGAGAACGAAAGCAAGCTGAAGGCGAAGGGCGAATGAGCCGGTGGCGCGGCGGCGCCGTTTTCAACCCAGCAGCTCGGGCGTGCATCCATCGCGGGTCGATGGCATGCCGACTGCGTAGCGGCCTCTCTTGTGGAGGCTGATGATGAGAAGAGTTCCACTGTGGTTCTCGGCTGTATCCGTTGCGGCGGCGCTCGCGTTCGGCGCCCCGCAGCTGCTGGCGCAGAGCGAGCCGGCGAACGCGACCGGACAGTGCAAGGACGGCACCTACACGACGGCGAAGTCGAAGAAGGGCGCCTGCTCGTCACACGGCGGCGTCCAGACGTGGTATGCCAGCGCGAAGGCCGACGCGAAAGCCGCGGGCAGCGCCACGAAGGATGCGGCCAAGGACGTGGGCAACGCGGCGAAGGATGCCGGCAAGGCCACCAAGGACGCGACGAAGAGCGCAGTCAACGCCGTCAAGCCGCGGCCGTCGGATGCGCCGAAGGACGCCACCGCGAAATGCAAGGACGGCACGTACTCCACGGCCTCGCAGCACCGCGGTGCTTGCGCAAACCACGGCGGCGTCGCCGACTGGTACAAGTAGTCACGGCTTGCGAAGGCGCCACACGCCGTACGAGACCACCGCCCAGGTTGCGGTGGCCAGGGAGAGGACGACGTGCGGTCGGTACCGGGGAAGAAGTTGCCACGTGATCGCCACGAAGAGCAACAGGCCGAGGCTACCGAATGTCGCGCCGAACGCGTCCAGGGCCGCGGCGCGACCGCCGCGGGCCGCTCCGTTCAGTCCGACCCGCGCCTTTCGCTCCCGTTGATGCGACGCGAGCAACGTCAAGCTGGCCGGAAGAATCGCCGGAAACGCGAGGAATACACCGCCGACGCTCGGACCGTATCGATGCGCGTGAGCGGGACGCCGGTCACCGCTGTGAGTCCTCCGCCAAACAGGCAGAGGCCCGCCAAGCTCTTGGGTTTCACGGCATCGGCCAGGATCGCGAACGACGAGACGAAGAGTCCGCCGATGAGCGTGCGAAGCAGTAAGTCAGCCACGGCGACCTCATCACCCGCAAGACAGTTGCCGGGCTCGTATCGGGCGATGACGATCAACGAGGCGACCCGCTCCTACGAACGCTGGATGCGCCGCTGCGGCACGCTGATCGAAGCCGAACTGCGCGAGAAGCACGCGCGGATGCGGCGCGATCTGTTCCTGTTCTTTCGCGGCACGTTCTATCGCTGGACACAGCTGTGGCGCGAGCGCGCCGATGAGTTGTCCGCAGCGCCGCACGTGCTCGCGGTCGGCGATCTGCACATCGGCAGTTTCGGCACATGGCGCGACGGCGAGGGTCGCCTGGCCTGGGGCGTCGACGATTTCGACGAGGCGCATCCGCTGCCGTATACGCAAGACCTGGTGCGTCTGGCGACCAGCGTGAAACTTGGGATTGATGCCGATCAACTGTCCGTCGGCCTGAGGGAGGGGTGCGATGCCATTCTGGACGGATATGCGAACGCGCTCCGAGCCGGCGGCTGTCCGCTGGTCCTGGCCGAGGCGCATCAGAACATGCGGCAATTCGGATTTGAGGCGCTCAAGCCACCGAAACGTTTCTGGCGTCATCTCAAACGGCTGCCTCGCGCTCGTCAGGTGCCGCGTGACGTCACGCACGCGTTTCGAGACGCGCTTCCGCGGAGCGATGTGCCCTACCAGGTGCTTCGGCGCCGAGCCGGAATGGGCAGCCTGGGCCAGCCTCGATTCGTGGCGCTGGCGGAGTGGGAAGGCGGCTGCATCGCACGAGAAGCCAAGGCGCTGATTCCGTCGGCGATCGCGTGGCTCGCCGGTCAGCCCTCACGAGGACAGCCGTACTATCAACGCATCCTCGCTGACGCTATTCGTTCTCGCGATCCGTTTCAGCTCGTCGTCGGCCGTTGGCTGATTCGGCGGTTGTCTCCCGAAGCCAACCCGATCGACCTGACGGACTTGCCCAAAGAGCGCGACGAGGTGCAACTTCTGCGCGCGATGGGCACCGAGACCGCCAACGTGCATCTCGCCGCGTTTCGACAACGGCGCGCCGTTCTCGATGATCTCGCACGACGTCCGTCGAAGTGGCTGCGAGACGCGGCGAAGACGTTCGCGAAGGCGGTCGAGCAAGACTGGAACGACTATCGAGCATAAACGAGACCGGTGGCGGCGGCGTCCCGCAGGGCCATACCAAGCAGGTATAATCCTTGGCATCCTTCCCGTGCCGATCTCCGTTCAAATCAACCTGCGCGTTCCGGACCTTTCCGTTCGTGATGTCTCTGGCCGCCGGCGCATCTCGAATGGCGACGTCCGATTCTGGAAGGTCATCGATGTCGAGACGCTGCCAAAGGTCGGTGACGCGATCGAGTTGTCGGCCAGGACCATCATCTTTCAGGCAACGGTCAAGCGGGTCAATTGGGAGGACGACAAGAACTGCTTCGTCGTCGCCTGTCATTATGCGAAGCGGTCCATTGCGCTCGAGGAATTCGAGAGCCTGAAAACCGATCTCGATTGGACGATGAAACCGCTTCTACCGCTGGCCTGAGCGGTCAGGGTGCAGCGCCTCGGCAAGGGGCTTCCACACGATGAAGCTCAACCCGTCATGCTCGCGGCGTTGAGAATGCCGATCGCCAGGGCCAGGGCCGCCAGCAGAATTCCGCTCGCGACGTGATCGTCGGCAATCGACTTACGCAGATGCGGTACGAGGGCCGCGGTCGCCGCGTACGCGAGTGTCTGCGCCACGAAGGCAAGCGCAGCCCACGCGACCAGATCGGCCAGACTCACGCTCTGCGCCACTGCCTTGCCGACGGGCAGCGAAAAGCCGACGATGGCGCCTCCAAGAGACAGCGCTGCGGCTTTGTTGCCCTTGCGAATGAGCCTGATCTCGTGATGCGTGGTGAGAACGCTGTAGAGGACGATGAATGTCGTCAGTAGTGCCAGCGACACGAGGAACGCGAGCGCAAACGCACCGCTCCCGCTGAACAACTCCCGGACGCGCATCATCCTGGTCCTCCGGCGGCCGCAAGAATATCAGCTTCGAGGGACGTCCCGCGTCGCGTCAGCGGCACTCGGGGTGCTGGCAGTCGCACCGCAGTTCGGTCGACTGGCCCTTTTCTTTGCAGTGCTCGCTGCAGTACTTTCCCCACGTGCCGCCCTTGGCGACGATGCAGTTGCACGCGGGGTGTGCGCATTTTGCGGTATCAGCCATGACGCCCTCCCGCGTGAAGTTTACGCTCATTCGTACCCGCGAGCAGATAGACAGCACCGCCGCCGACGAGCACGGTCAGCGCTTTCGCTGCTGAATCTGCGCGACGAAGAATTCCTTCAGCTTTTCGTTCGTGAGCCCGAGCTCCGTCGCTTCCTGCAGCGCCTTGTCCGTATCCCATCCATCGACCATCGTGCGTTTCATGAGCCACATCCCGGCGGCTCTTCCACCGCCCGCTCAATGAATGAACGCCGGCTGGACGCCCGGCGCGGTGATCGTCTTCAGGAACGTGTCGACCGCCGCGGGATCCGGCGCCGACGCACTGAAAGGAATGTGGTAGTAGGGGATGTCGGCTGCCTTCGCGGCCGCGATGTTCGCGTCGATGTCCGCTCCCGGCTCGGTCGCAAGGCGCAGGTTGATGATCGACGCGTATCCCATCTTCTTGATTTCCTGGATCGCAGTCGGCGTAATGGCGCCGGCGCACGCGACGGTCGATTCGACCTTCGCGAAGTTCCGGATGCCAGGAACCTCCTGCTTCACGACCTGCGCGCTCGCCGCCGCGGCCATCAGGCCGACGACCGTGAGCGCAAGCGTCGAAATCTCCGGTTGCATGCTCCCACCTCCTCTTGACGAGTGCAGCTTAGCAGGTTGACAGACCTCGTGCGATTGAGCGAAGCTCCCATCGACAATCGATGGGAGAAGCGCAAGAGCTCCTGCCCGGCACTCTCGATCTCCTCATCCTGAAGGCGCTCGCCCGTGGCGCGATGCATGGCTACGGCATCGCGCAATATCTCAAGACCGTCTCCGACGATGTCCTTCAGGTGGGCGAGAGCTCGCTGTACCCAGCGCTCCAGCGTCTGCTGTTGAACGGCTGGGTGACCGCCGAGTGGGGCGCGTCGGAAAACAATCGACGCGCGCGCTATTACACTCTGACCGCCGCCGGGCGCAAGCAACTGACCGCGGAACGACGAGAGTTCGATCGGCTCATCGTTGCCATCCACAAAGTGCTGAGCGCGACCTGACGAACGCGACGCAGCCGCCGACATCCTCGGCGTCAGGCGCAGCTCGTCTACGTTCCCGAGAAACCGATCTTGTGTTCGCCGCCAGTTCGCAGATCGTCCGAATAACCGGCCTTCAATCGAGACCACTGCGCCGTGGGACGTCCATCGGTGCGGATGTTTTGCTTGCCCGTAAACCGTTGCGGCCAACCGGCCGGCGACTCCTCCCACGTTTCTTGACGCCCGTAGACCGTCAAGTCGAGCAGCCGATAACTGTTGTCCATCGCCTCGACGCCGCGCGCCGTGGTCCAGTACGTCTCGAAGACCGTGGATCCTTGTCGCAGGTAGCAGACCAGGTGCATTCTGCCGACACGGCGTCCAGCGAGCAGGGTGTCGAGCGAGTTCTGCGCCGAGTACCAAGGCATCTCCCAGCCCATGAAGTCGCGGTATCGAGCGCTCTCGTCGTACGGCCCTTGGCAAAACGTCGCGTAGGTGACGTCGCGAGACTGGATATAGGACAGCTCGCGCACTTGCGAGGTCACCCACGTGCACCCTTCGCACTGCTCCGGCGCTGGGCGCCCGAGGTGCCACATGAAGTAGTAAGCGATGAGCATTCGCCGTCCTTCAAACGTGTCCAAGAGCGTCACCGCGCCACGTTCGCCAACGAGCGATGTGGTGGCGTCTACCTCGACCATCGGCAGGCGTCGGCGGGCAGCGGCGATCGCGTCGCCGTCTCGCGTGTGGGCCTTCTCTCGAACCCGGAGCGCGTCCAGTTCGGCTTCGAAATTATTCCGATCAACAACCGTGGGAACTCCACGTTCATCCTTCGCAACATCGGTCATCGTCCCCTCCATGCGCAGATCGGTTACCGGGTTTGCGTGCAAGCCTGTTTCCTGAGGGCGAGCCCATGAGAAAGCAACTCGAGTGGATGATTGACCGGCCGTCATCAATCCAAATCCGGCCCTCGTGGATCCGGACGCGCCATCACGATTTCAGGCCGCGCGCGGAACGGCACATTTCCTGCTCGCTCGTCGCTTCGTCCGTCGAAGCAGCGGAAGCAGGAGCAGTCGATGCCAGATTGTCGGCAGCGGCCCATCGCGTCGCGCCGGATTTTCGTCGGCGCCAGGCTGGTGTGCGGGCTGACGCTGATCGCATCGGCCGTTCATTGCGGCAGCAGCACGTCGCCCACGTCACCATCGCCACAAGCGCCGCCGTCGCCACAAGCGCTCGCGCAGGCCCTGCCGCTCACGCAGGAGAGCGCCAACTTCACCTTTCACTATTCGAGCGGCGATTCGGTCGATCCGCAGCACGAAGAGCTCTGGTACGCCTGGGCCATCGTTCACCTGGGCGTCACGTCGCCTCAGAAGATTCAGTACTACAAGTACACGTCGACAACTCAGATGCTGCAGATCACCGGGATGGAGGCCAATGCCTGGGCGGATCCGCCCAACTTCAGCGTCCACGCGATTTTCCCGTGGAATGGCCACGAAGTCGTGCACGTGCTGACCGCGCTCGTCGGCAGGCCGTCGGATTTCTTCAACGAAGGCATCGCGGTGTCGATGCAGGTCGATCCGTCTGCGGCCGATCCGACACAGGTGCTCTGGAATGGCGTGCCGCCGGATGCGATTGCTCGCGCGGCGTTGGCCGGAGGACAACTGCCGCACGTGCAGGACATGGCGGACACGGCGTCGTTTCGAGTGATACCAGACACGAACGGCTATCCCTGGGCCGGATCGTTCCTGCAATTCCTCGTGACGAACTACGGGATGACGAGGACGCTCGATTTCTTCCGCGGCGGCGGAGGACGGGACGAGTCGCTGAGCACGATCCAGTCGCGCTTCCAGCAGGTGTATGGTCCCTCGCTCACCGATGCGGACCTCGCGTGGCGGCGCTACTTATCGAACGAATAGAGTATCCTCCCGGGCAGCTTTCAGAGGTGCACGCGCATGAGCGATCGAGTGACGGCCACAGCCGAACACCCTGGGTCTGCTCCTCGGGTCATCACACCAGACGGCGCGCGCTGGTGGATCCTCTTGGTCGCGCTCCCGTTGACCGTGGGTGTCGTGTACAGCCTTCGTCGATGGGTGCTGCAGCCGATGGGTATCGTCAACGGGACGATCGGTTTCTTCGAGGTCGTCGTTTGGGCGTTCTTCGTGGCGACGTCGGTGGCGCAAGCGCTCGTGTGGAAGAAACAAGTCGCCAGCATCGGTCCGCCCGCGCTCTGCATCGTGCTCTTGATGGCCGTGGTCGACATCGTCCGCACCCGCGTGCTCGAGCCCTATCGTCTCGTCACTCAGCACATCGGCCTCTCGGAGACGTTGACGTGGACGTTGATCGTCGGCAGCCTGATGGCGATTGGGTTGTCCGTGACGACTCGATCGTGGATCCGAAGCGCGGTTGAATGGGTCAGACTGCAGCCTCGCCGGCGCTTTACGTTTTACGCCGTGCTCTGGATCGTCGTCGTCGTCGCGCTGACGCTGCTCGGCGCCGCGGTGCGTCAGCTCGAGGCGATGCTGGCCCTCGTCGGCGTGATCAATGGATGCGTCGGCGTCGCCATCGTCGCGCCGTTCATCGAGCAGCCGTTCTCTCAGGCGTTGATGGGATTTCTGTACGGCGTCAGCGTGGACACGCTGTCCGCGGACCGCACGGTCGCGACCAGAACGATCAACGCCGTCGCCAATGTCATTCAGCAGGTCGCCACCGCCGTCGCATCCGCGTTCGGATCGTCGGTGGACCTGCACGACGGATTTGTCGTCTCGCTCTGGACGACGCTGGCGGTGGTGCTCGTCACGCTTCTGTTGCTGTCAGCCAGCCGGAGATCGGCCGCGCCGATGATCGCGTCCTAGTTCCGAGACGTCGTCCAATTCATCTCGCGTTCATCTTCCGGCCTCTTACGCATTCTTCCCGCGAGTTCCTGCATGCTATGGGATAGCGGTGCGAATCCTGTTGGTCGAGGACGAGCGATCGGCGGCGCGGATGATTGCGAAAGGTCTGCGCGAGCACGGACACGCGGTCGACGTGATCGCGGACGGCGCGGCGGCTCTGGAGCAGGCGCGATCGGCGGAGTACGATCTGATCGTTCTGGACCGGCTCCTGCCGTCGAAAGACGGCGTGACGGTCTGCCGAGAGCTGCGGGCGAGTGGCTTCATCGCGAAGGTGCTCATGCTGACGGCGCGAGACGCAATCCGCGACCGAGTCGAGGGTCTGGACGCCGGCGCCGACGATTACCTGACGAAGCCATTCGATTTTGCTGAACTGCTCGCACGCGTGCGCGCGCTCGCGCGACGCCCGACCGCCGTGCTCGAGTCGAACCTCATCGAGTGCGGGCGCCTCGTCCTCGATCGGCGGACTCAGGACGCACGTGTCGACGGCGAGCGGATCGAGCTGACCGCTCGCGAGTTCGCACTGCTGGAATACCTGGCGCGCCGACCTCAAGCGGTCGTTTCGCGAGAAGAGCTCGCCGAGCACGTGTGGGACAACCGATACGACCCCACGACGAATGTGATCGACGTGTACGTCCAACGCCTGCGACGCAAGATCGATCGCGGAGCCGAGTCGTTCATTCGAACGCGCCGCCGCGCGGGATATCAATTCGTGGGACTGCCCGGAGAACCGTGACGACGCTGTCGATTCGATGGCGGTTGACGCTGTGGGTCGTCGCGCTCATGGCGGCCGCGCTGAGCGCCTTTGGCGCCGGCGTCATGTGGCTGCACGTCCGATGGACGCGCGCGGAGTTCGACGCCGGACTCCAGAACGTGGCCGCGACCGCCGCGCGCATGATCGATGAGGAGTTCTCCGAGACCGGTAACTTCACGCGTGCGGTGGCCGAAGTACGCGAATCGCTGAACGTGCCAGGGCTGGCGACGGCCGTGCTCGACGGCGACGGCCGCCCGATGGCGGCGCACTGGCACGGCCTGGATTCGCGCCGCGTGACCGAGATCTGGACTCGGTCGGAACGCACGCGGTTTCAGACGTCGATGGTCTCCGACACACCCTGGCGGGTGCTGTTGCAGCCCGAGACGACCGCCGCCGGCCCGTACACACTGGTCATCGCGCGGCCGATGGACGAGAGCGATCGGCAACAGGTCGTCTTGCTGCGCGTGTTGCTGATCGCCGGCGCCACGGTCGTCTTGCTCACCGGCATCATTTCGTGGTGGGTCGCATCGTCCGCGCTGCGGCCCGTCACGACGATGGCGCAGCAGGCGCATGTGATCACGGCGGACTCGCCCGATTGGCGGCTGGACGGAGCGACGGCTTCGGACGAACTGGGTCAACTGGCGCGCGCGTTCAACGCGCTGCTGGCGCGGTTGGCGCAAGCGGCGAAGATTCAGCGCGACTTCATGGCCGACGCATCGCATGAGCTGCGCACCCCCGTCTCCGTCATCAAAACGGCGGCCGAGGTGACGCTCGACCGGCCGACGCGCGATGAAGACGAATATCGCGAGGCGCTGACGATCATCCAGCAGCAGAGCACGCGTCTCAGCCGCTTGGTCGAGGACATGTTCGTGCTCGCACGCGCGGATGCGGATGGTCAGGCGATTGTGATGCGGCGAATCGATTTGTCTGCGATCGTAGCGGACTGCGCTCGCGCGGCGGGTGTCGTGGCCGCCGCGAAGGGAATCCATCTCTCAGCACAGATCGACGCGGATCAAATCGTGGTGGGCAACGACGATCTTCTCCGGCGCCTGGTCACCAACCTCCTGGACAACGCGCTGCAGTACACACCCGAGGGCGGATCGGTGGACGTGGCGGTCGCGCGTGCCGGTTCTCGTGTACGCGTCAAAGTGGCCGACACGGGGCCGGGTGTGCCGGTCCACGAGCGCGACCGGATCTTCGAGCGGTTCGTCCGGCTCGATGTCGCGAGATCCGCCACCGCGGGGGCCGGTCTCGGACTCCCAATCGCACGCTGGATCGCGCGCGGCCACGGCGGGACGTTGGCCGTCGACGATCGCGACGGGGGAGGCAGCGTGTTCACGTTTCAGCTTGCCGCAGAGCCCGGGGCCTCGCCGGGCCAACACGAAGGATCCGCAATGCGTACATCCACACGCGTCTTGTGTTCACTCGCGCTGCTGCTCGCAGCGCCCGCAGCGTATGCACAGTCGGCCGATGGCTCGACTCCGGATCAACCGGCGCGTCCTCAGGCGATCGAGTACAGCGAAGGGTACGAGACGCGCGCCAAGATCCACAAGATCGCGAGCTACGCGACGCTGCCGCTCCTGGCCACCGAAGCGATTCTTGGCGAGAACCTCTACAACGATCCGCAAGGTCGACTGAG
>Ga0209060_10004864_pt1 | contig 10118 bp, 9 predicted proteins | sample Coa_R1_8_FD_187155 | JGI IMG/M metagenome (GOLD analysis project Ga0209060, IMG submission 187155) | Surface soil microbial communities from Centralia Pennsylvania, which are recovering from an underground coalmine fire - Coalmine... | ecosystem: Environmental > Terrestrial > Soil > Unclassified... | reverse complement strand
CGATTCTTCCACTGGCCGCTGGCCTTCCCGGAAGTTTTTGCTTCCGGCGGTTTTGATGTGGTGCTGGGAAATCCGCCCTGGGAGCGGATCAAGCTTCAAGAAGAGGAATTCTTCGCCACGCGTGACGCGGAGATTGCGCGTGCGCCCAACAAGGCGGCGCGGCGGAAACTGATCGAGCAGCTTCCTGACCAGAATCCGTTGCTGGCCCGTGAGTTTGCGGAAGCCAAGCACGCCGCCGAGTCGGGAAGCAAGTTTGCACGCGAAGGCGGGCGCTTTCCTCTCACTTCCAGGGGCGACATCAACACCTACGCGCTTTTTGCCGAACTTGCCCGCTGGCTGATGAACCCCCACGGGCGCGCCGGAGTTATCGTGCCTACCGGCATCGCCACTGACGACACCTGCAAAGCCTTCTTCGGAAGTCTTAACGAGAAGCGCCATCTCGCCAGCCTGTTTGACTTTGAAAACCGCGAAGGTCTGTTTCCCGCGATAGACAGCCGGATGAAATTCAGCCTCCTGACGATGACCGCCAGGCCGGTGGCGTGCGCCGAGTTTGCCTTCTTCTTGACCCGTGCTGGGCAGCTCCGCGAGACTGGGCGGCGGTTTTCTCTCTCACCGGAAGACTTGACGCTGCTCAACCCGAACACTCAGACCTGTCCTGTTTTTCGCACCCGCGCCGACGCCGAATTGACGAAGAAAATCTACCAGCGCGTCCCGGTGCTGGTGAACGAGCGCACGGGCGAGAACCCGTGGGGTATCCAGTTCCTGCGAATGCTCGACATGGCCAACGACAGCCACCTGTTCCGGACCGCGCCGGGCGAGGGCTTGCTGCCGCTTTATGAAGCCAAGATGCTGCACCTGTTCGACCATCGCTGGGCCACGTACGACGGGGGCGAGACGCGCGATTGCACTTTGGACGAAAAACGCGACCCTTGCTTCACCGTCCGTCCGCGTTACTGGGTGCCCGCGCGGGAGGTGGATTCGCGCCTCGAAAAGTGGGATCGAGAGGGCACCGAGCTCCTATGGCGCTGGGAACGCGCCCGCCGGGAGCCAAGTCATATGCTTTCTTACCAACGTAAATGCCCTCGTGTTCGATTATGTAGTCAGGCAGAAGATAGGGGGCACGTCTCTAGGTTACTTCATTTTGAAACAGCTACCCGTTCTACCCCCCGACCCGTACAAGGTTTCCGACATCGGATTCATGGCTCTGCGGGCTTTGGAACTCGTCTACACGGCCTGGGACATCAAGCCTTTTGCCGACGACCTCTGGCGCGATTCTGACGAAAACCTTCGGCTCCTCATCCGCTGCCAGTGGGAAGAAAACAAAAGCGCGACGGGCGGGCATGAGTGGAATCCGCCCGAATGGGTGGAAATTGACAAAGACGGCATCCCCCTTCCGCCTTTCAAGTGGGATGAAGACCGCCGCGCGCGCCTCCGCGCCGAACTCGACGCCTATTACGCCCTACTTTACGGTCTGAACCGCAAGCAGTTGCGCTATATCCTTGACCCCGCCGATTTGACCCAGCGAGAGCTTGAAGACATCCTGGACCCGTGGGAAGAAGTCACCGACCCGCTCGACGACGGGGCATACCGCGAGCGCACGGCAAAATCCGACTTCCCCGGTGAAACCTTCCGCGTCCTGAAGGAAAAAGAGTTGAGGCTCTACGGCGAATACCGCACCCGCCGCCTGGTGCTCGAGGCTTTTGAGAAGCTTGCCGCCTCCCCTCGCTTTCGCGACGAGATGGTGAAACGCACTTCGGCGCTCGAAATTCCCGGCGAGCACGATACGACGGCCGGCGTCTGAAAGTCTGTCATGCCCATGCTGCTGAAAGACTTGATCCAGCAGGTCCCGCGAGAGGTGGAGTCGGAGGTGAGAAAGGCAAAGGACCGATTTAATGCACGCATCCGACATGGAATGCGCGGGGAAACAAGGCTGAACCTCCGCCGTCGCGCCGATGCAGCCCGTGGGAGGGACGAGACGGTGGCAGTCCCGATCGTGCTGGTATCGGGCCTTCCGAAACCTTTGGAGCCACAGGAGAAGCAAGCAATTGATAACAAGTTTGGTCTGGCAGTCATCCTCGGGCGGTACCGACGCGAACTCACAGCGCTCCGGGATTGTGGTGAAATTGTTTCCGAACAGTTGATCCCCCAGATCAGCAGTGAATCTGCTGGCCGAGAGCTCTTGGATGGCCGAGAGGAGAGCATCAAGAAAGCGCAGGACTACGCGGCTTTCTTATTGAAGAGGCTGGATGAGTTTGATTTGACCAAATTTATTCTTCGGGTTAACGAAGACGTGCTCGGCCGCTACACCTATCGCGTTCGACCTTACTCGGACCACCCAAATCCGACAATCGAACTGTATTGGGGCGTCATTGGCCTAGTGGCTCACGATTTGCGGATTTCAGTTGAAGACCTGACCTATGTTGTCCTTGCGCATGAACTTGCCCACGCCTACACACACGTTGGCTTCGATGCGAATGACTGTTATTGGGACTCCGACCATTTCGCCAAAACCGCGCACGAGCTCAAAGAGGGGCTCGCTCAGTTCTATACTCTGCAAATCTGTAAATTGGTTGCTGAAAACGCGTCGGACCCGGTGGGAGCCTTCAGCGCCCTCCTGTCCAAGCAACCTGACGCTTATAGCACTCATATTCGCTGGCAGAACGCCTCGCCCGAGGACGTGCGGCTAGCGATGTTGGAGACCCGAAGCTCTGGGAAGCCTGGAACCCTGGCGCAGTTCGAAGCCTCGCTACGTGAAGCGTGCTCCCGGCTCCGCCATTGACGAGCGGCGGATGTCGCACCCGCCGCCTGGTGCTCGAAGCCTTTGAGCGCAAATCCAGGACTGAACGCTTCTCGATTGGGAAAGAGACTGCAATTTCGTAGGAGTACAGGAACTGTGGGACGAATTTCCAGGTTAACAGTGACTAACTTCAGGTCCATTAAAGAACCTGTCGAATTGGAATTTCCTCGAAACGCCCCTCTTGTGTTGCTTGGACCCAATAACTCTGGGAAAAGCAGCATCGTCCGGGCGCTCGAACTGATTGCGGGAGAGACCTGGCCCAACAGCTTTGATCCGGACGATCACGATTTTCATTGCCGCGATAAGTCGAATGTTCCCATTTCTATTAGCCTGGACTTGGAAGCTGTATTTCACTACGACAAATACAAAGCTACCCGTCAGCAGGTTGTGGGCTTGACCCTGTCCTACTCTCCCGACTCAGGTTCCTCGTTCCGAATGGCGTTCAGTGACGGGGTAGACTCCCCATACGTGACGAAAGAGGTACGCGCGCAGTGTCCATGTATTGTTGTGGGTGCAGATCGCCGTCTCTCATACCAACTGAGTTACGCTTCCAAATATACGTTCCTGGCAAAGCTGATGCGGCAGTTTCATAGAGCCCTGACTGCAGAGGAGGAAAGGGTGGAGGCTTTGAAGAAACGATTCGGTGAGATCAAACACCTCTTTCAAGGCGTAGAACCTTTCAAGATGTTTGCGGCAGAGCTGCAGCGTCAAGTCGATGATTTTTCAAGCAATATCGAGTATCGACTGGGAGTTGATTTCTCCGCTTATGATCCTTCTAATTACTTTCATGCTCTCCGAGTGCTACCTGAGCAAGGAGGCCAAGTACGAACCTTTGAAGAGCTCGGGACAGGACAGGAGCAAATTCTTGCGTTGAGCTTCGCCTATGCGTATGCAAAGGCATTTCATGGCCAAGGTGACGAAGGCTTGATCTTGGTGATCGAAGAGCCCGAAGCACATCTCCATCCACTGGCTCAGAGGTGGGTCGGACGAAAGATTTATGAACTGGCAAAGGAGGGCGTTCAGGTTGTGATCACAACACATAGCCCTGCTTTTGTTGACGTAGAAAATCTTGAAGCGCTTGCATTGGTTTCTAAACAGGATATGGCAACCACGGCAACTCAACTTACAAAGACAATGCTGGCAGAACATTGCCAGGCAACCGGCGCTACGAAGGCTGAGCCTGAATCAATACTTCCGTTCTATGCTGTAACAGCGACTGAAGAAATTCTCTCTGGGCTATTCGCCAGAAAGATTGTTCTTGTTGAGGGACCAACGGAGGCGCTCGCACTCCCGGTATATTTCACTCGCACTGGACTGAACCCTACCAAAGAGGGGATTGCATTCATTCCTGTTCATGGTGTCGGTAACCTGGCAAAATGGTGGCGGTTCTTTTCTGCCTATCATATCCCCACTTACGTCGTCTTCGACAATGACTCGAAGGAAGATGCGAAGGGGGAAAGGCGCGAAGACCTCCTCTTGGCTCTCGGGATTCCACGACACAAGTGGAGCGGTGTGATGCGTTCAGATAAATGGGTCATCTTAGATCATTTCGCCGTGTTCGGTAATAATTTCGAAGAATGCCTGCGTACACATTTTGGACAGACGTACGACAGGCTGGAACAAGAAGCCCAGAAACAATTCGGTCTCACTGCGAGCCAATCGAAGCCTCTAATCGCTCGGTACGTGGCGGAAAAGATGACCCATAGACGAGGAGAAGATTGGAAAGGCTGGACCAGGATCCGAACAATGGCAAGCGCCGTTAGATCGCTTACCAGGTAAGTAAGCTGCTCTTTGGAGCTGGGACCCAAGATGTTTCGCCGTCGCAAACATACATCATAACGCCTCATAGAAGACCTGAGGGTGCGGCAAAACAAGTAAAGAGATTTTGATTTTGAGATCCGGTTGTGCAGGTGGTCAGATAACCCCTAGAGGTGCGATGACAATGACGATGAAATCTGGTCTACATGAAGGTGGACTGTCAAAGGATCAGCTCGATTTAATCGAACAGTTCGAGGCGGATTTCAACGCGATTGAGCGGTTTCTGCGGAAGATTGGCAGCGGCGATAAGCGCGACTCATTTGTCCATCTGGTTAACCTGTATCACGATAAGCATCCGGCTTGGCGCGACGGCGATCTCCTCAAGGTGAGTGCGGACGTTCGTAATGCTATCGTCCATGGCAAAACTGAACCGTACCGACACGTTGCTGTGCCAACACCGGAGCTCGTGCAAAATCTGCGAGCTTGCCGGGAGCGACTGACGAATGCGCCTCGCGCCATCCCGACATTCCAGCGACATGTTGAAAGAGTTTCCGTTGACGCCGATCTCGCGAAGGTCTTGAGGATCATCAAGAACAGGGATTACTCACAGTTCCCAGTTTACGAAGTTGAAAAGTTTCGAGGGCTGCTTACCGAGAATGGAATTACGCGCTGGCTTGCTCACCATGTAACCACGCAGCTGTCCCTGGTTGAGCTGGGCGAAGCCTTCGTCGAGGAAGTGCTTCAAAGCGAAGAGGAGCGGAAGAACTACGACTTCGTCGCACGCGGTACTCCCATCGAGGAAGTGGTCGAACTGTTTGCATCAGAAGGGTTGCTGGAGGCAGTGCTCATCACGGCAAGCGGGAAAAAGTCGGAGGCTCTGTTGGGGATTGCTACGAGATGGGACATTATTCACCTCAAATGACGGTGCGCTCCCAGACTTAGAGTATGATCGACACGCCGCCCAGGGCCGTAATACACATAAACTTCTTGCCGGAGGTTCTTCTCTTCGACCCACGGCGCATTTGGACCGCCCTAGGGAGGGCTGAATTGAATAGCGCCCTGAAACCTGGAACGCGAAAAAGGATCGAACCAGAGTTGGGGCCAATGATAATCTGGCTCGTGCAGCGCGACTACCTGCTGCGAACAGCTGTAGAGGTGCTAAAAGACTAACAGGCGTCCCTGTGTAACGCTTTGCCCGAGCCTTGGAACATATCTGAAATTGAAACCGGCGGAACTCGTTATAAAGTTGTTTCAGGGAAAAATATCTTCCAAGGCCGAGAGAAGGTTCTGCTGGCCGTGGATTCCATCCTCTTCGAACTTCGAGTTTACCTTGAGCTCCTGAGCTCAAGATCATTTGGTACGGTTAATTAAAGGCTAATCAGATTCATGGATAGTCAAAGAGCCGGTTGACCGGGTGGATATGTACCGAACGGTGGACAATTTGCATTGGTAGTCACAAAGAGATAACATGTGGTCATGAACGTTTCTGTGCGCGATCTTAAGGCGAAGCTGTCCCGTTATCTGAAGGACGCCGAAGCCGGCAAGGATGTGGTGGTCACTTCGCGGGGGCGGCCGGTGGCGCGCTTGCTTGCCGTTGCGGACAATGGCGCCGAAAAGCCTTCGAGCGAGGAACTGCAGAGCCGGCTGAAACTTCTGCCCGGTGTTCGGCTGGGAACGGGCGGAAAGCCCCTGGGGGCGAAAAAGCCGATCCGCATACGGCCGGGGCAGAAGAGCCTGGCTGAGATCGTTTTGGAGGACCGCGGTTGATCCTCTATCTGGATACCTCGGCGCTGGTCAAGCTCTATGCGGAGGAGGATGGGAGCGACCTGGTGCGGCGGGGGGTTCGCGAATCGAATCTTATTGCTACAAGCGTGATGGCCTACGCAGAAACCCGGTCGGCGCTGGCGAGAAAGAGCCGGAGCAGTGAAGTATCGCGCGCTGCCTTCACAAAATGCAAACGGGACTTCGACCGCGACTGGCTCAGGCTGCATCGGCTGCCGGTTGATGAACCGCTGGTGCGAAAGGCCGGAGAGTTGGCGGAGCAACACGCCCTGCGGGCGCTCGACGCGCTGCATCTGGCAACAGCTGATTATCTCCAGGCGGCGCTGCGCGATGCCGTGACTTTCGCCTGCTTCGACGGCACGTTGAACCGGGCGGCGGAATCGCGAGGGTTTGAACTTCTGGTGTCCCCGCAGGCTTGAATAGCCTGCCCGCGCCGCGCATACCCGTTTAACCGTGTGGGAGTAAAATAAGAACACATGCTGCTTCGGCCGGCGGAGCGCCGTCTTACCCAGCGAACTACGTCCGTTCTGAGTGCTACGAAGGCTTCAGCGCAGATAAGAAGTTCCAATCGATTAAGAAGGAGTTCTGGAAAGACAGCCGATACACGCATCTTCGGTTGCTGGACCCTTCGAATCCCAACAGTTCGAGCAAAAGGTTTTATAACCCTGCAATCCTTGAGGATTTTGACAAACATTATCAGAGAAAGACCGAAAAGGGTCCGCAACAAAGAAGTTCTCAGGCCGACTGGATCGCCTAGACCCACAGACACGAACTTAATTCACTGATTATAAGGGTCTTGTAACTCTCTCCTTGTTAAAAGGAGAATTTTGCTTGATTTTCTACTTTTAATAAGGAGAATTTACTTGTGGCGGATGATCTCACTCCAATTCTCCGTCAACGCCTCGCCGAGCAGCTTGGCGCATCCCTGTCCGCTACGATCCCGGCCGGAACTCCGCGGCGCGTCTACGGGAGCGTCAGCCAGCCGGGGAAAGCCACCGCGGTCATCGGCATGCGCCGGGCTGGGAAAACCATGTTTCTGCATCAGCTACGCCACGAGCGGCGAACCTCAGGAATCCCGCAGGAACGACTGCCGTACATCAACTTCGAGGATGAGCGGCTGGCGGGAATGGAAGCGAAGCATCTTGGGCTTCTGGTGGAAGAATACTACCGCCGCTTTCCTGCCGTCAGGGGTCATGAGATGGTTACCTGGTGCCTGGACGAAATCCAGCAAGTGCCGGGCTGGGAACGCTTCGTGCGCCGACTGTTGGATACCGAGAAGGTGGAAATCTTTTTGAGCGGGTCTTCGGCGGCACTGTTGAGCCGCGAAGTGGCAACGAGCATGCGCGGCCGGGGCTGGGAGGTGGTGATCCATCCGTTCAGCTTCGAAGAATTTCTGCGGCATCACGGCGAGGCGATTCCGGCAGATGTGAAAGCGGTGGCACCGACAGAGCGGTCCACGCTGGAAAATGCGCTGGGACGCTATCTCGAAGTCGGGGGCTTTCCAGAAGCTCAAGGGCTGGATGCTGCTGACCGGTACGAGCTGCTGCTCCGCTACGTGGATGTTGCCATGCTCCGGGATATCGTCGAGCGGCACAACGTGAGCAACGTGGTCGCATTGCATTGGCTGGTTCGGCAGTTGCTGGGCAGCCCCGGCGGACTGTTCAGCATTGAAAAGTGTTACGCTCGCTTGAAATCGCAGGGCTTCGCTGTCTCGCGCGACACCCTTTACGCACTGGCGCGCTATCTTGAAGACTGTTTCCTTGTACGCACCGTGTGGATGGAAGCTGACTCGGAACGGCAACGGATGGTGAATCCCCGGAAGGTGTATCCGGTGGACCCCGGCTTGATCCCCATCTTCGACCGGACTGGCCGGGCAAATCGCGGGCACTCGCTTGAGGCTGTGGTGCGAGTGGAACTTGAACGGCGGCGCATGGAAGTGACGTATGTAAAGACCGGGGATGGTTTTGAAGTGGATTTCCTCGCGCGCCGGCCTGGGTTGGAACCCATACTGATACAGGTAGCGGCGGACTTGGATGATCCGGCCGTGAAGGAACGGGAAGTTCGTGCGCTACTGGCAGCGCGTGAGAAACACCGCCGCGCATCCATGCACCTGGTCACGCTCACGCCCGAAGCGGCGGCGGGGATTCCCGATTCCGTTAGTGTTTATTCAGCCTGGCAATGGCTGCTCGCCCCATTGCTGGCGGTCGCCTAAGCCATGAATATCTTCGACCTTCATCGTGAGGTGCTTGCCGACTACCGGGACTTCGTCCGCTCTTTTCTGGTCATCGCAGACGAAAAGGCGCGGCAGTTCGTGGAGAAAGCCTTGGAAGAAGAGGCGCGCCTCTGGCCGGACTTTCTCGTCCAGGTGAGTCCTTCGTATGCAATCGGTTCTTCTGTAGACCAGCTCTCGCAACAAGGAGAGATCACTACGGAAACTGCGGTGGTTTTTCAAAAGGATGGCAAGCCGTTCACCCTTTATCGCCACCAGGAACAGGCCATCCGGAAGGCTCTCGCCGGAGAAAGCTTCGTCGTCACCAGCGGCACAGGATCAGGCAAGAGCCTTTGCTACTTCCTCCCTATTGTGGAGAGCCTGATCAGGCAGCCAGACACGGGGAATCGCGCAGCGGCTCTTGTGGTGTATCCCATGAACGCGCTGGTAAACTCACAGCATCAGGCGCTCAAAGCTCTGAAAGAACAATATGAGCGCCGAAGCGGGAAGCCTTTTCCGGTGACGTTTGCCAAGTACACCGGAGACACAAGAGACACTGAGCGAGAGGAAATGCGGCAGCGGCCGCCGCAGATTCTGCTCACCAATTACGTGATGGCGGAATTGCTGCTCGTCAGGCCGGAGGATCAGCGATTCCTAGACCGCGCCGGCGGAGGGTTGCGGTTTCTGGTGTTCGACGAACTCCACACCTACCGGGGACGCCAGGGGGCGGATGTGGCTATGCTGGTGCGCCGGCTGAAGGAGCGATGCGCGGCGCCGGGAGTGGTCCACGTCGGAACGAGCGCGACGATGGTTTCACATCCCACAGCCTCTGCGGAGGATCGTAGGCGAGCCGTTGCGGACTTTGCCTCGCGCTTTTTTGGACACCCATTTGGGCCTGCGCAAGTAATCGAGGAGACGCTTGCGCCGTTTACCGAAGGAGGATCACCTTCGAAAGCGGAGGTGATCTCTGCGCTCACTGTCCCGCCGCCCAAGGACCTCGAAGGGTTCCGAAAACATGCTTTGGTGCGATGGCTTGAATATGAGCTGGGGGTGGAACCTGAGAACGGCGGGCGCCTGAAGCGGCGGAAACCGCGATCTTTGCCTGAGATAGTGCTGGAGCTGGCAGACTTCACCGGGATCGCGAAGGATAAATGCGAGGAGCGGCTGCGGGAAGTGCTGACGCTCGGTGGCGAGCTGGTGCGCGAGGATGGAAACCGCGCACTTGCTTTTAAGCTGCACCAATTCATAAGCCAGGGCCGGGCGCTCTACGCGACGTTAGAAGCAGCCGCTGAGCGCGAATTTTCCATGGAAGGTCAGCTCCAGGCGGAGGGCGGGCGGCTCTTCGCGCCGATCAAGTTTTGCCGGCAATGCGGGCAGGACTACTACCACGTCCTGCGCACTGAGGATTCGCTCCTGCCGCACCCGGTCGGAATCGAGAGTGATGAGGAAGAGGCGATAGCAGGCTATCTGATGCTCGCACCCGCGGAGGATGATTGGAATGAGGATTTGATCCCGGACGAGTGGAGAAATGCGAATGGCCGCCTCAAGCCTACGTGGAAAGATCGCGTGCCA
>Ga0209060_10004863_pt1 | contig 10120 bp, 7 predicted proteins | sample Coa_R1_8_FD_187155 | JGI IMG/M metagenome (GOLD analysis project Ga0209060, IMG submission 187155) | Surface soil microbial communities from Centralia Pennsylvania, which are recovering from an underground coalmine fire - Coalmine... | ecosystem: Environmental > Terrestrial > Soil > Unclassified... | reverse complement strand
CCTGGTCTATGCGCTGTTCCCGCAGCAGAACACCTCGATCTGGATCGTGGACGGCTTCCGGGGCCAGAACTGTGTCTTCGCCTGCGGCCACAGCGTTCTGAACCGCTCGTCGCGGACCCATATCGGCCGCCTGATGCAACTGCACCGGGGCGGCGGGCATGAGGCGGCGGGCACGTGCCAGGTCTCCCACGCCGACGCCGACAGCACACTGCGGTCGCTGCTCGATGCGATGCATCGCGACGAACTGGTAGAACTGCCCCTCGCCGCATAGCAGGAACCCAGGCAGAAAACCCAAAACCCAGAAAAGCAGGAACCCAGGAAACCAAGAAGCCAGGAAAAAAACAGAAAAAAGAGGATAGAGCAACAAGCTCTTCTTCCTTAATTCATGTTTTCTTGCTTTCCTGGCTTCTTGGTTTCCTGGGTTCCTGCTAGAATCTCTTCTTACTTAGGCGAAGGCGAGCGTGGCTTCGTAGGGTGACATCTGGGCGTAATCCCCTTCGTCTTCGTCCCTGGCTTCCAGTTCGGCGGCGAAGTCCGGCTGCACATCGCAGGCGGGCGCGGTCGTCGTCTCCAGGTGGGCCAGCAGCCATTCGGCGAAGATCCTGGCCTCGGCCATTTTGCCGATCCCCTCCGCCCGGTTCTTGCCGATAAGGGCCATCAACTGGGCCTGGTGCTGTCCGCGCCGGTCGTTCTCCCGCACAAACTGATGGAACAGCGCGTCAATGCGCTCTACCGCCTCTTTGGCCGCCTCGACATTCTTGAACCGCAACACGCCATTGAACATCCGTGCATAGGCGTTCTGCGCGACGCTGCTGGTATACAGGTCGCTATAGTCGCTGGTCTTGCCCGAAGCGATCAGCACGTTGGCGACATAACTTGGCGAACATTTTAATGTTTGAGCGATCTCCTCCACGGTCCGCCCGGAGGCGCGCAGTGAGAGCGCTAAATCTTTTTTGGTAAGGCTTTTCATTGGTTCCCGTCTCCCTCTTCCAATCCGTCCTCAACCGTTCTCTTCTTGCCTCTATTATAGCACAAAAATGGGGAATTGTCAAGATCTTTGTCTACTTATAAACCGTTTCTATGCTCCATTCCCAGGCAAAATAGTTAATCTTAGTCTACTTAAATAACCCTTCTCCTCTTGTCGCTCCTATTTCTCGATTCCGGGGTCCGGCCCGGTCTCCCGGAGGAGGAATATGTCCCTGCTTTCGCGAACTTCCAGGGCATCCATAAGAGACCAGGAGACTCCATGAGCGATAGCCTTTCCCGCTTGAAAACCCGCATGGCGCAGATCAACTGCCTGGGCCAGGCCACTTCCGTACTGAGTTGGGATCAACAGACCTATATGCCGTCCGGCGGAGCCGCCTCACGCGCCGAACAGATTGCCACCCTGAGCCAAATTGCCCACGAACGCTTTACCGCAACCGAGACCGGCGACCTGCTGGCGCAGGCGGAAGCCGAAACGCAGGGGATGGATCCGGACAGCGATACCGTGCGGATGCTTCAAAATATCCGCCGCAAATACGACCGTGAGACGAAGCTGCCTGCGGATCTGGTGATCGAGCTGGCCCGGCACAGCAGCCTGGCGCAGGAGATCTGGCAGCAGGCCCGCAAGGACAACGCTTTCGCCGCCTTCCTCCCCGCGCTGGAGAAGATGTTCGCCCTGATCCGCGAAGCGGCGCAGCACCTGGGTTATCAGGAGCATATCTACGATCCCCTCATCGATCTGCACGAAACCGGCATGACTCAGGCCCGCGTAGCGGCCATGTTCAACGAGTTGAAGCCGGAACTGATCGCGCTCACCCGCGCTATCGCTGAGAGTTCTCACAAGGCGGATGACAGCCCGCTCCATGGCGACTTCCCCGTCGCGAAGCAGGCGGAGTTGACCCTGAAGTTTGTGCAGGCACTGGGCTATTCGCTGGAGCGGGGGCGGCAGGACATCGCCCCGCACCCCTTCTGCACCCACTTCTCCCGCGATGACGTCCGCATCACCACCCGTTTCGATCCGACGTTTCTGCCGATGGCGGTCTATGCTTCGCTCCATGAGGCCGGGCACGCCCTGTATGAGCAGGGCTCCCCGCCGGAGTACGAGGGGACCGCGCTGGCGGGCGGCACCTCGCTGGGCGTCCATGAGAGCCAATCGCGCCTCTGGGAGAACCTGGTCGGGCGCAGCCGGGAGTTCTGCGTCTGGGCGTATCCCCAGTTGCAGGCGGCCTTCCCGAGCGCCCTCGGCGGCGTGAGCCTGGACGCCTACTACCGCGCCATCAACCGGGTCGAACCCAGCCTCATCCGTGTGGAGGCCGATGAAGTGACCTACAACCTGCACATCCTGCTCCGCTTCGAGCTGGAGTGCGACCTGCTGACGGGCAGCCTCGCCGTCGCCGACCTGCCCGCCGCCTGGAATGCCAAGATGCAGGAGTATTTGGGCGTCACCCCGCCCACCGATGCGGACGGCGTGCTGCAGGATGTCCACTGGAGCGGCGGCCTCATCGGCTACTTCCCCACCTACTCCATCGGTAACCTGCTCTCCGGCCAGCTCTGGCAAACCATTCGCACCGCCCTCCCCGATCTGAACGCCCAGATGGAGCGGGGCGAATTCGCCCCCCTGCTCGACTGGCTGCGCCGGAATGTCCATGGCTATGGCAGCAAGTACCTGCCCAACGAACTGACGGTCAAAGCGACCGGGGCGCCGCTCTCCTCCAAGCCCTACCTGGCCTACCTGAAAGCCAAGTTCAACGCGTTGTATGGACTTTAACCACCCGCGGTGCCTCTGTGGTTCAAAATGATGGAAAGGGATTTACAAGCAATTAAAGAGGAGGTCCGCGCCCGGACCGACATCGTCGAGATCATCAGCGGCTATACGCGGCTGAAGCGATCCGGCAAGAATTGGACGGGGCTGTGTCCGTTCCATGCGGACAAGAACCCCTCGTTCACTGTTACGCCGGAGACGCAGAGTTATCGCTGCTGGTCGTGCGGGGAGAAGGGCGACGTGTTCACCTTCGTGGGGAAGAAGGAGAACATGGACTTCATGGAGACGCTGGAAAAACTGGCGAAGCGGGCCGGCGTCGTCTTCGAGCGGCGTGCAGCCAATCCGGAGTTGGTCAGCGAACGCGAGCGGATGCGGGAGCTGAATGCGCTGGCAGTGAAGTTCTTTCAGGATCGGTTGAGTAAGAGCGAGGATGCGAAAGACTATCTGGCAGGGCGGGGCATTTTGAAGTCTACACAGGAACAGTTCGACATCGGGTTCGCGCCGCCGGATTGGGATGCACTCTTCTACTATCTCCAGCGGAACCGGGCGGACCTGGCGCTGGCGGCTAAGATCGGCCTGATCAAAGAGCGCCAGATGGAGGGCACGGGGTATTACGATTTCTACCGCAACCGCCTGATGTTTCCTATTCACGACCAGAGTGGGAGCGTGATCGGTTTCGGTGGGCGGGCCATGAGCAAGGAGGAGCAGGCCAAGTACATCAACTCCCCGGATTCCCTTATTTTTGATAAGTCGAACACGTTGTACGGGCTGTACTTTGCCCGAAAGAAGCTGTCGGGGGAGATCCCGGCGGTGTTTGTCGAGGGGTATATGGATGTGGTGACGACGCATCAGGGGGGCTTTACGCAGTGCGTCGCCACGTTGGGAACCGCCATGACAGAGGGGCACGCACGGATGCTGATGCGCTACAATCCGCGTGTAATCATCTGTTACGATGCGGATACGGCGGGTATCAAGGCGACTTTGAGGGGCGCGGAGGTCTGGGAGACGGTCGCAGGGGCGGGTGCGGAGGTGCGGGTGGCCCGCCTGCCGGAGGGGGATGACCCCGACTCCCTTTTGAAGCGGGGCGAGACCGCCGCGTTCCAGGCCGCACTGGACCATGCCATTCCCCGTGTGGAGTTTCAACTGGAGCTGGCGCGCAAGCGGCACGACCTTCAGACGGAGGAGGGGCGTGAAGAAGCGCTCCGGGAGATCATCCCCATCCTGGCGACCGTCCGCTCCCATACGGTGCGAGATCGCTATGTGCAGAAGATGGCCGACCTGCATCCGGCGTACAGCCTGAACATCAACCGGGCCATCGAGAGCATCCTGGCGGATGTGGAGATGTACTCCCGGCAGTCCCGGAATGCCACGTCGCCTCGTGACCGGGGCTATCCGCTGACCGAAGACGCCAACCGCCAGACGCTGCAGGAGAACCCGCCGCCTCCGACCTACCGCCCGCCCAACGCGCAGAGTTGGGGAGAATGGAACCCGAATACCCGGAACATCGTTCCTAAGGGTGAGGGGGGCAACCGAGGCGGCTATCCGAACGGCAAAGGGGGCTATGGCAAGGGCGGCTACGGCCGGCGCAACCAGCCCCAGGGACCGGCCAGCGATCCCTCCCCGCCGCCGCTCATCCCACCCGCCCTGAACCGCACGGAGAAGGCGGAGCGCACCCTGCTCCGCGCCCTCTTCCAGGCCGAATGGCGCCCCTTTATCCTGAGCCAACTCCATCCCGATTATCTGATTACGGAATTGGGCCGGCGCCTGTTCGATTACGTCGCCCGCACCCCGGCAAATGAGGACGGCGGCATCGATATTCTGCCGCTTCTGAACCGGATCGAGAGTGAGGAGGAGCCTACTTTGCCGGAATCGGCGCCGCCGAATGGGGATCCGGAGGGGTTTTCCGACTACCTGAGCGAATTACCGGACAGGGTAGGCAAAAATTCTGCAAAATTATCCGAATATCTTCGCGAAGTTCTGGAGGAATCGGCGACTCTGCTGTCGAATGAACCGCTCAATGAAGCTGCCGTTCGCGACTGCATCCGTCGGTTACAGGGTCATCGGGAGGAGCGGACCAGGCGTGAGATGGAGAGTCTGCTGCAGCGTACGGATCTGACGCCGGAGCAACGACAGGCCCTGGTGCAACAGTACCAGCAGAAGATGCGTGCTCTGCGCGGTTCGCCGCCGGAAAAGGACGCAGCTTAAACGACGCATGGACCACCCCCCCTATTCAGGTCCATGCGCAAAGAAGGAGAGTGATCAGAGTGGGTATGACCAGCGTAGCCGCCAGTGCGGCCTCGGGGACGAATGAACTGCAGCGCTTGCTCGATCAAGGCAAGGACCGCGGTTTCCTCACCTACGATGAGATCCATGATAGCCTGGTTCAGGAAGAGACCGATAACCAGGTAGACGATCTGCTCGAACTCTTTGCTCACGAAGGCATCGAAGTTATCCACAAACTGGCAGCGGGCCGCGAATTCCCGGTCCCCCTGCAGCTCAACGAACTCCCGGCCGAAGCCGTCGTCAAGGACATGGAGATGGCGGAGGAGGAGATCCTCAGCCTGGAGGGCCTCCCGCTCGATGATTCGGTGCGCGCCTGGCTGCGCGAGATCGGCAAGACCCCCCTGCTCTCCATGGATGAAGAGATGATGCTGGCGCGTCGGATCGAGCGCGAACAGGAGGACCCACACTCCGCCAAGCGCGCCAAGGACCGGCTGACCCAGGCCAATCTGCGTCTGGTCGTCTCCATCGCCAAGCGCTACAGCGGGCGGGGCATGTCCTTCCCCGATCTCATCCAGGAGGGCAACATCGGCCTCATTCGCGCCGTCGAGAAGTTCGACTACCGTAAGGGCTACAAATTCAGCACCTACGCCACCTGGTGGATACGACAGGCCATCACCCGCGCCATCGCCGACCAGGGCCGAACCATCCGCATCCCCGTCCACATGGTTGAGACCATCAACCGCCTCATCAAGACCTCCTCCCAACTCCTGCAAGAGCACGGCCGCGAACCCACCCTCGACGAGTTGGCCCACGCCATGGACATGCCCGTCGAGCGCGTCTCCGAGATCATCCGGGTCGCGCCGGAGCCGCTCTCCCTGGAGACCCCCATTGGCGAAGAGGAGGACAGCCACCTCGCCGATTTCGTCGAAGACCAGGACGCCCTCTCGCCCGCCGAAGCCGCCTCCCACCTCATCCTGCGCGAAAAGATCGAAGATGCGCTCGACCACCTCACCACCCGCGAGCGCGAGGTCTTGATGATGCGTTTCGGCCTGGAAGATGGCTGCCAGAAGACCTTAGAGGAGGTCGGACGCCACTTCCGCGTGACCCGCGAACGGATCCGCCAGATCGAGGCGAAGGCCCTCAAAAAGCTCCGCAATCCCCGCTGCAGCCGCTACCTGCGCGCCTGCCTGGAGTGGCAGTGACGCCCGAACTCTGGTATAAGGTCGGTCGCATCGCGATCTATCTCGCAGCCCCCATCTCCTGGGGGCTTGTCGTTCTGTTCCTCTCCAACCGCATCGAAGCGCTGGTACGGAGCCACGGCAAGCGCAAAGGCCTGGACGAAGCGCAGTCCACCATGCCCCCGCTGGAGTACCACATTTAACGCCTATCCCGTTCACGATTCCACCGGCTTGTTCGGGGCCAGGTCGGTCTCCGCGCCGGTGGCCTGGAGGCAGCCGACGAGGACGATCCCTAGCGTAAGCAGGGCTATGTTCAGCACAAAGGGGTTCATCGGATTTCGCTCGGCGAGCAGCCCGGCGATCCAGCCGAAGGGCGTTGTGCAGGCGATGATGATGACCTGGGCGATGGAGACGATGCGCGCCCGCTCCTGCGCGTCCACATTGATCACCGTAAGTCGGTCCAACTGCGTCCCCACCACCGCGTAGCCATAGCTCTCCAGCAGTGTGCTGAACAGCAACACCGCATATCCCTTCGTGGGAGTGATCACCAACAGAAGCTGGCTCAGGAGAAAACTGACGAGGGCGATCACCATCGGGCGACCGAAGTGGAGGCCGCGCAGGCGCGGCACCACCAGGAACAGGATCAGCAGCATGATAAGCGAGCGGGCGCAGGGGTAGAGTGCAATCCGTTCGGGGGGAATGTGGATCCGCTTTGTCACCAGGATCGCCCAGAATGTGCTCTGTACCATTGTGACGATGCTCATTACGAGCATCAGGGCGATGGTGTAAACCGTCTGCGGCGTCGAGAGGATCTGCCGGACCACGCCATGATATTCGCCCAGCAGCGTCCTTACCGATACTCCCTGGGTCTGCGCCAGACGCACCTGGCCCTGTTGGGTCTCCGTCACCATCGTGTTCAGGATGAGAAACTTGGCGGTCATCATGGCGAACGCGAGGAGAAAGAGCCCGCGTACGGTGGGCACCAGGGAGAAATGGTCGATCAGCAGGCCCGTTAGCGGTACAAAGAAGACCGAGAGCTGCCCGGCGATATAGACCCAGGCGTAGATATGCATCAGGTCGCCGGGATCGGCGTCCTCCACCAGGAGGCAGGTCCATGAGTTGTCGGGAACCTTCCGCAGGCTGTTGATCAGCCCCGCGACCAGGAACCAGACTAAGTTCTGCGCCGCCGCCCAGAGCAGGCAGGGGATGGACCACGCGAGGATGTCGAACACCAGAGTGGCCCGCTTACGCCCCAGCTTATCAGTGAAGATCCCGCTGAGCAGCGCAAAGACCACCTGCCCCGCCAGGGCTGTGCTCGCGACCAGCCCGATCTGGGTGTCGGTGAGGCCGAGGGCCAGCATATAGAGGGAGACATAGGGCGCGAAGAGATTGAACGGGATGCCCCAGAGCGGCTCGGTGAGCACCGCCGCGCGTGCATTGCCGCGCAAATTCCGCAAGGTATCCAGAAGCGTATGCGCCATCGGAGACAACCCCCACTGAAGCGCTCGGGCGACCCGAGCGCTCTATACCGGCAGGCGCTCCCGCAGGTAGCGGGCGAGGAGGGTGTAGAGATGTCGGGTCGTGTTGACGCCCTCCGAGAGCCCATGGGTCCGGTTGGGGTAGGGCATGACCGTGAAGGGTTTGTTCTGCGCGATCAGTTCATTCAGCAGCATCTCGACCCCCTGGTAGTGGCAGTTGTCATCCCCCGTGCCGTGGACAATGAGCAGGTCGCCCTCCAGCCCGGCGGCATAGGTGATCGGCGATCCACGGCGGTAGCCCTCGGCGTTGTCCTCCGGCAAGCCCATATAGCGCTCCTGGTAGATGGTATCGTAGAGGCGCTGATTGGGCACGGGCGCGACCGCCATCGCCACCCGATACAGGTCCGGAAAGCGGAAGATGGCGTGCAAGGTGGAGCTGCCGCCCCCGCTGTAGCCCCAGATCCCCACACGCTTCGGGTCGGCAAACGGCCACTGACGCAATAACTCTCGCGCAGCGGCGGCCTGATCCTCCGCGGAGAGCACGCCGACCTGCCGGTACACGCACTTACGCCAGGCCCGACCGCGCGGCGAGGGCGTGCCCCGGTTGTCTATGCTGACGATAAGATACCCCTCCTGCGCCAGCATCCGGTGCCACAATCCGGTCTTCCCGCCCCAACTATCGCACACCGTCTGGCCGTGCGGCTCGCCGTAGACGTAGAAGAGAACGGGATAACGCTTCGCCGGGTCGAGACCAGGCGGCTTCAGGCACCAGGCATCCAGCGCGATCCCTTCGCCGTTGTCCAGGCTCAGAAACTCGGAGGAGGGTTGGTTGAGCGCCGCAAGCGCATCTCGCAGTTTTCGGTTCTCCACCAGCACTCGCACCGTCTCGTGGCCCGGCAGCCGAATCAACTCGACCACGGGCGGCCAATCAAAAGTGGAGTAGGTATGCAGGGCATACCGGGCGTCGGGCGAGACCGAGTAGTTGTGCCAGCCGGGCAGGTCGGTTGGCGTCAAACGCTTGGGCGTTCCGCCCGTGAGAGGGGCACAGTAGAGATAGCGCTGCGTGGGATTATCCGGCGACGCGCCATAGTAGAGTTGGGCGTTCTCATCGTCCACGGCTTCGATCCCGATCACATCCATCTCTCCACCGGTGATCCGGGAGAAGTGCTCCCCATCGCAGCCGACGAGGTACGCGTGCCGCCACCCCTCCCGCTCACTCAGCCAGACGAATTGCTGTCCTTTGCGCGCCCAGCGCACCGGGTTCTCGTTCTCCAGCCAGGTCTCTTCGGTCTCGGTATGGACCGTCTGCGCCGCACCGGAGGTCGGATCGGCCAGCAGGACCCGGTTGGTGTTCTGCAGGCGATTGAGTTGTTGCACCAGGATCCCGGTGGAATCGGGGGTCCACTCCATGCGCGCCAGATAGTGATTGCGCGGATCGCCGGGGATGTCGAGCCAGCGTGTCTCGCCTCCAGCAGCAGAAACCACGCCGATCCGGGCGGACGCGTTCTGCTCCCCCACCTTGGGATAGGCGATGGGAATAGGCCGCGAATAGATGCCATCGGTATTGTTGATCAGATAGAAGGTGCGCATGCCGGCGGTATCGAGCTGCCAGTAGGCGAGGGAGCGGCTGTCCGGGCTCCAGCGGTAGCCGTCGCGCAGATCCAGCTCCTCCTCATAGACCCAGTCGAATGTGCCGTTGATAAGCGTGTCGGAGCCATCGGAGGTAAGCGCCGTGATCCGGAGGTTGCGCAACTCCTGAACATAGAGGTTGTTCTCCCGAACAAAGGCGACCCGCAGGCCATCCGGGGAGAACCTGGCAAACTGGAGCGTGGAGGAGGGCGCGTCGCCGCCCAGCTTTCGCATCTCCCGCGTGGCGATATCCAGCACCCAGTAGTCTCCCCGCGTGTGGTGCCGCCAGACCCGCCGGGTGTTGGTAAAGAGGAGAAGCTTCGATTCGTCCTCCGAGAATGCGATCTGATGGAGGTCGAGCGGTTGGTTCTCCCTGGGAGGAGTGAAGGCATGCGCGGGAACGATCACCTCCCGACGTTCGGTCTCCAGGTCATACCACATTAGGTCTTTGCCCGGTCCCTCGGGTTCCGGCGCGGTCAGCCGGTAATATCCTGGTCTCCGCTTGCTCCACAGAAACGTACCCAGCGATTCCTCATTGAACTCCTCGGCTTTGTAGATGCGATCCAGTGTCAGTCGAGGATCGGGCGGATTGTCCATGCTTCTCTCTGCTTTCTACGTTTAGGATTAGGGCGCTCACATGCATCTCTCCTCCCGAGGCGGGCAGGGAGTGAAGGAGACGGCGCGCTCCATTCTATCCGCAAGCGGCGGCTTTGTCAACCGGTGCGGCCAAGAGCACCTGAAGATACCGCCATTTTAAGTTCTCATAGGACAAGCCGCCCGGCAAACACAGCTTTACAAACCAGCGGTTTCGCGTTATACTATGCCTATGTCTACCGGATCATCGTGCATTTCGGCAGGGTATGTCA
>Ga0209060_10004857_pt1 | contig 10130 bp, 8 predicted proteins | sample Coa_R1_8_FD_187155 | JGI IMG/M metagenome (GOLD analysis project Ga0209060, IMG submission 187155) | Surface soil microbial communities from Centralia Pennsylvania, which are recovering from an underground coalmine fire - Coalmine... | ecosystem: Environmental > Terrestrial > Soil > Unclassified... | reverse complement strand
GAAAGCCGAACACCCAAACCAAGAATTTCTTTGTTGGGCGGTGGAAAAGTGGAAATCCAAACCCAGGATTCCCACTTTCCCACCGCCCCGATAGCCTGCGGCGCAAGGAAGAAACCCAGGCCGTTTTCACAAACCACTTGACGCGCCCGGCGCGATCTGCAGTTCCGGCCCTTTCAGGCCTTGCCCAATGCGATATGTACTGCACAGTTCCACGGCTGAAAGGGTGCAGACCGGTCCTTCACGGATACGGTCTCTGGCGGCAATCTCCAGAGCGATCTTCTGTTTGTCGTCTTACCGGAATTCAGATAAAGAGTCGGCCGACCGGCCATCTCAAACTCGGCCACAGCCGCGGCTTTTACCCGTTTCGACACGTGTTCGGCATGCGTGCCGAACTCCTTCGCGCCCATCCCCTTGGCCCACAGATAACCCTTTATGCCGGTCAACCGGTCGCGCCAAAGTGTCCCCAGAAAGACCAGTCGGTCAAAGCCGGACAGCGTACCGTTCAGATCCTGCTCAAACTTGCGGATAAAATCGTTCACGGACGTTTCCTTTCTAGCGGGAAGTCTGTCTTCGAACAACAAACATCCTACGGCAACCGGAAACGCCTTTCCTTTTGGTTGCGGCTATGCTGCTCTGCGGAGCAGACAATCTTGTTGCCTGCCTGTGTTCGGTGCGTATGCAAGGCCGCAGACGGCAAGACCGTCCGCGCCACCTTTGACTGTTAGTTACTTCAGAGGTCCTACCTTTGGCTGGATCGGCCAAGCCGGGGTTGCTGATGCGACTGTGCGGGTAATCGGCCAAATTGTCATTTTCGTCACTTCGCTCCGCCGCTTCCCCGATTGCCGTGCGCCGCGCAGCATGGTATAGTCAAGGCGCGTTTGAATAGCCTCAATCCGGTCGAGTGTGTCTGAGCGTTTTGCCCGCTTGTTTCCCTCTCCGCTGAGCCCGCTTTCAATCGTCAGGAGGATGTGTGAAGAATATTTTCGTCGGCAACCTGGATTTCCATGCTACCGAGGAATCGCTCCGCAGTTTGTTTGAACGGTACGGGGTGGTCAACAGTGCCCGTATCATGACCGATCGCGAAACCGGCCGCTCGCGCGGGTTCGCGTTTGTGGAAATGGCCAACGAAGGTGAGGCCGACCAGGCGATTAATGCTCTGAATGGTTACACCATGGATGGCAGGGCTCTCAATGTGAATGAAGCGCGGCCCAAACCCGAGCGCAGCTTCGGAGCAGGCGCCGGCCGTGCGGGTGGTGGACGCCCCGGCGGACCTCACCGCGGAGGTGGTGGACGCCGCGAGCCGCGGTTTTAGCTAGACTCCCCCCCGCGCACCGTTTTCCAGAAACGCCCGCAAGCGGTGGCTCCTACTGGGATGCCGCAGCTTGCGGAGCGCTTTAGCTTCGATTTGCCGGATGCGTTCGCGTGTGACCGCGAAATTCTGGCCCACCTCTTCGAGCGTGTGTTCGCTGCCGTCTTCCAGCCCGAACCGCATCTTGATAATCTTTTCCTCGCGAGGCGTTAACGTCTTCAGTACCTGCGCGGTCTGTTCCCGCAGATTCAGGTTGATGACGGCATCGGAAGGCGAAATGCCATTCTGATCAACGATGAAGTCCCCGAGGTGTGATTCCTCCTCCTCGCCGATCGGCGTCTCCAAAGAAATCGGCTCCTGCGCCACACGCAACACTTTGCGTACTTTTGAGACGGGCAACTGCATGCGCTTGGCCAGCTCTTCGTTAGTAGGTTCGCGGCCCAGTTCCTGCACCATTTGCCGCGAGGTGCGGATCAGCTTATTGATCGTTTCGATCATGTGCACCGGAATGCGGATGGTGCGGGCCTGGTCAGCAATGGCGCGTGTAATCGCCTGCCGAACCCACCAGGTGGCGTAAGTCGAAAACTTATAGCCGCGGCGGTATTCAAATTTGTCCACCGCCTTCATGAGCCCGATGTTGCCTTCTTGGATCAGATCGAGAAACTGCATGCCGCGATTGGTGTATCGCTTAGCGATACTGACCACCAGGCGCAGATTGGCTTCGATCAACTCCTTCTTGGCGGCCTCCGCTTCCTGGTGCGCCTTGGTGATGATTTCCAGGGTGCGGCGCAGTTCGGCGGCGGAACCCCCGAACTGTTCTTCGAGCTGTTGAATCTTCTGACCGTAGCTGCGCTGTTCCTTGCGCAGATCTTTGATCCCGTCGTTGCGCGCCGGCCAGGCTTCGAGCCGCCGCTGCACGCGCGAAATCTCTTTCTCCAGCGGCCGGAAATCTTCCACGGCGGCCCGAAGCCGGTCGATCAAGTGGCGAATGACGGGCGATTGGAAGCGTACCGTGCGCACCAGGCGCGACGTTTTGATGACCAGGCGCCCCAATTCCCACAACTGATGGCGGTATTGCTTGGGCTTGATGCCGCGCGGGATGGCCTGGAGTTTTTGCCGTGCTTGTAGGACCCGTCTATACTGCTTTTCGACCTCTTCTGCGGCCTGCAGGAATTGAGCCCGGACCTCGTCCACGAGCTCATCGGTGAGAATCGGGTCTGAAATCTGAACGACGTCGCGCGCCGATATCGCATCGCGCGCTACATCATCGGCCAAAGCCAGAATCTCTTGAATCACCAGCGGCGCGCGCGTTAGCGATTTTAGGACCGTATTTTGGCCGCGCTCGATCCGGCGCGCGATTTCCACTTCGCCCTCGCGCGTGAGCAGCGGAACCGTGCCCATCTCGCGGAGGTACATGCGTACCGGGTCATTGACCTTTTCTCCCAGGCCGGCGGCCAAGTCGAGATCGAGCAGGTCTTCGGCTTCTTCCAGCTTTTTATCGAAATCCTTGGGTTCTTCCAGGATTTCGATGCCCGCTCCGTCGAGTCCGGCGAGCACTTCGTCCAGTTCCGAGCCAGCGGCCATTTCGCCCGGAAGGATCTCGCTGACTTCGTCGTACAGGACGTAGCCCTTCTCCTTGCCCATCTCAACAAGGCGCTGGAGCCCGTCGAACTTATCCTCTATTGCCACCGCTCCCCCGTTAGCCCGGCAACTCTGATCCAGCCCATTGTACAATACGGCGCCGTCTTGCACCGTGTAAAGGATTCGTCATGTGCGCGCTACTCCACGGCGTTCCAAGCGTTCTAATTCCTGCGCGAGGCGGAGGGCCTCCATGATATCGCCGGCGCGCTCGGCTTGCTTCACTTGCGCCTTCAGTTCCGCGCGCCGGATCTGCTCGTCCGACCGGCGCATGCTTTCCAGACATCGGAACCCGTAGTCGAGATTCAGCTCCTGGCTCTCTGCATCTTCCGAAAGCAGCAACTCCGCCAGCAAGATCCGATCGTCCTCGGAGAGCCGCGCATTCACGGCATCGAAGGTCAGCGGGTCGCCGGCGGCGTGCACTGCCAGGATGGCGTGAAAGATGCCTCGGGCCGGCAGCCGGTCCGAAATCGCGACCTCCTCAAATTCGGCGATTAGGCGCTCGCGCCCTCCTACCTCCGAGAGGAGCATGTGGATGAGCCCCTTCTCATCGGCGCGAATGGCCGGCTTGGGACGCTCCAACGGCTTGTCTTGCCGGTCGGCGACGGTTTTGCGAAAACTCTCCAGAACCACGCCCCGTTCTACGCCAATGTAGGCGGCCAGGTTTTCCGCAATGGCCATACGTTCCACTCGATCGGAGATCCGCTGCACGGCGGGCACCAACGCCTGCAGCACTTTGACCACCCCTTCTGGCGTGCGGACGTCGTATTTAGCGCGGGCCCGATCGGCGAGCCAGTGAAAATAGCTGGCGGCGTTCTGCAGCCGCTGAGCGTAGGCTTCGGCGCCGCGCTCTTTGCAGTATTCGTCAGGGTCCAGATCCGCATCCAACTCGAGAATGCTGACGAACATTCCCTCGGTGAGCAGCAGACCGATAGAACGTTCCGCGGCTGCGGCACCGGCTGCATCCGGGTCGAAATTCACAACGATGCGCTGCGAGTGCCTTCTGAGCATCTGGATCTGTTGTGTGGTTAAGGCAGTCCCGCAACTGGCGACCACGGGTCCGAACCCTGCCGCAGTCACGCCGATTGCGTCCATGTAGCCTTCCACGAGTATGGAACGGTCTTCCTTTCGAATGGCCTCCTTGGCGCGATGCAGATTGTAGAGCACGTGGCTCTTTTTATATATCGGCGTTTCCGGCGAATTTAAATACTTGGGCTCATCGTCAGGGCTCAAGGCCCGGCCGCCGTAGCCGATGATCTGGCCGCGTTCGTTTTGGATGGGGAACATCAGCCGGTTGCGGAAGCGGTCGTAGAAGCCGCCGTCCTGGCGCTTTCCAACGAGACCGGAGTTTTCGAGCAGGTCGGAGGCGAAGCCTCGCTGCTCGAACAGCCGCACCAGGGCTCGTCCGGAGCCGTCGGCATATCCCAATCCAAACTCATCGATGGTTTGCGCCGCCAATCCGCGCTTGGCCAGATATTGGCGGGCATTTTCTCCCGCGGCGCCGAGCAGGTTGGCGCGAAAATTCTCCTGGGCCAGTTCGTGCATCTGCAGAATAGCCCCGCGAATGCGGGAATCTTCGTCGGTGTACTGCGAGCGCTTCGGCATCGGAATGCCGTAGCGTTCCGAAAGGCTCTTCAGGGCTTCGTAGAAACTGACGCCTTCGATCTCCTGGATGAACTTGAGGGCATCGCCGGCGGCGTGACAGCCGAAGCAGTAGTAGAACTGCTTGGAGGCATTCACGGAAAACGAAGGTGTTTTCTCGGAATGGAAAGGGCACAGGCCTGCGTACCGGTTCGGACCCGCTTTCTTCAGCCGGACGTAGTCGCCTACCACGGCGACAATATCGACCGCCGCTTTCAACTGCTCCTTGAAATCCATCCGAGGTCTGTCCGCCCATTATCGCGCGCTGGAGGCCCCCGGCCAAATCCCCTATTAACCGACGACAGTCTTGAATATCGGCGCGCTTTCGCTCATAAATTCGGTAAATGTCACAGGCACTGTCATTGGAGGGATTCAGCCCGCACGTGCAGGTGATTATCGCGGTAGTGCCGTTTGTAAGCTCGCTGATCATGCGGCTGGCGCTCGGGAATAACCGGCTGACGCGCGGAATTCTGTCGCTTTCGACCATGTGGTTTGCGATCTACGTCCTCACTGCGCCCTATTCGATGGGCCTGCGCCAGGAGATCTTCGAGATCGGAAGCATGTTCCGGTAGCCGCGCGCTTGACAGCGCTCTCCGTTTGGCCATAGCGTGGGACACATGGCCAAGTACATGCTTCTTGTTCTCGCCGCAGCGGCGGCGTGGGGTCAGGTCTCCAACTACAAACCCGTGACCCAGGAGATGCTCCTGAATCCGAGCCCGGATGACTGGCTGATGTTCAGCCGCACCTACGATGCGCAACGCTTCAGCCCGCTTAAGCAGATCAACAAGCAGAACGTGGGGCAGTTGCGGCTGGCGTGGGAGCGCGGCATGGGGGCGGGGCAGACCGAGACCATTCCGATCGTGCACAACGGGGTGATGTACGTGGTGAATCCGGGGGCCGTGGTGCAGGCGCTCGACGGAGCCACGGGGGACCTGCTTTGGGAGTACAAACGCAAGGTGCCGGCGAATGTCGCCAGCCAGGCGCGGACGAAGTCGCTGGCGATCTATGAGGATGTGGTCCTCTATACTGCGCCGGACAGTTACGTGGTGGGCTTGGACGCACGCACGGGGGAGTTGCGCTGGGAGACGAAGACGGATGCCCGCGGCCACACCTCCGGGCCAATCGTAGTCGAAGGAAAAGTCATTTCTTCGGGCGCCTGCGCGGGAAAGCGGGAGAACTGCTATATCGCAGCTCACGACGCCTTAACCGGGAAAGAACTCTGGCGGTTCTATGACACCCCAGCGCCGGGAGAGCCGGGCGATGAATCCTGGGGCGGGGCAGACCTGGATAAACGGCTGGCCTCCGGTTGGGGGTTGCCGGGGACGTACGATCCGGTCCGCAAGCTGATCTATTGGGGAATCGCCAATCCCATGCCGGACCAGCGGATGCTGCGGCACAACGGCAATCCCGACGCCGTCTCGCGCACCGCACCCGCCGATCTTTACAGCAACTCCACGGTGGCGCTCTCACCGGACACCGGGAAGCTGGCGTGGTATTACCAGCACTTGCCGGGCGACGATTGGGATTCGGACTATACGCACGAACGTACGCTATTGCGAACGGCTTTCAACCCCGACCCTAAGTACGTGAAGTGGATCAACCCCGACGTGAAGCGGGGTGAGCAGCATGATGTGGCCGTGGTGGTTGGAGAAGCCGGTGGAGTATTCGAACTGGATCGCGGCACCGGCCAGTTCCTGTGGGCGACGCCATTCCCTTACGACGATCCGAAGTTTGTCATATCGAACATCGACCCGAAGACGGGCAAGACCTCGATCAACTGGGACCTGGTGTTCAAGCAACCGGGCGAACAGCACGTGATCTGCTACTGGAACACCCGGAGTTACTGGCCGACGGCCTACTCCCCGACCACCGACTCACTATACGTTTCGTACATCGACAATTGCCGCGACCTAACGATCCCGGGCCCGGCGGGCCGGGGCGGCTGGAAAGTGGTGCCGCGGCCGGGGTCCGATCCGAACGCGCTCACCGGGCTGGCCAAGATCAATCTCTCCACTGGCGAAATCCTCCGTTTCGACCAGGGCCGCGCTCCGGGCAATGGCGCCATGCTGGCCACGGCCGGCGACCTGGTGTTCCACGGTGACATGAACCGACGCTTCCGCGCCTTCGACGCTGCCACAGGTAAGAAACTCTGGGAATCGATTCTCGGAGGCAACATTTCGGTGAGCACGATCACGTACGCGGTGAACGGGAAGCAATACATTTGCGTGATGACCGGCGACAACCTGAAGGTGCCGGAACTGGCGGCCGAAGTGCCCGAAATCAAAACACCGCGCGGACACAATGCTATTTACGTGTTCGCGCTGCCATAAGACCTGACCGCGAACGTCACATCAGAACCTGGTCACCTCGGTGAAATTGAAGCCGTGCACCTTCATGGCCGGGACCACCATATCGAAGCTTTCCTCGCCGGACACGCGAGCCGGCGCGGAGAGCGATTCGACATTGGATAGCAGCTCGATGAGGCTCTGGTTGAAGCGGAAGTTGCGGACACCGGCGGTGACTTCGCCACCTTCGACCAGGAAGGTGCCGTCGCGGGTCATGCCGGTAAAGATTTTCTCGTACGGATCGACCTCGCGGATGTACCACAGACGCGTGACGAGGATGCCGCGTTCGGTGGAGCGCACCATCTCGTCGACGGTGGTATCGCCGCCGGCGATGACCACATTGACGGGGGCTTCCCCGTACTCATTGGGAAGCGGAAAGCCGTGGCCGGTGGGTTCGACGCGGGCAGTGGCGGCGGCCTGGCGCGAATAGGCAATCTCGCGGACGACGCCGTGATCCACTAAGGTAAGACGGTGGCGCGGGACGCCTTCCCAATCAAACGGCGCACCTGCCTGGAGCGGGTGAAGACAATCGTCGTGGATGGTGATGTTGGCGCCGAAGACTCTTTGGCCGAGGCGGTCGTTCAGGAAGCTGCGGCCGTCGCGGATGGCGGTGGCGCTGAAATCGCCGAACATCTGGCCGACGAGGTCGAGCACGGCGGCAGGTTCCAGGATCACGGTATAGCGGCCGGGCGGAACTACCTGCGGGGCACGGGAGCGCTCGGCCTTGCGGGCGGCGCGGTTGGCAATGAGCACAGGATCGAGGTCGCCGTGGTAGCAGGCGCTCTCCTTGGCCCAGCCGGAGCTGTCGGCGGCCATGGCGGTGATGGAGAAACGGGCCATGGTTTCGCGGTGGGAAGCCGTGACTCCATTGGAATTGAAGAGAGCGAACTCGGACATGCCAGTGGAGTAGATGCCCGCAGCGGTTTGGCCGCTGGATTCCACGGCGGCAATGGCTTCGGCGACGGCGCGGGCGCGCTCCTCCGGCGTGGCTGAGGCGGTCGCGGCGAAGAAGCGATTGGGGCGCTCGAATCCGGCCTTCCCGGCGAGGGGCAAGAGCTCGGGATCGGGTTCGGTGAGCCGCGTGATGGCGATGGCCTGGCCGACCACATCGCGGATGCCCTCGGGATCGAGCCGGTTCGTGGAAGCACGGGCGGTACGGCCATCGATTAGAACGCGAACGGAAAGATAGCGCGCGCGCTCGGCCACGTTCTGATGGATGGCGTTATTGGCGAAGCGCGTGAGGGCGTCCTCATGGAGGCTGACGATGGCTTCGACATCGGAGACGCCTTGCGCGCTAGCGGCAGCGAGGGCCTGGCCGAAGATGGCTTGCATGTCATCCGGCATAGGCGCTCCCGATTCTGATGTTGTGGAACCGCGCGGGGCTGGCGCCATGGCCGGTGCCCATGACCTGTTCGGGCTGGCCCTTGCCGCAATTGGGAACACCCCAGAGGGTCCAGTGTTCGGGGCCGGCGATGGCGGCGCAAGAATTCCAGAACTCGGTGGAGATGCCGCTGTAGCTGGGGTTCTTCAGCATACGGGCGCGCTTTCCATTGCGAATTTCCCAGCCGATTTCGCAGCCGAACTGGAAGTTGTAGCGCTTGTCGTCGATGGACCAGCTCCGGTTGGTCTCCATGTAGATGGCGTGATCGGCGTCGAAGACTTCATCGAGGGACTGGCGGCCGGGTTCGAGGCTGACGTTGGTCATGCGGATGAGCGGAAGGCGGGCCCACCCATCCGCGCGCATGCAGCCATTGGAGCGGGGTTCGCCGATTTGGGCGGCGGTTTCGCGGGAGGTCATATACCCGGTGAACTGGCCGTGCCGGATGATATCGGTGGATTGCGCGGGCACGCCCTCGTCATCGAATGCGAATGTTCCGAGGCCGGGACCGTGCTCCAGGCGGGCATCGCAGACAACGTTGACGATCTCGGAACCGTAGCGCAGGCGGCGCAACTGATCGACGGTGAGAAAACTCATGCCGGCGTAATTGGCTTCGGTCCCGAGAACGCGATCGAGCTCGATGGGGTGGCCGATGGATTCGTGGATTTGCAGGCCAAGTTGGGAGCTATCGAGGATGAGGTCGAATGCGCCCTCGGGGCACTGGTCGGCGGAGTGGAGGGCGACGGCTTCCTCGGCAACGCGCGGGGCGTTTTCCAGGAGCTTCAGCTCGTCGATGAGCTCATACCCTTTCAACTGATACTGGCCGCCGAAGGAGTTGGGGTAGGAGCGCCGCTGGATTTCGCCATCCTGGTAGCAGAGCGCGGAAAAACCGGCGCCGGACGTGTAGCGCGTCTGATCGATGAGGCTGCCGAGGGTGGAAGCGAAGACCTGGCGGCGGCGTTCGAAGTGCATGGCGGCTTCCGCCAGGCTGATGGCGGGGTTGCGGCGCAGTTCGGTATCGACGGCAAGGAGCAGGGCGAGCTGGCGGTCGATGGGGATGGTGAAAGGATCGATCTGCATCGGCGAGGTCCAGGTGACCTCGTATTTGTTTTCGGGCGCCAGTGCGACCGGGTGCTTTTGGGCGGCGGTGCCGGCGCGGGCGATCTCGAGCGCCAAGGCAGCGGCGGAGTGGATGCCTTCGGAGGTGAGATCGTCGGTGGCGGCGAAGCCCCAGGAACCGTGCGCCAGCACGCGAATTCCGAGGCCCTGCGACTCGGAGCCCGAGACGTGGCCGGCTTTGCCGTTCTTGGTGGTGATTTCGCGATCGCGAATCTCCAGGGCACGCACATCGGCATAGGTGACGCCCGGGGCGGTGACGGCGTCGAGAGCGTTCAGGGCGAGAGATTTCATGGAGGAGTCGATAACAGTGTATAAGGCGCAATCAGCGGTCAGCAATCAGCGATCAGCGGTCAGCAAGCAGTAATCAATGATCAGTAATCATCAAGCGGCGATCAGCAATCAGCGGTCAGCGAATTCGGCACACCTCGCCTGACGGCTGGGTTTCCTTTAGTGCCTTCGGCGCTAGGCGGCGGGGGCCTCCTGGGGGTTTTGGGACTGTTTTTGGCGCCAGGCGCGGAATTCGGAGAGTTTGAAGCGGAGTTTTTGAGCGACTTTCGCCTCTTCGAGGCGGTTGCGGCGGGCCGCTTCGCGGCTCACTTGGTCGGCTGAATAAACGAACTCGTCCTGCTGGGGGTCCCAGGCTTCGCCTAGCATTTTGTAGTAGTTGTGCAGAAGCACCGCCTCATCCATGGCGGCTTGC
>Ga0209060_10004850_pt1 | contig 10139 bp, 7 predicted proteins | sample Coa_R1_8_FD_187155 | JGI IMG/M metagenome (GOLD analysis project Ga0209060, IMG submission 187155) | Surface soil microbial communities from Centralia Pennsylvania, which are recovering from an underground coalmine fire - Coalmine... | ecosystem: Environmental > Terrestrial > Soil > Unclassified... | reverse complement strand
ACGTGATGTGACGCACGCCCTCGACGCCTGAGACGCCGTCTTCGATGACCTTGGTGACCTGGGACTCAAGTTCGCTCGGCGCGGCGCCGAACTGCGCGACCGAAACCGAGATCACGGGAATGTCGGCGGAGGGCAAATGCGTCACCGCGAGCTTGGTGAAGCTCAGCCATCCCAGCACCATCAGGATGATCGAGAAAACGACCGGGGGGAGCGGGTTTCGGATCGACCACGCCGAGATATTGATTGCCATCAGCGCACCTGTCGATCGAGTTGCTCTTCGGCGAACTTTATCTCGACGTGGTCGCCGTCATGCAGGGAGCTGCCGGCGTTGGCCACGACGGTCTCGCCGACGTCGAGGCCTTCGAGGATTTCCGTCGACGTGTCGGATGTCAGCCCGACACGGACCTTCCGCGTCTCCACCGTGTCGCCTTTGACCACCTGAACGGTGAGATGGTCGATCGCGGTATTGGGGACGGCCACGTTGCAGCTGCGCTTGGCGTCGATGCTGACGCGCGCGAACATCCCGATCTTCAACGTCGAATTGTTGGTCACCGAAATGCGGACGCGACCAAGCTGGGTGGTGCGATCGATCTCCGGGTAGACCAGCCTGACGCGTCCGACCAGGTCGGGCATGCCGTCGCGGGCAATGCGCGCCGGCGGAGGCGGCGCAGGCACGGTGGGGCTCAGTTTCGGCAGGTGCACTGCCGGGACGTCGGCCTCGAGTTCGATCTCGTTGTTGACGGCAATGCGAAACATCGGGCCTGCCTGCGGAGAGGCCGGAGCCCCGACCGCCGTCCTGACTTCGGTGATCAGCCCGGCCGCGGGGGCGTGGAGCGAGACTGGTCCGCTCGATCTGCCCTGCTGCTGTCCAGGCGGCAGCTGCGGTGCGCTCAACCGCGCCAGTTCCTGGTTCTCGGTGACGAGGTCGCCTTCCTTGACGAAGACGTAGTCGACCTTGGAGCCCTCCTGGTCGGGGCCGGCGACGGCTTCGCGGCGCGCGACGAAATGCCCGGTCGCCCGCACAAGGTCGGAGAAGCAGGCATTGGTGGCTTTGGTGACGATGACCTGAGGCTGAACCGGAGATTCCTTCTCTTCCGGCTCAGGCCGATGTTCCCACCAGTAATACCCGCCTGCCAAAGCGACGAAGAACACCGCTCCGAACACGCGCTTGAGATTTTCGGAAAGCGCCATCGCCGGATCACCCCACTGGTTCGGTGACAGGAGCCGTCGCGATGCGGACCGCGACGGCCGACAAGGCCCATTCTATAGGTAAACGAACGCGCGTCCCGCAAGGCTGCGGGACGCATTCTCGTTGTAGACCGCTACGAAAGGCCACGAGAGCCGACTTGATCGCTTACTTGGATGCCGTGGTCTTGTTTTCCATGTTCACCACCTGCACCCGGCGGTTCACTTCCGACAGCGGCTGGTTGGGATCCTTCAGCTTGGTCTTGCCATACCCGACGGTAACGAGATCGGGGGAAGCAATGTGGTAGTTGTCCATCAGGTAGCGCTTGATGGAGTCGGCGCGACGCTCGGAAAGGTCCTGATTGTATCCGTCGGTGCCGGCGGCATCGGTGTGGCCGGCGACGATGAAGGTCGAGCCTTTCAACTCAGGATTGGTCAGAGCGCGGCCAAGCGCCTGCACAGCTGCCAGCGACTTTGCGCTGATTTCTGCGGAGTTGTAGTCGAAGTTGATCTCCAGGTCGATATTCGGCTTGTCCTCAATCGTGGTGAGGAGATCGTTCCGTTCGCTGTTCGAGAGCGAGCGGGTGGTCCGGCCACGAAGGCTCTGCACGAAGGAGGTTTCCTTGGCGATCTTCGCCGGATCTTCCACGGGGGCCATCGACAGGCCGCGGGTCAGCGGCTTCTTGACCGGAGTGAGGGCCTTCAAGATCTGATCCTCGGTAATGGTGTTGTCACCCGCAAACGCCTTGCTGACCCCGAAGGACAGCGCGGCGCTAACGGTCACGATCGAAAGGATCGCGGTCAATTTGCTCAAATTCAACATTTTCAACATTGCCAGTCCCTCCTGCGCTGACTGCGCGGTTCCATCTATCGGCGGCCCTAGTGCGGCGGAGTTGACATTCGATGCGGCTCTTATGTGAGCAGTTCTCGCGAATGTAAAATCCAAACCGCGGAGATCATACAATTTATCGATGTCCCGGTTCTGACTCTGGTAACCAGCCGGCGCAACGAATGCCGGCATGAGGACACCCGACCCCATCCTGATCCTATTTGTCCAAAGCCCCGACCCCAGGGTTCGAGGGGCAGCGGCCGTTCGCCTCGAAAAATCGTCAACGTACCCCGTAGCTCTCAAATTCCTGGATAATATTCGGGTCCATCGCCTTGGCATTGGCTATATCCAAATTGCCCTCGGAAATCGAGCCGCTTCGTTGCTTGGCGAGCCCCCGTCCATACAGCGACGACGTCAACCGCGGATTGATCCGGAGCGCGGCGTCGAAATCGGTGATGGCGTTTTTTGTCAGCCCGCTCTTCAGGTTAACCAGACCGCGGCTATCCAGCGCGTCGACGAAATTGGGCCGCAACCTCAATGCCTCATTGCAGTCCTTCAGCGCCGCTTGCAGGTCGCCGATGACAGCGCGCGCCCAACAGCGGTTGTTGAGGGCTTCCACGTCCTTCGGGTTCAGACGGATAGTGTCGTCGAAATCCCTGACCGCAAGGCTGTAGGCTCCCTTGCTGGCGTAAACCTGCCCGCGCCGGTAGAGGGCGTTGGCGTCGTCCGGATTGGCGCTGATCTTGTCGGTCAAGCTCTTGATAGTGGGGTCGTCGGCCAGCGCGATCTGGCTCGGATTGTTGATCGGAGGGTTGTCGGCCAGCGGCGGCGGGGCAGGATCGACCCGCAGCGGCGTCGGCGACGGCTCCGCTAGCGGCGGCGGCGCGGGAGGCGGCGGAGCCGGATTGAAGGCGGGCGGCGACAAAGACGGCGCCGGCTGGGGCGGAGGATAATTGCTCGCAACGCTCGGGCTGGTCGGGCGGCCACCGCCTCCGGACGCATTTCCGATGAACGAAAAATCCTCGGCCAGCGAGGAAGAAATCCATGGAACCTGCTCGCCGCGGGACGCACGGGTGACGCCGACCCGGGTGCGGTTCAGCGTCTCCTCGGCGGCGAGATCGGGTACGCGGATTTCTTTCAGCAATTCCTGCACGAACAGGCTGTGATCGCTGCCGCTATCGGAGACGACGGAGGAAAGCGCGGCCGAATACATCACCAGGGTGCCGTTTGGCGCAATCACCGGTGCAAGGCCTGCGGAAAAACTCCGGAACCGGCGTTCGTACGGATTTCGCCGGGAGGCATCGATCAGCGCAATCTTGACGCCGGCGCCGCGGCTATTGATCTCGCTCAGGACCGACTCGAGGCTTATGCCGTCTCGGCGCACGTCTGGTTCCGTCCAGATCTGCGCATCGATCGGGATCATGTAGCTCTGGCGGTTGGACTGAATGCCGAAGCCCGAGAAGAAGATGAGGGCGACCGAGCCCGGTCGAAGCTTTCCATAGAGCCGATCGAAGGCGTGAAGCATGCCGTCGTGGCCGAGGTTCTCCTGGAGATCGACGGTGAAACCGTCCCGCTTGAGTTCGTCGGCGACGTCCCGGGTGTCGTTGAGAGGTTCCTTCAGCGGGGCGTCCGCGTCGGGATATTTCGCGTTGCCAATGACGAGGGCATATCGATCGCCGGCCGCCATCAACGGGGTGGTCGAGACGACAGAGAGAATGAGGGTAAGAAGCAGTGCAAGGCGAGTTTTCATACTAGTGCCCGGCTTTCCGAAGTTCGTGATACATCGCGGCAACCTCTTATACGAACTTCGGAAAGCAAAGGGCACTAGCAAACCTATGGTTCTGGTGCCGCTTTCGATCTGAAGTCCCTGAGGAGATTTTGCTGCACGTGAGTCAGGGACTTCAGATCGGCGGCACTAGTGTCCCGAATCCGAAGTTCGCATCACTTTTGCGGCGTCCACGTTTTTTGCGAACTTCGGATTCGAAGGACACTAGCAAATTATTGATCTGGTGTGGCTTTGGTTCAGAAGCCCGCATGACGAGCTCGCGGCAATAATGATGCGGACTTCTGAACCAAAGCCACACTAGGGCGGCTCAGCAAAACGGGCGCCGACTCCAGCTTGCGCCTCGGCGACAACGCAAAAGACATTATCAAACCCCACTCGCGAGGCGTCAACCGCTAGTGTCCCGGTTGTGACATTCGCATCAGGGCTGCGGCAAGTGCGTTTGCGAATGTCAGAACCAAAGGGACACCGGCAAAATATGATTCCGGTGCGGTTTTGGATTTGACATTCGCTATGAGGACTCGCGGAAATAGGGAAGCGAATGTCAAATCCACCCGCACTTGTGGCCTCGTGCTTACTGCGGCGATAGATCGCAATTGGGCCTTCCCAAAGGAGGTCGGCGCATTTGACCAAATTTCTGACCCTGCTCATGGCCCGGCGACCCTTATCAAGCTCCCAAGGGGAATCAGTGTGACCAGGCTCACATTAAGAGAGCTTTGCTGCGTCCCAATGACGGGTCATTTGACCTTTGGCGATGAGAATGGCTTGGTGCGACCCCGGCCACGTAACCAGAAAAGCGAAAACCCATGGGAAACGCCTACGAAATCTACGCGCTTCGCTACGCCACGATGGCGCGCACCCCGCAGATGAATTTTCTCGCGCCCGATCCGCACGAGACCAAGGCGCAGGATCTCGATTATTTCGTCTGGCTGGTCCGCGGGGGCGGCCGAAACATCCTGGTCGATACCGGCTTCAATGCCGAGGAGGCCCAGGTGCGCGGCCGAAAGCTCACGCTCAATCCGGTCGATGCGCTATCGGGTTTTGGGGTGAAAGCCGAGGATATCAAGGACGTCGTCATCACTCATTTGCACTATGATCACGCCGGCAACCTCGATCGCTTTCCCAATGCGACGTTTCATTTGCAGGATCGCGAGATGGCCTACGCCACGGGGCGCTGCATGTGCAACGGCATGCTGCGCCATCCCTTCACGGTGGAGCATGTCACGCAGATGGTGCGTCACGTCTATGGCGAGCGCGTCACCTTCCATAACGGCGAAGGCCAGATTGCGCCCGGCGTGACCGTGCATCGCGTCGGCGGCCATTCGGACGGATTGCAGGTGGTCAAGGTCGAGACCGAGCGCGGGCCGGTCGTCCTGGCCTCCGACGCTACGCATTACTATGCGAATCTGCATCGCCGGAGCCCGTTTCCGATCGTCTACAATATCGGCGACATGGCCGAGGGGTGGCGGATTGTCGAGCGGTTGGCCGGTCATCCGGACCGCTTCATCCCGGGCCACGATCCGATCGTGTCCGAGATCTATCCGCGCGCCAGCGACAAGGTCGATGCCTTCGCCCTGCACAAGGCGCCGTCGCGCTCGTTTGCGAAATAGTGCTGATGCGGCGACGGGATCTGATCGCTTCAATTGGCCTGTCGGCTTTGCCGCGTGTTGCATGGGCGCAGACGGCGAAGGTCACACGGATTGGATTTTTGATCCCGTCGCCGCTCGATGCGCCCGCGACGACTGAAAACTTCGGTGCAATGCGGAACGGGCTTGCCGATCTCGGCTACATCGAAGGACAAAATATCGTCTTCGAGCCGCGCGGCGGCAACGGCACAGCGGAAAGGCTCGCGGCGGTGGCGGCGGAGCTCGTTGCCGCGAAGGTCGATATCATCGTGGCCATCGCAACGCCTGCCGCGCGCGCAGCGCAGCAGGCCACGAGCACAATCCCGATCGTGGTCGGCTCGGTCGGCGATCCCGTGCAGGACGGCTTCGTCACGAGCCTGTCTCACCCCGGCGGCAACATCACCGGCACGACATTCCTCGGGCCCGAACTGGTGTCGAAGCGCTTTGCCCTGTTGAAGGAATTGATTCCAAGCGCGGTTCGAGTTGCCGTGCTGTGGAATCCGAAAGCCTTCAGCGAGAAAACCACGGCGGGCATGGTCGAGCAGGCCCGTGAGGCGGTAAAGGCGCTGGGTATCGAGGTCAGATTTGTCGAAGTGAGTGGCATCGACAACTTTGAAGGCGCCATCGCCGAAGCGGCCGCTCATGCCGACGCGTTGTTTCAATTCCCGAACCCTACATTTTTCGAAAACCGCAAGCGTCTGGTCGATCTCGCCGCCAAATACCACGTGCCGGCGGTCTACAACGCCAGGGAGTTCGTCGAAGTCGGCGGCCTCATCGGCTACGGCGCAAGCCCGGTTGCGTTGAACCGCCGCACCGCCGTTTATGTTGACAAGATCATCAAGGGGGCAAAGCCAGCCGACCTTCCCGTCGAACAACCGACCGTTTTCGATTTTGCGATCAATCGCACCACGGCGAAGTCGTTCGGCATCACCATTCCGGACACGCTTTTGGCAGCAGCCGAAGTGATCGATTGATCGCCTGTCAGATTCTCAGCAGCGCCGCAGGGCGCGCCTCGCGGTATTGCGCGGCAAGACGGATCGGCGCGTTCGGCGCTCCGAAGCCGGAATAGTCTTTTCGCTGCACGATCTCGAAAAAGAAGCGGTCGTCGAACACGCGGGTATAGGCCTGGAAGAATTCGCCGGTGGCGTCGCGGTCGTAGAGGATGTGATTGTCCCGCAACGCGCGGGCGATTTCGGGCTCGAGATCGTATTTGGCTTCAAGATCGTCGTAATAATTCTCAGGGATGTCCAACAACGCGGCACCGCGGGCGCGAATGCCTGCAACGGTCGCAAAGATGTCGTTCGAGGTGAAGGCGATGTGCTGGACGCCCGAGCCGAGATGCTCGGAAATGAAGCGTGCCGACGATGTTCGCGCCGCCGACGAGCCGTTCAGCACCATCCGCACGCTTTCATCGTTGTTGATGAAGGCCCGGCTTTGCACGAGACCGACGGGATCTGCCACTTCCTGCTGCGGCAGTCGCTTCAAATCGAGGATGCCGCCATAGAATAGCGCCCATGACAGCATGTCGCCATGCGGCATGGACTGCGAGATGTGATCGACGGAGACGAGCGCGTGGTCCTTCCGGTCCACGGCGACAGTCTCGAAATCTCGCCGCCAATTCTCGCCATCACCCCTTACAAAATAGAGCAGGCTGCCGCCGACGCCGCGCACGCTCGGAATTTCCATCTCGCCTGGCCCCACGCTCTGGCGGAAGAGCTGCGCTTTAAGCTCCTCCGCGCGTGCCATGACCTGATCGGGATTGTCGACCTTGATGGCGATGGCGCAGACCCCGGAGCCGTGCGTGATGTAATGGGAATGGGCGAATCCGGTCTGCTCGTAGTTCACTACGAGATCAATCTCGCCTTGCGCCCAATGTTCCACATTCTTGCTGCGGTGCTTGCCTGTCAAGACAAAGCCGAGCTGGGACAACAGATGGGTCAGCTCGCTGCCATGCGCCTGGTCGACGGCGAACTCGATGAAGCCGACCCCGCTCGTCGCTGTACGAAGGGGAAGATTTTTGGACGACACATGCGCGTCCTCGAGCAGCGCGAGCGACCGGTAGCCATCGACGGCCACGCTGGTGTTAAGGCCCGCACGGAATTCATCGTTGAAGATTTCAAGCGACAGCGGACCGCGATAGCCGGTTGCCGCGAGCGCATCCATGAAGCCGCCCACCGGCAGATCGCCTTGTCCCGGAAAAGAGCGATGGTGACGGCTCCAGGACAGCACGTCGAGCTCGAGCTGCGGCGCATCCGCAAGCTGCACCAGGAAGATGCGGTCGCCGGGGATCGAAGGGATCGCCGAGGTTGGAAAGCCGGGCGCGAGGATATGAAAACTGTCGAGGATGATGCCGATGTTGGGATGATCGGCGCGCCGCACGATCTCCCAGGCATCGCGATAGTCGCTGACATGCTTGCCCCAGGCCAGCGCCTCGAAGCCGACGCGAAGCCCGCGTGCCCTCGCGCGCTCGCCGAGCTCGCGGAAATCGGCCGCTGCGCGATCGATGCCGCCGAGTGAAATCGGCGAGACATTGCTGCAGACGAGCATCAACTCGGTGCCGAGCTCGGTCATCAGGTCGAACTTGCGTTCGGCGCGCGTGAAATTGCGCGCGCGCTGCGGCTCGGGCATGCCCTCGAAATCGCGGAACGGCTGGTAGGCGCAGATCGAGAGCCCGAGATCGCGGCAGCGCAGGGCGATGTCGCGTGGCCGCTCGTTGAAGGCAACGAGGTCGTTCTCGAAAATCTCGACGGCGCCGAAATTGGCAGCCGCAATAACCCTGAGCTTCTCGTCCAATGTTCCGCTCAGCGAAACCGTGGCGATCGAGCGTGTAACCATGACTCATCCTTCGGACTAATAATGGATCCTTGCGATCTCGCGCAGTTCGGCGGCGGTTGCCGTGCCAAAACCGAAGAACTCGAGATAGGCCGGGATTTGCTCAAACAGCATGTCGGTGCCGACCTGCACCTCGCAGCCGCGCTCGCGCGCAGCGTTGAGGAACGGCGTGATCTCTTCCTTCATCACGACCTCGCCGACCAGCGCCGAAGGCGAGATGCGGCTCACGTCCAAGGGCAGGGGATCGCCCTCTTTCATCCCGAGCGGCGTGGCATTAACGACAATGTCGAAGCCCGCCGGATCGTTCGAGCCGACCGTCACTTTTAGATTGGGATAAGAGGCGCGGATGCGTCCGGCGAGCGCCTGCATGGCCGGCGCATGCGCATCGAACAATGCGATCTCGCCAACGCCGGTCTTGGCAAACGACGCGGCAATCGCCGAGCCGACGCCGCCGTTGCCGGCGACCAGCACCCGCGCTTGGGCAAGCTGCCGTCCCTTGCGCAACACGCTGCGCACAAATCCCTCGCCGTCGAACATGTCTCCGATCAGCCGCCCATCGGAACCGACGCGAACCGCGTTGCAGGCGCCGGCCACTTTTGCCGAGACCGACACTTGGTCGACAAGCTCAAGTGTCGGAATCTTGTGCGGCATGGTCACCAACGCGCCTGCGAGATTGCTCAAGCGGAACAGCGGCCTGAAGAAGCCCGCATAGTCGTCCGCCTTGCAGCCCATCGGCACCACCACGACATTGATGCCGCGCTTCTCGAACCAGGGATTATAGATCATCGGCGCTTTGAACGAATCGGTCGGATAGCCGATATGCGCGATGATTTTGGTTCTGCCGTCGATCATGTCGGCCTCAGCTGCTCGCGAGCGAGGCGGCGCGGCCGTCGGCCTCAGGTTCGCCGGCGCTCAGCGCCCGCAGTCGGTCGTACTCGTCCTTCGGCACCGGCTTCGCGTCCGGATTGCCGAGATCATTGAGACGCAGGCGATAAGTCTCGCGCGCCGAGAAGGCCGCGATGGCTGCGATAGCGGCGACGCCAAGCGTGATCGAGCCGATCGTCAGCGGAATATTGTGGGAGCCGGGCGGCGCCACGGCAGTGAACAGCGCCGGCAGGAAGGCGCTGATGGCGGTGCCGATGTTTTGTCCGATGGCCATGGCCGAGACGCGATAGGGCGTGCGGAACAGTTCCGGATAGAATGCCGGGAACACGGCATTATAGCCCTGATAGACCACGCCCCACATCAGGAGCGATACGATGATCGCCATCCAGACGTCGTGGATGGAGATGGCATAGAGATAAGCGAACGACAGCAGCGCGGCGAGCAGGGAACCGACGATCATGGGCGGCCGGCGGCCGATCCGGTCGGACAGCGCGCCGACAAAGGGAATGAATGCGACCGCGATGATGTTGCCGACCACGGGAATCCAGAGATAGACCTCTTTGCCGAAACCGATGCCGTAGGCGGGCTGCACGGCGTACGCCGCGCCGAAGATCGTGGCGACGACCGGAACGACGTTCATCAGCGCCATGCAGACGACGCGCAAGATGTCGGCCCAGCTGTTTTTGAAGGCTTGGCTGATCGGCGCCTTCGGCAGCCGGCCCTCCTCTTCCTCCCGCTCGAACGCCGGCGTCTCATTGACCTCGCGGCGGATAATGTAGCCTGCGATGATGACGAGGACGCTCAGCAGGAACGGGATGCGCCAGCCGTAACTGTTGAAAGCGTCCGACGGCATATAGGCCGCGAGCGGCAGGAACACCGCCGCGGCGAGAATCTGGCCGGCCTGCACGCCTTGCAGGCTGTAGCTCGCGTAATAGCCGCGCCGGCCGAACGGCGCATGTTCGAGGATCATCGAGCTTGCGCCTGAGATTTCGCCGGCGAC
>Ga0209060_10004849_pt1 | contig 10141 bp, 8 predicted proteins | sample Coa_R1_8_FD_187155 | JGI IMG/M metagenome (GOLD analysis project Ga0209060, IMG submission 187155) | Surface soil microbial communities from Centralia Pennsylvania, which are recovering from an underground coalmine fire - Coalmine... | ecosystem: Environmental > Terrestrial > Soil > Unclassified... | reverse complement strand
GGGTTCAACGGAATAGAGGACGGGGTCCCATGCTGAGGAGCGGGCTTCATGGCCCGAGGATGAACCGGTCTCCCGTCCGTCACCGCATCCGTCAATATACCGGATGCAGTGATTCGTGAGTTACAAGCGATGAAGGCGGCATTGGCGCGCACGGCCATGATTTTCTGGACATTGCGCACGATGCGAGAGTCGCTCGCCAGACGCTCCCAGAACTCGTCGGGTTGAGCCAGCAGCCGCTTCGGCTCGAAACCGAGGAACGCCTCCTCGAACTCGGGCCATTTCGCCTCGACGACATGCCAGGCAAAGCCGGCCGAAAATATCCGCTTTGTCATCGCGGACAGTATCCGATCGTCCGCAATACGCGCGAGCGCCGCGGCGCTTGTCAGCTTCGGCAGCAGCGCCATGAGCTTATCGTCGCCGCCCTTTCGCTTTGCGGCGCGCGCTTGGATCGTTTTGAAATGCGGCATCGCCTACCCCCGATGATGTCCGCCAAATTGGTTCGGACGTGCGAAAAATCAAGGAACGCGCCGCACCCCTTTTTGACGCCGACATTCGCCGCAAGCCCGGTGCAGCCCATTGACCTTGCTGTCCCACCGGATACGCTTGCGATCGAAGGGTCACGACCCCTGCGGCTTCGTTTCGCGGCGGCATCGCGCGCGACCCATAGAGTAAAACCGAGGAAACCCCAATGCATGCGAACACGCGTTGCGCCGCCGTGGCTTTGACAGCCGCCATCGTGCTTTCCGGTCACCTGGCGGCGGCTTCCGCGCAGACTCCGACGCCGCCGCGCATGATCCCGCATTTCGAGGTCGATCCGTCCTGGCCGACGTTGCCGAGCAAATGGGTGTGGGGCCAGGTTTCCAGCGTCTCGATCGACAGCCAGGGCCACGCCTGGATTCTCCAGCGCCCCAGCACCGTGCGCAACGATCAGAAGGCCATGGCGGCACCGCCGGTGCTGGAATTCGATGAGGCCGGCAATTTCATTCAGGGGTGGGGTGGTCCCGGCCAGGGCTATGACTGGCCCGAGACCGAGCACGGCATCTACGCGGATCCGAAGGGTTTCATCTGGCTCGGCGGCAACGGCAAGACCGACCATCACCTCGTCAAGTTCACCCGCGACGGCAAGTTCGTCATGCAGATCGGCCACAAGGGCCAGAGCAAGGGCAACACCGACACGCAGAACGTAAACCAGGCCGCCGACACCTTCGTCTACACGCCGACCAACGAATTGTTCGTCGCCGACGGCTACGGCAATCGTCGCGTTATCGTGTTCGACGCCGATACCGGCGCGTTCAAGCGCATGTGGGGCGCGTTCGGCAACCCCCCGCTCGACAACGTGCCGGCCGAGCCGAAGGTGGCGGAAGGCGACCGCATCCCGGCCAAAGAGCAGACCGGACCCGGCCCGTTGCAGTTCGTGCAGCCGGTTCACGCGGTGCGCGTGTCGAACGACGGACTGGTCTATGTCTCGGATCGTGGCGGCAAACGCGTGCAGGTGTTCACGCTTGACGGCAAGTTCGTGATGCAGCGCTTCATCGACCGCTATTGCGAGGCGCCCCATTGCGGCAACGGCCAGACCGTCGCCAGTACTGCCTTCTCGCACGACCCGGAGCAGCAGTTTCTCTACGTGGCGAGCCGCAGCCCGGCGCGGGTCTGGATTCTCGACCGCAAGACGCTGACGCCCCTCGATTCATTCGGCCGCAACGGCGTCGCGCCCGGGGAGTTCTACGTCATGCATCACATGAACGTCGATACCAAGGGCAACCTCTATGTCACAGAGGTGCAGGACGGCAAACGCGTCCAGAAATTCGTGTTCAAAGGCATGATGCCGGCGCCGACGCACTAGCGCGGCGCGATGAGATCGAAATCATTTTTGTGGCATCATGCCCGCGCTCGTCTCGGGCATCCGCGACTCCCTTGGCCCCCACCCTACCCTCCCCCGCAAGCGGGGAGGGTAGGGTGGGGGAGACGCGGATGGCCTGGGTAAGTCGGCCACGACTGCATCGGTAACCTACGGAGCCCCCTTCATGTCCAAATTCTCGTTGATGTGCCTCGCTGCGAGCGTCTTGTGCGTCGCCGGCGCGCCGTGGCCCGCACATGCCGCCGACGGGCCGAAACACGAGGCCGCATCCATACCGAACTTCACCCCGGACCCCGGCACCGCCTGGACGTTGGACCGCCCTGCCCACGACGATTTCCTGCCACCCCCGAGCGGCCCCGGCCCCGTCCTGTCCGACAAGGCCCATCCCTACGTTCCCAACGGTCAGGGTCAGCCCACATACCGTGTCGCAGACCTCACGAATCCGATTTTGAAGCCCTGGGTCATCGAGCGGATGCGGAAGGCCAACGAAGAGGTGCTGGCGGGGAAGGTCCCGTTCATCGCGCGAGAGAGATGCTGGCCGGCGGGCGTTCCGGGCCTCGATATCTATAACCGCGGCCAGCCTGTCCATTTCATTCAGACGCCCAAGATGGTCATTTACATCAACGAGCTGTACGCGCAGATGCGCCACATCTATCTGGATGTGCCGCATTCGGAGCACGTGACGCCGTCGTGGTACGGCGAATCCGTAGGCCACTACGAGGGCGACGAACTGGTCGTAGACACCATCGGATTGAGCGACCGGAGTTTCGTGGACAACTATCGCACCCCACACACCGAGCAGATGCACGTCGTCGAGCGCTTCAAGATGGTCGATGGCGGCAAGACGCTGCAGGTATTCGTCACGGTCGACGATCCCGGCGCGTTCAACATGCCCTGGTCGGCAATCCAGCACTGGCGACGCGTCGAAGAGCGCCCGCTCGTCGAAGATGTTTGCGAGCCGAACAATGTTTTTTTCTTCGGCTACGACGTTGCGCCGCTCCCTCAAGCCGACAAGCCGGACTTCTGATGCGTTGGCCTTGGCAGGACGGAGCACGCGGATTTTCCTGGCTGAAGGCCGGCACATTCGCCCTCATGTTCGTCCCGGCGATCTGGCTGATCGATCAGGTCGCCACCGGCGAATTCGGGCCGGTTCCACTGGGCGGCATGACCTACTGGTCGGGCTTTTGGGCAACCGCGATTCTGCTGCTCGCCCTGGCGATAACGCCCGCTTCGAGGATATTCCGCTGGCAGCGGCTGATCATCGTGCGGCGCATGATCGGCGTCACGGCGCTCGCCTACACGGTTGCGCACATCATCATTTACTGCGCTCTGCGGTTTTGGAACTTTGCATCCATTGCCCACGAAATGGCGACCAGGCTTTCCCTGATCGTGGCGACCGCTTCGACCATCGGCCTGATCGCGTTGGGGACGACCTCCTTCGATGCTGCGGTTCGCCGAATGGGAGCGAGAGGATGGCAACGGCTGCACAGCGCCGTATACGTCACCACGGCCCTGGCAATCCTTCACTACCTTCTGTCGCCCGGATTATTTCCGGACCAGTTTCTGGTGAGCGGCCTGTTCTTTTGGCTGATGGCGTGGCGCGCGCTAAACCAGTATGGACAGGGCGATAATGCCGTGGCGCTGGCGCTGCTCGCTCTGGTTTCCTGCCTTTTTACCGCCGCCTTTGAAGTCGGCTGCATCTGGGCATTCCGTGATTATGCGCTGTCGGAGATTTTCGGCATCTATTTCACGCCGATCCTGGGCATCCCGCCGCCGTGGACAATACTCGCGGTCGGACTCGTGATCGCTGCTGCGGTTTTTATCCAGCAGACCTTCCGTCTCAAGGTGGCTTGACGACAAAGGTAGCCCGGCTCCGGCCGGGGCCTGCCATCGGGCCTGGCAAGACCGCCAGACCCGTTGGACCGGCCCGACGACAACCTCCACCAAATCCGAACCGGCTTATCAACACGGTAAGACCCCTGCCGGGTTTCGCTCGCGTTCCACTCCGGCTACCACCACTCAACTCGCGCCACCACGGAGAAAGTCGATTGCCCCCGCCTTTTGACCTTGCCGTCATCGGCGGCGGCATCAATGGTTGCGGTATTGCGCGTGATGCTGCGGGTCGCGGACTCACGGTCTGCCTATGCGAGATGGGGGATCTCGCCGGCGGCACCTCGTCGCGATCGACGGGGCTGATCCATGGCGGTCTGCGCTACCTCGAACACTACGATTTCCGGCTGGTGCGCGAGGCGCTGCGGGAGCGCGAAGTGCTGCTGCGTATTGCGCCGCACATCGTGCGGCCGGTGCGAATCGTGCTGCCGTATCGCCCCGGCCTGCGGCCCGCATGGCTGTTGCGGCTCGGGCTTTTCATTTACGACCACATTGGCGGGCGCAAGCTGTTGCCTGCGACCCGGACCCTTGACCTCGCGCGCGATCCGGCTGGTGCTCCGCTGAAGCCCGGGATGTTTCGTACCGGATTTGCGTTTTCCGATTGCCGGGCGGACGATGCGCGACTGGTCGTGCTCAATGCCCGCGATGCCGCCGACCACGGGGCCGTTATCCGCACCCGCACCAAAGTCGTGACGGCACGGCGGAGCGAGAGCCATTGGGCTATCACGGCCGAAGATAAGGCAACCGGCGAGCGCGACACCATTGCGGCATCCACGCTCGTCAATGCGACGGGGCCGTGGGTCGAAGAGACGCTTACCTCATGTCTCGGAAAGGATTTCACGAGTGCGATGCGCCGGCGCGTTCGCCTCGTCCAGGGCTCTCACATCGTAGTGCCGAAACTGTTCGAGCACGGGGGCGCCTACGTGTTCCAGAACCCGGACGGCCGCATCGTGTTCGCCTTGCCGTATGATGGCAAACACACGCTGATCGGAACGACCGACCGGGATTTCGTCGGCGATCCCGCGCGAGTCGCAGCGACGGCCGAGGAAATTCAATATCTGTGCGAAGCCGCTTCGGAATATTTCGCGCGGTCGATTTCACTCGCAGATGTCGTCTGGAGCTATTCGGGCGTGCGCCCGCTCCACGACGATGATGACGGGCATGCCCGCGATGCTGCAGCCGCAACGCGGGATTACGTGCTGGAACTGGATGCGCCGCCTGCGGCGGCGCCGCTGCTGTCGATCCTGGGCGGCAAGATCACGACCTATCGGCGCCTCGCAGAGGCTGCGCTGGAACGCCTCGCACCGTTTCTTAGGCCTGCAAGCCGGCTCCGTGCCGGCTGGACGGCATCCGACGCGCTGCCCGGAGGTGGTGGCTTAGCTGCCGACACAACGGCGCTGGCGCGGATGCTCACGAGGGACTATCCGTTTCTCGAACCGGCCCATGCAAGGCGACTTGCAGCTACGTATGGCGACCGCGCGGAACGCATTTTGGCCGGCGCGCGTACGGCGGCCGACCTCGGCATTGCGTTCGGCGCAACGCTGACGGAAGCGGAAGTGCGTCATCTGGTAACGGAGGAATTTGCCCGAACTGCAGAGGATGTTTTATGGCGCCGGACCAAGCTCGGTCTCGCGATTTCCGAGATCGACACAGTGGGGCTCAATCGCTTCATGGCGGTTGCGGGGGCGCCGCGAGCGATGGCGCCGTAGGGCGCGTTCCGATGGAATCGAATCACTTTTCGGCGCCATGCCCGCGCTTGTCGCGGGCATTCACGTCTTGTGGCGATCAGCAAAGACGTGGACGGCCGGGACAAGTCCCGGCCCTGACACCGGACGATGATTCAACGTGGTCGGGACGGGCTATTCGTCACTTGCTCCCAGTGGTCTCGCGTCGGCTCTGGCTCGATGGCTTGCTGCCAGATTCGCTGGACGATCCGCTGTTTCCGCTCTGGTATGTCGTCAGCGAGCGCAGGGACGACAGATTGTTGATGTTATTAATTATCCACAGACCTGCCACCGCGATAATCCCGGCGATCAAAATCGTCGGGAGTGTGACGACCAAAGCGCCGAGGAAACTCGCGAAGGCAGACAATACGCGTACGCCCGCTTCCCAGAGCTGCTTGGCGGCGACGAACAGGAAGTACACAACGGCCGCGACCACAATGACGAGAAGGATCTGCTTCCAGAGCGGCCAGTGCTCCCACGGCGCTTGGGTCATCTTGATGATCTGGTCGCTCGACCATGTCCAAACGAGCTGAACAAACCGAAGAATCTCGGCAATGCCACGTTGCAGGAAATCCAGGAACTGGTCCGTGATTTGTTTCATGGCCGAAGCTCCTTGCCCCGCCCCGGCGAATAGTTTCAATAAAGCCGGGCAATCTGGCAAGCACCGTCGTGCAACACGATACTGCCGCCGATCACCGCGCCGAGTTGAGGGAACGCTGAACTCACGCGCCTGGTTCCACTAACGTACTCTGTGAACCGCGATAGGTATTGTGTGACCTACATCCTCGCCATTGACCAAGGCACAACATCTTCCCGCGCCATCGTGTTCCGTGCCGATTGCTCCATTGCTGCAACGGCTCAGCAGGAATTCCCCCAGCATTTCCCGCAGTCCGGATGGGTGGAGCACGACCCCGAAGATATCTGGCGCACGGTCCTGGCGACGAGCCGCGAAGCCATCGACAACGCCGGCCTCGCACCGCGCAGTATAGCGGCGATCGGCATCGCCAACCAGCGTGAAACGGCCTTGGTGTGGGACCGAACCACCGGCAAGCCGATCCATAATGCCATCGTATGGCAGGACCGCCGGACGGCGGAGCTGTGCCGCAGGCTCAAGGAGGCAGGCCGCGAGCCGGAAGTCGCGGCGCGCACCGGACTGCTGCTAGACCCCTACTTCTCCGCCTCCAAAATCGCGTGGCTCATCGATCACGTACCGGGCGCCCGGGCGCGAGCGGAGTGCGGCGAGCTTGCCTTCGGCACGGTGGATTCATTCCTGCTGTGGCGACTGACCGCCGGAGCCGTGCATGCCACCGATGCCACCAACGCGTCGCGCACCGCGCTCTATGATATCCACACCAACACCTGGAGCGATGAGCTTTGCGCCCTGTTCGGCGTGCCGCGTGCGATATTACCAGAAGTGCGCGACTGCGCGGCCGACTACGGCGCCACAGCGCCGCATCTATTCGGCGCCGCGATCCCGATCCGCGGCATTGCGGGCGACCAGCAAGCAGCGTTGATCGGGCAAGCCTGCTTCATGCCCGATATGATGAAATCGACCTATGGCACCGGATGCTTTGCGATCCTCAACACCGGCGCGACTGCGGTCAAATCGCGCCACCGCCTGCTCTCCACGATCGCATATCGGCTCGACGGCGACACCACCTACGGGCTCGAAGGCGCGATCTTCATCGCCGGCGCCGCCGTGCAATGGCTGCGCGATGGTCTGCGGCTGCTGCCCTCTTCGTCCGCCGCCAGTGCGATGGCGGGCGCCGCTGATCCGGGCCAGAACGTCATTCTGGTGCCGGCTTTCGTAGGGCTCGGCGCGCCTCATTGGGACCCTGAGGCGCGGGGCGCATTGTTCGGGTTGACGCGCAGCACCGGGCCGAACGAGCTCGCGCGTGCCGCACTCGAAAGCGTTTGCTTCCAGACGCTCGATCTTCTCGATGCCATGCGGGCCGATTGCCGCGACAATGATTGCGGCGCCCTTGCCGGCACGGTGCTGCGGGTCGACGGCGGGATGGTGGCGTCCGATTGGACCATGCAACGGCTCGCTGACATTATCGGTGCGCCGGTCGATCGTCCGACCGTGCTGGAGACGACCGCGCTCGGCGCAGCCTATCTGGCCGGCCTGCAATCTGGGCTCTATCCGGAGCCGCAGGCCTTCGCGGCGCGCTGGGCGCTGGACCGCCGCTTCGCCCCCGCCATGGACGACACGACGCGAAGCCGTAAGATCGCAGGATGGCGCGATGCGGTCGGACGGACGTTGAGCGCGGGGCGCTCACCGCGGTGAACTCCGCAATTTCTTGGCTTGCCGCCGCGGCGAGCAAAGGTGACTACTTCACCAATCTGACCTCGAAGCCAAGCGGCTGCTCCCTGATATCGCATTGTGTGAACGGCGTGGCCCGCACCATCCGCTCGAAGTCGAGCTTGGAATAGGCCCGCTTTCTCAGGGCCGATAACGTGATCCGGGTGACGAACGCGTCGATGCGGCCAAGATGCATTTTCGCGACCTCATCGACGATGGACTTGCCGGAGGCATCACTGCGCATGTCGATAACGAGTGCCCTCCCGCCCGGCCGCAGCACGCGATGCATCTCGCACAACGCGCCAATCGGATCGCTGAAGTTCTTGAACGCCGCACGACAGGCGATGAACTCGAACGCTTCAGCCGCAAACGGCATTGCCGCGGCATCGCCCTCCCGGAAGTCGACCCTGACGCCGCTACGCACAGCATTCTCGCGCGCCATACGGATAAATGTCCGGCTGACGTCCAGCCCTGCGATTTGGTAGGAGCCAAGCTGCGCCAGTTCGATGGCGAGATAACCCGGCCCGGGGGCGACTTCGAGCACGCGATCACCGGGCTTGAGTCCACCAGCAATGCGGTTGGCCAGGTTGCGGTATTCGGCGATGCTCTTGCCGGTGTTCTTAGCATACCAGGTTGCGATTGTGCCCTCCATCCCTATGCCCTTATACGGTTTCGGTCGCCGCACTGCGGAGGTCTTCATGGCTGCTCTCATATATCTTAATTACTAAGATATTTAGTTCATAAGGCAATAATGGAACGATGTCAATGAAAACCAAGCGGCGGCGGGAGCTGGAGGCTGCGCTCAATGCGGCGATGCGCGAAGTCAGCGGCCAAGGTGTGCTCTACAGCCAGGCGGTGGCCGATCGGCTTGGCATGAACAGCACCGATCTCGAATGCCTCGATCACATCTCGCGTGGCCCGGTCACCGCGGGCAGGCTCGCCGAACTCACTGGGCTGACGACCGGTGCGATCACTGGCGTCATTGATCGGCTCGAGCACGCTGGCCTCGCACGGCGCGAGCGCGATGTTGAGGACCGTCGCAAGACCCTGGTGCACGCGTTGCCCGCCGTCTCAGAGCGGATCGTGCCGCTGTTCGAGCCGATGGAGCGCAACGCAATGGCCGCCTTGTCAAAGTATTGCGATGATGAGCTTGCCCTGCTTCTGGATTTTCTAACCACAGCGCGCGATGCTGCTTTGACGGCGATGTCAGAGCTTCACGCACTTCCCGAGCGGCGCCCGGCACCAAAGCGGCGAAAGCCGAAATGAAAAGTGGTCGTGGAAATCGACAGCCCCGCTTGCGGCCTCTAAAACACGCTACTGCCTTGCTATCCGCTGCTTCACCCACTCATTCACGGCCGGCAGCAGTTGCGTGGAAAAATCTGCATCCGTCATGATGCGTTCGTAGGCCCTCGCCGCCACGATCCGGCCACCCGAGCTTGAATGCGCGGGGGCGAAGTTTGCAAGCTCTTGCGCGTGTGCGGCATCGGTGAAGTTCGTCATCAGGCCGGCAGGAAAATTGTTCTGGAACGACGGCCCCTGTTTGGCAGCTAGCGCATCGAAATTCGCCTTGACGAAGCTCCAGGCGAGATCGCGATGCTCGCCTTGCGATGCGACCTCGGAAATCAATCTGCCAACGAGAGTCGTCGGCAGTTCGTCCGTGAGCGCCATGGCGAGTGTCTCGTTGGCGAGTTCTGGATCGCGTGCGCTCGCCGCCGCCATGTAATAGCGTACCCGCTCGTCGGTATTGGTGGTGCCGCGGCCGAGCGTCAGCAGAGTGTCGTAGATGGTGCGATCCGCGTAGCGGCCCACCAGGCTGGTGACCGTTCCGCGCAATTCGGTCGAAAGCGATGCCGGGTCCTTCACAAAACCCGCAAAGCGGCGCCTCGCTTCCGCAATGATTGCTTCATCGCCGAAACTCCCGAGCAAACCGATGAGGCGAGCGCGTAGCAGGGCGTGGTCGAGCGGCTCCGATGGCACCGCGTCCCAACCGATGCGGTCGAACACCGGGCGCAGCACCGCGCGTCCATAGGCCTGGAATGCGGCACGTTCCGGCCGGCCCCATTGCAGGTGGTCGATCCGGGTCAGCGCGCGGATGATCTGGTCGACAACGGCGCGATTGTCATCGCCGATCAGCCGCTCCACAAGGTTGAAGTATGTGGCCGGTTCAACGCGGCCGGCTTCGACTAGCGCCCAGGTGTCGCTGACGAGATTGGCCCGATCGACCGGGGCCAGCCGGTCAATCGATCGCGTCAGCGCTGCGAGCATGGCGGCATCATATTGCACGCGGTAATAGCCGACATCGCCGAGGTTGAGCTTCACGGGATCCTCGCAGCGCCTGGCCACGATCTCTGCGGCGCCCTCGAGCAA
>Ga0209060_10004844_pt1 | contig 10153 bp, 6 predicted proteins | sample Coa_R1_8_FD_187155 | JGI IMG/M metagenome (GOLD analysis project Ga0209060, IMG submission 187155) | Surface soil microbial communities from Centralia Pennsylvania, which are recovering from an underground coalmine fire - Coalmine... | ecosystem: Environmental > Terrestrial > Soil > Unclassified... | reverse complement strand
ATCGCGATAGGCACGCTCCGCCGGATACTCCTCGACAAAACCGTATCCACCGAAAATCTGTACGGTTTCGTCAACCACATAGTCCAGAAGCTCAGAACCCCATACTTTCAGAATCGAGCATTCAATCGCATACTCTTCAATGCCCTTGGCGTTTTGCTTGTAAACGTCGGGCGCGTTCTTATCGATGCCGGAAAGGGCCACATCGATCATGCCGATGGTGCGGTACGACATGGATTCAAGAGCATAGATTCCTGCCGCCATTGTCGCCAGCTTTTCCCGGATCATGCCAAAGTCAGCCAGGGTCTTTCCAAACGCCTTGCGCTGCTTGGCATAGGCAATCGCATGGTGCAGCGAGTTACGGGTTCCGCCTACGCCGCCCGCTCCGAGTTTGAAGCGTCCGATATTGAGCGTGTTAAACGCGATCACATGGCCTTTGCCAATCTCGCCCAGCAGGTTGTCCTTAGGCACGCGGCAGTCGTTCATGATGATCGGGCAGGTGGAAGAGCCACGAATTCCCATCTTCTTCTCTTCCGCTCCGACCGAGAAGCCCGGAAAGGTGCGCTCGATGATAAACGCGCTGAACTTCTCACCATCCACCTTGGCAAAGACAATGTAGACATCGGCAAAACCGCCGTTGGTGATCCACATCTTTTCGCCATTGAGAATCCATTCCTTCCCGTCAGGAGAAAGAACCGCCTTGGTGCGCGCATTCAAGGAATCCGACGCCGAGGTGCCTTCGGAAAGCGCGTAGGCGGCAATCCATTCGCCGGTGGCCAGCTTGGGCAGGTATTTGGCCTTCTGCTCCTTGGTGCCGAAATAAACGATCGGCAGCGTGCCGATTCCCGTATGGCCGCCGAAGCTAACGCTGAAGCTGCCGGACACCGAAAGATGCTCGGTGATAATGGAAGAAGAAATCTTGTCCATGTCCGAGCCGCCGTATTGCTCGGGAATGTCCACGTTGGCAATGCCGATTTCGCAAGCTTTGCGGATCAACGCCCGGGTAACCGAAAAGTCTTTGTGCTCGATCTTTTCGACGTTGGGAAGAATTTCGTTCTGCGCAAATTCCTGGGTTGTACGCGCAATCTGTCGATGCTCTTCGCTCAAGTCTTCCGGGGTGAAGACGTCCTCAATGTGGTGCTCTTCGATCAGAAAGCTGCCACCGGTTAACTTCGTCTTTGGAACAACAGCGGTCGCCATAACCTCTCCTTCAATCTTCAATCCTTCAAAAGTCTTTGCAAAATTCTTGCGTTGGCCCGTGGCCTGCCGCAATTTCACCCTTATTGCAGATTCTCAAAAATCCCCGCGGCTCCCATCCCGCCGCCAATGCACATCGTCACCATGCCGTAGCGCGCATTCCGCCTTTTCAATTCGCGGATAATGGAGGCCGTGAGCTTCGCCCCGGTGCAGCCCAGGGGATGTCCCAGCGCGACTGCGCCGCCATTCGGGTTGACCTTGGATGGATCGAGCCCACCTTCCTTGATCACGGCGAGAGCCTGCGCTGCGAACGCCTCATTCAACTCAATCACGTCGATATCGGAAAGCTTCAGGCCAGCGATTCTAAGCGCCTTGGGAATCGCGTAGACCGGTCCCAAGCCCATCTCTTCCGGCTTATACCCGGCCGTGGCAAAAGAAACAAACCGGACAAGTGGTTTGATACCGAGTTGTTTGGCTTTGTCAGCCGACATGACCACCGCTGCCGCGGCGCCATCGGAGGTTTGCGAGGAGTTTCCGGCCGTGACCGTTCCCTTGGCGTGGAACGCGGGCTTGAGCGCCGCAAGCGCCTCAATGGAAGTGTCGGCGCGCGGGCCCTCATCCACCTTGAAAGCGATCTCCGTACGCTTGGGCTTGGAGCCGTTCGGAGTGGTGAAGCTCACGGGCATGGAGACGATCTCATCGTCGAACTTACCCGCCTGAATCGCAGCAACAGCCTTCTTGTGGCTGTTCAAGGAAAATTCGTCCGCCTCCTGCCTCGCAATTCCAAACCGCCTGGCAAGGTTTTCCGCCGTAAGCCCCATGGAGAGATAGGCATCCGGATAGTTGCCAACCAGCCAGGGGTTAGCCGAGACCTTGTGCCCTCCCATGGGAATCATGCTCATAGACTCCACGCCACCCGCAACCATGATCTCCGCGCGACCGGCGATGATCGCCTCCGCTCCCATCGCAATGGCCTGCAGGCCAGAGGAGCAGAAACGATTGATGGTGACCGCCGAACACTCCACGGGCAATCCCGCACGCAAAGAAGCGATGCGAGCGACATTCATGCCTTGCTCGGCCTCGGGCGTCGCACAGCCGAGAATTACATCTTCGATTTCCTTCTTATCAATCTGCGGGTTGCGGTCGAGCGCATCCTTGATGCACACGGCGGCCATATCGTCAGGCCGCGTATTGCGCAATGTTCCCTTGCCCGACTTGCCCACTGCTGTACGTACAGAACTGGTGATCACAACTTCACGCATAACCTAAGCTCCTTTGCCGGATCTCGGCGGAAGCAACCATCGCCCTTAATTCCTAAGCGGTTTTCCTGTCTTCAGCGTGTACTGAATTCTTTCCTGAGTCTTCTTTTCCCCGCAAAGCGATTTGAATGCCTCGCGCTCCAGGTCGAGCAGATACTGTTCGCTCACGGGCATCCCTGGGGAAACATTACCGCCGCAGATGATCTCCGCTACCTTGGTTCCTACCTTCACGTCATGGTCGCTGATGTACTCCGCCTGACGCATTAGATGAATCCCCAGTTTCAAAGTAGCAAGCACGTTCTCGCCCGGAGCAGGGATATCGGTTCGGGGAACCGGCGCTTTGTATCCAGCGCGGGCCAACTCCAGAGCCCGGTCCCTGGCGTCCGCCAGGACACGTTCGCGGTTCATCGAGATCAGGTCGCCATCGGAGAGGAACCCGAGGTCGCGCGCCTCGTATGCCGACGTGGAAACCTTGGCTGTGCCAATGATTTCGAAGATGCGCTTCATGCCTTCCATCAGCTCGACCGATTCCGCGCGACCGTCCGGACGAACCGCATGAGCGTTGTTGATCGCGCGCAGCAGCATCTCCTTACAGCCGCCGCCTCCGGGAATCAAGCCTACGCCAACTTCCACCAGGCCCATATAAAGCTCCGCGTGTGGCTGGCGGGCGGCGGAATGCAGCGAGATCTCGGTTCCTCCTCCCAGGCACATGCCGAAAGGCGCGGCTACTACGGGGCGGCTGCAAAACTTCACCGCCTGGGTCATCCCCTGGAACTGCTTGATGGCCATCTCTACTTCATCCCACTCTTCTTCCTGAACGGCCAACATCAGCATCATGAGGTTGGCGCCCACGGAGAAATTGTCCGCGTCGCCGGTGATCACAAAAGCTTCAAACTGGTCGCCAATGCCTCCGGTTTTCAGAGCCTGTGTCACCATCTGCACGATGTCGCCGCCCAGGGCATTCATTTTGGTATGGAATTCGATGCAGCCGATCCCCTGGCCAAGATCGATTAAGGACGCACCTGCATTTTTCTTGACGACTCCATGCGACTTCTTGGCTACGGCCACCGACCAGACACCCTCAGGAACATCGATCGGGCTGTATTGGCCCCTGCCCAGATCGAAAGTGGCACGGCCCGAGGGCGCTGTGGCGTCATCGGCATACCAGCTTTTCTTTCCCGAAGCCAGCAGCTTTTCGGCGTTGGACGCGACCGGCTTCCCTTCCTTTTTCATCCGAGCTACCGTGGTCTCAACGCCCGCCATATCCCATAACTCAAATGGGCCAACTTCCCAGTTGAAGCTCAGGCGCATGGCACGGTCGATCTCCATCGGCGAATCGGCAATCTCGGGGATGCGATTGGCGGCGTAGGTCCACAATTCCGACAAACTGGTCCAAGAGAACTGCGAGGCTTTGTCGCGGGCATCGCTGTTCACCATCATGCGCAGCCGCTCGCCCATGTCCTCCACGTTTTTGGCCATATCGAGCGCCGGAAATTTCGCCTTCTGGACGGGACGATACTCCAGCGTCTTCCAATCGATGGCAAGCCGCTCCTCGCCTTGCTTCTTGTAGAAGCCGCCCTTCGTCTTGTCGCCGAGTATCTTCCGTTCGAGCATCTTTTGGAAAAACTCCGGCAGCTTAAGGTCGGAGCGCTCATCCTGAACGTTTTTCTTGAAGTTGCCAACTACGCTTCCCAGCACATCGAGTCCCACCAAGTCGATGGTGCGGAAGGTCGGAGCCTTGGTCCATCCACCGGCGCTGGTAAGCGCGTCAATCTCCTCAATGGTGAAATCCATCTCCTGCATAAGACGGAAAACGTTGAGCCCGGAGAAGGTACCGATGCGGTTGGCGATGAAATTCGGGGTGTCCTTGGCGTAGACGATGCCTTTGCCCATACGCACATCGCAGAAGTGGACAATCGTCTCAATCGCCGACTGGTCCGATTCGGGCGTAGGAATGATCTCGAGCAGGCGCATGTAGCGCGGCGGATTGAAGAAATGCGTTCCAAACCAGTGCTTGCGGAAATCCTCGCTGAACCCCTCGGCAATGCTGTGCACCGGCAAGCCGCTGGTGTTGGTGGTGACAATGCTTCCGGGCTTGCGCACCGCCTCGACTTTCCTGAGCAGGTTGCGCTTGATTTCAAGGTTCTCAGCCACCGCCTCGATGATCCATGAAGCATCGGCGAGCAGCTTGAGATCGTCATCAAAATTGCCGATCGTGACCAGCTTTTCGAGGCCCTTGCGGAAAAACGCCGCCGGTCTCGACTTAACGGCAGCCTCCAATCCCGCCGCAACGATTTTGTTGCGCGCTCCGCGATCTGCGCTGGATGACTGATCCGGCGGCACAATATCCAACAGATAGCAGGGCACGCCCGCATTGGCCATATGCGCCGCAATTCGCGCGCCCATGGTTCCAGCGCCTAAAACAGCGACTTTCTGAATGCGCTGGGGCGCGCCATGCGCCTTCGGTGCACTTCCTGCATTTGCGCGCGCATCGGGTGCGCTGGCACTGACTTGAATCGGATCGGAGACGGCTGCATTACTCATCGGGAAACTCCTGTGAACCAGGCAGCGGAATATTCTGTTAGAACCGCCGAATGATAACAGTTTCTTTTCGCTTGTGGATGGCCCATCGAATTCTCATTAATCATCGGTCATCGGTCATTGACCAACGAGCAACGATCAACTCCTCACTCAGAGAATCCTGCAAGGTGAAACCTTGGCCAATCGAGCTTTGCGCCTGAGGCTCGATGGAAATAGGCGCATTCAATACGGGTTTCATCAATTTGAGACTGCCCCCAGATCACCAGACGTTCGGCGTTGCTGCATCGTATTCTGCGCGGACAGGTTCTGTGTGTACGGCCTCATGGCCTCGGATCTCTCCCCTGCAGGTCACAGATCGTCACAATTTCAATACCAGCAACTCAGATCGTCCTAAACGCAGACCGTCCTAACTCAGATCGTGGTAACGCAGACCACGCGAATTTAGCGGGATTCGCGTGTGCCAGAACGAAGCGGCGGACGCGAGCCAAAAACCCCAAAATGAGCCGCTTTGAGTCTACTGAATGAATGCTCATTCAGTCAATATTTAAAACGCATTCCTATTGAAACAAAAGTACTTATACGACGTCACCTGAAAGGCTCTTTGTATTTTTGCGCAATCGATTTTTACATTTTAGAAGACCCTGGTGGAGCCATAGGCCGGGCGAATATCCGCACCCCACCTATCCGCACCCCATCGGAGAGGAGCCAGCCAAGTTCAGTCGGCAGGATTCTGGAAAAGCCTCTCACTGGCCCAAGCGGCAATGATAGAGGTTGGCCACGTAACCATCACGGTATATACGCTCCACTTACTGTAGGTGAAGGCCGCTCGGCTTACCTCCGTGTACCCCTTCTTGCCTTGATGGTATCCCCACACAAAGTATTTCTCCCCGTCGACTTTACCGCTCCACGCTTCTCCGCCCAGATACAAATCCCCCGCCAGGAACACGATGAAATTCAAAAAGCCGATGACCATCATCGCTAAGCAGAATCGTGGAAACCAGCGCGCCATACCTTTGCGCACAGCATCTTGGCGAGCCGCTTTCAATATGTCTGTCCGGGGAGGATTCTCGCGAGTCTTCGTCACAGAAGTAGTCTACCGGCTCGAATGCTTGGAAACATTGAGGGCGAAAGAATACGAGAAGCAAATCAGGACATGTACCAGTCTGAGTGGGCCGACCATCGATGACAAGACAAGCACTGGGTCATCGTCCACTGGTGGAGGCAGGCAGGGCATACTCCGCCGGTGTCAAAGGTGTTCCATGCGTGACCACAATCGCAAGACCACATGTCACCCTTGCGTGGCGACCATCCACAAAGGGGACAACGGATGTGCGGCCCCGATGGATCGTGATCCTTCTCTTCCTCAATCTCGATCTCGCGATCCGATACCACCGTCGCTTCGGCGCAACTTGAGATAGAAGACATTGGTGACGACGGCATGATCGCATAGATTGCTTATGTCCGCGAGAGCTCTGCAAGCTTAACTTCTGCAATCTAGCTAGAGTCATTCAACCGGCCCTTTGCTCCTGCAAATCACGAGGCTCGCTCCAGCTTCGGTTGTATCGGGAATCGGCTTCGCTTGGGGAATCGCTTTCGCCTGGAATACGGCGCGGCTTTGCTGACGAAGACTTTTCCGCCCGCCCAAAGATGGGCCGCAGAGAACGTCGTGCGGGGCAATCGCATGAAAATTTGACAGCCTCTTAATATGAGTGGAAGGTTAGAGGCAACCTGGATGGAAAACGCCTAGCACGATGCCTTGGAGCACAAATGAGAACAAAAGTTCTCACATGTGCTCCAAGACATGAAATTTATTGGGCTTGCTTGACAGGGCCCTAAAGGGCCCTTCTTCCACAGTTGCGCCAGCTTCATCGCGAGCCTGATTTATCGAGGAACATTGAAGGAGCGCGAGTCGTGAGACAAATTTCGACACGGCACGAACGATTCACATTTCTTTTATACGATTCCCCTGAAACACCGCAGAGCACGACATGCCGAGGCTAGAAACGCTATAGAATAAATCTCGATGGTTAAACGCGCCCCGGCGAAACGGCGTCCTCGCAAGGCCAAGGCCGGCACCAAGGGGATCACGCCGCAAGAATCCATTTTGGAAAAGCTCGAAGGATCGTCCGCCGAGGCAGAGACGGCGATCGAGAAAGCCGGCGGCAGGCTTATTGCTTCTTACAAAGAACCTCTTGGCGGTCATCCTGTGCTTCTTGCGATTCTTCCCGTTGAAGCCATCGAGCCAACTCCTTTTCAACGCGACCTTTCCGACACACACCACAAACGGCTGGCCGATGTAATTTCCAAAACCGGACGGTATCTCGATCCTGTGATTGCGGTTGTCGCTCCCACGCAAGGATTTTGGACGCCCAATGGACGCCATCGCTTAGCCGCCATGCAGCGCCTGGGAGCAAAATCGATTGTGGCGCTCGTTGTTCCCGACCGTGAGGTTGCCTGGCAGATTCTGGCCCTGAACACGGAGAAAGCTCACAACCTGAAAGAGAGGGCCTTAGAAGTCATACGCATCTATCGCGGCCTTGTGGAGGAAGATGCTTCGCGGCCCGAGTCGGACTTTGCCTTCTATCTGGAAGAAAGCGCCCTCGTCACTCTCGGAGTATGCTACGAGCAGGCTCCCCGCTTTGGCGGCGGCGTCTATCACTCCATCTTGCGCCGCCTGGAAGAGTTCTCCGATGAACCGCTTCGGGCTACGCTTAAGACGCATGAGAAGCGCGCAGCCATGGTGCTGGATCTGGAAGAAAAGGTCGCCTCGGTGGTAAAGAAGCTGAAAGACCAAGGCTTGGTCAGTCCCTACCTGCGGTCGTTTGTTGTAGCGCGCATCAATCCATTGCGCTGGATCAAAGGCGACGCTCCGCCGCTTGAAGATGTGATCAAAACGATGCGAGAGCGAGCGGCAAAATTCAACGTCGAGAAGATCAAGCCTCAAGATCTTGCGGGCGCGGCCGGGCCCCCGGATGAAGACTAGAAGGCCGCATCAAGGCGATTAGGATTCTCGATCCGCTACCCGCGGCGGTCTGTATTCTGCACCGCTTTACTAGACGAATGAATTTCCAGGAGTATTCGCAAGCCTTTCTCGACGCAATCACCCTTAGAAAGGGTGTACCATGCTCATCGTAACTGGCGTGCGTGAATCGGTTGAAGGGAGCGTTGACAGCTCTTGCAGGAAGCCGCATCCGTTCTGACAATCTGGATGCAATAGGGACATTGAACGTATCTGTGAGAGCCACGTTGTACGATATCATTCCCGTTGCGCTTATCCTTGACGATTTGCTTGACGATTTGCTCGACAATCCGAAGGACGAGGTAGATTGGCTCCATACGGAAAGCTCTTTCTTAAAACTGCGGAAATAAAAATCGTGTACACGAATTATAAGAGCACGATTTGGGCGCCGGCAACGAATACACCGGGATCGCTGTTCAAAAAATCAATTTTACTGTCTTGACAATATTCGTTTGAACATATAATATTAGCTGCAAGATGAAAGAAACTGCCGAGCCCGAGAAAAAGACACGCCGAGTGCGGAGCCCTGAGGAAGAAGCTTATCTCGACCTGCTTCGCACGACCGACATGCTCTCGCGAGGCTTGGTCTCTATCCTCAAGCCCGAGGACATTTCCTCCACGCAGTACAACGTGCTTCGCATTTTAAGAGGATCGCCGGATGGCCTGCCGTGCGGCGAAATTGCCAATCGCATGATTACACGCGACCCGGACATCACCCGGCTCCTCGACCGGATGGAGAAACGCGGCTTGATTGCACGCTCACGAGAGACCAAAGACCGCCGCATGGTGCTGGCTCGAATTACCTCAGAAGGATTGAAGCTGCTGGCCAGGCTGGACAAGCCCGTAGAGGAGGCGCATCACCGCCAACTCGGCCATCTGGGACGCGAACGGTTACGGGCGCTCACCGAGCTTCTCTTAGCGGCACGCGCAGCGGTCAGCTAGGACCACCTATCGCTGGCTCGATCCCCTGAGTGGCCTGCATTCAACGAACGGGCCAATTGCAAGAGGCTGATTTTAAAGACTTTAACTTGTAGAACATTTCGGTCAATTAATTGTTTAAACGAATATCGTCGGCACACATCCAATGAACTGATCGAAGCGGGCGGCAAGAAAAGCGCGACGAAGAAAAGAAAGCAAGAAAGGAAGGAACAACAATCATGAGTACAACGGCTTCACAAAACGTATCCGTCACAACCTGGAACATTGACCCGGCCCATTCCAGCGCCGAGTTCAAAGTCAAACATATGATGATCTCCAACGTAAAAGGCCATTTCTCCAAGATCACCGGCGCACTGCACCTGGACGAATCGACGTTGGCCAATTCTCGCGTCGAGGCTGTGATCGAGGCATCCTCAATCGAAACCCGGGATGCGCAGCGCGACGCCCACCTAAAGAGCGCCGACTTTTTCGACGTGGAGAAATATCCGACGCTCTCGTTCCACTCGAGTCGAGTAACGCCTGCAAAGAATGGGGAGATGACGGTAGAAGGCAACCTGACGATTCATGGAGTCACCCGCAAAGTGGTTTTCGCCGTGGAAGGGCCAACCGCGCCCGCCAAAGATCCATGGGGCAACACGCGAATCGCAATTTCGGCCACCACCAGGATCAACCGTAAAGACTATGGGCTCACCTGGAACGCGGCGCTGGAAACAGGCGGCATCCTGGTTGGCGATGAGGTAACCATTACGCTGGAAGCCCAATTTATTCGGGCCTAACCAAGAAGAGTCAAGGGGTCATCGACAAGGGGCGCCATTCAGCACAATAGCCCCCGGCGGTCGAAGAATTTATCACTTCATTAACTATAACTATAAGGAGGAGGTGCCATGTCACTCCGGCCAGTAAGACAGACGATTCAAACCAAACCAACCCTGGAAGGCGCGGGTGTGAAGCTGCAGCGCGCCTTTGGGTTCGGCAAAACCAAAGATTTCGATCCATTTCTCCTGTTAGACGATTTTCGTAACGACAACCCGTCCGATTACCTGGCGGGATTTCCCTGGCATCCCCATCGCGGGATCGAGACGATTACCTACGTGCTTGCAGGTTCGGTGGAACACGGAGACAGCCTTGGCAATCGGGGCAAGATGGGCGCGGGCGATGTGCAATGGATGACCGCGGGAAGCGGCATTCTGCATCTGGAGAT
>Ga0209060_10004834_pt1 | contig 10167 bp, 9 predicted proteins | sample Coa_R1_8_FD_187155 | JGI IMG/M metagenome (GOLD analysis project Ga0209060, IMG submission 187155) | Surface soil microbial communities from Centralia Pennsylvania, which are recovering from an underground coalmine fire - Coalmine... | ecosystem: Environmental > Terrestrial > Soil > Unclassified... | reverse complement strand
GTTCCCGTGGCACGCTCTTTGGGCGGAAGATACATTCCGACCGCTTTTCCCGTAGCCGAAACGCCGCTGGCTTCCGCAACACCAAGCAGCGCGCGCCACAGCAACAGCTCGGTGACGTTGTGCGACATTCCGGTCCCGAAGCTCGCCACAGCCCAGACGAAAACCGAGATCGCGATGCCACGGTTCAATCCGACGCGATCCACAAACCATCCAATGAACAGCGCGCTCAGCGCATAGGCGATGGAAAATACCGAGAGAGCCGTCCCGTAGTCGGCGGAGAACGGAAAGCCTTTGATGGTGACCATGGTGGCCAGCACCTGGCGATCCAGATAATTCAGTACCGACGAAAAGATGAAGATGGTGATCGCAACCCAGCGGAGCGAGACGGACGAACGCATTGTTAAATCTCGTTTCTCGTTTCTCGTTCTGATTCTGCGCAACCTGCAAACGAGCAACGGATCAAGTTTTCAATTGTTCCAATCTTCGATCCAACAGGTCAAGTACTTTCGCCGGATCGCTCGCGCCATCCAAGGGAATCCGCAACACCCCGGACGGCGTGAACTGCGCGCCTTCGGTTTCCTTGACGAGGTTCATTAGACGATTCGGATCTATGCGCGCCCCCGCATGGAATTTCACGTTAAGCGCGCCTTGTTTCCGGTCGATCGCTTCGATTCCCAGCTTTTGTGCCGCACTCTTTAGCACCGAGAATTTAAGCAGATGGCGAACCGAGTCGGGAACGGGACCGTAACGATCTTCGAGCTCCGCCAGAAGCTCGGCGCCGTTCTCGGGGCTCACCGCGTCGGCGATCCGCTTGTATGCCCGCAGTCGCTGGTGCTCATCGGCGATGTAATTCGACGGGATGCGGATGTCCAGTCCCAGATTCAGCGTCGAGTGGACTTCTAGCGGAACTTCTTCGCCCTTCAATTCGTGTACCGTCTCTTCGAGCAGCCGGACATACATGTCGAAACCGACCGCTTCGATGTGTCCGTGCTGCTGGCCACCCAGGATGTTGCCGCCGCCGCGCAGCTCCAGATCGAGCGCAGCAATTTTGAAGCCGGCGCCCAGGTCGCTAAACTCCTTGAGCGCCGCCAGCCGCTTGCGTGCGATCTCGCTCAGCTCGGTGTCTTGCGGGATCAACAGATAGGCATACGCGCGCCGATTCGAACGGCCGACGCGCCCGCGCAATTGATACAGCTCCGAAAGTCCGTAGCGCTCGGCGTTTTCGATCAGCATGGTGTTGGCCAGCGGGATATCGAGGCCATTCTCTGCGATCGTTGTGCACACAAACACGTCGTACTCGTGGCGCATAAATCCGAGCAGCGCCTTCTCGAGTTCCGCTTCGCCCATCTGTCCATGGCCGACACCGATCCGAACGTCGGGCAGCATTTCCTGAATCGAAGCTGCGCGAGAAAAGATGCTGTCCACGCGATTGTGGATGAAGTAGACCTGTCCGCCACGGCTTAATTCCTGCTCGATAGCAGTTTTGATCAGCTTCGGATCGTAGTGCGCCACCACGGTGTGGATCGACAGCCGATCCTTGGGCGGAGTTTCGATCACCGACATATCGCGCAAGCCCAGCAGCGACATGTGCAGAGTGCGGGGGATCGGGGTAGCAGTCATCGTCAGCACGTCCACGTTGTGCTTGAGTTGCTTGATTCGTTCTTTATGGCGGACGCCGAAGCGCTGCTCTTCATCTACCACGAGCAATCCGAGATCTTTGAACTGGACGTCCTGCGAAAGAATGCGGTGCGTGCCGATGACGATGTCCACCTTGCCTTCGGCCAACCCAAGTAAGACTTCGGCGATCTCTTTCTTGTCACGAAACCGGCTGAGCATTTCCACCTGCACCGGAAACGCGGCGAAGCGGCGCTTGAACGTCTCGTAGTGCTGGAATGCGAGCACGGTAGTGGGCGCGAGCACTGCAACCTGTTTGCCATCGCCTAGCGCTTTGAAGGCGGCGCGCATGGCGACCTCCGTTTTTCCGTAGCCGACGTCGCCGCACAGCAGCCGGTCCATCGGATGACCGCTTTCCATATCCTTCTTGATGCTGCGAATTGCGCCCAGCTGGTCTTTTGTCTCTTTGTATTCGAATGCGTCTTCGAACTCGCGCTGCCAGTTGCTGTCGGGAGAAAAGCTGAAACCTTCCGCCATCTGGCGCTGGGCGTAAAGCTTCAAAAGCTCATCCGCCATGTCGCGCATGCGGGTTTTTACGCGCGATTTGGTACGCGACCAGGTGGCGCCGCCCAACCGGTCGAGCGGTGGCGCCGACCCTTCGCCTGCGCCGCGATAGCGTTGGATCAGATCCATGCGCGTGAGCGGCACATAAAGCTTGGCATCCGCCGCATATTCCAGCAGCATGAAGTCGCCCTTGTTATCGCCTTGCGTGATCTCGCGCGTTCCCACGAAGCGACCGATGCCGTGCGTGACGTGCACGACGTAATCGCCCGGCTTCAAATCCGCCAGATCGGCCGCGAACGCTGCCAGTTGCGCTTTGCCCGGCATGGGCTGAGCGATGAGATCGGATGTGTCGAAAAGATCTTCGGATCCAAAAACCGCGATGCGTGCTTCCGGAAAGACCACGCCTCGGCGGACCATTCCTTTGACCAGCAGCGTGCTGGCGGCCGCGCCGGCGACGTAAGACCGCTCGGCAAGATAAGGACGCGTGGCGTCCGCGGGATCAAGACCGAGTTGGAAGGGAACGGAGTACTCCTGGAAAATATCCGCGAGCCGTTCTACTTCGCCCAGTGATTTGGCGAAGAATACCGCGCGATAGCCTTGTTCCACCAGGTTGCGCGCTTCGGCGACGGCGGCTTGAACGCTGCCGTGAAACGCGAGCGACGGCCTGGAAAGAGTCGTGGGGCCCGGGACTGGGGACTCGGGGCTGACAATTTCGAGCTCGCTCAGCGACAGTTCTGCTTTCCCCGACAGACTGTCGTGAAGTTCTGGCCACGTGTAGAAATTTTGCTCGGGAGGGCAGGGAAATGGCCGATCCGGATCGTCCAGCCGCTTCCAGAGTCGCGTCGCGGCTGCGGCGATTTGTTCCGGTTCATCCAAAACAATCAGCGGATTCTCGCCGAGCGAAAACAACGAGTGCTTGCGCGGGCGCACCAGCGGGACCAGAAATTCCCAGCCGGGAAACGGATCGCCAGGCGTAGGCACTTCGGTTTCATCCGCGATCTGCTGCCACAATTCTTTCGATCTCGGATATTCCACCAGCGGCAGCAGCGTGGTTTCCGCAACTTTCATGACTGAGCGTTGGGTTTCCACGTCGAACCGCCGGATCGACTCAATCAAATCGCCGAACAGTTCGATCCGGATCGGCTGCGACGCTTCGGCTGGAAAAATATCCAGGATGCCGCCGCGCAATGAGTATTCGCCCACCATTTCCACCGGATCACGCTTTTCATAGCCGATGCTTTCCAGATGCGCGAGCAGATCTTCCAGCGGGATTTCTTCGCCGGAGCGAAGTACCAGCGCGAGCTGCCGATAGAACTCCGCCGCCTCCGTCCGCAAGAGAGCCGATGCAACTGGAGTAATGGTGATACTGGTTTTACGCGCGGCCAAGCGCCACAATCCCACCGCGCGCTGTTCGCAAATTTCGCTGTGCGGCGAAAGTCGCTGCGAAGGAAGCACGTCGAGCGAAGGGATGATGAGCGGGCGCGGCAGATCGCCCGAAACCAAAAGATTGAAAAACGTTTCCACCAGCTCGCCCAGCGTTTCGGCCTCTTTGTTGCCATCCACCACGACCACGATGTTGCGTTCAGTGGCCTGCCAAAGGAGCACCAGGTAGAGCGCTTTCGCGGTGGTGGTCAACCCGGAGAGCGATTGGCGCGCATGTGAGTCGTGAAGCAGCCGGCCGACGACGTCCTGGAAAGCGGCGTCACGGCTGAGGGATTGAAAAAGATCGCGAATGGCGGGATGGGTCACGGAAGCGGGCGCGTTTCGATTTCTATTCTAGCGTGGGGCTCACGCAGGCGCGCTCGCCGTCCAAAATGTAGTGCGGTCGTAAGAGAGTGTAAAGGAAAAGCGCCATTTGGGGCCTTTCTCCTATCCGTACTGGTACGATCTAACGTCGTTAATTGTAAAAGTACTAGGCAGAGTAGCCCTGCATTTCTATAACACCCTTGATGAAAAATACCGTGCTTTTTGTATTCAAAACATTTTATGAGCTCAACCGTGTTAGCGGTAGGCTTCTTCCTCGCGATTCCAGCGATGGCTGATGTAGTTTACAGCACAATGCCGTCGCCAATTCCTCCGAATGTTCCCAGCCTCGGATATCAGGCCACCCAAACCGCTGAGTTTGGTCAGGGCGTTGATCTTTCCACCAACGGCGCGACGTTGGGTTCCGCGCAGGTATTAATGAGCGACTGGGCGCTCGAATCCACTTACGAAACGGTTGGAACTTCCACCGGTTTCACGGTTCCCCTCACACTGAACCTATACAATCTAGGCCCGGCAGACTCCGTAGGTTCCTTGATTACCTCCACCACCATGACGCAACAATTGCCTGGAGACCGGAAGCGTCGGCTGGCTGCGGAACGGCCTATCGCGCGGGCGATGGGAATTGCTACAACGGTTTGGCCCAAGTGGTGACGTTCGATCTCGGAAATGTCGCCGTGCCCCAACAGTTCATTTACGGACTCGCGTTTAATACGGAGACCTGGGGGGCAAATCCCATCGGAACAGATGGGCCGTACGATTCGCTGAACTTTGGCCTTCTGGGAGATGGGACAAATCCAGTCACTCCGTTTGTCGGAACCGACATCTCTCCGAACTCCGCTTATTGGAATACCAGCACCGCGGCCAACTACGGAGACGGTGGCGCAGGGGGAACCGGGACGTTCCGGCTGGATGCCAACAATTGGCAAGGTTACGATCCGGCGGTGACTTTCTTTTCGTCACCGGTTCCCGAACCTCGCAACGTTGCGCTGATCGCGGGATTGATCCTGTTCGCGGGCCTATACTTCTCGCGCCGCCGGCGGGCGTCCGAACAGTAACCCAGGCATATTCGTAGACAGCGAAACGCGCTTCCGTAGATTCGCGGCTGTTTAACCGCGCGTCAGCACTTCTTCCAATATCCCAGTGGTGGAGTAGCCGGGTTCGAGTGGCAAGGCCAAAACCCGGCCTCCCGCGGCTTCCACCTCTTCGCGGCCGGCGATGAAGTGCGCCCAGTCGGCGCCTTTGATCAGGATATCTGGCAGCACCTCGGCAATCAGCTCGCGCGGCGTGTCTTCGTCAAAAAAAGTAATGGCGTCTACTGCCGCAAGGGCGGCGGCGAGTTCGGCTCGTTCGTTCTCGGGAATCAGTGGCCTCGTCGGTCCTTTCAAGCGCTGGACGCTCGCATCCGTATTCAACGCCAGGATGAGAACATCGCCCAGCGACCGCGCGCTTTCGAGTAACCGCATGTGGCCAGGATGCAGGATGTCATAGCAGCCATTGGTGAAAACCACCTTTCGGCCGTCGCGCTTCCACTGCTGGCGCGCTTCCACCAATTGTCTACGAGTATAAATTGTGCCCAACGTTCATTTTACTTCGTTGGCCGGCGCCGAAGAAAAGAAATCGGCCGACCCGATTCGAAAGTAGTAGACATCCGACCACCCATGTGGTAGAATGTCTTCTACCAGGAGATGTCGGCCAAAGAATCGAACCCGGATCGCATCGAACTCCTGCAAGGCACGCTCGACATGATGATCCTGCGGACCCTGCAATGGGGTCCGCAGCACGGGCACGGCATCGGGCAGGCCATCCGCGCCAGCTCTTTGGACGCTCTGCAGATCGAGCACGGCTCGCTTTATCCGGCGCTGCACAGGCTGCGCAAACAGGGTTGGATCGAAGCGGAGTGGAAGATCACCGAAAATAAGCAGCGCGCCCGCTATTACAGCTTGACCGCGCGCGGCCGCAAGCAACTTTCTGCTGAAGAATCCCGCTGGAATCGCATGGTGGAAGCGATTGCCCGCGTCATGAAGCCTGCATTATGAAACTGGGGCCCTGGATCCTGCGGCGCCGCTCCGAAGAAAGCGAGCTCGACGAAGAGATCCGGTTCCATCTCAGCGAAGAACAAAAATTGCACACCGAGCGCGGCGCATCGCCCGTGGACGCTCGTTTCCGGGCGCAGCGGGATTTCGGGAATACAAGCCGCGTGAAGGAGGAGACTCGCGCAATGTGGAGCTGGACAACTCTGGAATCCGTTATGTACGACGCTCGCTACGCGCTGCGTCAGCTGCGCCGCGCTCCCGGATTTACCGCCGTCGCGATCGCCACTCTCGCTCTCGGCATTGGCGCCAACACTGCGATTTTTTCGGTCGTCGACGCAGTTCTGCTGAAACCGCTCCCGTTCCGCGACGCCTCGCGCCTGGTGGCGATCCACGAAGCGCTGCCGGAAGCGCCGTATCTGAACGCATCGTGGCCGGACTATCTCGATTGGCGCGCGGGCAATCATGTTTTCGAAGATATCGGCGTTTTTCAACCGAACAAAGTGAAGCTGCGCCAAAACGGAACGCCCACCATGGTTCCGGCCGCTTTCGTTTCTTCGTCGCTCTTTTCCGTGCTCGGAACGCAGCCGTTCCTCGGCCGCCTTCTTTCTGATTCGGATGATCGTCCCGGCGCACCTGCGGTTGCGGTGATCAGCTACGCGCTCTGGCAGCGAGCGCTCGCGGGCGATCCGAACCTGGAAGGCAAAAGTGTCGAGGTGGAAGGATTCGCGGTGAACGTGGCGGGCGTTCTCGGTCCCGAATCCCGGCTTCCGCAGGTGGATGCCGAAATTTATCTTCCGCTGCGCCGCATGCTGGGCGGTTCTGAAAGTTTCAGCAACCGCGCGAATCATCCCGGATTGCTTGCTTTTGCGAGACTGCGTCCCGGAGTCTCGGTCGACACCGCTCGCGCTGACATGAACGCGATCATGAAGCGATTGGCGGAAGCGTATCCGGCGTCGAACAAGAACGAAGCCGCAAAGCTATCGCCGCTACCAGAATTGCTCCTCGGCGCGATTCGTCCCGAACTCCTCATGCTGTTCGGCGCGGCTGCATTGGTGCTGCTGCTTGCCTGCGCCAATGTCGCCCATCTCGCCATGGCGCGCGCTTCGTCGCGGCAGCGGGAGTTCGCCGTTCGTGCGTCGCTCGGCGCAGGCAGCGGACGTCTGTTGCGGCAACTTCTCACGGAAAGCGTGCTGCTCGCGCTCGCTGGCGGAATCGTGGGAGCGCTTTGGGCAAATTGGAGCGTTGCGCCGTTAGTTCGGCTCTCGCCGTATCGTGCGCCGGGATTATCCGATGCACATGTCGACACGCGCGTGCTTCTTTTCACGCTGGCAGCCTCCCTCGCTGCGGCGCTCGCGTTCGGATGCGCCCCGGTTTTGCAAACCAGATTCTCGCGTCTGAATCGCGCGCTGCGTGAAGGAGACGGGGGCGGGGCAGGGCGGCGATTCCGTTCCGCGCTGTTCGTCGGCGAAGTGGCTATTGCATTGGTGCTCGCTACCGGCGCTGGACTCCTGCTGCGAAGCGTTTTTGGAATGCTGCATGCCGATCCGGGCTTTCGCCCCGATCATCTGATCTCGTTCAGCGTTGCGCGTCCCAACTCGGACGGCCAGGGCAGCCTGCGCTACTTCACCGGCGCGGTCGATCTTCTCGCCCGGCAACCAGGCGTCGTCTCATCCGGCGCTGTCATGTGTCCGCCGTTCGGAGGCACCTGCTGGACATCGCCTTATTGGAGAGATGGACACGCTGCAGGAGGCCAGCACCCCTGGACGGCGCTCAACATGATCACACCCGGCTATTTCAACGCCATGCAAATGCCGCTGCTGGCCGGCCGCGCCTTCACCAGTCTGGATAATGCCGGCAGCCGCGCGGTGGCTGTCGTGAATCAGAGCATGTCGTCGATTCTCGGCCCCGGAAGCTCGGTTGGAAAACTGATCCACGTGCAGTATTCCGCGCACGAAGTTTTGGAAGTGGTGGGCGTTGTCCCCGACGTTCCGCAGTATGGCACGGGAGTTTTTGTGATGCCGGAGGTTTATGTTCCGGCGGCGCAGATGCCGGTAAATTTCATGACCTTCGTCGTCCGGTCGCAGGCCGCGCCGGGCATTGCCGCGCGCGAAGCGTCGGCGGCGCTTCGGAGTTTGGATAAAGAACAGCCGATCACCGACGTCAGCGCATTTTCCGAAACGATTCTGCAATCGGCCGGCCGGCAGCGATTCGCCGCCACGCTGCTCAGCATGTTCGGTTTCGTCGCGCTCACGCTCGCGGCGGTTGGGATTTCCGGGATGATGGCATACACCGTGATCCGGCGGACCAGGGAACTGGGAATTCGAGTCGCGCTCGGCGCCCGGCGCGCGACCTTGCTCCGGATGGTGATCGGGGAAGGAATGACGCTGGTGTTGATCGGACTCGTTCTCGGAATTGGCCTGGCCTGGATGCTCGCCAAGCTGGTCAGCAATCTGTTGTACGGCGTAAAGCCGCACGATCCGGCAACTTTTGCGGCGGCGACGCTGGTTCTAGCTACATGCGCGTTTACCGCATGTCTGCTTCCGGCGATCCGGGCCGCGCGCGTGGATCCGGTTGTGGCGCTCCGGCACGATTAAATGAATAAACTCACAGGGACGTGAAAGTATTCCGCGAGCCGGCGCGCCTGTGCCTTGCTGATGGCTCGCTTTCCATTGAACACGTCGGAGGCGACGCTGGATGATCCGAATACGGGAATCAGATCCCGCTGGCGAAGCCCACGATCCTCGGTGAGAATTCGTAGCGCTTCGAGCGGCTCAGCGTGCCCCAGCGGATATTTCGAATCCTCGAACTGCCTGACGAGCAGGGTCATAAGTTCGGCGAGGCTTTCTTCTTCCGGGGTTAACTCGCGGTCCTGCGTGTCAAGTTCTTCTAGCGCGGCCAGTATCCGTTCATTTTCCCGTTCGGACTTGATAACACGCGGCAAGGTTTGGGCGAGCAGCTTGCCATATCGGTTCTTATTGATTGTGGCGCTGGCTACAGCCATTTCTTCCAAGCTCCTTTGTCGTACTCAGCGTGCGTGAGAACTCCTTTGATATAGATTCGTTTGTAGCGAAAGATCATGCGGACGATCAGCCTATACTTGTTGCCACGAATATTGAAAATCGCGAGGTCACCAACCATACCAGTCTTCGGAAACGTCTTGCAAACGTCGTCGAGATTCCGCCAGTCCGCGCCGATTGCCGTGGTGAGCCAAACCTGAAGAGCGGATTTGGCATCCGGGAACTTGGCGGCTCGTTCGAAGAGCCCACGCTTGCTGATGACATTCAAATTCAATCCTAGCAAAATGCTAGTTTCATGGCAAAGGGGCTTGATGAGGCGGCGCTCGGCCTCGTTCAAAACGTCGGAGGGTGGTCATGTTAGGGGACCACCCATTTTTGCGGTGAGAAGGAAGTTCAGCTGGTAGGCGCTCGGGCGGGTTGCGGTCCCTTGCCGGGTGGTGAGGAGGAGTTGGCGGTTGGTGAGCGAGTCGATGGCGCGGACCACGGCGGATCGGGCGAGCTTGGTGGCTTTGGCGATGTTTCTACTACTTAGGCGGAGGTCGGTGGAGTTGGTGGCTTCGGCGACGGCCGCCAAGAGGAGGGCGATTCGGAGTTCGGCTTCTTTAAGTTGGGGGGCTACGTCGGCTATTCTTTGTAGAGCTGTCCAGTTGGAAGCGCCCGCAGGAAACTTCCGATAACACATATTATGTAAACTAAGCTACGGGCGCCGCCGACCCCTCCCAAACCTCCAACTGGTCCACCACCGCATCCACCAATCCCGCCATCGCCCCCCGCACCGGATCGCTCAGCTCCGCACTCCATTCGGTCGTCAATGGCTGCACCCCGAACACCACCAGCTCCGGCGTCGCCTCATCCAACAGCTTCATCGCGATCATTAAATCGGCAAAGCCTAATTGATGGACGCTCGGCTTACCCGGCAACCCCGCCAGCGCGTCGCCTTCGAACCGCATCAAAGTTCCGGGCTGCGCGCCCGCATCCACCGCATCGATCACCAGCAACCGGCTGAATCCCGCGATGTGACCGGCCAGGCTCAAGCCTTGCGTGCCGCCGTCCAGCAGCACAACCCCCTCCGGCAAGCGCGGATCGCGCTGCAGCCGCTCGATCGCGTGAACCCCGACGCCATCGTCGCCGTGCACCAGGTTGCCCAAGCCCAGCACCGCGGTCATGGCTCTCCC
>Ga0209060_10004832_pt1 | contig 10175 bp, 7 predicted proteins | sample Coa_R1_8_FD_187155 | JGI IMG/M metagenome (GOLD analysis project Ga0209060, IMG submission 187155) | Surface soil microbial communities from Centralia Pennsylvania, which are recovering from an underground coalmine fire - Coalmine... | ecosystem: Environmental > Terrestrial > Soil > Unclassified... | reverse complement strand
CTGGTGCAGATGGAAGATGTGGCCCTGACGGTGACGCGCGGCGGGTACCTGAAGCGCACTTCCATTGACACCTACCGGCGGCAGTCGCGCGGGGGTAAGGGGCGGATCGGCATGGGCACGCGCGCCGAAGATGTAGTGGAGCACCTGCTGGTGGCATCGACGCACAGCTACCTGCTGATCTTTACCAGCCGCGGCCGCGTGTATTGGCTGAAGGCGTACGAGATCCCCGATGCCAGCACGACGGGCAAGGGCAAACACATCTCGGGGCTGATCAACCTGCAACCCGATGAGACGGCGAAGGCGTTTCTCCCGGTGAAGGACTTCGTGCCCGATCAGTACATCGTGATGGTGACCAAGCACGGAGTGATCAAAAAATCGGAGCTCACCGAGTTCGATAATCCGATGTCGCGCGGCATCATTGCGGTATCGCTGGATGATGGGGACGAACTGATCGCGGCGAAGATCACCAACGGCAATAACTATGTATTCCTGGGGTCGCACGAAGGACAGGCGATCCGGTTCAAAGAGGAACAGGTTCGGCCGATGGGGAGGCAGGCGCGGGGCGTCCGCGCGATGGACCTGGCGGAAGGCGACTCGCTGATCGGCATGGAGGTGGTGGAGAAAGAAGGGTTGATTCTTTCGATTGCCGAGAACGGCTACGGCAAGCGGACGGAATTGGAGGAATACCGGCTCACCTCGCGGGGCGGCAAGGGCGTCATTAACATGAAGACGACCACGAAGACCGGCAAGGTAGTGGCGATTCTTTCGGTCAAGGAAGATACCGATCTGGTGATTGTGAGTCAGAACGGTAAGATCATCCGAATCGAATCGTCGGAGATCCGGCAGGCCGGACGATCGACGCAGGGCGTGCGGCTGGTGACGCTCGAGGAAGGCGACAAGGTGGCGGCGGCGTCGGTGATTCCAGACACCGAAAACGGCAACGGCAACGGTCAGGAGAACCTGCCGGTGCAGTGAGGCGCGGTTGCGGGAAAAGCAAGACAAACTGTTCGAATCGCTGAAGCCGATGGGTCGCGCGATGGTGGCGTTCTCGGGCGGCACAGACTCCGCGTACCTGGCGTGGGCAACGCACCGGGTGCTTGGAGACGGCGCGCTGGCCATCACGGCAGACTCGGCCTCGCTGCCGGAATCGCATAAGCGGGATGCCGAAGCGTTTGTAGCGCGCTTTGGAATTCCGCACGAGTATATCGAAACGCGGGAGTTTGACAACCCGGCATATACACAGAACAACCCGGACCGCTGTTTCCACTGCAAGGACGAGTTGTTCACGCGGCTGCAGGAACTGGGACGCGTGCGCGGGTTCGAGCATATCCTGTATGGTGTGAACCTGGACGACCTGGGCGATTACCGTCCGGGACAGAACGCCGCGAAAAAGCACAAGGTCGCCGCACCGCTGGCCGACGCCGGTCTGACGAAAGCCGAGATCCGCGAATTATCGCGCGAGGCGGGACTGCCGACCTGGGACCGGCCGGCTTCGGCGTGCCTGAGTTCACGCATCCCCTACGGCACGGCGGTGACGATCGAGAACGTGAAGACCGTAGAACGGGGCGAGGAGCAGATCAAGGCGCTGGGCTTTCGCCAGTTCCGCGTTCGCTTTAACGGCCCGACAGTGCGGATCGAGATCGCACCGGAAGAGATGGCGCTGGCGCTAAACGTGGATATGGCCAGGCGCTTCACGGCGATCTTCAAGGAGCTGGGTTTCCAGTACGTCACTCTCGACCTGGAAGGTTACCGGCAGGGGTCGCTGAACGAAGTGCTACACCTCGTAAAATAATACGGCTGTTCAGCGCGGCGCCGGCTGCCCGACGGTAATCGGATATCCTGATACAAACGTCGTGTTAAACAATCTTTATCGGCTGCTGCCTCCGGAAGGCGCCAAGATTCTGTTGGTGCTGTTTCTGTCGTTTCTCACGGGGCTGGAAAGGGAAGAGCATAAGAGCGGCAATGAACAGTACTCGTTCGGCGGGGTGCGCACTTTTCCGCTGATCGGGCTCATCGCTTACGGCGTGTCCTTCCTGGCGGGCGGCCAGATTGTCCCGATAGTTCTCGGTTTCGCGATCGTCGCCGGATTCCTGATGCTGTCGTACCGGCACAAGCTGCAGAGCTCAACGTTCGCGGGGATGACCACCGAGATGTCGGCCCTGACCACATACATCGCGGCGGCGCTGGTTTACCGGGAAGAATATTGGATCGCCACCACGCTCACGGTGGCGAGCGTGCTGTTGCTGGAACTCAAAGCGACCCTCGAGGGGCTGACCAAACGGGTTCCTCCCGAGGAGATTTTTACCTTCACCAAATTTCTGCTGTTGACGGCGGTGATCCTGCCGGTACTGCCCAACCAGGAGTTCGGGCCATTTCGCATCAACCCGGCCAAGACATGGCTGGTTGTGGTGGCGGTGAGCACGGTCTCGTACGGCAGCTACGTCATTCAGAAGGTCACGAAAGGGCAGGGAGGTGTTCTGCTGGCGGCGCTGCTGGGCGGGGCATACTCATCAACGGTGACGACCGTAGTGCTGGCGAAGCGCGCGGCGCGCGAGAATCGACCGCATCTGTTCGCGGGCGGCACTCTGATCGCATCCGGGATGATGTATCTGCGTCTGGCAGGGCTGGTCACATTGTTTAATCGAAGTCTGATGGGAATGCTGGGCGCGCCGTTCCTGGTCCTGGCGGCGCTGGCTCTCGGAGGCGGCTGGCTGTGGACGCACCTGCCGGATGAACACAGCGGCGCCGTGCAGCGGGAATTCGAGCCGAAGAACCCGCTGGAGATGCGCGCGGCACTGTTTTTCGCGGGGTTGTTTCTGGCGATGCTCGTGGCCACCCAGCTGGTGGTGATGTATCTCGGAAAGGCGGGCGTTTATTCTCTCGGCGCGATCATGGGCGTCTCCGACGTAGACCCGTTCATCATGGGAATGACGCAGGCGGGCGGCAGCACAACGCCGCTGACTGTAGCGGCTTCGGCGATTTTGATTGCGGCCGCGAGTAACAATGTGATGAAAGGCGTATACGCGTACTCGATCTCCGATCGCAAAACAGGCAGGCAGAGCATCCTGTTTCTGGCAGGGTTGGCGATTGCAGGGCTGGTTCCGCTGGCGTGGCTAGCCGGGTAAAGACCGCTCCCGGCGGTCGCCGCACGGGGAGGCCGGATTAGCGGGGCGCGCCGCCTTCTTCTTCCTGCTTGCGGGCGCCGCTGAGAATATCCTTGAGCGCGTAATTGCCTTCGTGACAGGCGTACTCGAGAAACTGGTACCTGTCATCGCGCTTGAGTAGGATCCGGAGTGTCCAGGGCCTGGTCCAGGTTTGCGGATCGTCGATGGTTGCCTGGTAATTCAGCGTGTTCTCATCGACCCGGGTGAGGCGCTCGATGAGGCGGAGGTCTTCGCTATTGCGGCCGCCTTCGCCGTTGTAAGCGACGCCATTAGAGCCGATGCTGGTTTTGTTGGTGAAGTTGGTCGTTTCGATGACGAGCGTGTTGCCTTCCCAGTGCCCGCGCGAGTCGCCCATGTACATGTGAATGTTCGTCCCCACATGCGGGCGGCCATCGAGCGGAATGATACGCGCCTCGTGGATCATTTCGTTGCGAATCACGACGTATCCGGGCGCCTGTAGGATCTGGTTGCCGTTGTTGTAGACGACGGGGATTATGGAGCCAACGGCACCGCGAGTGATGCAGCGATAGTAGAGGTTCACGTCCTCGTAAGTATTCGCTTTGCCGGCCCACTCGGCGGGCGTCTTGGCCTGAATGGCTTTGCCCGCGGCGGTCATGGGTGGGAGGCGGCCGTCGGGCGGATCGATGATGAGCGAAGCCTGGCGCGTCGGCCGGCCGCGTTCGGTCCAGTAGGAGGGCGGGCCGATACCGACGCGCTCGTCCTTGGGCGCGAATTCCGCGGAATCGGCGGCGGAGGCGCGCTGGGCCTGGGAGACGCGCTGGGCGAATTCCTGATCGTTCAGTTCCGAGCGCTCGCCGAGGGCTTTGGAGCGCTGCATGGGAACGCCCATGTTGCCGGGCCAGATGCCTTGTAGATCGGGATCCCCCCACGGAGTTCTGGGTGGGGTCCACGGGTCGGCGGGTTTGCCGGTTCGCTGACCCATAAGCGCGGGCGCCAAGGGGAGCGCCAGCGCGACGAAAACGAGAAATCGGCGCATAGGCAACACCTACTTCTTCTTAAATTGCCCGTACAGCAGCTCTTCGGCGAACTCCACGCACTTGAACTCGAGGATTTGCGCGTTCTTCTCGACGCGGCGATAGAGCGGCATGCTGATCTTCCACGGACGGGTGAAGACCGAAGGATCTTCGATGGTGGCTTCGTATTGCAGATGGTCGCGGTCGGTGCGGCTCCAGCGCTCGACGACGTGGAGGTTAGCGCTGGCGAAGTCGCCGGCCCGGTCAAACCACGCCAGACCGTTGAGACCAGTCACATCAATGACGAGCGTGTCGCCCTCCCAGTGTCCGTTGTTGGTTCCCATCCAGGTGTCGGACCCGGCTTCGACCGGCTTACCCATATTGACGAAGCGGTTGGCGCTGGCATACTCGTATACGAACAGAATGCCCTGCGGGGACTGGACAATTTGAAGCGGGTAAGGCATGTAGTTGGCGCGGGGAATGCCCGGCATGTAGCACTTGGCTTCGGGATCGCTGGTCCGGCGATTGGCGAAATTAGTCTGCTTCTTTTGGAGCGCGGCGGGAAGATAGGGGATGGCGCCGCCCTCGACAACGGACTGCCCGGCAGGCACGGCCCCGATGGCCCCGGTCTCCCACATGGGTCCAGGCTGCGGGGAGTGATCCTGCAGGTCCCAGTTGGCGGTATTCAGCGCTTCCCAGATTCCGTTCAAGTCGGCGCGGCCTCCGGTGGAGCGCGATGCGCGAGGAGTTTGAGTCAAAGCGGCCGGGATTGCGAGGGCCACCAAAAGCGTAGCTGGAACGAAGTAGACAGGCCGATGATGGATCAAAATGATTTCTCCCGACGCGCGAGCGGAATACCGGTTTCGATGCTACATAAGACTCGACAGAAGTGTCAAGGCGGGAGCTATTGGTAGCTCACAGGCTTAGATTCGATCGAGATATCGCGGAAAAAGCCCACGTCGAGCCCCGGCGCGGTGAAGCTGTTGTCAAGAGGATGGCTGGCGAGGAAGATGTATCCGCGACCAGGAGCGGTATTGGAGCCGGCGGCGGACGGAACCGGCAGGGCCGACAGTACAAAGGAGGGAATCGTGAACGAGCCTTTGCTGCGCTCTTCGCTGCAAAGGAAGATGCCGCTTGTTCCAGTTGCAGGGTATGAAGACGTACCACCAACCAAGACGTGGCCGGGGCCGGCATCGGTGTTCCAGGTGATGGTGAGGCTCGCCTGGCGATTGACCCTGGTGATCTGCGGCTGGTTGGTCCAGTGCAAGGTCGCGGGCAACGCGAGAGAGGCGGAGAACGCACCGACGTCAGCACCTCCCAACCCGGTAACCGTGTAGGTGCCCGGCGCGAGCCCGCTGGAAGTTGCAGCAAGAGGCAAGATCGCGCGATAGTCGCCGCCCCTAAGCTTACTCGCGGAGGCGCTGCCGGCCGGACCGGAGACCGTGAGCGAGCGGCCGGCATCGAGCACCGCGCCGTGCTGCCGCGGCATGACAGCCGGAAATCCGCAATCAGCCGTAACGCAGACTCCGACGGAACAGGAGCCGACGGCGGAGAACGTCGAGGTGATGTAAGAAAGCGCGGCTGCGACCTTGTGGACGATTCCGAAATCGGCGACGAGCACAATCGGTCCGGCGGAGGCAAGGGCGGCCTCGATTTGGGCGCGGTCGAATCGGGGACGTTCGCCCTGGCGCCGAGCGTTTCGGTAAGACCGCAGAGCATCGCGAACCGCTTTGCGCGTCGGAGTGCGTGTTTTGGGTGAACGCGAGGCAAGAGAAAGCATGCTTTCAAAAGACGAGATCCAGGAAATGGCGCCGAACTCGTGAACGGGAATCCGGCGATCGATGCGATAGGAGAAAGTATTCAACTGCGATTGAAGGCCTAAGCCGATGGCGCCGAAGCGGAGATCTTCGCCGGCGGCCGCTTTGGCCAAGGCGCTCTGGGGTAAACCGATGGTGTCGCGGCATTGGCGGCCTTGCGGAGTGATGGCGAGGGATGTGAAATTGCCGGTGGAACCATGGGCGCGAATGGCCAAAGGGACGAAGCAGCCGGACACGCCGGTTGGCACATCGAAGGCCACCTGGTCTACGCCGGCGCAACATCCCGACCGGCCCGCGTAGTGAACCACGGCGGGATTATTCCCGACGAAGACTTCGACGCCTCCGAGATCGCCTGCCAGCGGCGCGGCGGCTTCGTTGCCCGCCGCGGCGCCGATACCGGTAGCCCATGCAATCAAAGTTTCACCTGGGTTGGCGGCGAACGAAGGGCCGATGACCTGGTAGTCCGGGGTTGTGACCGCGCCTGAACCGGTTCCGCCCTGGTTGAGAGTATAGACGCCGATCGCGGACGCCGCCACGGTGATCGGGACGGACGCGCTCGATTGGCCGTCATAGGTGACGACGAGAGTGCCGGCGCCGAGGGGTGTTTGGGATGGCAGCACAGCGCCGATCTGGCGGGAAACCGTGTAGACCATCAACGCCTGGACAACGGTGGATCCAACCTGAATCCGCACGGAGGAGCCGCCCAATTGATCGGAAAGAGGGAATAGCGCCTGCGCCAATTCGGAGGGGCCGAGGTTCGATCCGAGAATCACGAATAGAGAGCCTTGAGCGATTCCCGCCTGGTTTTGTCCGGCGCGCCAATAACTGGCGGAGTTGGCGACCGCATCCACAATGACGGCTGTCGGCTGGCTTTGCGAAAACCCGGCCGGCAGAAGCGCCAAGCCGACGCAGATTAATAATTTCATACCCGTTGATCTGAATATAACACTACACAGCGCCACTACCGGATCAACGGAGGAGGCGAAAAAATGCTCCGCGGCGCGCTAGACCTTGAAGCGCGGCAGGATCTTCTCGGCATTTTCACGCTCAATGGCGCGCATGACTTTCGCCGAGAGGCCGAGGTGCGGCAGCTCATTCACTGTGGATTCGACGGGTTCGAACGGGAAATCGGTGCCGAACAGGATGTGATCGGGAAGCGCGAACTTCATCATCGCAGCCATGGGGTAGGGAAAGCTGGCATGGGCGATATCGATGTAGAACTTTTGCAACTCGGCGATAACCCCGTTGGGGATGTACTCATCGTGTTTGGGATCGTGCGGATAGCGATCCTTGATCCGCCCAGCGATCATGGGCAGGGTGCCGCCGGAATGCGGAATGATGATCTTGAGATTGGGATATTTGTGGAGCACGCCATTGGCGAGAATGCTGGTGCACCCGCGGGTAATGTCGAAATCAAATTCGTTCATCGCGGTGGGGACGCTGTCATTCAAGTTTGTGCAGCAGGGCGGCGCCAGCGGATGCATATAGACGATGGCATTGCGCCGGTTGAGCTCCTGCCACATGGGTTCGAAATAGGGATCACCCGGCCAACGGCCCTTGTTGTCATTGGTATAGATGCCGATGCCGTCGGCTTTCAGCGAATCGAAGCCGTACTCGATTTCCTTCATGACGCCGTCGATGTCGGGGAGCGGGACGCCCGTAAAAAGCCCGAAGCGTTTGGGGTGATCGGACATGACTTTGGCGCCGTAATCATTGCCTTTGCGGACAGCGGCGCGACCCTTTTCGGTATTGTCGTAGAGGACATCGCCCATCTGGGTCATGGAGAGAATGGCGACTGCGATCTCGAACTTATCCATGGTTTCGAGAGCCACTTCGGGCGTCCACTCTCCGTTGCGCAGCGCGCGAGCTCCGCGGCCCCCATTGCCGACACCGGGGGGAACATGGTGATAATGAACATCGATGCGGCCGCCCTTGGCGGTGGATTTGTTGACGAACTGCCCGAACAAATCCCGCGAAGCGGCAGTCGCCGCCGCGGCAGTGAAGCCGAGAGCGCTCAATGCATCGCGACGAGAAATCCTGCGTTCGTTCATGATTCCAGCCCCTTCCAGTTAAACCGCGGAGTTTTTGAAGGTATCACAGTTGACACTGGTTTTGGCGGAATGGAGAGCGCGCCGATTTCCGGGAAAATGAGGAACGGATACTCCTGTATAATCTTTGGCAGCGAAAAAAGGGGGCCTGTCCATGGCAACGTTTGTGAACAATCCGATCGAGCGCCGTTCGAGTGCGGACGAATTCGCACCGACTCCGGCCGAAGTGCGCGAGCAACTGGCGCGGCTGCTCGACAGCTCTCTGTTTCGGAGCAGCCGGCGGTATCCGGGAATGCTGCGGTTCATCGTAGAGCGGAAGCTTGACGGGCACACCGAGCAACTCAAAGAGCGGACTCTCGGGGTGGAGGTCTTCGGGCGGCGTGCGGAGTATGACACGAACCAAGATCCAATCGTGCGGATTTCCGCGGGCGAGATCCGCAAGCGGCTTGCACTGTACTATCAGCAGCCGGGCCATGAACGGGAATTACGGATTGAATTGCCGCTCGGGTCGTACGTGCCCGTCTTTCATCCGCCCGTGGGGGCGCCGAAGCCGGCGCCGGCCCGATGGGCCGCGCGGCCGTTCCGGATCGATCGAAGGTGGTGGTGGCTGGGAGTTGCGGCGTGCGTGCCATTGGCGGCGCTTTCCTGGAACCGCACCTCTCCCGCCGAACAGTTCTGGCGGCCCGTGCTCCGGCCGGGCAGCGCGGTGTCTTTGCTGGTGGCGCGGAGCCCGGTCGATTCCGGGCACCTGGTATCGGGGGCCGCGTTTGCCTCGCGTTCTTCGAATATTGCGTGGCCGGATGCGATGACACTGGCGAAGTTGAGCGGACTTTTACAGAGCATGGGCCACCCGGTTGACATCCGCCGGGAAGACCGGGCCAGCTTCGATGATTTGCGCCAGGGGCCGGTCGTATTGATCGGGGGATTCAACGACGGCTGGACGCTCCGCCTTATGGACGAGGGGCGTTTTCGGTTTCAGCACGAGGGCTCGTTCTGTTGGATTCAGGATCAACAGAACCCCGGCTACCGGCGGTGGAGTATCGACCTCGGTTCTACCGACGAGCGCGGGATTCCCATTTTGGCTCACGATTACGGGATCATCTCCCGGGTGGCGAATCCGAAAACAGGGAAGGCCGTGGTGGTGGTGGCCGGGCTATGGGGATACGGCACTTTAGCGGCCGGCGAATTGTTAACTAACAACCACTTCCTGCAGGCGCTCGCGGCGCAAATCCGGCCCGGATGGGAGGACAAGAACCTGCAGGTGGTCATCGGTACAGAAGTGATTGACCGGAGTCCGGGGCCGCCGCGCATCCTTGCGGTCCATACCTGGTAATTTGCGCTCAAAGGGACGTATTATACGTGCGCATTACGGCTCCGGTCTCGCGCAGTAACAATTTTCGAATGAAGCATTTGCCGGCTTTTGAAAAAGGGCGATACCGTAACACTCTTTTTTCAGCCGCGGCTTGCGATCAAGCTATTCACCACACCGGGGAATTCAGGGCAACCAGCCCTAAAGGTGAGATCCATGATCAAACGATCCGGCTTGATCATTGCTTTGGCAGTGCTGTTTGGGGCGACGTCAATTGCGCAAAATATTAATGGCTCGATTACGGGCCGGGTAACGGACCCGCAAGGCGGGGTGCTGTCGGGCGCTTCGGTGACGGCGACTGACCCAAGTCAGCAGATTTCGGTCACTACGAACACAAACGAGCAGGGAACGTTTGTGGTGGCGGGTCTGCGGCCGGGTTCGTACAATCTGCGTGTCGAAGCGACAGGGTTCAAACGACTGGATCGCAACGGCATTGCGCTGAACGCCGACCAGAAACTGGCGCTGGGCGATCTGGTGATGGAGGTCGGTGCGGTGACTGAAACCGTAGAAGTGACCGCGCAGACCACGCTGCTGCAAACCACCAGCGCAGAGCGGTCCGATACGATTATCGGAAAGCAAATCGAGAATCTACAGGTCAACGGTCGCAACCCACTCGACATGACGAAGTTGATACCAGGAATGGTGGACAACGCCAATTTCCAGGTGGGCGGGCCGGGCGGGATCGGCTCGATCACAGCAAACGGCAATCGCGGCTCCGCGAATATGCTGACGATCAACGGAATCGGCAATATGGATACCGGCTCGAACGGATCACAGAACGTGACTGTGAGCATCGATTCCAC
>Ga0209060_10004829_pt1 | contig 10180 bp, 5 predicted proteins | sample Coa_R1_8_FD_187155 | JGI IMG/M metagenome (GOLD analysis project Ga0209060, IMG submission 187155) | Surface soil microbial communities from Centralia Pennsylvania, which are recovering from an underground coalmine fire - Coalmine... | ecosystem: Environmental > Terrestrial > Soil > Unclassified... | reverse complement strand
CTGGAAGGTACCCATTCCCGGCAAAGGGCATTCGTCGCCAATTGTCTGGGATGATCGCATTTTCTTGACGACCTGCTTGGAGAACGAAGAGAAACGCTTGCTGCTGTGCCTGAACCGATCCGACGGAAGACTTCTTTGGCAGCGCGAGGTGCTCAAGGCCAAGCTCGAACGCAAACACAATCTCAACAGCTTCGCCAGTGCAACACCCGCGACCGACGGCAAGCATGTCTGGGTGGCGTTTTTGCAAGGCGCCAATATGCAAGTCGCCTGTTACGATTTCGACGGTAACAAGGTCTGGCAACGCTCCCCAGGTGAGTTTCATTCGATCCAGGGATTCTGCAGCTCGCCCGTTCTCTACAAAGACCTGGTGATTCTTAACGGCGACCAGGATGCCGAGGCCTGGATCGTCGCGCTCGACAAGGCCACCGGTACCGAGCGTTGGCGAGCGGACAGGCCTAATCGCACGCGCTCCTACTGCACGCCCCTTCTGATCGATGCGGCCGGCAAGAAACAACTTGTCCTCACCGGTAGTAAATGTGTTGCCAGTTATGATCCCGACACGGGCAAACAGATCTGGATCGTCAACGGTCCGACGGAACAATTCGTGTCCAGCATGGTGTTCACGGAGAATGTCCTGTTCCTGACTGCGGGATATCCGACACACCACTTGATGGGCATCCGTCCCGATGGCCAAGGCGACGTCACCCGGACGCACATCCTCTGGCATGATCGCCAGGCCGCGGACTATGTTCCATCTCCCATTGCGCATGGCAAGTACTTTTTCTTCGTCAACGACAATGGCACGGCTGGCTGCGTGGCGGCCAAGACCGGCGAGCGGATGTGGACGCAACGGCTCGGAAAGCATCACAGCGCTTCCCCGGTGTCCGCGGGTGACCTGCTCTATTTCCTCGACGACGATGGCAACACCTTTGTCGTGAAGCCCGAGCCGCGGTTTGAGCTGGTCAGTCGAAATCCCCTCGGCGAAGAGTGTTATGCCTCGCCAGCGATCTCTCATGAAGAGATCTTAATCCGCGGCCTGAATCACCTTTATTGCATCGGACAGCCAGGCAAGGCCGCACAGGGAGAATGAGCGAGGCAGTTTTCGGTCGCCAAGGTTGGCACCGGCGCGGGCGCGATTCATCCAGGGAGGGTTTATCGTTCATAGGTGAAGGGAACGAAGGAGCAACCGCAGAGGTGCAACCCCATGAACCGGCTCTCGACCGCTTTTACAGTCCGTTGCTCTGTGCCGCGTTGGAGAATTCGTCTGGAACTGGAGCGCCTTGAAGACCGTAGAGTGCTGGCTGTCACCTACCACGCTGGGCCGCTATTGCAAAATGTTCAAGTCGAGCCCATCTTTTACGGGGCCTATTGGAATAGCGATGTCGGGCAGCAACAATCGGCCGATCTCGACAGTTTCTTGGGCTATCTCACCAATAGCTCGTACATGGATATGCTGAACGAGTACGGGGTCGGGCGTGGGCAGCTCGTCGCCAACGGCATCGTTGCCGGGGCGGATTCGTCGGCGTCCAAGGTGAATGACACCGCCCTTCAGCAAACGATCGAAGACTCCATTGGCACCGGCATATTGCAGCCTGCCAATCCGAATCGGCTGTACATCGTGTTCACGGCCCCCAACGTGGACGTTGTCCAGGGGAGCCAAGACAGCGTCAATAATTTTTTCGGGTATCACAACTATTTCTCCACTCCCGCCGGGGAGCAGATCTATTATGCGGTGATTGCCCACCCGATCGGCAACGGAACGTTTTACAGCCTGGACAACTTTCAAACCCTGACCAAGACAACTTCTCACGAACTCGCCGAAGCAGTTACGGACCCCGGCGTGGGCGGGTGGTACGATGGCCGGACCGGCAATGAAATCGGCGATATTGCCGACGGACCGCGTGACGTCGGGCTGCTGAATGGCTTCGTCGTGCAGGCTGAGTGGTCCGCACACCAGCGGGCCCCGATCCTTCCCGCCGAGGCACAATGGATTGACGCCTCGTCCTTCACGGCCGCCAAATCGACCTCGGCGATTTTGGCCGGCGTGGCCAACGCATTCACACACAGCGCGGAGTATTTCACCAGTGTGGTGACGCAAGATTACCAGCAGCTGCTGCACCGAACCCCATCCGCGGCCGAGGTGAGCTCGTGGGTTAACTTGCTAGAGAGCGGACTTAGCGATGAGCAGGTTTTGGCCGCCTTTACCTCTTCCCCAGAGTACTACCAACAGGCCGGTGGCACGGATCAGGCTTGGCTCGACGCCCTGTATCACGATCTGCTCGGCCGGGACGCAGATGGAGTCGGGGAATCTGCCTGGCTCCAAATGCTGGCCTCGGGAACGACGAGGTTCAACATTGCGTACGGAATCGCGGCCAGCGTCGAACATGAGAGCATCGTGGTTTCGGCCGATTATCAAAACTATCTCGGTCGCAGTGCCGATGCTTCGGAAGTGGCGGGCTGGGTGAACGCCTTGGAGCACGGCATGTCGGACGAGCAAGTGGTGGCGGCTTTCGTCGGTTCAGACGAGTTCTACGCCGCTCACGGAAGCTCCTCGCAGAGCTGGCTCACCGGCGCTTATCAATTCATTTTCCAGCGGGACCCCGATACGGGCGGCTTCAACTATTGGGACGCGCGTCTCCAGGATCAATTGACAGGGGGGTAAGGTCACTTCCAGTCAAGCTTCGATCAGGCCGCGCAAAAGCTTGAAGTGGCACAGAATCCGGCATAGGATGGCTTTCACCCCTGCAACACCTGCTGCCCGAAGTCCGGCTTGCTGCCCATTCTTCTCTGTTTGGGAGGTCCCCACCATGTCGCGACCGATGTTATGTGCTCTGCTCGTGTTGTCGCTGTCCGCCGGATGGGCCGCAGGCGACACAACGACCAAAAAGACAGTGCAAGAGCTGAGAGCTGCTGTCAAACAGCTCCGCGCGGCGGAAAAGGTGGAACGGAAGCTGCTCGTGGGTCGCTATGATGCGTTGATCGCCAAGCTAAAGAATCCGGAGCACAATTTGGAAGAGATTCGCGCTGGCCTTCGCGCCGAAGAGAAGGCAGCTCTCGAAAACGCCCAAAGTCCCGACCAGAAGAAGCTGATCCGAAAGCAATATCAGGAGCTGACCAAAATCCTGGGCGGCGACATCAAAGCGGATAAGACTGCCATCAAGCAGGTCGAGCAGCAAAAAAAGACTGCCGAAAGACTCCTCAAAGACGCATATGCCGCCAAGATCAAGGAGATGGAAAACGAAATCAAGGTGCTCGAAAAGCTGGGAAGCGGCAAGACCAAACCGTGAATGCCAGTCAGTTCGGCACTTGTCCGGAATGCCTGTCTTAACGGCCTTCTTGGCTTGCCCGTTTGGGAAATGGGATCCCTTCCCAAGGTAGCTTTGCTCTCCGGAGCAGCGATGGCGCCCCATCGCGATGAGAATTACTCCTCGCCGAGATTCAGTACGGACAGAGGATGCCGATGTCCGCGCGGGCGACCCGGTCGGCTCGGCACCAAATTCGCTGTCGAACTCTTGAGTAGTTTCCTAAAGCTCCTCCGTTTATCAATTCGCAAGAGGGTTTAAGCCACGCGTCTGCTTTACTGCGTCACCAGGGTAAAGTATTCCTGGGAGCCGACGAGCATGGCAATGATGTCCTCGTCGCGGAATTGCTTGCTGCTGCTCAGCGGATCGCTGCTGATGAGCGGCTGACGAACCGGCACCGGCGGCGTCTGGAGCATCGCGACATAGGCATTCAAGCCGCTGGTGTCGGCCGCACGGTGCAGGAATCGCTGATAGAAGCTTTGCACCAAGCCTGTGAAGTATTCGGTACTCGCCAGGAGGCTCGATGCGACCTGAGTATGGTTGGCCCCATTGGCCAGGAGCTGCGTGTAAGTAGCCTGGCCGGACGTATCGATGGCTCGGTTCAGCACATCCTGGTAGAGCGCGACCAAGAAGCCGTTCGTGGTCCCGCCGCCGCGCACCTGGAAATACTCCTGCGACCCGGCCAGTGCGGCTGCCACCTGTTCATCGGTGCCGCCCCCGGCCAGTAGAGACGTGTACGTGGCGAGCCCGCCGGCATCTGCACTGCGGTGCAGATAATGGGTGAAAAGTCCCTGGACGACCACGGTCCGGTATTCCTGGCTGTTCTCGATGCTGGCCGCGACCTGCTGTCGTGATCCGCCGCTGTTGAGGAAATTGACCCAGGTGGTCAACCCGCCCGGGTCCACATTCCGCTGAAGGAGATCGCGGTAAGCCTGGGCCACGAAAAGTTGGTTTGGCGTGCCGTCCTTTTCGGTCAGGGTCACCATCGCGGTGCTCGTTGTGCCGAGGCTTGCGCCCGCGGTTGGGTTGCTCAGCGTCACATTGAACGTCTTGTTGGCCGTTTGGAAAAGACCGTCATCCAGAACGGCGATGGTCACCGTTGCACTGGTCTGTCCCGGCGTGAAGGTAAGCGTCCCGGACTTGGCCGTGTAGTCCGTCCCGGCCACTCCCGTACCGTCGCTCGTGGCGTAATTCACCATGACCGTCCCATCCGCGCCGGTGGTCCGGCTGACCGTGAGGGTCACCATGCCGCCGTTTTCCGCCACGTTGTAGGTGCCGGCCGTCCATTGCAGACTACCGGGAATATTCGTCTGAACGATCGTCACCACAGCAGTGTTCGGGGAGCCCAGCGAGGCGCCGCCCGTGGGCGTCATCAGGCCGATGTTAAACGTCGGGTTGTTGGACTGGAAGGTTCCACTATTCAGGATGGGGATGGTAAAGGTTTTGCTGGTTTCGCCGGCCGCGAAACTGAGCGTGCCCATCGTGGCCGTGTAATCCGTCCCGGCCACGGCCGTGCCATTGCTGGTGGCGTAGGCGATGCCCACCGGTCCGGCGGTGCCGTTGGAGCGCGTCACTGTAACGGTGAGGCTGCCGCCGTTCTGGTTGACATTGTACATGGCCGCCGCAAATGCCAGGCTTCCCGGCTGGTCGGTCTCGACTTCGGTTACGGTTGCCATATTCTGGAAACCGAGGAACGCGCCGCCGGTCGGGTTGGTCAGGGCCAGGTTGAACACCTTGTTGCTCGGCTGGTAGACGCCATCGCTCATCACGGGCACCGAAAACGTCTGTGTGGCGACACCGGTGGCAAAAGTGAGCGTGCCGGTGCTGGCCGTGTAGTCGGTGCCGGCCTTGGCCGTCCCGTCGCTGGTGGCGTAATTGACGGTGACCGTGCCCTCCGTGCCGCCGCCGCGGTTCACGGTGATGGTGATGCTGCCGCCATTTTCGTTGACGCTGTACACGGCCTGGCTGAACTGGAAGCTGCCGGACTGGAGTCCCGAATAGCGGCCCAGGGCAAACATGGGACCGCTTCCCTGGTCGGTGGTGCCAGCCACGACAATTTGACCATTGGCCTGCATCAGGATGTTGGTGATCTGATCGGTGCTATTGTTGGTAAACTTGGTCAGGACCTCGCCGTGCAGGCCAAACGTCTGGTCTTCGGTCCCGTCGAGATTGTAGCGGACCAGGGCGAAGGCCGGTGAGCCCGTGCCGCGCAGGGTTTGCGGTACGTTCACTGCGTCCAGCCGATCGGTCGTGCCGGCTACCACGATCTTGCCGTCCCCCTGGAGGCCAACGCTGTAGCCAATGTCATTAGCGTCGCTGAAATCGGTGGCGAAATCCGTGAACACCAGGCCGTCGCCGTTCAGGTTCTTATCCAAGCTGCCGTCGGCGTTGAAACGCGCCAGGCCAAAGTTGGGTTTGACCAGCAGGTTGTCGTCCATCCAGGTTCGGCCGGCCACCAAGATCTTGCCATCCGGCTGGACCACGACATCCTCGGCCATGTCATCGCCTATGCCGTAGTTCTTGCCGCCGGCCAGCGCTTGGAAGAAGTCGAGGATGACGATGCCCTTCGAAAAAGACTGATCAAGCAGGCCATTTTGGGCGTTGATCCGCGCGACCGCGAAGTTCCACGCCTTGGGAGGTTCCACCGTCCAGGTGCCCGTGTTCTGGATCGAGGCGCCCGCCCCGTTGGAGCCGTTCAGTTGGAAGTGATCGGGATCGGTGACCAGAACACTCCAATCCCCGTTGGCAGCCGTAAGGCCCTGCACACCGGAGATGTGCACGCGCGTCCCTGTTATCAGGCCATGGCCCGGTGAGGTGATGGTGATCGTGGCGGGATTCGTTCCGACCCAGCTGCCGCCTCCTGTGTAGGCGCCGTTTCCGGTCGTTCCCAGCAGCTCGAAATTGTTGGCATCGACGACGTTGATGGTGAACGTGCCATTGGCGTTCGTGTTGCCTTGCACGCCGCTAATCGTCACGGACGCGCCGTTGAACAAGCCATGGTTGGGCGCCGTGACAATGATCGGGCTGACGCCGGCTCCCGAAGTGCCCGTGATCGAACCATTCAGGTTTTGGATCCCTCCGGTGGCGACCTGGATCTGGCCCGTGAGAGCGGGTGCCCCCGTGTTCCGGATAGGTACCGGGTTGAGTCCGTCCTTGGTGGCATTCAAGTTGGTATACCCCGCGACGACAATTTGGCCGTCGGGTTGAAGGGCCATGCTGGTGAGCGTATCGACCGTGCCGGTGGGGGGGATGAAGGCCGCCGCTAAAGTTTCGCCGATGTTGAACACGGTGATGCCGTTGCCGTTGAAATCGGAGTCCTGCAAGCCATCGGCGTGGACCCGGGCCACGGCAAAGTTGCCGCCGGCGTTGCCCGCAACGACGATTCGGCCGTTGGCCTGGATGACCACCGCATTGGCGGCCGCGACGAGGCCTGGCGTGGGAATCGTGACAAACCCGCTTTTGCCGAAGCTCGTATCCAGAACTCCATTGGCGGTAAATCGGACCACGCCGAACTGCGAAAGCCCACCGACTGTGGTGGCGCCGGCAACGATGACGCTGCCGTCCGACTGAATGGCGGCCGCATTGGCCTGGTCGCTATTGCTACCGGGGAAATTCACGGTCGCCAGTCCATTGACGCCAAAGCTGGTATCCAGGGTGCCGTCGCTGTTAAACCGCCCTACCGAAAACTTCGTCGTCGGTCCCTGGGAGACTCCGGCCACGATGATCTTGGAAACGCTGCCGATCGTCTGGAGTACCATGCTGTTTTGGTGGGTCGGCGCAGTGGCATATTTAGAGGCCGGCGAATTGGCCGGGTACACCGAAAACGTGTTCTGATAAGTGAGTGTCCCAACTGGCGCAAACGTATCGATCAAGCCCCCGGTTGCCGGCATACCCCCCAATCCGGGGACTCCCGATCCCGGCACGCCGAACGTCGGGTCGAGGACACCGTCCGATAGAAGCGTGCGGTCTTCCAGGAGTTCCAGTCGCGGTGTAAATTTCATCTTGGACGAGAAGTTTCGCGGAGCACCGTGGGCAGGGGAGAGTCGGGGCCGCCGGGAACCAGTGCCGCGCAACCAGGTGAGAAGCATCGCTGACTCCTAGTTTCTGAGGGGTCAAAGAATTACTGTAAACCAAAAAAAGTAGTGGACGTTTTATCGGGTAATGAACTATGGCATATTCCTGCGGCATGCGCAAGAAAAATACTTGGTCCGCCGAAAAATCATAGGAATCGCGCTCCACGCTTGAGAGGATGGGAGCAGGCGGCGATCGATGAGTTCGCGATCGTGGGGCGAGATGCTACGCCCGTCGGTGCTGCCCGCCGGGGGTCGCATCAAAGAGATAATAGTGATCCCGAAGGGCGTCCTTGCTGGCTTTTCCAGCGGCAACTTCAGCACGCTGGCTTTGGTCGGGGCAATTGGCAGCAGTCCAAACGGCAACGAAAACTTCGCCGGACTGGCCTTCGTTCCGGGCTACCACACGCTGATTACGCTGGGCTCCTCGAACGACCCGGCGGCAATTGGGGACCCGGTAACTTTGATCGCAACCGTGACTGCCCCGAACGGAATGCCAACAGGAGTCGTCAGTGTTTACGATGGGACGACGCTCCTTGGGCTCGGCTTTTATCGATGGAAACGGTGTCGCCAGCATCACGATTAGCTCATTGCGCGCCGGCGAGCACATGATCACGGCCGTCTACAATGGCGACGTGGCGGACGGGATTAGTACCTCCACCCTGTTGACGCAGACGATCACTGCCCTTCCGCCTGGCCCAGCGACGCCGGATGGCGACCATACACCGTTCGTGATTACGGGCACGGCCATGAACACGGCCCCGGTTGTGGCGCATCCGCCCATCCTGACCCCATCGGCGACCGGCGCGAAGCGGCCGAGCGATGACTGGTCCGGCACAGGTGGCGGGCATGCTCCCAGCATAGCGGATGTGGACGCGTTGTGGCCGATCTGGATGGCGGCCGATCGGCGTACAGAACCCGTGTGGTCGCTCGGCCTCACAGAGAGATGACGTGGGCGGTGCTTTCTGAGTTCTCTGCGTCTCTGTGCACGATGCTTCCACGAAGTGTTTCGCACAGAGCTGGTTAGTTTCGCGTGGCGGCGACGATTCGGTCCATGAATAGTGCCTCCCACTTGGGACCGTTGCGTGGACGGTTGGAGTACAGGAAGTTTTTGCAGGAGCTTGAAAATAGCGGAGCTGTTCGAGCGAAATGAGAACAGAGATCGGGAGGAGACCTATGGTCGCAACGGGCGGCGCGGTCGGGACACCTGCGCCGAGGGCTAAACTCGCGGGGCCCGCCCGGAGCTATGGTTGCTCAAAGGTCACCATCGCCCGCTCGTTGGTCTTCTCCCACGGAGCGGTCAGTTGCCGCTGCTGCGCAACCGTACGGACCAAACGTATGCGGGTGATTTCGGTTTGCTGCCACGCAAAACGCAAGAACTGCACCAACTCCTCCGGAGACAGGGGTCGTTCCTCAGGGATGAGGAGGTACAGCGTCCCGGCCCCGGCCGCACCATGCAACGCACCCCCAGCTACGAGCTGATCCTTCGGGGCGGCGGTGGGATCCCAGGGCGTGAGACCGGCCACGTCGTGGGCCGTCGGCCTATGCTCAGCATGGACATCACCAACCGGTCTGCCGGCGAAAACCCCTTCCGCCTCCGCTCCCGCCGAGGCCAATCGGTACCCGAGCGCGGAATCGACGCAGATGTCGAGCATGCGTGCACGTCCGTCTTCACTCAGAACGGCTTGCAGGCGGTGCACGACTTGCTGAGCAAATTCCCGGGCCACACCTCCCGAAGCAAGGCCTCGGCCTAGGAGGGTCTGCGTAACACTCTCCAGGCCAACCGGAACTGCCAAAAGGCGGGCACGATCGAGAACGAAGCCGGGATTGGCGTTCGGTCGGCCACAGCGTTGCCGGCGCAGGAAGTCGCGCTTCTGCGTGGCAGCGCTGAGAGCTAACCGTGCCAAACTATCCAGCTTGCGCAAAAACAGCGGCACATCGATCCGGGGACCGGACTGCTCTAGCAGGCGTGGCAAATGCAAACCGACGGTCAAGAGCACCGCCGGATGGTGGCGGTCCAATCCTTCGCCCAGGGCAACGGGCCGGCGCGCGCGATCGAACACAAAGGCCAACGGGGCTTCCTCCAGAGCACGGCGCGCCAGTCGCACCAGCCCGCCCATCTTATCGGCAACGAAATCGCGTTCGCCCAGGTGCCAATCCACCCGCATGGCCAAACCGAACGCGTCCGGTCCAAGCAACGATTCAAGAAGTGGTTCGAGTAACTCGGCCGGTTGCGACACTTCGCCGCCCTGCCGGGTCGGCCCAAAGAGCGGTCCTTCGGCCAAGGTCTCGGCCCAAGGAGGTGGTAGGGCACAATTCAGATTGAGGATCGCATGCAAACGCAGGAGCCGGAGTGCAATCGTGAGTTCGCGGACAAACCGGGGCACGGCTTCCTGGGCTCGGCCCCGGCGTGCCAGCAGGTATTCCGTGCCGTCCACCGCCACGTATTCGCCGGCCGAGCTGCGCGCTTCCTCCATTGCCTCCACGAGGTCGGGCCGTCCCGTGCTGGCAATCCCGAGCACCTGAGCGGTCAATCCCAGGGGAGTAGCCAGGCCCGTGAGCGTCAACAATCCGTCCGCTTGCACCGCCACGAGATCCCGTGTGTACACCTCCCGTAACGCATAATCATGAAGGCATGCTTCCGCCAATCGCCAGGCCAAATCCGTTGGCGCGGGGAGCGCCTCGACCCACCGTGCAAGCTGGATTGGCGTGGGCCCCAGCGTCGTTGCCGAGACCGAACGGAAATCCGGGAGGGGGGTCCAGCCATCCGTGGTGCCCTTCCAGGCGGCGCTCTGGCGTTGATCTTCC
>Ga0209060_10004826_pt1 | contig 10190 bp, 10 predicted proteins | sample Coa_R1_8_FD_187155 | JGI IMG/M metagenome (GOLD analysis project Ga0209060, IMG submission 187155) | Surface soil microbial communities from Centralia Pennsylvania, which are recovering from an underground coalmine fire - Coalmine... | ecosystem: Environmental > Terrestrial > Soil >... | reverse complement strand
GCGATGGCCGGCATGATCGCCGACCTCGAGGCCGACGCGGCGCGCATGGCCGAGGTCGCCGGCGCGGGGTTTTCCACCGCCACCGACCTTGCCGACTGGCTGGTGCGGGTGCTCGGCCTGCCGTTCCGCGAGGCGCACCATCTGACCGGCCGCGCGGTCAAGCGGGCCGAGGCGCTCGGCCTCTCCAGCCTCTCGGAGCTGCCGCTGCACGAGCTGCAGCGCATCGAACCGCGCATCAGCGGCGACGTTTATTCGGTGCTGGCGCCTGGCGCTTCCGTCGCCAGCCGCAGAAGCTATGGCGGGACCGCGCCATCCGCGGTCCGGGCGCAGATCAAGCGCTGGAAGGGAAAGCTCAGATGATGTCTCGCATCGCACTGGCGCTCGTCTTCGCCGCCAGCACCGGCCTTGCCGCCTGCGGCAAGCTGGGGAATCTCGACCAGCCGGCGCCGCTCTTCGGGCAGAAGGCAAAATCCGACTACGAGCAGCACAAGGAAGACGCCGCCCGCGCCAGAGCGCGCGCAGCCTCGGAGCCGCCGCCGCCCAACGACGAGACCGATTCCAGCGCCGAGCCGCTGGCGCAGGCGCCGTACGCGCCGACGATCCCCGGCCGCAACGACACCATGCCGCCGCAGGGGCCGCAGGGCGCGATGCCACAACCGGGCCAGCCCGGCGCCCCGCAGTGAACCACTTCGAGGCGCGCGATGGCGCGCTGGTCTGCGAGGACGTGCCGCTCGCCCGCATAGCCGAGGCGGTCCGCACCCCGGTCTACGTCTATTCGACCGCGACGCTCGAGCGGCACTTCCAGGTCTTTCGCGACGCCGTGGCGGGGCTCGGCGCCGGCGCTCCCATCGTCGCCTACGCGGTCAAGGCCAACTCCAACCTTTCGGTGCTGAAGACCCTGTTCGAGGCGGGCGCCTGGGCCGACACCGTGTCGCAGGGCGAGATCCGCCGCGCGCTCGCGGCCGGCCTGCCGGCCGAGCGGATCATCGTCTCCGGCGTCGGCAAGAGCGACGAGGAGCTGCGCTTCGCGGTCGCCGCCGGGGTCGCCGAGATCAACGTCGAGGCCGAGCCCGAGCTGGACCGGCTGTCCCGCATCGCCGCCGCCGCAGGCGCGCGCCAACCCGTCGCCATCCGCGTGAACCCCGACATCGCCGCCGGCGGGCACGCCAAGATCGCCACCGGCCAGGCGGACGCGAAGTTCGGCGTTTCCCTCGCCGAGGCGGAGCGCCTCTACGCCAAGGCGGCGAACGCCCCGGGTCTGAACGCCGTCGGCGTCGCCTGCCACATCGGCAGCCAGATCACTTCGCTCGAGCCGTTCGCAGAGGCGGCGGCCAAGATGCGCGGCCTGGTCGAGCGGCTGCGCTCGCAGGGCCATGCCGTCGAGCGCCTGGACCTCGGAGGGGGCCTTGGCGTGCCCTACTTCCACCAACCAGACCCGCCGGAGCCGGCCGCCTATGCCGCCGTGCTGCGCCAGGCGCTTGGCGGCCTCGATATTCAGCTGACGTTCGAGCCCGGCCGCCTCATCGTCGCCAACGCCGGCGTCCTCGTCGCGCGCGTGGTTCACGTTCACGAGCGGGCGGAAGGCCGCCGGTTCCTGGTGCTGGACGCGGCGATGAACGACCTCGTCCGGCCGGCGATGTACGAGGCCTATCACGAGCTCCGGCCGGTCGTTGAGGCCCCCGCCGCCGGCGAGCGGTTCGACTACGACATCGTCGGACCGGTCTGCGAGACCGGCGACACCTTCGCCCGCGACCGGAGGCTGCCGGCGCTCCAGGCCGGCGACCTCGTGGCTTTCATGTCGGCCGGCGCCTACGGGGCGGTCATGGCCAGCGAGTACAACAGCCGGCTCCTGGTCCCCGAGGTGCTGGTGCGCGGCGACCGCTTCGCCGTCGTCAGGCCCCGCCCGACCTTCGAGCAGATGCTCGCGGCCGAGCCCCTGGCGCCCTGGCTCTAGCTAGCGCCGGCCCTTCGCGCGCCGCCAATAGATCAGGGCTTCGGCCTGATCGAGCGCGACATCCTGGTCGCGCCGGACGACGTTCATGATGTTCTCGCCAACGCCCATCGCGAGACTGACCGCGAAGCCAAAGAAGCTGGAGCGGCTCATGCCGAGCTCGGCGGCGCGGGCGTCCACCCGCTTGAGCAGGGTCTTGGGCAGGTAGACGTTCACGCGCTCGGACTGGTCGGGCGGGTCGACGCCCAGGGCGACGAGCGCCACGAGGTCGCAACCTGCCGGCAACGCGACCCGGTCGAAAGGGGTCGGCTCGGGCAGCGGTTTGCCCTCGAACGCCAGATCCTCCGCGCCCTCCGCTAGAGCGGTGGTCGCCCTCGCGGTCGCTTCCTCCTGCGAGCGAGCCGCCGCGACGACGCCGGGGAAGTCGGGAAACCAGACGCCGAAGGCGCCGCCTTCGTCGCGTTCCAGCACCGCCGGATAGAACCGCTGCACCATGATCGGCCTCCGCAAGGTGTGCGATATCAGGGACCTATATACGTGCTTGACCCAATCCGAGCTTGGGCGTATATTCGTCTCACTGGAGAGGCGCTCATGTTCAAGACCTTCAAAACCCTTCCGGAATTGTTTGCGGCCTTCCCGACCGAGCAGTCCGCGATTGACCACTTCACGGCGATCCGCTGGAGCTCTGGCGCGTTCTGCCCGCTGTGCGGCAACGCTGATGCGAAGCGGATCGGCACGCTCACCGGCACGAACACTCACAAGTGCTACGTTTGCCGGAAGCGGTTCAGCATCCGCGTCGGGACGATCTTTCAGGACACCAAACTTCCGCTGCGCACTTGGTATGCGGCGATCTGGATGCTCACGAACCACCCGAAGGGCATCGCCAGCACCACGCTCGCGACCGACCTTGGCGTAACGCAGAAGACCGCATGGTTCCTTCTGCATCGCATCCGCCACGCGCAGCGGACCCGGAGCTTCAATGCCCCGCTCAAAGGCGAGGTCGAAGCCGACGAAACGGCGGTCGGCGGCAAGGGAAAGAACATGCACCGCCGCCAGCGCCGGAATCTCGGGACGGGCTTTCAGGGCAAGTCCATCGTGCTCGGAATGGTCGAGCGCGGCGGCGAGCTGCGCACGCAAGTCATTCCCGACGTAACCGGCAAGACGCTGCAAGCCGCCGTTCGCGCCAACGTGCAGCCAGGCGCCACGCTCTACACCGACGCTTGGGCCGGCTATCGCGCCCTGGGCGCCGACTACGCCCATGAGAGCGTCGATCACTCCCGCGACGAATGGGTCCGGGGCGCCGCACACACGAACACGATTGAGAGCGTGTGGGCGCTCTTGAAGCGCCAAATCATCGGCATCCACCACTGGGTGTCGCCGAAGCACCTGCCTCGGTACGTTGGTGAGATGACCTATCGGGTGAACCGCCGCGACGTGCCGCGAGGCGAACGGATCAACAACCTCCTGGCGCAGACCGAAGGCCCGATGCCCTACAAGGTGCTGACTGCATGAAGAAAGCGAAGCGCCACGCCCTTGAAGGCATGCCCTTCGATGAGGCGCTAGAGCGCCTGATCCAGACCAAGCCGGAGGAAGTGAAACCTCCGCCCGGCCAAAAGCGGAAGGTGTCGAAGGCCGCGAAACGGCTCGCGAAGGCGAAGCCGGCGACTTCATCGAACGAACAGCCAAGCCAGAAGAGTTAGCGCGCCGAAGATGAAGGCGCCGATCGCGATGCCCTCGGCGAAGTGGCGGATATTGTTCTCGCCGCGCTTCCGAAAAAGCGTCACCAACGCCAGAGACGGCGTCCTTGAGGACGCGGAAGGCCTAGGCGAAACCCTGGCGTTCCGTAGCGGTGGCATCGTCTTTCTAGGGCTGGCCGTTGAGGTGGGAGTCGCAATCGCTAATCCGCCATATGGCACCTGGCCCGAGCGCGTTTTTCCCGTAATTGCCGACCTAATGGTGGCGGCAGGCGTGTTTTTCGAGGTGTTGCTGAGCGCACGCGCAGGCGCTTGCGGCGGCGAGCTGCGACGCCGATCCAACAAGCGGCTAGCCGACGCCGAGAGGGCCACAGAAGCCGCCAACGTCCGCTCAGCGGAGGCGTACCGCGTATCGACCATAGCTGCGCAAGAGCTAGCGCGGGCTACTGAACGACTAGCCAAGGCCGAGGCCGAGAACACCGCCCTCCGCGAAAGGATGTTGCCTCGCACGATGTCCAGCGAAGCGGCCCAAAGGATCGCGCGAGCGATCTGGGACTTCACGGGGACGCCGTTCACGCTCACCGTAGACGCGGCAATCGAGCCGTACTTCCTGATCGATATTTGGAATGTTCTGACGCGGGGGGGCGGCTGGGTCCGAAAAGACCCCAGCGGTGGGATGCTGGCGAGCACACTATCCTGGGGACCAGGTGCCAAGCTGGGCCTCACCGTGGGCCACATGGGAATCGAGGCACGGGTGCATTCATCGCGCCAGCCCGACCTTGGAAAGGCGGCGATGGCCCTCACAACTAGCCTGTCAGCCGAAGGCGTAGACCAGTGCACCGTCGTGTACGACGAAGGCACGAACCCGCTGGCTTGCTCGCCGGACGCCGTGCACATCACGATCGGCAGGAAGCATGACAACGAAATCGTCCGCGCCACCCTCCACGCGGACGACAAGGAGACGTGAGCGCCGGCCTGTCGGCGTGATTGGTAGCAGGGTGCGCCCTCTGGGTCACGCATGTATATAGGTCCCCGATATCACACACACAGACGCTTGTCGCGCTGACCCCGTCGCGCGAGGCGTTCCCTTTTCGTTTCGGTCGCGCCGGCGTACGACTGGCGAGTCGTGAACGCTGTCGCGTCTGCCCTCGATCTTGCCCCCGCGCTGGTCGTGCTCCCCGGCCCGCGCGCCGCCGTGTGCGACGGCGATGGCGCGCGTGCCCTGACCGTCGACGAGGCCAGGCGCCTGGTGCGCGGCGGCCCGGTTCTGGTCGCCCACGCGGGGCTGAGCGCGAGGCGACTCGATCTCGCTGCGCCGGCCCGCTCGCGCGACATCTTCGACGCGCTTGAGCTCTTCGCCTTCGCGCGGCCGGCCCGGTTCTGCGCGCCCTCCGCCGCCGGCCTGGCGCTTGCGCTCGGCATGCCGGAACCGAAGACGGCGGAGACGCAGGCCGAGACGCTGAGGCGTGCGAGCGGCCTTCTGCTGTTCGAGTTGGCCGAGACGCCATGGCCAAGCCGCGAAGAGGCGCTAGCGCTGGCCGAGACGCTTGGGCGCGCGGAATGGGCGTGGGCGCCGGCGGTCACCCGCGCGCTGCGCTCGAAAGCGGTCCGCGAGGGGTGGCGGGGGACCGGCCTCGAGGTCTGGAGCCGGATTGCGGAGTGGGAGGACCAGCCGCCGGCCGGCGAGCCGGGCTCGACGCCGATCGAGCCGCAGGCGGCGCGCGAGCGGCTGAGCGTCTTGCTCGGTCGCGCCGGGCTGGACGAAGCGCGGACCGCCCAGGCCGAGTTCGCGGCCGAGAGCGCGCACGCCTTCCAGCCGCGCGAGAAGGAAGGAGAGCCGAACCTGATGCTGGCGGAAGCGGGCACGGGCGTCGGCAAGACCCTGGCCTACCTCGCGCCGGCGTCGCTCTGGGCCGAGGCGAACGGGCCGGGCGTCTGGGTGTCGACCTACACGCGCGCGCTGCAACGCCAGATCGAGCGGGAGAGCCATGCCGTCTATCCGGATCCGGCGGAGCGGGCGCGGCGCGCGGTCGTCCGCAAGGGGCGCGAGAACTACCTCTGCCTGTTGAATCTGCAGGAACAGGCTAACGCAGCGCTGGCCGGCGGCGCCGACCTGGTCGGGCTTGCGCTCGTGGCGCGGTGGGTGCGGGCCACCCGCGACGGCGACATGACCGGCGGCGACTTCCCCGCCTGGCTGCCCGGCCTGTTCGCCATCGGCCCCGCCGCTCAGGCCAGTCCGGCCAATCTGGTCGACCGCCGCGGCGAGTGCGTGCACGCGGCCTGCCCGCACTACCGCGCCTGCTTCGTCGAAAAGGCGGTGCGCGGATCCAGGCGCGCGCATCTCGTCATCGCAAACCACGCGCTGGTGTTGACCCAGGCCGCCTTCGACGGCGCCCGCGCCGCGCGCGGCCTGACCGTCGACATCGAGACGACGGCGCTGAAGCGGATCGTGTTCGACGAAGGTCACCATCTGTTCGACGCCGCCGATGCGGCCTTCTCCACCGCGCTCTCCGGCGCTGAGACAGCGGAGCTCCGCCGCTGGATCCGGGGCCCCGAAGGGCGCGGCCGCCGCGGCCGCGGCCTCGAGCTGCGGCTCGGCGACCTTGTCGGCGAGCGGCCGGAAGCCCGCATGGCGCTGAGCCAGGTGCTTCACGCGGCGACCGCGCTGCCGGGCGAGGGCTGGTCCGGCCGCATCGCCCCGCCCTCCGGCGAGGCGAACCCCATCGGGCCGATCGAGCGCTTCCTGGTCGCCGTGCTCGAACAGCTGGCCGCGCGGGCGTCGCCGTCCGAGGTCGGCCAGGAGTGCGCCGCGCGCCCGGCGCTCGACCTCGTCCGCGAGACGGCCGCCGAAGCCTCGGCGGCGCTGGCGGACATCGAGGCGCCGCTCGTGGCGCTCGCGCGCCGTCTGGAGGACTTGCTGGACGAGGCGGCGGACGAGCTCTCGACGCCGGAGCGGGCGCGGATAGAGGGCGCGCTGCGCGGGCTCGATCGCCGCGCGCGCATGCACCTGCCGGCGTGGCGAGCGATGCTGACGGCCATCGCCGAGGACGCCGAGGACGATCCCGACTTCGTCGACTGGTTCGACGCGACGTTCCTCTATGGCCGCATCGTCGACGCCGCCAGCCGCAGGCATTGGGTGGATCCGACCGAGCCGCTGCACGCGGCGGTGCTCGCTCCCGCGCACGGGGTCCTGGTCACCAGCGCGACCTTGGCCGACTCCGCGCTGGACGATCCGTTTGGGCTCGCCGAAGCCCGCACCGGCGCCGCCCGCTTGGCCGAGCGGCCAAAGACGCTTCGCCTGGCCTCGCCCTTCGACTACGCGGCGAACGCGCGCGCGCTGGTGGTTACCGACGTCGCCCGCGAGGATCCGCGCCAGGTCGCCGCCGCGCTGCGGGAGCTCTGCATCGCGGCCGGGGGCGGCGCCCTTGGGCTTTTTACCGCCATCCGCCGGCTGCGCTCCGTCTACGAGCGGATCGCGGCCCCGCTCGCAAACGCGGGCCTTGCCCTCTACGCGCAGCACGTCGATCCGCTCGACACCGGCGCGCTGGTCGACATCTTCCGTGTCGAGGAAGACTCCTGCCTCTTGGGCACCGACGCGGTGCGCGACGGCGTCGACGTTCCCGGCCGCTCGCTCCGCCTTCTGGTGTTCGACCGCATCCCCTGGCCCAGGCCGGACCTCTTGCACAAAGCCCGCAGGGGCCGCTTCGGCGGCAAGGCCTACGACGACGCCCTCGCCCGCGCCCGCATCGCCCAGGCGTTCGGGCGGCTCATCCGCCGAGCGGACGACCGCGGCGTGTTCGTGATGCTCGATGCGGCCGCGCCCAGCCGGCTGTTCTCCGGCCTGCCCGACGGGGTGCAGATCGAACGAATGGGACTGGTCGAGGCCATCGAGGCCGTGGGCTCGCACCTGGGCTGACCAAGGCCCCGCGCGCCTGCGCCTCAGGGCGATTGCGACGCGAACTTTGCCGTTTCGTTTCAGGCTTGCAATCGAAGCCGGCCTAGCGTCAAGCTCGCCATCGAGGAAGCCACCCCGGGGAGACACCATGCTCAAGTCCCTTCGCATCGCCGTGCTCGGCGCGGCGTTGATCAGCGTTTCCGGCCTCGCCGTCTCCGCGCGCGCCGCCGATCCTGACTTCTGCCGCGACTATGCGCGCTCGGCGGTCAATCAGTATCGCGAAGCGCAGGAGCACCACCGCTGCATGGACCGGATTCACGACTTCTCGCGCTGGTCGTCGGATTGGCGGCATCATTACGAGTGGTGCGTCGGCGTCTCGCGGCAGGATGCGTGGAGCGAGCGGCGCCTGCGCGAGAAAGTGCTCGATCAGTGCTCGCACGGCGGATGGGACCACGATTGGGACCACGACCACGATCACGACCACTGGGAGCACGATCACGACCACTACTGACGGCCGCGACGCGGCCGGCTATTTGCGGTCGCGCCCGAAGTTCGGCTCTGCGCTTTCCTGACCGGCGGCGATGATCCCGCGGCGGATCGCCCGCGTGCGGGTGAAGAGCGCCTCCAGCTTGTCCCCCTCGCCCCAGCGGATGGCGCGCGAGAGGGCCTGCAGGTCCTCGGTGAAGCGGCCCAGGGTCTCAAGGACCGCGTCGCGGTTCAGAAGGAAGACGTCGCGCCACATCACCGGATCGGACGCGGCGATGCGGGTGAAGTCGCGAAAGCCGCCCGCGGAGTACTTCATCACCTCGCCTTCGGTGACCTCCTCGAGGTCGGCGGCGGTGCCCACGATGTTGTAGGCGATCAGGTGCGGCAGATGCGACGTCACCGCCAGCACCAGGTCATGGTGGCGCGCATCCATCAGCTCCACGTTCGATCCCAGCGCCTGCCAGAAGGCCGTGAGACGATCGACCGCCGACGCATAAGCCGGATCGTCTGACTCCAGCGGGCAGATCACGGTCCAGCGGTTCTGGAACAGGGTCGCAAAGCCCGCCTCCGGCCCCGACTGCTCGGTGCCCGCGATCGGATGCGCCGGCGCGACGTGGACGCCCTCTGGCGCAGCCGCCGCCATCGCTTCGGCGACCGCGGCCTTCACGGACCCGACGTCGGACAGGATGGCGCCCGGCCGAAGGCCCTTCGCGGCCGCGGCCACGGCCTCGCCGATCGCGGCCGGGGGCGTTGCGACGATCACCAGGTCCGCCCCGGCCGCCGCGTCGGCCGCCGTATCGGTCACCGCATCGGCGATGCCGAGCGAGGTGACCCGCTCGCGCACGTCCGGGCTGGCGTCGTAGACGGCGATCTCGGCCGCCGCGCCGCCACGCGCCGCGCGCGCGATCGAGGATCCGATCAGGCCGCAGCCGAGGACGGCCAGCCGGCCGACGACGGCCTCGCTCATCGCGCGCTGCGTCCCAGGAACTCGGCCAGCGCCTCGACCACGGCGCGGTTGTGCGCTTCCAGGCCGATCGTGATCCGCAGGCAGTCGGGCAAGCCATAGTTGGCGACGCCGCGCACGATGTAGCCCCTGCGGGCCAGGAACGCCTCAGCCTCCGCGGCAGTGTGGCTCTGGCCGGCCGGAAACCGCACGAGGACGAAGTTGGCGCCCGATGGGACGACGTCCAGGCCGAGCCCGCTCAGCTGCTGCGTCAGCCATGGGCGCCAGCGCTCGACCAGCGCCAGCGACTCGGCCAGGAACGCATCGTCGCCGAGCGCGGCGATCGCCGCCTGCTGGCCCGGAATCGAGGTGTTGAACGGCAGGCGGATGCGCTCGATCGCTTCGACCGCCTCGATGGGCGCGTAGCCCCAGCCGATGCGCAGCGCCGCCAGCCCGAAGATCTTCGAGAAGGTGTGCGTGACGATGATGTTGCGGGCCGTTCGCGCCAGATCGAGGGCGTCGGTGAAGCGGGGGTCGGTGCAGAATTCCGCGTAGGCGCCGTCGACCACCAGCATCACCGCGTTGGGGAGACCGGCGTGCAGGCGCTCGATCTCGTCCGCGGTCAGCCAGGTCCCCGTGGGATTGGACGGCTGGGTCACGAACACCAACCGAGTCCGCTCGTCCACCAGCGCCAGCATCTCGTCCACGTCGAGCCGCAAGTCCGGCTCCGGCGCGAACCTGACCTCCGCCTGGCAGGCCCGAGCGCCGATGCCGTAGGCGCCGAAGCCGTATTCGCCCTGGATGATGTTGTCCCCTGGCTCGAGGTAGATCTGCTGCACCAGCCGCCCGAGGATCTCGTCGGTGCCACAGCCGAAAACCAGACGTTCGGGCTCGAGCCGGTAGCGCGCCGCGACGGCCTCGCGAAGCGCCATCGTGCGGCTGTCCGGGTAGAGGTTCAGCGAGCCCGCCGCCTCTGCGTACGCCTCGAGCGCCTTCGGGCTCGAGCCCAGGACGTTCTCGTTCGACGAGAGCTTCACCGGATGGGCGACGCCCTCGGCCTTCGCCTTGCCGGGGACATAGGCCTCGATCTGGTCGATGCCCGGTTTCGCTAGCGGATGGTCGGCGGCGAACCGTTCGAGAGGAGCGTCCATGGCCGGGGAAGCCGCCTCAGAGGTCGAACGGCGTCGGCGCAGAGCCGATCACGCCTGTCTTGCCGCCGGG
>Ga0209060_10004825_pt1 | contig 10194 bp, 13 predicted proteins | sample Coa_R1_8_FD_187155 | JGI IMG/M metagenome (GOLD analysis project Ga0209060, IMG submission 187155) | Surface soil microbial communities from Centralia Pennsylvania, which are recovering from an underground coalmine fire - Coalmine... | ecosystem: Environmental > Terrestrial > Soil >... | reverse complement strand
GGGACCATGGGACGCCTCGCCGAGGAGGTCCGGGGCTGGCTCACGACCCGGCCGTACGTCCTCGAGGCCCTGCGGATCGGGATCGCGAACGTCTCGGCGGTGGCGCGGATCGCCGCCGACGACCTCCGGACCCCGGAAGTGGCGGCCCTCCGGGCGGCCCTGCGGAGGTACGCTCCATCCATCCAGGCGCCGTACGTGACGGAGACGGTCCGTGCGTCCCTGATGGCCAGTCGGATCCAGACGCGCTCGAAGGTGGCCATCATCACCGTCCCTCAGGGGGCGGACGTTCTCCGACGGCTGGCCGATCCGGTCCGGCAGTCGCTGAGCGCCGGGATGCTCTGCCGCATCATCCAAGGCACGCAGGCCATCGTCGTGAACGTCGACGAGGACGCGGTGCCGCTGTTCACGCGGCACCTGGGGAGCTCCCAGCTGATCGCCGTCCGACGCAACCTAGCCGAGCTGGCGGTCACAGGGCCCCCCGACATGGCGGACACCCGGGGCCTCCTGTCCCTCCTCTCGGGGGTCCTCTCCGCGAACGGGTTCAACATCGCGCAGGCGACGGTTTCCTACTCGGACGTCATCTTCCTGCTCCCGAGCGCAGACATCGGGAAGGCCAGCCACCTGCTCGGGGGCCTGCTCGAGGACGTCTCGGCATCCCCTCGACGGTTCCGTCGGGAACGCAAGTCCCGGCCCGCCGTCCGACATCCGTGAGACGGCCCGGGTACCCCCCGGCCACGGGCCGGGGGCGTAGTTACGGCAGCCGAAGCACTAGGGCGAAGCAGTGGAGGGAGCCGTGGAGGACCCGCGGTCCGACCGCTCGGCGCCGCCGCGATCGATGGTGCCGACCGCGGCGAGGTACGGCTCCGGCGCGTCGAGCACCAACTGGGACTCCGGAGGCTGGGGCCGCTTCGACAGTCCGAGCCACGTGAGCGACAGGGCCGCGAGGGCGGCCGCCAGGAAGGTCACGCTCCCGATCACCTGGGCTACGTCCAGGGAGACGGCTCCGGCGTCCATCGCGGCCGTGATGAGGCCCCCGATGCCCAGGCAGACCGTGAGGAGGAGCAGGCCCACGGTGAGCCCGGATCGCCGAGCCATCCGGAGCACCCCGTAGGCGAGAGTCTCCTGCATGCGACCGGTGGCCCAGGCCCACGCCAGGATGACCGCGGAAGCGAAGAGGAGGGCCACGCCGATGGTTCGGAGCGTGAAGGCGACGGTCAGGGCAGTATCCATCTCTCTGGACCGCTGAGCAACAAGACCTACGGGTCCCCTATACACCTTGTGTCCGGGCGACCGAGACCCCCCCGGCCGAGGGACGCCGGAGGATGGGGGCCCTCCGCATGCTTTCGAGAGAAGTTCGACGCGGATTCGAACGCGAATCGATCACGAGCGATGACGCCTCGAGGCCAGACCAAGGGGGTCCCGTGCCGAGATCGATGGTTGTCGCACCGTATCGATAGGCCGGGGCCCGGGGATCCGCCTCGTCATGGGCGATGAGCGCTCGGTCCGCGTAGGGAACGAACTCCCGGTGGACCGGACCCGTTTCACAGCGTGGCAGCACGTGGAGATCTGCGTCGAACCTTCGGCCTGCCTCGAGCGGGGATATGCGAGGACGCCGGGGCGTCGGCCGGGGCCCCGTCCAAGGCAACGAGGGCCTTGACCATCCGGCGGACCAGACGGGCCGGAAGCGGATGCTCCGGGGTGAAACGGAGGGTCCCCCGTCCCGTTTCGAACGGTTGGAGCTCCTCGGAGAACTTCTCCCGGACCCGGGCCCAGCCGTAGAGGCTACAGTGGCCGTCGAACGCGGCGAGATTGAGCCGCATTCTCCCCTGGCGGAGCGTGGGCATCCCGTAGAGGATGCTCTCCGTAGCCTTGGGAGCGGCCGCCTTGATCAGATCCCGGAGCCGCTGGAGCGCTGCCCGAGACTTGGGCGGAACATGTCGGAGGTATTCATCGACCGTTGCCGGGACCGGCCGGCGTCGGGCGGTCATCGGGGGATCCGTACGCGGGCTCGGGCAAAACCCTTGGGACGCCGGTCCCGCGGCCCCGGCTCTGGGCGCAAGATCCGGCGGCTCTGGGGTCCCTTGTGCGATCTCCACCGTTCCTCCGGTTCGCGGCGTGCCAGGGTCGAATGGCCCCCTCTGCTCGGTGCGTGGGCGGTGGGGTACGAGGTGGAAGGCTCCGGAGCACCATCCGACATCGAAGGCGTGGACCCCCTTCCCCGAGGACGAAGGGTTGATGCCCCGAGACCCGCATCCCCTCCCGCGTGCTCACCGCGAGGGAACGTCGGCAGCTGATCCTCTATCTCCCGATAGGGATCGTCACGGCCATCGTGATAGACCTGGCAGTGTTCACCGCGATCGGCGGCCCCTTCCCTCTGTTTCCGGAACCGTGCGCGGGCTGCCCCTCCTCGACGACTCCGATCGGCACCGCCCTCGCGATCGGGGCCCCGATAGAGCAATCTGCGCCGGGGAATCACTGGTACAACTTCACGGTCCAGTCCGCCGGGAGCGGCATTCTCCTCGGTAACACCCAGATCCAGGTCGGGACCCCGGGCGGAAGTATCGCCGGCGCAACTTGGGCGCTGGTGGTCCTGGACCCCTCCGGATTCACCTCGGGTACCTACTCGTTCGCCAATGCCACCTGGTCGACGGGGGCCAACTCGCCCATCGTCAGCGGCGAGATCATAACGCTTGATTCCGGGTCCGACAGTCTGATGGGCCAAGGCATCGAGATGACCGTCCTTGGGACCGGCACGTTCGACGGTTCGATCAGTGTCGCCATCCCGTGACCCGGTCCCAGTAGAGCACGCGAAACCCGCCATCGGATCGCACGGGGGGCCGGTTCGCACTCGGGGGCCGGGGAGGATCACCGTCACCCTGGAACCGCTCCCTCGCTCCCTGGATGAGGTCTCGCGGTCGTGGCGGTCCCCGCGAGGAGGCCGGGGAATGCGCCCGACGGGATCCGTCGGGCTCGTACTTTAAGCGACGCGTGAAAGTACTGCGTCCCATGGCGGAGAAGAAGCAGGGGACGAGCGGGGCGAAGAGGTCCGGCGGCACCTTCACCGAAGAGGAACGAGCCGCCATGAAGGAGTATGTCCGGGAGCGGAGGGGACGCGCCCGGATCGGTAAGGAGGACGGAGAACGGGACGTCCTTGACAAGATCGCCGCGATGGAGCCCGCGGATCGCATCATGGCCCAGCGGCTCCATGCCGCCATCAAAGCCACCGCACCGGACCTCTCCCCGAGGACGTGGTACGGGATGCCGGCCTACTCGAAAGGCGACGACATCGTTTGCTTCTTCCAGCCCGCCCAGAAATTCAAGACACGTTACGCGACCCTCGGGTTCAGCGACAGTGCGAAGCTCGATGAGGGACACATGTGGCCCACGGCGTTCGCCCTCACCCAACTTACCGAAGAAGAAGCGGCTCGGATCGCCACGCTCCTGAAGCGAGCCCTGGGCTGACGTTCGCCCCTGGGATCATCCCCCGGCGACCGCGCGGGGTCGGATGGGAGCCGCCGTCCCATGACGTAGCTGGATCAACCCCCGCTCCCAGAGCGACCCCCAGGGTCGGGAGGGCAGGGTTCCGGCAAGGCGTGGCGTCGAGGGGGGCCCGATCGACCCTCGGATCAGACCCCGGGGGGGGTTGCCCGCCCGCGCCCCGAGGCGGCGGCGGCCGGGGGCCAGGCGGCCCGCGCCAGGAACACCACTCCGCCGAGCACGGTGAGCGCGGTGGCGATCCATATCAGCCCAAAGAAGACGGTCGCACGAGGCTCCCAGACGCCCACGACAGCGATCATCAGAGCACCGCCGACTGCGCCGAGGGCTCGGACGACCCACCGGGGGAGGCGTGGCGGGTATCTCAGCAGGTCGGTGTAGCCGATGGAGAGGAAGACCGCACCGCTTCCGAGCCCCTCAATCGCCACTAGCTGGTAGAGCGAGTTCTTCCCGGCGACGTCCGCGGCCAGCGTCGGGAGGGCGAGGGCGATGACGGCGTACAGGACCGCTCCGACCCCCAGGAGGCCCACGGCGAGCGAGAAGGCCGCGGCATCGTCCTGCGGTGGTAAGCCCTCATGGGAGGGGTCGGGGACAGCGGGCCGGCCGGCGACCGCTAAGGCCCCGGCTCCCCCCACCACGATGATCGTGGCGGCGAACGCCAGCAGAGCCGTACTGTCGCCCAGGCCCCCGTTCCACTGCCAGTCGAAGGCGGTCAGGGCCGCTCCACCCCCGGCGAGAGCGCCTGTGATACGCGCCGCGACTCGGCCTCGGCCCGACAAGGCTCCGACGAGCTTGGAGTATCCCAGGACCACCAGCAGGCACCCGACCCCGAGCAGCACGGTCGCCGGCAGGGTGACGGCCTGACTGATCGTGTAGGCGTTCTCCTCCTGCCACGCCAGGAGGCCGTACGAGACAGCACCGAGTGCGAGGCCCGTCGCCATTTGGACGACTCCCGGCTGGGCGTCCCTGAGTTCCACGGTCCCCCCGGTCCGGTTCGGAGCAAGGGCACGCCCCCGTATAATTGACGGCGCTCGCTGAACCTGCCGCGGCGAGAGCCGAGGTCGAGGGGGGGGATCGCCCAGCGGGCGGGGCCCATTCCGGGTGCTGCGATTCCCTTCTTGGCGGGTCGATCTAAGCCTCGCGGTTCGTGGGTTTGCGCGGAATGGACTCGGCCCAACCCGGCGTGTTCTCGGGCCTACCAATGCGGGTGACCTCCGGTAACCGAACCCCCTTGCCCGCGGGAACTACCTCCTCGCGAACCAGGACCGGTATGCCGCGTCGATCCGCCGCCTTGACCAGCGCCTCGAGGACAGCGGCCGGTACAAATCCCCCTCTCCGTGGCGCGGTCGACAGCCAGATGTTGTTCCGTTGGGACCTAGGAGCGCCGCGATCTTCGGAGGAGTCGACCAGCGTGATCCCGAAGGCGGGATCGTCCCAGGCCAGGACCTTCGAGGTTCCGTCGGGGTAACGGAACGTGAGCCCGGACGAGTCCACACCGAGCGCCGAAAGAGGAGGCTCGACCGGCCGCAGGCTGAGGTGGAGGAACATGGCCGAGATCCCCCACACTACCCCGGCCAGCACCCACAGTGTGGTGGCCGATTGGTGGTAGGGGGGTAAGACAACCCACAATCCAAGCACGGCCATGCTCGCACCGACCCCAGCGAAGAACGTGCGCTGTATACGCATCCGGCGATCGAACCAAGCCATCTCGGCACTGAGATCAAAATCCTCCCGCGCCGGAGGCAATGGCGCTGACATGGAACGCCGCTCCGGGAGGTGACATGTGGCTTAAGTCCGGCCGAGCCCGGTCGGGACCCCTCCCCCGAACACCCCCTCGGTGCTGAGGGACACATCGATCACATGGGGGAGGTGCGAGACGGCCATCGACCGTCCCGGGCCAGCGAGCGCCGCGTCACGGGAGGATCTTCGCGACCTCCCCTCCCATCGGGGGCGAGCGCTCCCAAGGGATCGGAAGAGCCCGTCGGGCAATCGGAACAGCATCCCGAGTTCCCTCGTGCTAAACCCCGGCGGGGATGCGTTCCCAGGGATGCTTGCGCTGAAAGTCGGCGGGTGTCTTCCCGAGCGTGCTACCTCCGCGGTGAGGGCCACCCCTCATACGCACCAGCTGGGTTCGGTGGGCCCGGTGAACGGAACGGTGCGCCCGGACTCGGGGCCAATGGGGGCATCCCCGCGACCTCCCTACGGGACCGACCTCGTCGCTCTGCTGATCGTGGTGGCGGCCCTGGCCGCCGTGCCGACCTATCAGGTGGGCTCGCTACTAGCGGCTCCGACGGTACCCGTGGAGGTCGACATCTGCGGGAACGCCATCACCTCCGTCCAGTTCGACTACACTGGGAGCTCGAGCGGATACCTGGCCACCGACCTTCCCCTGCCCCAGTTCTGCCTTGCCATCCACACCGTGGCGGGGACGGTCCTCAACGCGACGATCTCCCTTCACAACCTGGACGGGGCAAGGGCCCACACGATCGAGAGCCTGGTCATCCTCTACCCGTTCTATCTCGCCGGGGTATCGCCCACCCTCCCCGCGACCATCCCGGCCGGAGGGAACCTGCCACTCGAAGTCTCCTTCGAGGTTCCTTCCTCGAGCGGCGTCTACGGGCCCCCGGCCGCGATCCTCACCTCTGCGTGATCTCCGTCCCGCCCACGTGTGCGTCCCGAGCGGCGGCCCGGGTTCACTACGGCCGGTCAACGGCCTCGGGTGTCAGCCTCCGAACTCGACGCGGGGAACATGCTCATAGCGCGACCAGACGTTGCGTGTCGGCATGGGCTCGCAGGCCGCCAAGGCCGAGGCATTCCGACGGCTGCACCATGGGCCGCACGTACTCGTTCTTCCCAACGCCTGGGATGTTCCCAGCGCCCGGGTCTTCGAGGAGGCCGGCTTTCCCGCGGTCGCGACCTCGAGCGCGGGCCTGATGGTCTCCCTCGGGTTTCCCGACGGGGAAGAGATGCCGCGACGCGAATTGGCCGCCGCGGTAGGGCGGATCGCACGGAGTCTGGTCGTCCCGCTCAGCGCCGACGTGGTGGCGGGATTCGGCCGTACCGCGCGTGGGGTAGCCAGTACGGTCCGAATGATGCTCGAGGCCGGCGCGGTGGGGATCAACCTAGAGGACCGTCACCCCTCGGGGCAAGGGCTCTACCCGATGGCCACTCAGGTCCGGAAGATCACCGCCATCCAACGAATGGGAGAGTCGCTGGGCGTCCCGCTCGTGATCAACGCTCGGACCGACGCGCTCCGCCTAGCTCCCGGGAGTGAGGAGGACCGGTTCCGCGAAGCGATCCGTCGTGCGACCGCGTACCGCGATGCGGGAGCGGATTGTGTCTACCCCATGGGGCTGAACGGGGCCGAATCGATCGGCCGGTTCGTGGGAGCCCTCCAATGCCCGGTCAACGTGATGGTCCGAACGGGACTCCCCCCGATCCCGGAGCTGGAGAAGCTGGGGGTGAAGCGCGTGAGCTTCGGCCCGTCCGCGTCCTACGCGGCGATGGGTCTGCTCAAGCGAGCCAGCCTGGAGGTCATCGGCCGTGGCACCTACGATGCACTGCTCGAGGGCGCGATCACCCACGAGGAGCTGAATCTTCTCGCCGTGCCTAGGCGTCCCGAGGGGCCTCCGGCCCATTGATAGGCGGCCCTCGGCCGGAGGGCGCTGTGGCCTCCGAAGGACCCGGGCGCGCTTCGTCGTTCGTGGGTGAACGCATCCCTCCGGCGGGGGCCCCTGGGGGCGGCCCCGCGGCCGGGTCGATCCCTTCGACCGAGACGAAGTCCGAGTACTTGCTAGCGTTTCTCCGGAGCGGGACAAGCTCGCGGTAGGCATCGCACTCGTACCACCGCTTCAGGTCACGCCGGGTCGGGAACTCGATGATGATCAGGAAGTGCGGCGTCCATGCGCCCTCGAGGACCTCCGGGGAGCCTCCTACGACTAGCACGCGGCCCCCGTACTGCCGGGTCACTTCGGCGGCCCGGCGCCCATACTCATGGAACCTCTCCTCGTTCATCGACTCCATGTCGGCGATCAGGTAGGCGCTCATGGCACCTCGCGGGACCCACGTTCCGGTGGCGTGATCAGTTCCGTAGGAACCTCCGGTTGGCCGCGGAACGCGATGGACATCCGATTCCACCCGTTGATGGCGACGATCGCCCAGGTGAGGTCGACGAGCTCCTTCTCGGAGAACTCGGCCCGAACGCGATCGTAGACGGCGTCCGGGACGTGGCCCGAGCTCACCTGGGTGACCGCGTCCGCCCAGCCGAGCGCAGCGCGCTCTCGGAGGGAGAACACCGGCGACTCCGCCCAGGCCGCGAGCTGGAACAGGCGTTCCTGACGTTCGCCGATCTCCATGGCATCGTGGGAATGCATCTGGAGGCAGTAGGCGCATCCGTTGAGCATGGATACGCGCAGGTTCACGAGCTGGAGCAGCCGGCTCTCGAGACCGCACTGGGCCAGGTAGCTGTCGAGGTTCGAGTACGCCCGGCTCGCCGCGGGGGAGACGTGGCTGTACTCAGATCGCGCTCGCCCAGGAGGCGTGCCATCGGACATTCGGTTCTTCTCCGCAACCTCTCGGTTACAGCCTCGGCATCTCCCGGCCGAGGGGTGTAGCTTTCGGCCTAGGTATATCAATTCGGCCAGAATAGGCCCAATTATGTCAAAATCGACCCGACCTGTCCAGGAGATCGTACGGCTCTACATCGAACGCGATGGGGTCGTCCGGCACGGTCTTGCGCGACGGCTCATCAACGTCCGGGCGCTAGCACGGTCAATCGAACGGAGCGCCGGGCGGGAAGCGAGCTTCGATGCGATACTCAGCGCTATCCGGCGATACCCGATCCCGGATGAGCCGAAGGACGAGGCCGGTGCCGGCGCACGGATCCTGAAGATCCGATTGAAGAACAATATCGTGGTAGTGGTGGTCCGCGACCGACCTCGAGTGCAGCCGATGCTCGCCCGATTCGCAGGCGAGATCCACGACGCGGAAGGAGAGACGTTCCGGATGGTGTGGTCCTCCGAGACCGTCAGTGTCACCATCGACTCGAAGAACCTTCCTCGATTGGAGGCCCTCCTCCCCAAGCCCTCCATCGTACATCGGATCGGGCATCTGGTGGAGCTCGTCATCGATATGTCTCCGGAGATCGAGGGTGCCCCGGGCTCTCTATCCGCCATCACGACCGAGCTCGCGATGAACGATGTGAACGTCGTCCAACTGTCCACCGTGGGCCCGGGTCGCATCATCGTGCTGGTGCACGAGCGGGACGCTCCGCGGGGCTACCAGGCCCTCGAGGAGCTCAGCAAGACGGCCTGACCCGACGGTGCCGGGGGCAGCCCGACCGTTGAGGACATGCCGGACCCTGTGCGGGGCGCCCTCCGAGGCACCCCACGGTCAGGACATGCGTCTGACGGCGCTCCGCTCGCTGGGCCTACCCTCGTCTAGTGGCGCCCTTCCTTCCACTTCCGCGGTCGCTCGATTACGCGGCGAGGGGCCTTCGCCGTGCGGCGGGGCGCCCCGCCAGTTCTGTAAAGGCGCCGGGCGGTCTCCTCCTCTCCCTCAAGGATTCCCCCGGTCTCGGCCGGCGGGCGAGCCCGGGGTTTGGGCCGGCGCGCGACCCGCTGAGATTCGCGCTCGCGTTTGGCCAACTCTCGATCCGCGGCCCGCTTCTGCTCCCGTCCCATGCCCAGCACAAGCGTGGCCCGGGTATAGGGTCGCTGGGGGTCCTCTCCCGCGGCCGGAAGGGCCGCCTCCCTGTCGTGCACGTTGAAAACCCGTTCGTCTCCGAGCGAGCGTCTGCTGGGGAGCTCGGATCTTGAAAACCATCCGGCGGCCCACCCGAGAGATGGATCCGCTGGGCCTCCCGTCCCGTCGGCGTGGCCGATAGGCATTCTCCGGCCCGTGGGAACCGTTACAAAACCGGTGCGGCTCTCTGTACCCTATGGGAGGGCTGTCGTCATGGGGCCCCGGTCGGGGCCATCTACTCGCGGACCCTCGCATCGGCTGGCCGTCCTGCCGCTGACCAATATCAGCGTGACCGCCGGGGATGACTACTTCGTCGATGGCATGACCGAGGAGCTGATCTCCACGCTCTCGCGGGTCCCCGGGCTCACCGTAATCGCCCGGACCTCCGCGATGCAGTACAAGGGCACGACCAAGTCGATTCCCCGGGTCGCCCAAGAGCTCGGTGTCCAGACCCTCCTCGAGGGGAGCGTACGCAAGTCCGGGAGTAGCCTCCGGATACAGGTACGGCTGGTCGACGCCTCCGGTCAGGGGGACCTTTGGTCGGAGACGTACGACCGCGAGCTCCAAGACGTGTTCCGCATCCAGCGCGAGATCGCTCAGCGCACCCGGCGCGCTCTCCGCCTTCGCCTGGGGCGCCGGGGACCGGTGGAAACGGAGGCCACCCCCTCGCCGGGGCCGAACGCCTGCGATCTCTACCTGCGGGGTCGACTCCAGTGGAACCTTCGGACCGAGGCGGGCCTTCGCCGGGCCGTCGAACTGTTCGAGCGGGCCGTCGAAAAGGGCCGGACCTTCGCCCCGGCCCTCTGCGGGATCGCCGACGCATGGGCGCAGCTCGGCTGGCTCGAGTTCTCGAGGAAGGGTTCGCAATCCATCCTGCCCAAGCGCTCATCGCCGGTGCCTGGCGACGGGAGGAACCAGCAGACGCGGGTCATCCGCGGATGCGTGCAGAGAACTGGG
>Ga0209060_10004823_pt1 | contig 10200 bp, 10 predicted proteins | sample Coa_R1_8_FD_187155 | JGI IMG/M metagenome (GOLD analysis project Ga0209060, IMG submission 187155) | Surface soil microbial communities from Centralia Pennsylvania, which are recovering from an underground coalmine fire - Coalmine... | ecosystem: Environmental > Terrestrial > Soil >... | reverse complement strand
CGGCGAACCGGAATGCAGCTGCGCCTCAAGCTCTTTGTAGCCCGCTTGATACACAACGACCAGCGGCGTTTCGCCTGCGCCCGCACGCAATGTGTTGGGATCGGGCAGCCCGCGGCCCGCACGAAATTCGTCGACGAGGTTTGGAAGATCGTTTTTTAAAAATCGAAGGCCTTTTTGAAGAAAGGTTCGTCTTTTGGCCCTGGAATTCGTCTCCCACTATCCCGAATGGCACCATGTCCTGTTCAAGGTGAAGGATGCGGACCTCTGCATCCATTTTTACAGCGACTACCTGGGGATGGGCGCGGTTTCGGACCAGAGGGACGGAGACGGCAAACGCTGGGTCTGGATGCGTTTTTCCGAGAACCCCCATTCACCCCTTTTCGTCTTCACGGAAGAACCTCACTTAAAGGTTCCGGCGGGGGTCCCGCCCCTCCTGCCGAAAATGTGCTTCCGCCTGACCGATGTCAAGCCGGTGGAGGAGATCAGCGCCAAGGCCAAGAAGGACAACTGCCTGGTGGAGGCGGCGGGCTACGGGGGCCATATCCGCGGTTATTTTTGCGTGGTCTCGGACCCGGACGGCAATTTGCTGGAATTCTCCTACCAACTCTCCCCGAAGCCGGGACAAACCCAGTAAAGGTCCACTTAACCCATGAACAACACCTACCGCTTCCGCAAGAACCTCTGGATCCTTTCCCCCTCGGAAATCCTGACCTCCGCCCTGCTGGTGATTTTCTTCTTTTTAACCATGGGGGCCTGCTTCACCGAAAGGCCGGGCTGGGAAGCGGCCTTTTGGCAGGCCCTGCTCTCCTGCCTGCTTTGGGCGGGGTGGCTTTACACCCTCGTGGCCGTCCGGCGCCCGCCCCCCATCGGGGCCTGGGGCCTGGCCCGGGGCATGGCGCCCTGGGGCGGCCTGGTACTTTGCTACAGCCTGATGAAGCCCCTGGTCCCGGTGCTGCATCCCCAGCTTTACGACGCCCAATTGCACGGGCTGGACCTGAGGCTCCTGGGCCGGGGGCCTTCCTTCGCCCAGCAGTTCCTGATGGGGCACCCCCACCTGACCGATTTCTTCTCCGTCTGCTACCTGGGGCTTTTCGCCTGGCTGCTGGGCCTGCTCATCTTCCACAGCACGGTCCGGCGGGCCCTCTACCAACGGTTCATGCTGGGGCTCATCCTGGTCTATATCGGCGGCTTCCTGGGCTACCTGGTCTACCCGGCCATCGGCCCGCGTTTCGCCTACCCGGAGGAATGGACCTGGCTGCAGGGCGGGGCCGTCTTCCGGGGCGCTGAAGTCCTCATCGTGAGCCTGGGCTCGCGGTTCGACGTCTTTCCCAGCCTGCATGGCGCCATTTCGGGCTACCTTCTTTTCTGGCAGATGGCCCACGACCGCCGGTCGCTGGTTTGGGGGCTCCCCTTGACGGCCGGCATCTGGCTCTCGACCCTCTTCCTGGGCTTCCATTACCTGCCCGACCTGGTGAGCGGGGGATTGCTGGCGGGCATCAGCGCCTGGCTGGGACCCCAATTGGAAGTCCTGATGGGGGCCTACCGCCGGTCCTTGCATCCTCCCCGCGTCTGGCTCCTGTCCCTGACCGAGGGCCACGGCGATTCCTACGGAAAACTGGCGGGGCGCTTGAGCGACCTGATTCCCCTGGGAGGGGATGTTTCACCCGGCTTCATCTGCGGCGGGGTGCCGCGGAACCGGGGGGAGGAAGCGGTGCGGCAGGCCCTGGGGGACCTGGGGGAAGGGCCCTATTGGCTGAGGCCCTCGGACGTTTCGGGGTCGAAGAAAAGCACCCTGCAGGCCCTGAAGCCCCTCTCGCTGGAGCAGGTGGTGCGTACGGTTTTCGCGCCCCCCACCAAACGCTACTTCATCGCCCAAAAGGCCCTGAAGGTCTCGGCCGTGGGCATTTGCCGCTCCTTCCCGCCGCAGGGGTTCAAGTTGACGGATGTGGAGATCCGCATGACCTCCCTGCCCCGGGGGGGCGAGCTGATCCTCCGGCTCACGCCCAACCGGAACCTTTTCCGGGGCTGGCTGGAAACCCCCTGGAATTATTTCCCCGCTTCCTTCCCGTTAAAAGGGTTCGAGCTCTTCGACGTGGTGAAGCTGACCCGCATGCTGGCCGGGAAATGGGGGAAGTTCACCGAAGTGGAATGGATCCTTTCGGGGGGCAAGGTTTACGTGTTGGACGGAAGGCCGGTGCAAAACAGCGAAAATTCATAACCCGAATCCAGGGCTTTTTGCCACAGATGAATGGGATTCATGGGATGGCAAAATCGAAGATGAAAAAAGATCGTTGTTTGGAAGCTGGTTTTATCCCATTTATCCCATGCATCTGTGGCTAAATGGTCTTTGCTTTTAATTTTTCCGGGAGACCCCAATTGAAAAGAATTCTGATCCTTTTTAGTTTCCTAGGCTTCACCATCCTTGGGATGGGCGCCAGGGAAGCGAAGGCAGCCAACGAGCTCATCACCATCCCCATGATCCTGGCGGACTACAACGGCTGGGCCTATACGGAAATCTTCGAGGATAACGCCCAAGTCTACGGCTGGACCTCGGCGGGCGTGGACGCCCTGGGTTGGGGCCTGTTTTTCGCGGCCAATGATTACGATGCCGGGTTGTTCCTGGTCAACATCGACGGCATCGGCAAGACGGTTTATCCGGTGGTGACCCTGCTGGGCGCTTCCGATCCGGGGGTGCGGGAAAGGGCCTGGATCGCGGTGGGGACCCATACGGTGACGATCACCACCCTGGAGTTGCTGGGACGCCCCGCCTTGAGCGTCCAGACCAGCCTGGGGCCTTCCCACGACGGCCTGGGCCTGTCCTACGCCCTCAAGTTTTAAAAACTCCGGTAATGGGTCAGTTTGAACTAATTCCCCCTTTGAAAAAGGGGAGGGTATTAGCTTTTTTAGGAGCGAAACGATAGGTCTAACTCCCCCTTAGTCCCCCTCTGAAAGAGGGGGAGAACGGGTGGCATTCAAACCGACTCACTACAAAACTCCCGGACTTATTGGAAGTTGTAAACAAGACCCATCGTATAAGCGGTAAAGCTGTCCTGGGTGGGCTTGCTGAAGGTCTGGGTTTTTCCCGTGATGGGGCTGTAGACCGTGCCCGCCGAGTAATATTCCTCCCCTACTTCAGCGGACAATTGAATCTGGAAATCCTTCAGGAAGGTGACCTCCCCCTCGAGGGTCAGGGAGTCGATGCGGTCCGACTGGTTGACCGACTTTTGGTTGTCGCCGTTGACGCCGTGGGTGTCGTAGGTATAGTCGATCTCCTGGTCCCCGGTCAGGGAAAAGGTCAGGAAGTCCGTCGGAAGGTATGATACGGCCAATCCCCCCGTCCAATCGCCCGTATCCACCTGGAGGACCGTATCCGGGTTGGTGGCACCCGGGTAAATTTGGGAAGCGGGCCCCTGGTGGCTCTCCAGTCCCAGGTTGCCGGTCGGCCCCACCGTCAGCGAATCCAAGAGCTGGAAATTCAGGTTCAAAGTGGCGGTATAGGAGTTCAGCGCGGAAGCGCCTTGCTGCATGGCGAAGGAAAGGGACGGCTGGAAGAACCCCAGTCCCAAGCCCCCCTCGCCGGTGACCTGCCCATAGTTGGTGTTAAGGCCCTCCACCAGTTGCTGCCCTGCCGTGATCCCGACTGAAAAATAATGGCCGCTCTCCGTGATGTCGTAGGTTCCCGTGAGGCCCAGTTCCTTGCTTTGCTGGCCCTGGCCCTGCTGGGTGGGCTGGGTGGAATAGTTGAGCGCCAACTGGCCGGTCCAGTGGGGGACGAAGGGTTTTTCCTCCTCGGAGCCCTGGTCTTCCGCCGGGGTTTGGCCCGGGGAAGCTGCGGTGACGGCGGAAGCGGGGTCCACCGAGGGGGAAGCGTTCACGGGGGGCTGGGCCGCGGCCAGGCCGGCGAAGCTTAAAAGGAAAATAAAAAGGATTCGACCCGTCATTTCAGGTTCCCGGTCCCGCAGGTGGATGGTGAAAAAAAACTACTCAAAACTTTAGCTGACGGAGAGGGTGCTGCCAACGAAATTTTAGGATGATCGGGGCCTCGAAAAGGTTGGGGAAAGGTCAGCTTTTGGACTTGGCCGCGGCTTCCTCGGTGAGGAAGGTATGGATGCCGCATTCGATCTTGCCCGTGCCGGCCCAGCGGCCCGAACGGGGGTCCTCCCCCAGCTTGACGGGGCGGGTGCAGGTCTCGGGTGAACAGCCGATGGAAAGATAGCCCTTTTCCCAAAGCGGGTGGTAGGGCAGGTCGTGCTTCTTGGCGTAGTCCCAGAACATCTTGCTGGTCCAGTTGAGCAGGGGGTTCACCTTGACCAGCGTGTCCCTGTAGTTTTCCACGAAGGGAGCGCCCTGGCGCGTCACCGCCTGGTTGCGGCGGATGCCGGTGATCCAGGCCTTGTAATCCTTCAGGGCCTTCTCGAAGGGGGCGATCTTGTTCATGGCGCAGCAGGCGTCCGGGTCCCTCTCGTAGAGCTTGCCGTATTGGGCCAGGAACTGCTCATGGGGGATCTCGGGCGTCAGTTCCCGCAGGTTGAGGTTCAGTTTTTTGACCAGCAGGTCCCGGTGCTCCAGGGTTTCCTTGAAGTGGAAGCCGGTGTTGGTGAAAAGCACGGGCATGTCGGGCTTGACCCGGGTGACCAGGTGCAGCAGCACGGCGCTTTCGGCGCCGAAGGAGGTGGACATGGCGATATCCGGGCCGAATTCCCCCGCGGCCCAGCGCACGATGTCCTCGGAGGTCTGGACCTCAAAATCCTTGTTCAGTTTTTCGTAATCGTAGGTCTTCACTGGGTTCCGCCTTGAATCGGTTGCAGCAATGATACGGTGCGGGGCAGGCAAAGACAAGGAACGAGGTTCCGGGGTAGGCATCAGTTTAATGGTGTGCTTCCTTTTCCCCCTCTGAAAGAGGGGGATTAAGGGGGAGTTAGTTTTGTCGTCAAAGGCTAATACCCCCCTTTCCAACGACGCTCATAGGGGACCACCCCTATGTACCCACAAAACCAACCGGCCCCTTTTTCAAAGTGGGGAATTATTCAAACCGAAACACTACCGATTCCTGGGCGGGGATTTTAACGGAACTTGGCCCGGTGGCCGGCAGGCCCGCGTTTCCTTTTTTGCATTGACGGTCGTTCAGGGCCGTGGCAATCTCGGACCCCGGTATCCCTTTGGACAAAAAATGGAGAAACGAATGAACGCTTCCAAGCTTTTCGCCGTCCTGGCGGTCCTATCCCTCTCCCCGGCTTACGCCGAAACAACCCTGCAAGGAACGGGCTCCACGATGGCCGGACCCCTTTACCAGAAATGGGCCGCCGAGTACCGCCAGGCCCATCGGGACGCCAAGGTCCAATATGAATGGAAGGATTCCTCCGAGGGGGTCGACAAGGCCATCCACCACGGGTCGGATTTCGCGGTGGCGGATACGCCTTTCACCCTGGAGGAAGAACGGCTGGCGCAAAGCCGGGCCATCCTGCACCTGCCGGTGGCGCTGGAAGCCGTGGCCATCACCTACAACCTGCCGGGCGTGCCCACCGGGCTCCAATTGTCCCCGACGGTGCTTTCGGGCATCTTCCTGGGCACGATCAAGAAATGGAACGATACGGACATCAAGGCCCTGAACCCCGGTTTGGACCTGCCGGCCCTGGAGATCCGCGTGGTCCACCGCGAGGAAGAAAGCAGCCTGCACGACCTTTTCCCCGCTTTCCTGGCCAAGCAGGACCCCAAATGGACCTTGAAGCGGGAGCGGGAAAGGAACCTGCACTGGCCGGTGGGGCAGAACGTGAAGGGGAACGACAAGGTTTTGGAGAAACTGCGCCTCTGGCCGGGCGTCATCGCGGCGGTGGACCTGTCCTATGCCGTCCAAAAGAAACTGCCGGTGGCGGCCCTAAAGAACGAAGCGGGCGAATTCGTGGCCCCCACGGCCGAATCCCTGACGGCGGCCCTCTCCGGCTTCCAGAACCTGCCGGAGGATTTCCAGGTCAACCTGACCCAATCCCGTTCCAAGGACGCCTATCCCCTCTGCTCTTTTTCCTATCTTTTAGTGCATGGGAACTACTTCGACATCACCCATGACCATAAAAAAAGCCAGGCCCTGGTGGATTTCCTCAACTGGGTCTTAACGGACGGCCAGAAACTGGAGGGGGATTTGGCCTACACGCCCCTGCCGGATAATTTCCTAGCGCAGGTGAAGGAAAAGGTGGGGACGATCAAGTATTGAGCCCCGTCGCCCTGATGGTCCCCCAATGTGGACAGACTTTTTTACGTAGTTCAAATCATATTGGGAATATAACGCGCTGGGATCCATTGCTTTTTCGTCTTACCGTCCCAGTACCGCGTATAACAGCCCACATCCATCAAGAATTTGGCCGGGTCGGATTTAATCCGGTCCAATAAGCCGAAGAAGGTTTCACTTAAGGGGGTGTCGTCCCCTCCATCGTGGTCGTCATAGTAAATTTTCCCCTCATGCCAGACGATGTAATTTCCCGACATGCGGATTTCCCCAATGGCGGTCCCGCCTTTTTGAAAATCAAAAAGTTCATCTTCTTCCAAACCGCTCAAACCTTCCTTCCAACGGGACTTTTCGCGGTCCCACTGATCGACTGAAAACAATGAGATCCCCTCATCCCTGGCTTGAACATAAATATCCACTCCGTCGTGGGTGGAATAAAATTGTTTTACTTCGCCGCATCCGGCCCCCAGCGTCTTTTCCAACTTTTGAATCGCCTTTTCAGATGCGGGTTTCCCAAGCCTGTGATGGACCTTTGTTTTAAAATCCAGGCTTTCGTTCGGGTCGCCCGAGGCGTAGCATTCGAAGCCCGGCAAAGGATCTGCCAAATGCTTTAAGAATTCATTCATCTATTGCCCCCCCATTGTGGGCCAAGGTTATTTATTCTTTTGATCAGGGAACTCCGCGAACCATTTTTGGAGACGGAAAAAATGGACAACTCCAGGATAAACCTCATCCGGGGGACAATATTTGGTCCAGGACTTCCTTTTTGGATCGGCGTGTTCCCGAAATTTTAAAGTGAAATATTCATTCTCAAAATCGTAATCGATGGCGAGAACTTCCTTGTTCGGGTTGAATTCGGGTGTTTGAGCCAAGAGGATCGTATTCATCGAGGCTATCGGGTAAATATCCTTGGCATAGGGAGATTTGGAAAGCTTTTCAGCCAAATCCGCAATCCGCTTAAAGCCTTTGTTCCTCTTGCTTTGGTCCCAATAACGTTTGATGACCGAATCCCAAGAATGGGCTTTATATAAAGGTCTCATGGAAGAAAAATACCACTCTGCGTAAATGTTGTCATTCTTAGAAAGCCTTATTCCCGACCGTCTTCAAGCGAGGCCTTCATCCGGCCCACCAGCTGTTCCAATTCCCGCCGCATTTCAGCCTTGGGCAACAGCACCCGCTGGCCGTGGCCGGGAAGCACCCACTCGAAATCGAACCGCAATAACTTCTCCATGGATTCGGTCTGTTTGCGCCAGGAATACCAGGCCACGCCCTGGGAGGCGCCCAATTGCCGGCGCTTGCGGCGCCACCAGAGATGGTCCCCGGTAAAAAGGTACTTCTCCTGATAAAGCAGGACGCAATGGCCCTGGGTATGGCCGGGCGTGGGGATGACCTTGAACCCCGGCGACAACTCCCAAACGTCCGTCCCCTTCACCAGGATTTCGGCGCCCCGTTGGGCCCTCTGGTCGTCCTCGTGGATGATCCTTCGGCTCCCGAATTTTTCAGCGTATTTGGCCGCTTCGGCCACGTCATCCTGGTGGGTCAGGAAGATATATTTCAGGCCGCCCATTGTTTCGAACTGGCGGACCAGGTGGGGAAGGAACTTGGGGGAATCCACCAGCCAGTTGCCCTCCGGGTGCCGGATGAAATAACTGTTGCCGCCGAAGGATTTGGGGGAGTTGAAGCCGCAGTAAAAAACGCCGTTTTCAATTTCCAGCGGGAAGTCGTCCATGGCTTCGGCCGATTGGTTTTTGTGGACGGTGCCGATCGAACCGGTGGGGCAGGCGACCAGGGCCTGGAGGGCGGCGCGGGTCTCCGGGGGTGTTTGGGGCTGGTACTGCACGTAGGAGGTGTTCCCGGCGTCCTCGAAAACGGAAGGGGCCAATTGGCGGCAAGTGTCGCAATCGATGCAGGTGGAATCGACAAAAAACTCCCCTTCGACGTTTTCCGCCACCTTCCTTTTGAAATCCGCCACTCCACACCTCGAAGCCTGGTCGATAGTCGGCAATCCACCGCCGACGGAACGTTCGGATAAAGCCTTTTACTTTGCCGTCGACCGTCGGCGGTTAGCTGTCAACTATTTTGGTTTTTCCTGAAACCCTTTGATTCCCAAGTCTCGGGCGGGGTTGAAATAATTACAAGGCTCGGTTCAAATAATCCGCTAAAATAAAGCGCCTTAACCGATCTTTTTTCCCGAGGTTTCCTATGGCCATCGCCAGTCCCGTGCTTTTGGAAAACCCGCTCCGTCAGGGGCTCTTCAGCGACCGCGTTCCCGAACCCTGCAGCCTGGTCATCTACGGCGCCTCCGGCGACCTGACCCACCGCAAGCTGGTGCCGGCCCTCTACGACCTTTTCGAGAAGCACATGCTGCCGGCCTCCTTCAACCTGGTGGGCATTTCCCGCTCCAAGATGAGCGACGAGGATTTCAAGAAGCACCTGAAGGAATCCTTGAAGCAGAGCAAGCCCCAGTTGTCCGACTCCCTTTGGGACAGCTTCTCGCAGAACTTCCATTACCTGGCGGGCGGCTACGACGACCCGGCGGCCTACCAGAACCTCTCCAAGATGCTCAACCAGCTGGACGAGGAAAACGGCACTTCCTGCAACCGCATCTTCTACCTTTCCACCCCGCCCAACGTCTTCGAGGCCATCATCTCCAACCTGGGGGCGGTGGGCCTGAGCCGGGAGGAAAAGGGCTATTCCCGCATCGTCATCGAGAAGCCCTTCGGCCACAACCTGGAGTCGGCCAAGGAACTCAACGTCAAGGTGAAGGAAGTCTTCAGGGAAAACCAGATCTACCGCATCGACCACTACCTGGGCAAGGAAACGGTGCAGAACCTGTTGGTCATGCGCTTCGCCAATTCCATCTTCGAGCCCATCTGGGACCGGCGCCACGTGGACCACGTGCAGATCACGGCCTCGGAGGACCTGGGGGTGGGCAGCCGGGCGGGCTATTACGAAAGCTCGGGCATCCTGCGCGACATGTTCCAGAACCACCTCTTCCAGGTCATGTGCATGATCGCCATGGAGCCGCCGGTCACCTACGAGGCCAACGCCATCCGGGACGAGAAACTGAAGATCCTGAAGGCCATGCGCCCCTTCGACCAGCGCAACCTCTCCCACGTGGCGGTGCGGGGCCAATACGGCCCGGGCTTCCTGGCGGGGGAAAAGGTGCCGGGCTACCGGCAGGAAGAAGGGGTCAACCCCAGGTCCATCACCCCCACCTATGCGGCCATCAAGGTGTTCCTCGACACCTGGCGCTGGCACGGCGTGCCCTTCCTGCTGCGGTCGGGCAAGCGCCTTCCCAAGCGGGCCACCGAAGTGGCCATCCAGTTCAAGGAACCCCCCAACCTGCTCTTCAAGAGCAACACCACCGACCTCTCGCCCAACGTGCTGGTGGTGCGCATCCAGCCCGACGAGGGGATCACGCTGAAGTTCGAGACCAAGGTGCCGGGCATGACCCTGGAACCCAAGACCGTGAACATGGATTTCCGTTACGGGACCACCTTCGCCGAGGGCACTTCCGAGGCCTACGAACGCCTGCTGCTGGACTGCATGCTGGGGGACGCCACCCTCTTCATCCGCGGCGACGAGACCGAGGCGGCCTGGGAAGCCCTGATGCCGGTCCTGAACCATTTCGAGAACACCCAGCCCGAGGGCGATTTCCCCAATTACGAAGCGGGCAGCTGGGGCCCGGCGGCGGCCGACCAACTGCTGGAAAAACCCTGGCGCAAGTGGAGAAGGCTCTAAAAGCAGCCGGCAGGTCACGGTTCACAGTTCGCGGCAACTGCTTCAACCTCCGACCACAGCCTTGCTGCCAACTGTTAACTGTGAGCTGTGAACTGGTTTAAAGGGGTGTTGAATGACCGTCTCAGCCCAATCCATCGAGAAGGACCTGGCCGACCTCTGGAAATCCGGCCCCGACGACAAGGGCAAGGCCCTGGGGCTCCAGAGGGTCTATACGACCAACCTGGTGGCCTATGCCT
>Ga0209060_10004821_pt1 | contig 10206 bp, 9 predicted proteins | sample Coa_R1_8_FD_187155 | JGI IMG/M metagenome (GOLD analysis project Ga0209060, IMG submission 187155) | Surface soil microbial communities from Centralia Pennsylvania, which are recovering from an underground coalmine fire - Coalmine... | ecosystem: Environmental > Terrestrial > Soil > Unclassified... | reverse complement strand
CCTTTCTCTCCGACCAAGAACGACGTATGCGTTTCTTTGCTCCGACACTCCCCTCAGCAACTCCGACACTCCCCTCAGCAACTCCGACACTCTCCTCAGTAACTCCGACACTCTCCTCAGTAACTCCGACAGTCTGTGCTACAGGAAGAGCATCGATTGCTACAATACGTGCCTCTTGATACTCACCCTCCGTCAGCAGATACTCTGCACGATCCGCAAAGGCATGCAAGCGTTGCGTCAAACCGTTCTCTATCCGCGAGACCACATCCAGCCGTTTCACGGGATCGGAACGAAGATTTCCAAACGCTTCTAAACTCAACTCCACTTGTAAATCCGCCTCACTCGTCTTCAAGACCGCTTCTGGTATTTGACGGTCTTTCATCCGCTCGGCTATCGTATGATCCGACAATTCCGCATACATCTCACTAAAGACGAAGGTGAGTGAGACCGTTGCTGCTATCATCAACGATAACATCCACCCATTCGCCACCACCTGAAAGATCGCTTGCCAGATTTGATCCCCTACCATCCCTGAAAGAAGGACTCCTAACATCACTTGCGCTATGGCTATCTTCCGATCCTTTTTTAAGCGCTTCACCAAACGCTCATATTGATAGTGCTCCGCTCCCGTGGCTTCCTTCTCTAAACGCGCTAAATAATACTCATCCTCCAATGCTCGAAGCTGCTTGCCTGCTGCTCGAAACACCATCAGCCCCCCTAAGGAGAGACGCTCGATCAGGATAGCTAAAGGCGTACACACAGGGATCAAGGCCAGTGACCACCCTCCTAGACTCATCCAGGCCAATTTTACGACCCCTGCCGTGATTTGCATCGCACTAAAACCCACTGCTATGACATTCCCATTGGTAATCTGTAGCCCCAACAATTGACCGCCCAACTTATGCGTCTTGGCTATCAGTTGATTGAGTCCCGCGCCCTTGCGCTTCAAGGGGATACTTCCACCCCCATAGATCGATGGATCTTGTGGTATGACTGCCATTTCTTTCTTTCCCTTCTAGAATAGTCCAAAAAACCGAGGTCTCTTGACGTGCCGTTTTATAGCTGGTGGTTGTACCACCGTAAAATGCTCTTCACACAAGGCGCTGTGCACCACCACACCCTTGACCTCTTCTCTTACTGCCACACACGCTTCTCCCTCTCTTCCCAAAGCCGCACAGCGCAGACATGCTTCCTTGCTCGTGATCGTAAAGATCTTTCTCATCAGCTACGCCCCCATCGATCTTTATGCCGCTTCCCTTCTGGCCAGGGACGATTTTCTCGCACCACACGCTCCGTTTCCGTTTCCTCACTCACTAAACACCCATGAACGCTATGCCCTGCTGCCTCTAATTCGGCTACCGCTTCATCCGCTTTTTCTTGGCTTCCTATGACTGTTGTCAAGTGCAACGAGGCTGAATGATGCTTGACCGATGTTTTTGTTGAGCTATGGATCTTATGGATCAATCCCATCCTGCTCTCCTTTCCTTCTCCTTGAAAAGGGAGCTCACACGAGGTACAATGCCCTTGCACAGTACATTGATTCATGTGAGCTTTTCGATAGAGCGGCTAGACGTTGGCGCGCCTGGTCGCTTTTCTTATTCCATATTGGCCCCCTAGAGGGCTCATAATATGACTTTTACACCGACTACATACAAAACAAGGGATATTGAGTATCCAAAGAAAGTAGTGCACTGTTGCCCGTCTCTTACAGAGGAAACAAGAGTATCGCTTATTTTGCATGCACCACTCCAAAGAACGACAATGCTTGTTGATAGTCCTCTGAAGAGGCTGTTGCAGGCATCTCTGTCACTTGCTCGTGATACCCCACATCGAAGTGACACCAACACCTTTTATCATCACAGTATCCAGAGGGATGATCTTGTACCGCTTCTGATGACCCTTGCTCGCTCCCATTCATCGTTGCCTCCCCTCTGGGGAAGCCAACAGATCATCTATTGGCAAGACCGTCAGAAAGAGCTTCTTACGCCGACGAAGCTGCGCCCGATACACACCGCGTAAATAGTTCTGGATCGTGCAATACGCATACCCGTGAGGATTCTCTACCGCAAAGATCAGCGCTCGCTTCTCCCACAAGTGTAGTGCTGCCCCTTGATAGAGGTCTTCTGCATCTACTTCTGTTGATTGAGCGAAACTTGGAGCGAGAATGCGTGCCTTCTCCAAAAACTGGAGGTACTGCGCTTCTTGCGAAGCAGCTTGTTCCAACATGAACACCGTGCTATACTCCTTGTGAGTCGCCTACCAGTCTCAATTGTTAAGCGACTCTGTACATACACCTCTTGTTAGCGCAAGAGGTTTTTTCTTGTAATACACTATTTACTTGTTAATGTTCTTACCACTACTACCACTCAACTCGACAACCGTACTACTGTATGTCTGTTTACAAAGCTTAACTTGCTATGTTCAAGCTATTGGTACCTATCTCACATATGAGGTAACAAACATACATGCGATATAAGTATTATATACTGACATCGAAAATATTACAAGTACTAGTTTGCTATGTTTTCAATACTTGCAATGATGATACATGTATGATATACTGCTTTGAAGTAGTCCTAAAGCGGCTTCCAGCAAAAAATGAAAAATTCAAAAGAGGCAAAAAAATGAATACACCTAACGAAGAATGGGTACCAATGAGCGAAGCAGCATATCAGTTAAAGTCAGAAGGTTATGCTGTATCCTTATCTAAATTGTCCAGAATGGCTAAAAATAATGAAATTAAAACAGACACAGACCCTATCGATAAAAGGGCACGTTTCGTTGACTTGAACGAACTCAGACGTCTGTTTAGCTCATCTAAACGCTACAAAAGATAAAAACAAAACCACCCAATACTTGTCAGGTCAGGGTGGCATGCATCATCCAATATAATGAAAGGCTTAACTTGCAATGAGTGTACCACAATCATCAACTAATGTCGATCAATCTAGCTCTCACCTCATGTTACGCGATTACGCACTAGCACTCCATGAGATGGGATTTAATGTCCTTCCTCTCTCTCATCAGTCCAAAGCAACAACGATAGAATGGAAGGGCTTTCAAAAACGCTCCCAAACCGAAAAAGAAGTAATATCTTTTCCCTGGCAAGAAAACATTGCCATCATCAACGGACCCAACGGCTTACGAACCATCGATATCGACAATTGTCATAATCCCAAAATCCTTGAACATATTCTCTTCCATTTAGGACTCAATCCCGAATATCCTTGGATTACTTACACTCCTGGTAAAGGAGGAGGGTACCATATTCATATCCTTTGTCATGAAGCCTTATCCATGACGAATAACGGCATCCTCGTTGGTCTCCCTCTCAGCTCCAAACCATCCTTCAAACAAATCGAGCTCCGATGGCATAGCTGTTATACCCTCATTCCTCCATCTATCCATCCCGAGGAACAAACTCCTTATCAATGGGCATTCGGAATACCATCAAGCCCACCTGCTACTATTCCTGTTACCCTCATCGAACGCATCTTCGTTTCCCTCGTTAAACCACAAAAAGATATGCCACAGAAGGAAGTGAATAGCACGAATACAACAGCTACACCTAAACAACAAACAATAAAAGAAACGCCAAAGAAACTCTTCCGTTATGATGTCTGGGCTCACAAAGCCCTTACCCAAGAAGTCGCCATACTCCAAAATACCCCCAAAGGGAACCGCAACCACCAACTCAATAAAAGCGCTTTCAATCTCGGTCAAATTATTGGAGCTGGCTTACTCAATCAAGATATTGTTGAAGCGGAACTTACACGAACAGCTGAATTTATTGGGCTCCTGCGCAATGAAATCCAAGCCACCTTAACCAGTGGTATCACCCAAGGCACAAAACAACCACGCATGCCTCGACAAGTCTTTGAAGAAAATGAACCCCCCTTACATCTTGATCCTTTGTTTAATCCTGAAGCTCCTGACTTTGATCAAAAACTCACCTCCTTCAGTGCTGACGATCAAGGTAATGCTGAAGCTGTCTATCACCTTTACGGCAAATATCTTGCCTTTAATGATGCCTATGGATGGCTTATCTGGAATAAAACACACTTTTCTCCCTCTATACAACGCATTAATGCTCTAATCGTCAAAACTCTTCGCTTACGCGCTCATGCCGCCCGCCATATGGAACGCAAAGATATTGCCGAAATTTCTAAAAGTATGGCCGGTCGTATTGCTGCTTGCCGTACCTTACTCGAAACTCTCGCCTATGTGGAAGTCGAAAAATTCGATAATGAACCTGATCTTATCAATACACAAAGCGGAATTGTCCACCTACGCACGAAGAAAATTATTGCTCATGATCCCACTTATCGTTTTACTTGGTGCACTTCTGTAGGCTACAACCCTAAAGCAGATATGACCCCTTGGCTAGATTTTCTCCAAGATACCGTTGAATCTTTGGAAATGATAGGATACCTCAAACAATCCCTTGGATACTCTATCAGCGGCCATACCTCAGAAGAAATCATGTTTTATATCTATGGTCCTCCAAGAAGTGGCAAAGGAACCATGTGCGAAATTATCCTTGCTATTTTCCCACGACCTATCACTATCGAAGTTGACTTTAATAGTTTTACTGCCAAACGTGAAAACGATAGCCAAAATTTTGACCTTGCACCTCTGAAAGCGGCTCGTATCGTTTTCGCTTCTGAGTCCAATAAATACCAAACTCTCAACCCAGCTAAGATTAAGCAACTTACCGGTGGTAATCTTATCCATTGCGCTTTCAAACATCGTGACTTCTTTACCTATCGACCTCAATATGTTGTTTGGCTCTCTAGTAACCATGAGGTTAACGGCGATCCTGATGACGATGCTCTCTGGGGACGTATCAAAGTTGTTAATTTTCCCAACTCCAAACTGGGAAATGAAGATAAAAGCCTCAAAGCCCGTATGCAATCCCCTGAAATTTTAGAAGGTGTCCTTGCTTGGCTTATTGATGGTGCTTCCGAATGGTACCAATTTGAAGGAAAAGGCCTTGAAACTCCTGAAACCGTTAAACAACTTACCCAAAAACAAAGAGACGCACAAGATAGTGTTGGTTCATGGCTTGAAGAATGTTGTGAAATTAAAGACGATGAATGGACTGAAAATACTAAACTTCGACTTTCTTATGAAAACTGGTGTCAAGAAAACGGCTACGAAGCAAAAAAAGCAAAAGGTTTTTCTCAATCTTTAGCCGCTCATAATCTTGAAGTAGGAGTAAGAAAATGGATCTATTCCTCAAGTGGGACACAAAATTTATCCCGAGGAGTCAAAGGGCTTAGATTATTATAAGTATAAGTTTTTGTGACAGATTAGATCTAATCTGTCACATCCTTTTTTTTTGCCTAAACCGGCTTGTGAAGCCATTTTATATAGATTTTACCTTTTTTTTGTGACAGATTGTGACACGAAATTCCGACTTTTTCAACTCTAGAAAATTTTACACCAAAAACTGGGATTTATCTGTCACAATCTGTCACAAATTTTTCTAAATATGCCATAAAGCAGCTTCTAGAGCGGGTTTATACAATGTGACAGATTATTATTATTATTTTTGTTTTTTTTAGCGAACCAGAGGGGGCGCTGCAGCGCTTTCGTCCCGTTTCACTTTCTTTCTTGGGCGGTTTACCACAATTTAAACGGGCATAAGAAGAGGAAGAAGGGTAACACGAAACTTTGCGTTTGTCCTAGCATAAACCACGTATGGGAGTGTGAGGGGAAAAGTGGGATTAGCGCGCGGTTTGGTATGAGGGGATGAAAAGCGGTCTTGGTAGCTGGGAAGGGGGCTCAAGATGAAGGGATGAGTAGGGAAGAAAAAGAGGCAAAAATCCTCCCATTGTTCGCAAAAATGGAGAAAAAAAGGGGAGAGAAAAGGTAAAGAAAACTATGGAAGAAACCTAAAGTTTTCCTAGAGAAAAGGTAAATAAAAGGTAAACCAACTCTTTAGGTTTCTTCCATGGTTTTCTTTAGTAAAACCTTAGGGCAAGAGGTGGCTAGCAAGCAGTCAGAAAGACGGTTTACAAGGTAGAGTTTATCGGCTCCGAGAAAGGGCTGATTTTTCCCTATCTCTTGAAGAAAAGCCGAAAAAGAGGGTCTAGAAACATCTAGATGGAAAGAGGAAGGATCTAGCCGAAAATCTAGCCGGTTCAGGGAAGTTCAAAGAGTCTTTTTTCGCGTCAAGCTAGCTCGTGATCTAGCCGTTTTGGAATAGCTTTATCTTGCATTATCCTCTCCAAAGGAGTGGTGAAAGCTGACAAAAAGAAGGGTTGTCAGCTTGTGAGGCAACAGTCACTCATCCATGACATCGGAATTTTTATAGGCTTTTGCAGCTTGTTTTTTATGATCCCTAAACAGACTAGCAGACACACCGTTAAGTGATTTATAACAATATTGTGTTGTTACTGCTTGATTGGGGTTATAATTTGGGTGGGCCATAGCAACAGTGGTCATGTCTTTTGCTACAAGCCCACCCGTTGCACGAAGAGCTTTCCAGATTTTTGTTTTGGGAACAAGTTTCTTTTGTGAATGAGCTGTTTTGACTTCTTCAAGGGAAGGTCGTGTATAAGTTTCAGCAGTGTCAGATCGGCGAGCAGTATCAGATACGGGTTTTTGGTGTTCAAGTGGGTGATAAAAAGAAGGAGAGAAAGTATTCTCGGGTTCACTCTCGTCGGTATTATATGCAGTAGTATTGATACTCTGTAGACGTTTTTTTATTGCTATTGTTGTTGTAGGCCATTTTGATGTGGGATAAGAATGCTTACGAAGTATATGGTTATAACTCTGTATAGTTTTAGGATACTGGTGGTAAACTGCTATAGAGTCAGAAATATGTTTCTTTTGGAGGCTTTGATTGAGGTATGCGCGCAAATCCGTTAATGTTCTAGTGCTTTGGGTGGAGAGATTTTCATCTTGTTCAGGGAGTTGAGGAGGTGAAAGTTCTTTGGAGGCTTGAGGAGCCAAGGAAGGTCTGGCGCTTTGTTGTCTTTGTTCAAGTTTAGCCTGCTTTTTCTGAATATCTAACTGACTTTCAAGGCGTGCGGGTTGAAGGGTGATACTTTTTGAACGGATTGGAGAACGCCCTCGTACTTTTTCTTCCTCTTCTGATGAGGAAGATATCCCCTCTTCTTCTGATGAGGATATAAGCGCATCATATTTATCTTGAAGCATGTTTATATCTCTTATACTGTAATCATTATCATAGGCATTTGCTATTTGAGTATCTAATATACTTCTTTTTTGAGATTTTTCTTGTAATATTCTCTCTGTCCTTAAATCGCTCCGTGTTTTAACAAATTCTTGATATGCCTTCTCATAATCGCTATGTCGAGACCCCAAACGGAACTTCCACATTGCTTGCAATTGTTGAACAGAAGCAAGGTGTTGTTCAAGAACTTCTCTTGCCTTATTATCGCTCTTAAACCTCTCTTGATTTTTCATATTATTAAGCTTAGTTTTTCTGTTTATATCAGTAGCTTCTGTTTCTGTATCTGTCACTTCTGATTCTATATCTATTGAATATTCTTTAGATGTTTGACGTGTAACATCTAATTCTGCTTGTTCTTTTCCCGAAACTAATACCTCACTTGTTATTGAAAGCTTCTTTTGTATCTTCTCTACCGATGTCATAAACATCTCTCCTTTTTTCTTTTTCTTTCTTGTTGAAATGAGAATAACTTTTCTTTTTTTGCTCTCACAAACTCACTTATCTATTTCTATTATGATTGAAAAATCAATTATTCTTCCTTTGGAGAAGGGAGAGAGAAGAGCAATCTAAAATCTCTCGAAAAGCGATCTATTGAGCTCAGCAAAGAAAAGTAAAGAGGTCGATGCCAGAGACCGATAGAAGGAGGTATAAAAAAAAAAACAGCCCCGCCACAAAATTGGCGCGAAGGAAGACGGATGCGAGCTTGGGAATTGCATGAAGCAGGATGGAAGCAGCATGAGATAGCCAAAGCTTTCGGCTCCTTTTGCCAGCTCGCTGGGCAATTGGGCCCGTTGCTCTTTACTCAACTTGGGAACCGCTCCTGGAGGAGGCTGATGTTTCAAGGCATCGACTCCCTGTTTTCTCGCCTTTTTGAACCACTGACTCACTGCTCCCTCACTCACTCCCAATGCTTTGGCTATCTCATGCTGCTTCCATCCTGCTTCATGCAATTCCCAAGCTCGCATCCGTCTTCCTTCGCGCCAATTTTGTGGCGGGGCTGTTTTTTTCTTCATACCTCCTTCTATCGACCGTTTGGGCCGTCTCTTTATTTTTCTTTGCTGAGATCAATAAAATGCAATTACTAACTGTCACCAGATTGCTATAATCTGGTGACAGCTTTTTTTTAGCCATCAAGCCGCTTGAGAAGCCATTTTAGTAGTGTTTTTGGGTTTTGCTGTCACCACGTGTCACCACTAAATTCTCCCTTTTTCAGATCTAGTTTTTCTATACGAATATTCTCCTTTTTTTCTGGTGACACGTGGTGACAGCAATATTTAGATCCTTCTGAAACGGCTTGTGAAGCCAGTTTACAAGCTGTCACCACTTTTTTTTAGCTAGCCAAAGGGGAACTTCGCTCCTTTTCGTCCCGTTTCACTTCTTTCACTTATTTCTTCATTAGAAAGAGGACAAGAAAAAGAGCGGGAAAACGGCCCACTCCCTAGCAAAAATCGAGGGAAAACAAGGGGGTGATGGATGCAAAGAAGTGACTGAGTAAACGCTAAATAAACGCTAGGAAGACGCTAAGTAGGCACTGAGAAGACACGAGGTCCCCTAAATAAGATGTCCTAGAGAAGTAAGCGTTCTCTTAGCATGAAGTTAGTGGGAAAGAAGCGTCGAAATATATTGGGAAGCTTTACGAAAAGGTAGTCGATAAAGAAGAGTTTATTTGATGGTAAAAAGAGCAAGGAAAAGCCCCCACTTCTTGACGAAAGCCGAAAAAAACGGGGTCTAGAAATAGCTAGATGGAGAGAGTATGGAATTCCCCGTATGCAGGGGAGAAGAAGCAATCGTAACGGAGAGGGGAACCAGAGATTGAGTGTTACGATTGCTAGCACTACCCTCCAAAGGAGGGTTCCCGAACAGTTTCCGTTATGTAATTCATCATATGTAGGGGAGAAGAAGTGATTGAGTGTTACGATTGCTAGGATTTTCAGAAGGGGAAGAGAAACCGGAAGTGCGGGAAAAGGGCGGGAAAACGACAGGAGAAGGGCAAGAGAACGGCACGAAAGAGGAAGCTTGTGAAGGGAAGTGGGAAGAGGAAGGAGAGATTGACTAAGGGGGAAAAATTCTACAAATTTGCTTAAGAGCAATCGAAATCTGATCGAAAAGCGTTCGAAAAGCCATCTAAATGAGAAGACAGATAGTTTGTAGATCGTATTTCGATGGCTTTTCGAGAGATTGAGCTTGAAATAGGAGAGACGAAAAAAGCCTTAAAATTTCTCAGATGAAGGAGAAAAAGAGTGGTCGTGAGCTCATAGGCGTTACGTATATGAATGGGTGAGGGAATTATGAGTGCACATACTTTTTTAAAAGGAAGAAAAATAGGAGTAATTCGTTTAACTATGTCATATTGCCGGAGATTATTCTCTTTGTAAGATCAATCGAAGATGAAGGGCATAATAACGTTTCCATAAAGTTTTTCGACTTTGGCTCAGGCATAAGAGGAGTTTGGTATCTTGTTGTAAAAGTTGCCATTGTTCTTGATTTAAAAATTCCTCAGCAAGCCATAACAATTTGCCAGTACGTAAGTAGAGACTTTCTAATTTTTTGGTATTGATACGTTCCTTTTTGCATTCCGTTTCCATTTCCAAACAACAGGCAAGGAGTTCTTGGTAAAGGCCATCCCAGTTTAATAGATGTCTCATAGGTAATCTTTCTTTTTCCCTTTTTCCGTCTTAAAAATTCTTTCAATCTTATTCCCTTTATTGTACCTTTATAAAAGCTCTGTATGTGAAGAAAAGAGGGGCTGTAAGTTCATATTCCGAGCTCATATTGCGAAGAAGAGAAAAAAAAAGATCGATTATATAAGTACTTATATATTCGATGAGATAATTATGGGCAGTCTTATTTGAAGGTAATGCAAGATAAAGAGCGGGAAAAATCCTAGGTTTGAGCTAGGAAAGTGGTAGGAAGGAGCCAGAGAAGAGGCGAGAAGGTCTTGGTTTGTCCTTGGTGAGGGAAGGAGAGACCAAGGAGAGCTCTTGGTCACAAGAAGAGATGTA
>Ga0209060_10004820_pt1 | contig 10207 bp, 7 predicted proteins | sample Coa_R1_8_FD_187155 | JGI IMG/M metagenome (GOLD analysis project Ga0209060, IMG submission 187155) | Surface soil microbial communities from Centralia Pennsylvania, which are recovering from an underground coalmine fire - Coalmine... | ecosystem: Environmental > Terrestrial > Soil > Unclassified... | reverse complement strand
TTCCTGAGCTTCCATCCTGAATCGCTACACCCAGGCCCCCATGCGCTGGAACTGAAAATCAAAAACAGGCCAGAGTACAAAGTAAACGCGCGCAAGGGATATTGGGTGGATGCCGGGGTGGAGCAACCGAAGAAGTAGCCCTCCACGCGATATACTGAAAGGTTCATTCATCTGTCCCGGAGGACGCATATGGCTTCATCCGCAGTCAGTTACGCCAGAGAAAACCAGCAGAAATTTTTAGGCGAGTTGAAAGACCTGCTTCGCATTCCCAGCGTGAGCACCGCGCCGGAGCACAAAGAAGATGTCCGCCGCGCCGCCATGTTCGTGGCCGACGAGTTGCGCCGCATCGGCATGGAAAACGTCGATGTCATCCCCACCAAGAACCACCCGCTGGTTTACGCTGACTGGCTGCACGCACCCGGCAAGCCCACCGTTCTCTGCTACGCGCACTATGACGTTCAGCCGCCCGATCCGCTGAATGAATGGCTTACGCCTCCGTTTGAACCCACCGAGCGCAACCAGAATATTTACGCCCGTGGCGCCGTCGATGACAAAGGCCAGCTCTGGATGGAGATCAAGGCCGTTGAGGCCCTCATGCGCGGCCACAACGGCAAACTGCCGCTCAACGTAAAGTTCATTATCGAAGGGGAAGAGGAAGTTGGCGGCGAATCGATCGCGGCTTACGTCCGCGCACAGAAAGCCAAGCTGAAAGCTGACTTCGCGCTGGTCTGCGATACCGAGCTCTTCGCGCCGAACCTTCCTACTCTCTGCGTCGGCCTGCGCGGACTTGTGTATACCGAAATTGAAGCCGTGGGAGCGAAGACTGACCTGCATTCCGGCATGTACGGCGGCGCAGCGCCTAATCCGTTTTTTGCCCTGATTGAAATCATCAGCAAACTGAAAGATTCCAAAGGCAAGATCCTGATCCCAGGCTTCTATAAAGGCATGAAAGCTCCCAGCAAAGACGAACTCAAGACCTGGAAAAAGCTGCCTTTCAATGAAGAGCACTACCGCAAGACCGAGGTCGGATCAAAAGTGCTGACCGGCGAACCCGGCTACTCCGTTCTCTATCGCACATGGGCCCGCCCGACGCTGGAAGTCCATGGCATGCCCGGCGGCTTTACCGCTCCTGGCGCCAAGACCGTGATTCCAGCTCGCGCTTTTGCCAAAGTCTCCATGCGCCTGGTGCCCAACCAGGACCCTGACGACGTGCTGAAGAAATACACCAAGTTCGTGAAAAAGCTCACGCCGAAGGGTATTGAAACGAATATCAAAGTCTTCAGCAAAGGGCCGGCCTGCGTTGTGGGGACCAATAATCCTTTCATCAAGGCCGCAACCCAGGCGCTGCATGAGGTCTTTAAGAAAGATACGGTCTTTATCCGCTCCGGCGGATCAATTCCCATCGTGACCGATTTTCAGGATGTGCTCAAAATCCCCAGCGTGATGATGGGCTTTGGCCTGCCCGACGACAATCTGCACGCTCCCAATGAAAAGTTCCACATCCCCAACTTCTATCGCGGGATTGAGAGCATTATCGGGTTCTTTGAGAAGCTGGGAGAGTAGAGGGATCGCCGACATCGAGCGTAATCGCCGACATCGCCGTGTCGGAGTCGCCGCCATGTGCGTGGTTTGAGAAGTTTTTTCTGATCCGCGATCATCCGCGTAAATCCGCGGTAAGCCCTTCTTGTTCCCTCGCGGTGTCCCCTTGCTTTTCCGATCACGCGAATCACTTCGATTCCCGCGATCACGGCGACCTCAATGATTCGCCTTAATCCTTTAGCCCCTTGCACTCTGGTGTACCAATTCGCGCCTTAAGCCACCTTGCTTCCATGCACCATTCGCGCTACAGTTTGTGTAGCTCTCGCGTTTCTTCCGACCTCTTAAATAAACCTCACAGGAGTGGTTTGGGCATTGGTTGCACAAGCGGTGCGACATCCTGTGGTCAGGCGCATTTATCCACAACATATTGTGGGCTTTGCTCTTGACCCTTGGTAACTCTCTGGGTACTCTAGCTGGAACGCGGGTTAGCTACTCCAGCCGGTAGCCCGAAAGAGAAAAACGCACCTGCCAGCCACAGTCGTGCGACCATTGGCCATTCCTGAAGGAGTAGGAAGTTGCTAAAACTTAAGAAGCTGCAAATCCTTGGATTCAAGTCCTTCTGTGACCGCACGGAACTCAAGTTTCCGGGCGAAGGCATTGCCGCCGTGGTGGGCCCCAACGGGTGCGGAAAATCCAATATTTCTGACTCCATTTCCTGGGTGCTGGGCGAGCAATCCGCCAAGAGCCTGCGCGGCGTGCGCATGGAAGACGTGATCTTTGCCGGCACGCGTGACCGCAAGCCTACGGGCATGGCTGAAGTGTCGCTCACGCTGATTGATCCCCAGGTTTATGAAGGCGAGGTCAGCGCCCAGCCTGAGATTGACGTTCAAGATGACATGCCTTCAGAAGACGACTGGGATGAGGCCAGTGTGCGCGCCAACGCCGCTGAAGCCACTGAAGCCCACGTAGCCGAAGTGCAGCCCGGTCCGCTCGATTGGAAAGAAGGCATGGACGGCGATGGCGAGCCCGCAGAAGGCCAAGCCACTACCCCAGCCGAAGAAGCGACCGCAGACGTGTTGCAAGAAGCATCGCCAGAAGCAACAGCAGAACAGCCTGCTTCGACCGAGCCCAATGTCCCCGATGCGCAAGCCGCCCAGACCAACGGAGCCGTCGTCCTCAAGATTCGTCGCCGCAAATTCAAGCCCATGGCTTTTGCCAAGGGTGAAATCATGGTTACGCGCCGGTTGTTCCGCACCGGTGAAAGCGAATACCTTCTCAACGGCAAGCTATGCCGCCTGCGCGACATTCAGGACATCTTTATGGGCACCGGTCTGGGGCCGGAATCGTACGCCATCATTGAGCAGGGGCGCATTGGGCAGATTCTGAGCAGCAAGCCGTATGATCGCCGCGCCATCATTGAAGAAGCCGCCGGCATCACCAAGTTCAAGACGAAGAAGCGGCTGGCGGAAGCCCGACTGGAGCAGTCGCGGCTCAACCTGGCCCGCATCAACGATATTTTTGACGAAGTCACAAAGCAGATGAACTCGCTCAAGCGCCAGGCCTCCAAGGCTGAGCGCTATGCCCGCCTGCGCGACGAGATGAAAGAAAAGCTGCGCGTGGTGCTGGCCAGCAAGTTCGCCCAGATGGGCCGAGATGAAACCGGCCTGAATGACTCGCTGGAAGCCGTTGGCGAAGAAATCCGCGGACATGCTGAAGCCGTAAGCGCCAAAGAGGCAGAATTCTCAGAGCGCACGCAACGCGGCTACGCCATCGAAAGTGAGATCGCGCACAACAGCCAGACCATGAACGCCCTGGCTGTCGAGACCGAGCGCGCCATCTCCCGCCGTGGCTCGAACCAGGAGCGTTGCACTGAACTCGACGCGCGTTCCGCCGCGGCGCAGGCAGAACTGGAGCGTGCGCAAGCTCAATTGCTCTCACTGACTGAAGAAGTGCAGACCAACCGCAGCTTTGCCGAATCCGCAGCTTCAGAAGTCGCCGCCGCTCAGCACGAATGGCAGGCGGCACAGCAGTCTTCGCAGGATGCGGCTACAGCTCTTTCCGATCTTGAGCGCCAGCAGGAAGCGCGTCGCCACAACGTGATGGAAGCCATGTCCTCGGCTTCGCAGGTGCGTAATCAGGTGATCCAGGCGGAAGAGCACATGACCGCGCTGGATCGCGAAGCCATGAGGCTTGAGCGTGAAGCGTCTGCCGCACAGATTGACATTGAAAGCTTCGGCGGCAAACGTGGACAGATTGCTTTTGAATTTGAAACCATCACTCAGACTGCTTCGGCGCTGGGCACGCGCATCCAGGAGATTCGCGGGCTGATTGAAAGCAAGCGCAAGGAAGAAGAAGAGGGCAAGCGCAACCTGGACACTCTGCGCGCAGAGTACGCCACGGCGCTGGGCAAGAAGAGCTCACTGGAGTCGGTGATCAACGAGCATGGCTATTCCACGGAGTCGGTGAAGCGTCTGTTCCAGTCGAACGCGATGGGCCACGGCTTTACTCCGGCGGGCGTGCTGGCAGACTTTCTTGAAGTCGAGACCCGTTATGAAGGCGTCGTGGAAGAATTTCTGCGCGACGAACTGAATTACGTCGTGGTGAAATCCTGGGATTCGGCCAATGAAGGCATGCGGCTGCTGCAGTCTGATGTTGACGGCCGCGCGACTTTCCTGGTCCATCCGGAAGACGCGCAAGCCCGATTCTCGTTCGTCGCCAGTGATGCTCCGGCACCCACCTCAGAGCGGCATGAAGAACTCGTCTCTCTGAAGAACTGCATTCGAGTTCTCGATGGCTTTGGCCGGTCGCTTGAAGTCGTCCTGCCCAAGCTCCGCGATGGCTACATCACGGCGGACGCCAGCATCGCCCGCAACCTGGCGCTGGAAAATCCCGACGCCTATTTCCTCTCCGCCACCGGCGAGTGCTTCCACAACGTGACTGTTACCGGCGGCAAGCAGCGCAAAGAAGGACCTCTCTCCTTGAAGCGCGAGCTGCGCGAGATCGGCAAGATAGCTTCCGACTTGGAAGCGGCCATCCGGAACGAACAGGCGCGTGTTCAAACGCTGGGCCGCGAACTTACGGAACTGAGCAAGCTGCTGAGCACTCTGGAAGAAGAGCGCCGCGAAGCCGAAAAGCAGGCTCTTACCTCAGGGCATGCGCTCAAGCAGATGGAATCTGACCTGGCGCGCACGGAGCAGCGGCTGAATACCTATCGGCTGGAGATTGAGCGCACACGCTCTGCCCGCAATGAGAAGGAACTTGTTGTCGCTGAGAAGCGCGAACAGGCGGAAGCGCTGGAACAGAAGCGGCAGGCGCTGGAAGACGAAATGAAGGTTGCGCAGCAGCGGGTGGTCTCATTGAAGACCGCGCGCGATGAAGCCGCGCAGACTGCTTCGCAAGCCGCGGCCCACTTGGCCGTGGTGGAAGAGCGTCGCCGTACAGCAGCTTCCGCGCTGGAGCGGATTGAGGCACTGGCAACGGAAGCGAAGCAACGGGTTGAGTCATTGCAAACGCAGATCCACTCTGCGGCGGCGGAAAAGGTCCAGCGCGAAGCGGAGAACATGCAGATCGCGGACCGGCTGGAAGCCCTGAGCGCTGAGAAATCTGCGGCCGAAGCCACAGGAGTTCAGTTGCAGCACGAGTCGGATCAGGTACGCGCACGCATCGCAGAAATCGACCAGGAATTGAAAGCCGCGCGCCATGAACTGGACGCCGCACGCGAACGCAAGAGCGAGATTGGCACGCTGCTGGCCAAGTTGCAGTCTGACTTGGCGCACATGGCTGAATCCTGCCTGAACGAGCTCGGCATCAGCGCTGATGAGCTGCGCGCCAATACCGAAATCCCATTGGTTGAAGGCGAGCAGCTTGCGCTGGACGAAAACGCCTACCGCGAGATGCGCACGAAGCTCGACAACATGGGCCCAGTCAACATGATGGCGCTGGAGGAATTCAAGGAGACTGAGACGCGCCACCAGTTTCTGGAGACGCAGCGCAAGGACCTTCTGGAATCCATTGAGAACACGCAGGCGACGATCAAGGAGATTGACGAGTTCTCACGGCAGAAGTTCCAGGAAGCGTTTGACCGCATCAATGAGAATTTCCAGTTCACCTTCCGCAAACTGTTTGGCGGCGGCCAGGCATTTATGCGCCTGACGGACGAAGTGAACACCGCTGAAAGCGGCATCGACGTGGTGGCGTCGCCTCCGGGCAAGAAGCTGCAAAACGTCCTGCTGCTTTCCGGCGGAGAAAAGGCTCTCACGGCTCTTTCACTGCTCGTCGGCATCTTCCAGTATCAGCCCAGCCCCTTCTGCATCCTGGACGAGGTGGACGCGCCACTAGACGAAGCCAACATCGGGCGCTTTACCGAACTGATCAGGGAAATGGCCGTGCAGACGCAGTTCATCATCATCACGCACAGCAAAAAGACGATGTCGATTGCGCCGGTGATGTATGGAGTGACCATGCAGGAGCCGGGCGTCTCCAAGATCGTTTCCGTGAAGTTTGGCGCAGACAACGGAATTCAAAGAGCGGCGTCAGCGTAAACGTCCCAGCGACTATGCGCGACTGCCGCATTCATCTTGCAATTGTCTTCATCCTGGGACTGCATTGTGCGTCGGCGGTTGCTGTCCCAGTTCAAGCAGATAAGATTGTCATCTTGAAATCTGCTCGCACAATGACCCTGCTCAGCGGCGCCAAAGTTCTCAAGACCTATAAAGTGGCCCTTGGATCGGTGCCTATCGGCCCTAAACAGGTTGAGGGCGATCATAAAACGCCTGAGGGCGAGTACATAATCGACGCAAAGAATCAGCATAGCCAGTTCCATTTGTCGCTGCACATCTCCTATCCCAGCGCGGCAGATCAACAAAGAGCGCGCAGTCTGGGCCAACCACCCGGCGGAGCAATCATGATTCATGGACTCGCCAGACCTTTTGCTTATTTGGGACCTCTGCACCGCCAAACTGACTGGACGGATGGATGCGTGGCCGTCACGAACGCTGAGATTGAAGAAATCTGGAAGCTGGTTCCGGTGGGAACCAGGGTTGAGATCCGCCCGTAATTTTTCTTCGAGCTCATTCAAAGATTTTTTTCTTCGTCAAGCGCATTCTCTGAACCAGCATTCAGTTGCAGTCCGCAAGCAGACGTGCCGTGAACTTTTGTAGATCGATATTTCCACATTTTGAAAAAATATTTTTGGCCCTAGTTTAATTTTTAGTAACCGGTACTACAAAGTCCGGTGAAAATCAATGCGAGAAAATCCTTGATTGATGCGGGTTTCAGGGCTTGTGCAATTCCCGGCTTTTTTTTACGCAGTGCATACATTTACATGTTTGAAATTTGTAATTTCCATGGTTGACAAAAATAGTTGAGAGGCTAGAATACGTCCTCGCCCACGTATTTCTGCCATGACAAGTCAAAGCGCACAAAGCCGAATTCTTTTACAGACAGATTTTCCTGAACTCACGCTCCATGCTCGCGGCAAGGTACGCGACTTATACAGTTTGAACGGACAACTCCTGTTCGTCGCCACGGACCGCATCTCCGCGTTCGACTACGTTTTAGCGACAGGCATTCCGGAAAAAGGCCGTGTGCTTACGCAGCTCTCGCTTTTCTGGTTTGATTTCCTGAAAGATGTGGTCAAGAACCATCTGGTCACGGCCAGTGTGGACCAGTACCCTGCTCCGCTGAAGAAATATGCCGATGACCTGCGCGGCCGCTCCATGCTGGTAACGAAAGCGCAGATGATTGATATTGAATGCGTCGCGCGCGGATATCTTTCCGGGTCGGGGTGGAAAGAGTACCAGCAGACCGGCGCGGTCTGCGGCATCAAGCTCCCGGCAGGCCTTAAAGAATCCGACAAGCTACCTGAACCGATCTTTACACCGGCCACCAAGGCGCTGACCGGTCACGACGAAAATATCTCGATCGAGGAAATGGCCAAGCGCACGGGGAAAGAGATGGCAGAGAAACTGCGCGATTTAACGTTAAAGATTTATAAGACGGCAGCCGACTACGCAGCCGGTCGCGGCATCATAATCGCCGATACGAAATTTGAGTTCGGCCAGACATCGCAAGGCCTCATCCTGGCGGATGAAGTCCTTACGCCGGATTCATCGCGTTTCTGGCCAGCGGATAAATATCAGCCGGGCAAAGCGCAGGAATCCTTTGACAAGCAGTTTGTCCGCGACTATCTGGAAGCGATCAAGTGGAACAAGCAGCCTCCTGCGCCTTCACTGCCGGAAGATGTCGCGCGCAAGACCAGCGAGAAGTACATAGAGGCATACAGGATTTTGGCGGGACGCGAGCTGCCCGCAGGTTGAGAAGCCGATGGCATGAATGCGCTTGATTGGATCATTCTCGTAATCATGCTCTTATCGGCGCTTCTGGCGGCAGCCCAGGGGTTCTTTTTTGAAGTTATCTGCCTGGCAGGTGCAGTGGTGGGGTATTTGCTGGCGGCGTGGGGATACGGCAAGCTTTCTCCGTGGTATTTGCAGTACGTCAAGTTGCCCGCGTTTGCGGACTTGGCGGGCTTTCTTACGATTTTTGTGTCGGTGGTCCTGCTGGCGGGCGCTCTTGCAAGAATAGCCCGTTGGATGGTGCACGAAGCAGGGCTCCGATCGGTTGATCGCGCGCTGGGAGCGGCGTTTGGTTTTGTTCGCGGCATGGTGATCGTGACCGCCGGGTTAATGGCGATTACGGCTTTTGTACCTGAGTCAACACAGCTGTCTGGCTCACAACTGGCAGGTTATTTTCTGGTGGCAGGACGTGGCGCAAGCTGGCTGGCGCCGTCCGATGTCCGCGAGAAGTTTCGCGCCGGGATCATCAAACTCCGCGGTGGGCCCAGTCCGGGAGCGACAAAGAAGTGAATAAGTCGCGAGGCCGAACACGCGCCGAGCGGCCTGGCAGCAGGAGCAACAAAAGCTGCGGCCGGGGGAAGCTGCTTGGCGGTTTGGAGCGAGCGACAAAACAAAAAGATTGGCGCATCTGGAAAGTGAGGAGACTCTGTGAAGGACCAGCTCGAAGCACTCGTAGCGCAAATGTATAGCAGCGGCATTCTCTACTCTGAAGCCGTGCGTGAATTTAAGAAGCGCTTCATCATGAACGTCCTGCAGCAGAACCGGGGGAACCAGTGCAAAGCTGCCCGTGAATTGGGCATGCACCGTAACACACTCAGCCGGACGATCGCTGAGTTGAAGCTGGATGTCCGCCAGCTGCGCGACGGCGGGCGGCGGCCTGTACGAAGCGAAAAGCCTCCGCTACTGGACAAACAAAAGCTGGTCCGCTAGCTCGCGGCTCTCCCTGCGATTGAATCCAACTTAACGTGTCAAACCTGGCTCCAGATCCCGACGGAGGAAGAGCGTTCGTGCGTCCCGGATTTCGCTGGGACAGCGCCGACGCTTTTCTCTTCGATATTGACGGCACGCTGCTCAACAGCCGGGACGCGGTGCACTATTTTGCCTTCCGCACGGCCATCCGCGACGTGCTTGGGATTGAAGCCAGTATTGAGGGCGTGCCCGTTCACGGCAATACGGACGTTGGCATTCTGCGCGCTGTGCTACAACGTGCAGGCTTGCGGGACCGCGCCATTGATAAGCACATGCCGCAGATTGTGGCCCGTATGTCCGCCGAAGTGCAGCAGAACCGCGAGCATCTGAATCCTGAGCTTTGCCCATCGATTCTGGAACTGATCAACTATCTTCACGGCCAGGGCAAGCTCTTGGGAGCGGCTTCAGGAAATCTGGAAACGGTGGGCTGGCTCAAGCTGGAAAAAGCCGGACTGAAGCCGATGTTCCCGTTCGCGTCATTCTCCTTTCCACGAGAGTTGCGCGCCGAGATCTTTCAGTACGGAATTGACCTGGTACGGCAACGCCTGGGCGGACATGCAGCTGTGACTGTAGTCGGGGACACGCCGTCTGATATCGAGGCGGCACGGAAAGTGGGCGTGCCGGTAATTGCGATCGCGACGGGCATTTACTCTTTCACCCAGCTTCAGGCGCATAATCCCGACGCGTGCTTTGCCTGCGGCACTGATTTGCTGGCGTTTACCGGTTGATGCTTCACAAACTTCAGTAATGGACTGCAATATTCCTGCCATGAATCGTTCTTAATAACGGTACAATGATGTTTCCCGCATGAAAATCTGGTTCGCCATTCTGTCGTTGTCTCTCTGCCTGGCCTGCATGGCCGCGGATAAACCCAAGTCCGTTGCGACTCCCCTGGTTTCCAAAGAGGATAAAAAAAACGCGGAAAAGGAATTCAAGAATGCACAGGACCTGCAGCGGGCAGGCAAGCCGGACGACGCACTCATAGCAGTACTTAAAGCCCAGGAACTCATGCCCGGCAACGTGGAATTTATGACCATGGGCGAGATGCTGCGGCAGCAGATCGTCGGCGATCACATGGAGGCGGGAAACCATCTGGCCGCGGCGGGCGACCCCGTGGGCGCTGCACAGCGCTTTCGCATGGCGCTGGCTATTGATCCGCAAAATGCTTATGCTGCCCAGCGCTTGCGTGACGTGGAGCCGCCGGACGGGGACGCCGAACACAGGCATGTGCTGCAGCTGCTTGCTTCAGTCGACCAGATCAACCTGCAACCTCAGCCGGGAAAGAAGAATTTTCATCTTCAGGGCGATACCCGGCAGCTATATACGCAAATTGGCGCAGCTTTTGG
>Ga0209060_10004817_pt1 | contig 10212 bp, 10 predicted proteins | sample Coa_R1_8_FD_187155 | JGI IMG/M metagenome (GOLD analysis project Ga0209060, IMG submission 187155) | Surface soil microbial communities from Centralia Pennsylvania, which are recovering from an underground coalmine fire - Coalmine... | ecosystem: Environmental > Terrestrial > Soil >... | reverse complement strand
GCCGTCGCGGCGGCAAGGGCGGCCAGCCTAATGCTTCGCATACGCCACCCTCCAGATCTCGTTCGATCCGTCGTCCGCCACCAGAAGGGCGCCGTCGGACGCCACGCCAACGCCGACCGGCCGCCCCCACACGCTCGTCGCGTCAACCACAAAGCCGGTGAGGAAGTCCTCGTAGGCCCCGTCGGGGACACCGTTGCGGAGGTGGACGCGCACGACCTTGTAGCCGGTCCGCTTGGCGCGGTTCCACGATCCGTGCAGCGCGATGAACGCATCGCCCCGGTACTCGGCCGGGAACGCCGCCGGCCCGCGTCCGTCGTAGAAGGTGAGTTGCAGCGGCGCCGAGTGCGGCTGGATGAGCACGTCGGGAACGGTGATCTTGCCAGCCAGGTCCGGGCGCTCGCCGCGGTGCTGCGGGTCGACGTGGTCGCCGATGTAGAACCACGGCCAGCCATAGAATCCGCCCTGGCGAACGCGGGTCACGTAGTCGGGCGGCAGGTCGTCGCCGCGCAGGTCCCGCTCGTTGGTCGAGCACCAGAGGTCGTGGGTCTGCGGCTGGATGGCCATCCCGACGCAGTTGCGAAGGCCTGTGGCGAACACCTGGACGTTCTTGCCGTCGGGGTCGGCGACGAGCACGTCGGCGCGGCCGGTCTCGATGCCCCACGCCGCGCCCAAGGCATGGCCCGCCTGCCAGGCTTTCGTCTCGTCCGCGGTCTTCTTCGGCATCGACTCCGCGTCGTTGGAGCCGGAACCGACCGAGACGTACATGCGCCTGCCGTCCGGCGAGAAGACGATGTCGCGCGTCCAGTGATCGGAGTGGGTTTCGGTCAGCTTTGCGATGACCGTCTCGGGCGCGCCACGCGCCTTCAGGTCGCCGTTGCGGTAGGGGAAGCGAACGACGGAGTCGGTGTTGGCGATGTAGACCCACTGGGGATTGGGCCCCGGCGGATAGAAGGCGATGCCGAACGGCTGCTTCAGACCCTCAGCGAACCGCTCGACGGTCCCCGCCTGGGCGGCGCCCGCCGGCGCACGCAGCACGGCGACCCGGCCGACGTCGCCCTCCGAGACGAAGATGTCGCCGTTCGGCGCAACGCGGATCAGGCGAGGGGCGTCCAGCTTCGCGAACGCGCTTACGGAGAACCCTGGGAGGGTGTCCAGCGACGCTTTCGCCGGCTTGTCGACCATCGCCGGCGGGGCGACGCCCACGGGCGTCTTGCCGATCGCCGGCAGGTCGGCCGGGGTGATCTTTCGCACGACGCCAGGGTGGTCCGTGCGCCAGTCACCGTAGGCCGCCATGCCGGCAAGGACGCCCGCGTTCGCCGGGAGTGCGGCCGACACGAGCAAAGCAGCACCGATGATCGCTCGCATCGCAAACCCTCGATAGGCGGTCCACGCAAAGGGCCTCGCCCCGCCCGCGCCCCGCGGCGCGCCGAGGCGACGTGCTCCTTCTCTAGCAGGGTTTTTGGCCGTTGCGATGCGGACGCGCGCTCGGCGGCCATCGCCCGCTCTGGGCGCGTCAGCCAGCCCTTGCGGGCCGAATCGGACGTTCAGCGAAAGCCGCCTGAGACGCTGACTTTCTACTGCTGTCCGGGACGATTGCCGGCGCTCTCGCGCCGCGCCAGGAAGGCCAGCCGCTCGAACAGGTGCACGTCTTGCTCGTTCTTCAAGAGCGCGCCGTGCAACGGCGGGATCAGCTTGGTCGGATCGCGCTCGCGCAACGCCTCGTCGTCGATGTCCTCGACCAGCAGCAGTTTCAGCCAGTCGAGCAGCTCTGACGTCGACGGCTTCTTCTTCAGCCCCGGCACCTTGCGCATGTCGTAGAAGATGCGCAGCGCCTCGGCGACCAGCTTCTTCTTGATGCCAGGAAAGTGCACGTCGACGATGGCTTCCATCGTTTCCGCATCCGGAAAGCGGATGTAGTGGAAGAAGCAGCGGCGCAGGAAGGCGTCCGGCAACTCCTTTTCGTTGTTGGACGTAATCAGCACCACCGGCCGGATCTTGGCCTGGATCGTCTCGTTGGTCTCGTAGACGTAGAACTCCATCCGATCGAGCTCCTGCAGGAGGTCGTTCGGGAACTCGATGTCGGCCTTGTCGATCTCGTCGATCAACAGCACCGGCCGTTCGTCGGACGCGAAGGCGTCCCAGAGCTTGCCCTGGCGGATGTAGTTGCGGACGTCCTTCACGCGCTCGTCGCCGAGCTGCGAATCGCGCAGGCGGGTCACGGCGTCGTACTCGTAGAGGCCCTGCGCCGCTTTCGTGGTCGACTTGATGTGCCAGGTGATGAGCGGCGCGTTGAGCGCCTTGGCGACTTCGTAAGCCAGCACCGTCTTGCCGGTGCCGGGCTCTCCCTTGACCAGCAACGGGCGCTCGAGCGCGATCGACGCGTTCACCGCGACTTTCAGGTCGTCGGTGGCGACATAGTCGGCAGTGCCTTCAAACCGCTGCTGGCTCATACATCTCCTCTGGGCGCGTCTCGCTATCGGCGCCTCGTCTCTAACAACTGTTCGACAGGCGCGCAAAGTAAGGGGAGGCCCGCGCGTTGCAAGGGCGTTTCGCGAGGCGGACTGGCGCGGCTGTGGATGCCGGCCGCCGTGTCGGCTTCAGCTGTCGCGACCGCCGGTGCGGCGGTAGCCGAGCGCATCGAGGTCGGCGTCGCTCAGGCGGCTGGACTGGAAGTTGGTGAAATCGTCTTCGCCGCCCTCGACCGAGTCGGCGTCGCCAACCTTGTCCAGCCCTTCGATGTCGTCGGCCGGCAGCGCCTCCTCGACCGCACCCCTTGCCTCCGAGCCGTCGTCGCCGGCGGCCTCGGCCCACTCTACTTCCGGCTCGTAGTCGTCGGCGCCTTGCTCGCGCTCGTCGTCCTCGGCTTGCTCTTCGTCCAGCAGGTCCGGGTCCAGGTCGGCGGCGTCGGCCGCGAAGGCCTCTTCGTCCCTCCGGTCGCCTTCGCGCTCCGTCGCGTCGTAGACGTCAGGCGCCTCCTCGAGCGTCGCGAACTCGGCGTCGTCGCTCAGGTGGGTTTCGTCCTCGACTTCCGCACGATCCTGCGGGTCGGGGTCGGCGTCCGGGGTGTCCGGCCTCATCGCACGGCCTCCTTCGCGACATCGCGAGAACCTCGTGCGAAGAACGGAAGCCGGCCGGCTCTAGTTGCCTTGTCTCAGCGCGACGGCGATCTCGTCCATGACCTCATCCCACTGGCCGAAGGCGCGCGTGATGAAAACCCGCGTGGTCGGGTACCACGGGTAGCGGTCCGTCCCGAGGCGCGGCCAAGCGACCGGCGTCGAGATGAGCCAGACGGGCGCACCGCACGCGCCTGCTATGTTGGTGGTTGCGTTGGCTGGCCCCAGCACCAGGTCGAGCGCGCAGCAGAGCGCGGCGAGGTCGTCGAGGTCGTCCTTCAGGTCGATGCCGGGAGGACGCCAGATATCGACGCCGAACGCCTCGCGCGCCTGCGCGAGCTCGGCTTCGCACTCGCCGTACTGCAGGTTCACGAACGTCACGCCCGGGGTTGCGAGCACCGGCCGCCAGCGCTCGAACGGCGAGAACTCGCGTAGCCGCGCGCCGTCCAGTTTGAGGCTCTTCCACAGGATCCCGACCTTCCGGCCGGGCAAGCCGGAGAGCTCGCGCCGCCAGCGCCGCACCCGCTCGGGATCCGGGGTCAGGTATGCGGGGCGGTCGGGGAAAGCCACCACGTCAGGCCGAAAGCGCCGCAATGGCGAGGCGAGCGGCGCCCAGAGGTCGAATGCATCGGCGTCGATGTCGCGGACCACGCGGTAGTTGTAGCCGTCGAGCTTGAGGTCGGCGTGGGCGGTGAAGGACGCCGCCGGGAAGGAACGCCGGAAGAGCGGGGCGAGCCTGGGCTCTACGGCGACGGCAAGGCGACCCTTCGGCCCCAGTGCGTCGATGACGTCGGGCAGGATGTTGGCGAACATCACCTCGTCGCCCAGGCCCTGCTCGCCGATGAGCAGCAACGCCTTGCCCGCGACGTTCGTCTCCGGCGTCCAGCGCGGACGATCCACGAGGAACGTCACGCGGCCCGCGAACTGGGGCGCAAAGCGCGCCTCGTAAGCGTCCCAGCCTTCTGCCACGCGCCCGCCGACCAGAAGCATTTGCGCACGGGCGAAGCGCATCATCGCCAGGTCGCTCTCCAGCTCCGCGTTCGACGCGGCGGCGTCGCAATCGGCGAGGGCGCCCTCGACGTCGCCCAGCTCCAGGCGGGCGTTTGCTCGGGTGTAGCGCGCCTTGGCGAATCCCGGCTCCAGCCGGACCGCTTCCTCGAGAAACGGCATCGCGCTGGCGGTGTCGCCGCGCGCGATCTGTACGGTGGCAAGCGTGTTCCAGAGCATGGCCGAGTCGGGCGCGGCGTGGATCGCCGGCGTCAGGACCTCGATCGCGGCCTCGTAGTGATGAAGGTCGCGCAGTGCGCACGCCATGTTGTTGGCGCCTTGCGCACAGGCGGGCTGCGCCTGCCGGTAGAGGGCGAACAGCTGCGCCGCAACCTCGGTCATGCCCATGCGGAATGCGAGCCGGCCAAGGTCGTTGGCCACGTCAGCTTGGTCCGGGAGGAGCGCCAGCGCCGCCTCATAGGCCGAGATCGAGCTTCGGAAGTCGCCGCACTGCTCGCGGGCGATGGCCAGAACATGCCAGCCGTGGCCGCTCTTCTCGTCGATGCCCAGCGCCTCGATCGCGAGCTCCGACGCTCGCGCGCTGTCGCCGGCGCGAATGGCGGCGACGGCGTCCTGCAGCAGCGGGGCGGTCCGTATCGCCCGAAGCGCGGCTATGGCCTCGTTCAGCCGCGCCAGCGCAGCGTCCGAGGCCGAATCGCCCATCTCGCGATCCGAAAGCAGGGGCAGCGGGCGCGGCGGGTCGCCGCGGAAGGCGAAATCGGCGGCGCTGTCGAGCCCCCGTCTGCGTGAAGCGCGAGCGGCCATTGAGCGTCTCCAACCCTGATCGCAGAAGGAGATTCGGGTCCGACGCATGAGTGCCGCCATCAGGCTTAAGGGAGTGCTAAGCCCGCTCGGGCCGAGGCCCCGCGAGGCAACGACCCATTAACTGAACCGCCTTAGTCGTGCTGGTCGTTTGCGGCTCACGTCCGATCCCCGGGGAGTGAGCCAGCGGAGCTCGCGCGAGGCAGATGCCGCTCAAATTGTCGCTTAAGCCGCACGAAAAGTTCGTCCTGAACGGCGCGGTGGTGCAGAACGGCGATCGGCGCGGCGTGCTTCTTCTGCAGAACAAGGCCTCGGTCCTGCGCGAGAAGGACATCATGCAGGCCGACGAGGCCAGCACGCCCTCACGCCGGATCTATTTCCCGGTGATGATGATGTACCTGGACGAGTCCGACGCCGGAGCTTGGCACGAGGAATTCGTCCGGCGGCTGCAGGAGTTCATGGGCGCGATCGCCAACCCGGACGTGCTTGCCGACTGCGTCAACATCTCGAGGCACGTGCTGCAGCGCGAGTACTACAAGGCCCTCGTGCTTTGCCGGCGGCTGATCGAGTACGAAGACGAAAGATTGGGCCATGTCGCTCCAAGCCTACCAGCAGGCCTCCGAGCGGGCTGAGCATCCGCGCGACTCCGAATACCGGCTGTTCGGAGAGGTGACGCGGGCGCTCATGGACGCGGCTCAGCTGCCATCGGATGCGTTCGTGCAGCGGATCAAGGCGCTGGACTGGAACCGGCGTGTGTGGATGACGCTGGCCGCTGACTGCGCCCGCACCAACAACTCGCTTCCGGCCGAGCTGCGCGCCCAGATCATATCGCTCAGCATGTGGGTCGGGCGGCACACGAACGCGGTGGTGCGCCAGGAAGAGCCCATCGAGCCGCTTATCGAGATCAATCGGATCATGATGCAGGGGCTGGGCGTCCGATCGCCCCGGCAAGTTCCGACCGGCGCTGGGTAGAAATTTCCCGCTAACCATCTTGCGCAACCGCTCTGCCGTGCGCGGATCGGTTACGAGGTTCTCAGGCTAACCCCTTCTAGGACAGGCGTCTTCCGGGACGGCGCCCCTCTGGCGTGACGCTTGCGTGGCGCGCGGCGGGCAAAACGCCCCCGGCCGTCAAAATGACGCCGGACACCTGAGAAAAGGATGTGAAGTCATGCTTAGCGTGAACAACAATCCTGGTGCGCTCGTTGCGCTCCAGAACCTCAACGACACCGCCGCCCAGCTCCAGCAAACGCAAAACCAGGTCTCGACCGGCCTTGCGGTCGCGAACCCGCAGGACAACGGCGCGGTCTGGGCTATCGCCCAGAGCGAGCGCGGTACGTCGCAGTCGCTGACGGCGGTCATTCAGTCGCTGCAGCGGGGACAGTCGACCATCCAGGTCGCCACCTCGGCGGGCACGTCGGTCTCGAATCTCCTCAACCAGCTGAAGACGCTGGCTCTGGCGAACTCGGACACGTCGCTGGACGCCACCAGCGTGTCGGCGAACAACACCCAGTTCCGGTCGATCCTGACCCAGATCACCCAGATCGTGACCAACTCCGACTTCAACGGAGTCAACATGATCAAGACGGGCGGCACCAACATCATGGCGCTCGCCAGTGCGAGCGGCGCGCAGATCACCGTGTTGGCCGAGAATCTGGCTCTTGGCGGCGCGAACATGGCGCAGGTCTCGGCTAACGCCTCGATCGGCACCACGGCTCTGGCGACCGCGATGGTGGCTTCGGTCAACACCGCGATCACCAAGGTCAACGCCGCGCTCGGCACGCTGGGCAATGGGGCCACGGCTCTGCAGAACCAACTGACGTTCGTTCAGGATCTGCAGGACACGCTGGACACCGGCATCGGCAACCTGGTCAACGCCAACCTCGGCAAGGAAAGCGCTCAATTGACCGCCCTGCAGACCAAGCAACAGCTTGGCATCCAGGCGCTGTCGATCGCCAACCAGTCGAGCACGGCGCTGCTCAGCCTCTTCCGGTAACTCTGAAAGCTGGCGCGGCGGGCCTGTTCGAAGGGCTCGCCGCCCAGCCCATGAGCGGAGCCGATCATGACGCGCATTGTCAGCAATGCAGGCGGCGTCGGCGACCACAGCCACGGCGGCGCCTACCCGCGCGAAAGCGACGGTCAACCCTCGACGGCCGAAGGGTCGCCGGCTGCGGCTGCCTCCGAGCCCACCGACGACGTGCGGCTCATCATCGAGGGCGACGAGAGCGGAGCGGGGTTCACCTACATCACCGTGGATCGGCGCACAGGCGCGGTGATCCGCCAGCTTCCCCGCGAGAGCCTGCTCGAGCTCAGCCGCGACCCCGGCTATGCGGCCGGCGCGCTGATCCGGACGCGCGCCTAGCGGGCCGGAAAGGCGTTCTTCCTTCGTTAACCATAAATAGACGCTGGCCTCTTAAGACTTCGCCAGCCGCCAGGTCCGCAAAATGCGCCTCCAAGCTGGGCGCACGCCTTTGGATCTGAAGCGTCTGCTTGGCTTTCGAAGGAGGCCGTCTTGGCGATAAGCGTGAACGGCGCCAGCCTTGTCACTCCGCCCCTGCCGGACCTGACGCCGCCGTCTCAGGGCGCCGCCGGCGGCGCCGATGGCGCGGCAACCCCAGCGGATGACGGGGCGCAGCCCAGTTCCGTCGCGATCGGGCAGGCCGGGCGCCTCGACGTGTCGACGGTCGATGCGCTGGCCGTTGGCCTGAACGCGGCCGCCGGCATCGCCGATTTCGCCATCGCCGCCGGACAGTCGGTGGCGGGCTTGCTCTCGACCCTGAAGCAACAGGCGGCGACCGGCGAGGATCCGACGCTCGATCCGTCGGCGCGACAAGGGTTGAACGCAGACTTCCAGGCGGCGCTCGCCCAGATCGCTCAGACGGTGGGTCTGGCGAGCTTTGGCGGCGTCAATCTGCTGGATGGATCCAGCACCGGCGGCGTGAGGATTCCGGGGGGCGGCAGTCTGACGCCACAGAACCTGACGCTCGGCGGCCCCATCCTCACCGTCGGCGCGAGCGCAAATCTCGATTCGCCGACAGCCGCTGCGACGGCGCTGGGCGATGTCTCCAATTCGATCGACAACCTCGGGGCCGCGCTTTCAGCCCTTAGCCAGCAGGCGGGCCAGATCTCGGCGCACGGCGCGATCGTCGATCAATTGTCGAGCGCCTTGAAGCAAGGGCTTGCTAGCGCTGATGGTGGCGCCGATGGCGCCAGACTGCTCGCGCTTCAGGTCCAACAGGGTTTGACCAGCCAGGGCCAGCCGATCGCGAACGCTTCGCCCCAGCTTGTCTTGTCGCTGTTCCGATGACGGTCCCGTGCGTTCATGCAGCGTTGTCAGCCGCACGCTAGGATACGGGCATGATCGCGCTGCGCGACCTTCAGGACGACGATCGCGACCGGCTGTTCCACTGGCGGCTTGAGCCGGAAGTCGACCGTTGGATGAGCGACCAGGCGGCGCAAACTCTTGAGGAGAACGGGCGCTGGTTTGACGAGTTCAGGCTCGACCCGGATCGTCGCGGCTGGATCATCACCGTCGATGGCGTCCCGGCGGGGTTTCTCACGCTTACCGGCCTGACGAGCCGCCACCGGCGCGCTTCCTGGGGATGGTATATCGGCGACGCTGCGGCCCGGGGACGCGGCGCCGGGCGGGCGGCGCAGGCGCTGGGTCTCGATATCGCCTTCGACGCACTCGGGCTCGAAAAGGTGCAGGCCGAGGTGCTCGCCGACAACGACGTTGCGCTCAAGGCGCAGGCCGCGGCCGGTTTCCGTCGCGAGGGCTACCTGCGCGCTCACGTGGTCAAGGATGGCCGTCGCCGCGACGTCGTGCTGCTTGGGATTCTTGCGCCCGAGTGGCGCGAGCGGCGGACCGCGCTTCGCCGGGCCTTGACCACGGCGAACCTCATCGAAGCGTGATTGTCGCCTAGATGGCGACCGAGCCGCTGCCCGACGTAAGGCGTGCCAGCGCCGCCTGATAGTTCGCGATCTCAGCCGTCAGGTAGGCAGGGACCGGGCCGTTCGCGCCGGGCGCGGACGGCGGCGTCGTCATCGCGGAGTAAATCGACTTCACGGTCGAGATCGCGCCGCCCAGCTGGGCGAGCGCGTTGGCGACGCCGCTGGGCGTGGCGAGGCTCAGCGTCGACTCCAATCCGAGCCCGTAGTTGGCTTGCAGCGTCGTGGTCGGTTTGGCGCCGTTCACCCCGATCGCGCTCTTCGCCTTCGCCGTCGCGTTGGCCGTGATCAGACCATCGGTCAGCCCCAAAGCCGGCAGGGCGTTCTGGCCGGCTGGCCCAGAGCCCAGCGTGACCTGGAAGCTGGAGCTGGTCGGAGTGATCTTCAGCTCCTGCACGCCGCCCGTCCCCGTGACCACTTGCGCGGTCGCCGCGAACCCGGTGACGCGGCCGATCTCTTGCGCGAGCGACTGCAACGTGTCGCTCGCCTGGACCGTGATGGTCGCCAGCGAGCCGAAGTTGGACTTGATCGTGAACTGGTCGCCTGGCTGCAGCGCAGTGTTCTGCACGAGCGCCTGGTCCGGCGAGAAGTCGATCGCGCCGCTGGGCAGGCCGAGCGCATCCAGAGCGGACGACCCGGTCGGCGATACCGCGATCGAGCTCGGAGCCGACTCGTTGTCGTCGGTGTTGATGACGCTCGACCAGGTGATCTGGCCGGTCGCGGGGTCGACTTCGGCGGCGTATCCGTCGAAGGCGGTGGTCTGCCCTGCAGTCGGCGTCGCCGCGATCCGGCCCGCCAGGTAGACCTGCCCGCCCGCCACCGTGACGGCGGTCGCTGTCGTGTCCGCCCCGCCGTTGAAGTACGTGATCGTATCGGCGCTCGAGGGGCTCAGCGCCGCGTTCAGGTTCGCCACGTACGCGTTCGTGCCGCCTGAGTAGGCGTTTGCGACCGTGGCGCCCGGCGCGAGCGCCCCGTTGTTGGTCGAGCCTGCGACCACGATCGAGCCGTCGGCGTTCACCGCCAGTCCGGCCACGTCCGCCTGCCCAAGGGTTTCGCTGGCCGCCAGCGTGGGGGCGCCTGAGCCGTTCAGCGTGTAGCTCTGCACCACCGCCTGGCCGCTCTGGTCCCCGGCGGTGACGAGCGAGGATCCGTCGACCGCGATGCCGCTGACCCCGCTCGAGGCGGTCGGCCCGACGATGGTGTTGAACTTAGGCGCGCCGCTTGCGGAGAATCCGGCCAGGAAGGTGTCCGAGAAGCCGCTGGCCAGCTGGGTCGTGCCCGCGACATAGAGCGAACCGTCCGCCCCGAACGTCGCATGGGACACGGCGCTGGCGTTGAAGCCGTC
>Ga0209060_10004816_pt1 | contig 10212 bp, 9 predicted proteins | sample Coa_R1_8_FD_187155 | JGI IMG/M metagenome (GOLD analysis project Ga0209060, IMG submission 187155) | Surface soil microbial communities from Centralia Pennsylvania, which are recovering from an underground coalmine fire - Coalmine... | ecosystem: Environmental > Terrestrial > Soil > Unclassified... | reverse complement strand
AGAAAGTTGCCATCGCCGTCGGCGAAGAACACGATGCGATTGCCCTGGCTCCCTGTGGGATCGGCGAGGAACTTCACACCGGCGCGTTCGAGTTGCTGGCGCGCTGCATCGAAATCGTCCACCTGAATGGCAATGTGGCGGATGCCGGGATCGCGCATTTTGGCCTTGGCGGGCTCGCCTTCGGAGGGAATGATTTCGAGAATCGTGCCGTTGGCGGCCTTGACGAAATAGTTGCCGTCGTATTCGAAGTTGATTTTGAATTCCAGATGATCGACGTACCACTGCGCCAGTTTCTTCGGATTGGGCGAAGCAATGGCGGTGTGCTCAAGGCCTTTGAACATGACCCGGATTGTAACAGGATTGGACCGGGGCGAGCGCCACACAGTTGCCGGGGCGGGCGGTCCGCGGTTAGCCTGAACGAATGAGAATCTCCGCGACGCGCGGCGCCGGCGCGATCCTGCTGTGCCTGCTGTTCGCCTGGAGTATAGTCCGGGCGCAGAGCGGGGCAGGGCAACCGTACGTGGTGCTGGTGTCGCTCGACGGTTTCCGCTATGACTACGCCGCGCGCGACAAGGCGCGGCATCTGCTCGCGATTCGCGACGCGGGAGCGGCAGCGCGCTCGCTGCTGCCCTCGTTTCCCTCGGTAACGTTTCCGAATCACACCAGCATCATCACCGGGCTTTATCCGGCGCATCACGGAATCGTGGCCAACGGGTTTTTCGATCCGATGCGGCGCGCGCAGTTCGAGGTTGCGAAAACCGCAGCCGACGGGAGCTGGTACGGAGGCACGCCGCTGTGGGTGCTCGCCGAGCAGCAGCACACGCGAGCGGCCGTGGAGTTCTGGCCGGGGAGCGATGGCGTGATCGACGGCACTCGTCCTTCGTATTGGACGCCGTTCGACGATTCGGTGCCGGCCGAGAAACGGATGGAACAGATTCTCGCCTGGCTGCGGCTCCCGGAAGCACAGCGGCCGCACTTCCTGGCGTTGTACCTCAGCGACACCGATCATGCCGGCCACCAGTACGGACCCGATGCTCTGCAGACGCGGCAGGCGGTGGCGCGCGTGGATCAGGTCGTCGGAAAACTGTGGGACGCGATGCAAACGCTGGCGCTGCCCGTTAATCTGATTATCGTTTCCGATCATGGAATGGTAAATGCGGACCGCGTGGTGGACCTGCGGCGCTTCGCGGATCTGAGCAAGGTGCGGGTGGTGAGCAGCGGACCGGTCGCGCTGGTTTACGCACCGGATGAGGAAACCCGGGAGAAAGTGTATCGGTCACTAAAGGGCAAGAGCCGCGACTTTGATGTTTACCGGCGCGAAGAATCGCCGCCGGAGTGGCACTACACCGGTAACGGGCGCATCGGCGACCTGGTGGTGGTAGCGCAGCAGCCGTGCGACCTGGCGGCGAGCGACACGGCGGCCCGCAAAGGAAACCATGGATACGATGTGCGCCGCGTTCCGGCGATGCAGGGGATCTTTTATGCAATCGGGCAGAACATTCGCGCGAAGGCGCGAGTGGACTCGGTGGAGAACGTGAACGTGTATCCGCTGGTAGCGAAGATGCTCGGCTTGCAATTGCCGGAGAATCTCGACGGCTCACCGGCGGCGTTGGAATCTCTGTACCGGCCGTGAAGGCTTAGTTGGGCGGAAGCTCGTCGGGACGAGCCTTGCGCCAGCCGGGGGCGTTCGGGTCGCGCGGCTGCGCCGGCGCGGCCTGAGGCGGAGCCGCCTGGGCCGCCGGCGCAGCGGATGGAGCGGTGCCGCCGCCCACATCGAGCGGGCCTTCGCGCGTGCCGCCGGGGCTCACACCGGGACGGCGCTGGAGGCGCGGCCGATCGGGATCCTGCGATGAATCACCGCGGCTGACGACGACGGGATCGGAATTCGGAGCGCCGCCCGGCGCCGTGCTCACCTGCGCGTAATAACTGCGGCGGTAGTACACTTCGCCGCCGGGATAACGGCGCAACGCGGCATCGGCCAACTGCAGATCGATCTGGCGCTCCTCGCCGGCGCGCACTCCGGGCGGCGGTGCAAAGTAGACGGCATAGCTTTGGCGTATGCGGGCGATAGTGTCCTGCAAGGCATACGCGCTGGTGACCGGCATGGTATCGCCGCCGGATTCACGCGCGATCTCTTCGGTGCCGGCGGACTTCGTGCGCGAGCCCATCTGGCCGCCGCCGGGATATCCGCCGCGCCGGCGCGGCGAACCGAAGATGATCCCTCCCAACGGTCCGCCGCCTCCATTGGGATAACCTCCGCCCGGATAACCGCCGCCGGGATAATTGTCGCGATCGCGGCGCATGCCCCCATAGCGCATTGCATCCGGAGCGATCAGAGCCATCAACACGGCGTCGGCGCGCGCCAACGCGCTTTCCACGCCTTCGACGTCGCGATTCATTTCAGTCTGGTCGTCGGTGACGATCACGATGGCCTTGCGCGCTTCGCGCCGGGCGTTGCTCCGGATATAGTCGGCCGCATCCAGCAGACCGCGGGTGATGTCGGTGCCGCCGTGAAAGCTTTCGTAATCGAGGACGCGTTCGAGTTCGCGGTCGACGCCGGACTGGCTGCCGCGGAAAGCCATGCGGGTGCGGGTTGCCCGGTCGAAAACCAGAATGGCGACACGGTCCTGCTCGCGCAACTGGCGCAATGCTTCCCGAGAAGCAACCGCGATGCGCTGGACATGCGGCCGCATGCTGGCGCTGACGTCGAGCAGGAGGAGGAGATCGATCGGGAGATTCTCGGCATCGACACTTTGGACCGGCAGCGACCGCCCCTGTTCGCGGAGGACGAAATCGCGGGGACCCAAGCCGCTGATGACGCGGTGATCGCCGTCGACGACCTGCGCATCGACGCGCACCAGCGAGACGTCGCTGCGAAACACGACGGGGTCGTCGGCGAAGGCGGCGGGCAGGCCAATGAGCGCCGCGCAAAGCAACCACAATAATCCGCTGCGAGGCATACCTTAGATACGTTCGCGCCGCCGCCGCCGTTACAGGGAAATGATAGAAAGAACGGGGACTTGGCGGGCGCTTCCAGCCCTGATTTTTCGCTAATCTGAGGACGACAAGGAGAAAATAACCTGCCCGAACCCGTCCCTACCATCCGTTTGAGCGTCCTCGACCAATCGCCGATCCCGGAAGGACAGACCGCGGGTGATGCGCTGCGGAACACCATCGACCTGGCAAAGCTGGCGGATCGGCTGGGGTATCGCCGCTACTGGCTGGCAGAGCATCACGGGACGCCGGGGCTGGCGTGCGCGAGTCCCGAGGTGATGATCGCGCCGATCGCCGCGGAGACGGCGCACATCCACGTGGGCACAGGCGGCGTCATGCTGCCGCACTATAGTCCGCTGAAAGTGGCGGAGACGTTCAGCATGCTGAGCGGGCTCTTTCCGGGGCGCATCGATCTGGGCCTCGGGCGGGCGCCGGGCACGAGCGCGACGGTGGCGCATGCGCTGCAGCGCGACCGGCGGCAGCCGCCGCCGGACGATTTTCGCGAGCAGCTCGAGGAATTGCTCGGATATTTCGAACATCGCAAGCAGAGTATCGGGCCGTTCCGGCAAATGCCGAGCATGTTGTTCGCCCGTCCCGAGCCGTGGCTGCTCGGTTCTTCTCCCCAATCGGCGGTGTGGGCGGCGGAGCTGGGCCTGCCTTACGCCTTCGCCGATTTCATCAATCCCGAAGGCGCTGCCTACGCGGCATATTACCGCGAGCACTTTCAGGCGTCGGAACGATTGAGCGAGCCGAGGGTGGCGGCCGCCGTGTGGGCGATCTGTGCGGATTCGAGCGAAGAAGCGCTGCGGCTTTCGGCGAGCGGCCGTATGATGCTGCTGAATCTGTACCGCGGACGGCTGATTCCGGTGCCGACGGTGGAGCGCGCCGTGGCGTTTCTGGAGCAGGAAGGAGTTCCGATCGGCGCGCTGCCGCCAAACCGGCGCATGATCACCGGTGACGGTGCGCGAGTGCGCAGCGCAGTGGAATCAGTGGCGGCCGAATATGGGGCCGGGGAGGTGTTCGTGGTCAACATCATGCACAATCACCAGGCGCGGCGGCGCTCGTACGAGCTGATTGCCAACGCGTTTGATTTGCGCGCATCGAGCATCTGAATTGCCAAACAACCTTACGCACAGAGTTTCATTCGCGCTCCGATAAAATCCGGTGAAAGCCTTGACACCCCGCGGCGAAATCTCCGAAACTGAAGCAAAGCATCAATCACCGGCCAGGTGCGAGGCGCCGCATCCGCTCGCGCTCCTGGTTCAAGGAAGGTTCCTCCGCGAGGGGAACGCGTTCTTGCGAGACGGAACGAGCCTATGGAGAAACTGTTATCCTACCGTGAACCTCTATTGACCACTGCGGCGGTTGCAAAATGGCTGGGCATTTCCACGCGGGCAGTTTGTCTGTGGGCGGAGTGCAAGGTGATTCCGGCGATCAAGATCGGGCGGCAGTGGCGTTTCCGGCACGAGGAGGTGTCGGAATGGTTACAGAACTCCGGGGCCGCGAAGGTTAAGAGCGACACGAATAAAGAAGCCCGCACGGCACGCGTTTGAAGGGTTTAGGAGGATTTGCGGCAATTGCGGAAGGTGCCGCAACGAACGCATACTCCGGGCTGACTCCTGTGGCAGCATCGATTGCGTGGACGACACCGAAACAGGCGTCGTTCTGATTCTCTCTGACATGAACGCTTGCAAGGCCCAAACAGCGGAGCCTTGCGAGCGCAGGAGGCCAAACGATGACGCATGATCCCTTCCAGACGTATTCCATGTTGGGCGCGTATCCCACGACAGCCGCGCCAGGCTTGAACCCCGGTTTAAATCCGATCACGGCAGGAATTTCTCCATTCGGGCAGCAAGGCGGAATCGGCTACGGCGGGATGATCCCGCAACAGCTGCAGCAGCAGCAATTACAACAGCAGTTGGTGCAGCAACAGCTGCAGCAACTGCAACTGGCGGCCATCCTGGCGCAGGCAACGAACCCGCAGGGCTTCGGCGCGGGAGGCTGGCAGAATCCGCTGACCGCGATCAGCCTGCTGCAGAATCCATTGATGTCGCAGGGATTGCACAACCCACTGCTGAATCCGATCCTGGCACAACATTATCAGCAGCAATATCCGCAGATCGGGTTCGGCGGCGGATCGCCGTTCGGGCAGACGGGCTCGCCCTTTGGACAGACGGGCTATCCGTTGGCGCCGCAGAGCTGGATCGGCCAACAGGGCGGCTTCGGCGGCGGTTATCCGATGCTATCCCATTTGGCGGGCCGTGGAGTCCAGGGGCACGGACTTTCTCCGTGGTCCGGGTTCTGATCCCAGTACATGGCGGGCAAGCAACGCGAGCGCGCCGGGGGCGGAGCCCCCGGCCGCTCCGAGACAGAAGCGCAGAACGCGCCGGTGAAGCAGAATCCCGGCCTGGAATCGGCAGAACGGAAAACTATGCGAGAGGAAACCAAAGCGATGTCAACTTCTGAATTGCAGGCAGCAGGCCAGCACCGCCGGGTGCAGCCGGAAGGAGTAACGGTAATCGGAGAAGCCGTGCGCCGGCTGGCGCCGGAGAGCGCGGAAGTTTTGATCGAGATCACGACCAGCGCGGGCAATGCCGCGCAGGCGCTGCGCGACAATCACACACGCACAGCGCAGTTGGCACAGGCGGTGGCGCAATACGGCGTGCAGGCGACGGATCTTCAATCGATTTCCCTGAACGTTTCGAGCCTGTACGCGCCGATGCTGCCAGGGTACGGCAACGTGGCGCAGATTGGCGCGGGCGCTTTTGCGCCGTACGCCGCCGGATCGATGCAGCCGGCCCTGCAGCCGGAAGTGCAATTCGGCGCTTATCATGCCCGCAACACGATTCGGGTGAACATGCGCGAACCGGCGCGGGTGGGCGAAGTGGTGGACACCATCACGCGCAGCGGTGCGAACGTGCTGGGAGGATTCTCCTTCAAAGTCACGGACGAGGCGCACGCGCGGCGCGCGGCACTGGACGCGGCGGGCAAGGACGCCAAGGCCAAGGCCGAGGCGCTGGCAGCCGCGGCGGGCAAACAAGTAGGCGAACTGATTGCGATTTCCGAAGACATTGTGGCGTCGAATGGCGAGTACTCCGCGCTTCGCGCCGCCATGCCATTCGGATTCGGAGCCGGCGCACCGCGCGTGGTGGGCGAACTCGAGTACTACGCGCGCGTGTCGGCGAATTTCCGCCTGCAGGAAAGCGGACTGAAATAAAGCGCGGTCAGGCGGGCAGGGTTTCCGGCAGAAAGCCGATGCGGCGGCGTTCGGGGATGGCGCCGAACAGGTTCTCCGCGCTGGCGCGCAACCACATGAGTTGCGCGGTCTGATCGTGGTGTTTCTTTTCGAGCTCGTTCAGGCGGTGCACCAGTTCCATCGGAGGTTGCAGGGGATGCGCCGCCTGGCCCGCCGGATTGTAGGCGCGGGTCAACTCGGCCAGAAGCGCCCAACGCTGAGCGGTCGTGGAGAACGGAAGCGCGAACACAGCGAGGTAGAGTTTTTTGCCGGAGCCGGTTTGAAGGGACCGGCCGGCTTCCTCAAGCAAAGCAGCTGCCGGGGCATTGTTTCCAAACTCGCCGAAGCACAGAGGTTCGAATGGCTTGGGCGCCCAGTTAGGGTCTTCGGCCAGAATGACGAACAGCCCGGCGCAACGCGGAAGATTCCCGCTCGCGAACGCCAGAGGCTCGCTGAAAACGCAATCGTTAAATCGAATTCCGGGGGCCGCTGGATAAGACATGGTCACCTGCAGTTTTTTGTAATGTAACGTACCTTGTCACGAACTGCAAGAAAAAAGATCCACCTCACCAACCAGTTACACATTACCACCCGGGATGGAAGGCCAGGGCGGTCCCATGCCGCTGACAGCGAACCTGCTACTCGCTACAATATGATTAAGTGATACGGGTCTTTTTTGCTGTAATGGCGGGATGCCTCGCGGGCATCGCCCCGGCGGCTGCGGAGGACGCTCCGCTGACGTTGGAGGAAGCGGTGCGGGCGGCGATCACGCGCCATCAGGACGTGGCGAAGGCGCGCGCGGCGGCCGATGCGTTGAAGGGCAAGATCCGCGAGGTGCGGGCACAGGCGCTGCCGGAGATCAAACTCGAATCTAATGCGACGCGGTGGCGGGATCCGAGCCTGCTGAATGCATCGGGGCTGGACAATTTTCCGGCGGATCTGCGCAGCGCGCTCATCCCCTCAGCGGTCAACCTGTTTGACTACGCGGTCACGGTAAAGCAGCCTCTATTTACGCAAGGGAAGGTAGGAGCGGCGCTGCGGCTGGCGTCAATCGAGGCGGAGGGAGCAGTTTCGGAAATAGACCGCGCGCAGCAGGACGTAGCTCTCGCCACGACCAAAGCGTTTTATGGGCTCCTGTGGGCGGAGCGCTCCCGCACGCTGGTGGTAGAAACGCAAGAGCAGAAGAAACTCCACGCGGCGATGGCGCGGACGCGGTACCAGAACGGGGTGGCCACCGAAGTGGACGTGCTGCGTTCGGAGGTGGCAGTGGCCAACGGCGCACCGGACCTGGTTCGCGCCGAGAATGCAATCAGGCAGGCGCGGGCGGAGCTGAACTATTACGTGGGGCGGCCCCTGGATTCGGCGATCCGGCCGGCGGGCGATTTTGAGCAAAAGCCATGGCAGGAGCCGGACCTGGCTGAACTCGAGCGTGATGCGCTGCGGCGGCGGCCGGAGATCGAGCGGCTGCGGATTGCGGAACGCAGCGCCGAGACGCAATTGACGCTGGCGAGAGCCGAAGACCGCCTGCGCCTGGATTTTTCCGGCAGCTACGGATTGATGGCGCGCCTGCCGCAGAACCTGGTGAATTCCGAATTCACGCGGTGGACCGCGGGAGTCAACTTCACGTTTCCGCTGTTTGACGGGTTCAAGCGCAGCGGGCTGATCGAACAGGCGCTGGCGAATCAGCGCGCGGCGCACCTGGACCGCGAAAAATTCGAGCAACAGGTGCGGCTGGCGATCCAGCAGGCGTACAACGATCTGCAGGCGGCGCGGGAGAGCATTGCCGCGGCTGGGGCCACCGTCGGCGAAGCCGAAAAAGTCCTCGCGATGATGCAGAACAATTACAAATACGGAGCGGCCACCACATTAGACATCGCGGATGCGGAGACGGCGGTTTCGGTGGCGCGCGGCAACCTGCTTCGCGGGCTGTATGAGTATTGTTTGGCTCGCGCCAACCTGCGCTGGTCGCTCGGCCAGACGCCCTGGGAGTAAACCGATGCGCTACGCCGCCATCCTTGCCCTATGCACCGCCGCGCTGTTTAGCGCGTGCGGCAAAAAAGAAACCGCGATCAAGGCGGCATCGGATCCGCCGCCGGTCTCGGCGGCAGTCATCACGGTGGCCGCCCAGAGGCTGCCGATCACGATTCCGGCGACCGGCACACTCGTTTCGAACACGCGCGTGGATGTGAAAGCCGAAGTGATCGGGCATATCGCGCGTTTCGAGAAAGAAGAGGGCGACCGCGTGCGCGCGGGGGAGCCGGTAGCTTGGGTGGACGCGGAGAATTTCGAATTAGCGGCGCGGCAAGCGGAAACCGCGGTGCAGGCGGCGGACGCGGGCTTGGAGCGGGCCCGCTTACTCGCATCACACAGCCGCCTGGAGCTGGAGCGCGCGCAAAACCTGCTCCAATCCGGCGGCATCACCGAAAAGGATTTGAAGGCGGCGCAACTGGCGGATCGCGACGCGGCGGCGCAGGTCCTGCTGGCGCAGGCCCAGGTGGAGCAGGCTCGGGCCGCGCTCGAAGTGGCGCGCAAGAAGGTGCGCGATACCGTGATCTACGCTCCGGTATCGGGCGAGATTCAGCGCAAGATGGTGAACAAGGGGTCGTACGTCGAGGCTCCCACGCACGTCTTCAGCATCGTGGACAACAGCCGGCTAGAGCTGGAGAGCCCGGTGGCCGCGGCCAACCTGGGGCCGATCCGCACCGGGCAGCGAGTCACGTTCAAAGTAAACAGCTATCCGGATGTCACGTTCGAAGGGCGGGTGCTGGAGATAAACCCGGCCGTCGACGAGCAGACGCGCGCGGCAAAAGTACGCATCCAGGTGGCGAATGCCGCGGGAAAACTGAAAGCCGGCATGTTCGCGCAAGGCGACATTCTCACGGGCGTGAATGCCGGCGCGATCGTAATTCCGGCGGCAGCGGTTTACCGGGACGACCGGGCCGCCAAGAGCTCGACGGTTTTCGTGATTGAAGGCGGGAAGGCCTGCCGCCGCGCGGTGCGCATCGGGCACGAGCGCGATTCGAAGCTCGAAATCATCGAAGGGCTGCGCGGGGGCGAACAACTGATCGCGGAGCAAAATATCGAGATTGCTGAAGGTGTGCGCGTGGAGCCGCGGAGATAGCCGTGTTCCTGAGCGACCTTTCGATCAAGCAACCCGTGCTGGCTACGATGCTGGCGGTCTCGCTGGTGACGCTGGGCATCTACTCGTACAAGCAACTGGCGATCGATCAGTTCCCGGACGTCGAGATTCCGGTGCTCACGGTGCAGACCGAGTATCCGGGGGCGGCCCCGGAGACGGTGGAACGCGAAGTCAGCAAGCGGATCGAAGAAGCGCTGAACACAATTTCCGGTGTGCGCCATATCGAATCGGTCACGACCGAAGGATTTTCCTCGATAGCGGTGGAGTTTCACCTGGGCGTGAAGATCGCGAACGCGCAGCAGGACGCGCAGGCCAAGATCAACGCCATCCGCGCGGATTTTCCGAAGGACATCAAAGAGCCGGTGCTGCAGCGGATCGATTTCAACGCGATGCCGATCGTGTCGGTGGCGCTGGAAAGCGCGTCGGCGGATATCAAGGTGCTCTCGTCGGCGGCGGAAAAAATAATCAAAAAGCGGATCGAGACGGTTTCCGGGGTGGGCCAAGTGACGGTAGTCGGGCTGGCGCGCCGGGAGATCCAGGTCTTCCTCGATCGCGACAAGGTGAAATCATACGGGCTCACCTACGCGCAGGTGGCGGGCGCGCTGCAGCGCGAGAACCTCGATATGCCGGCGGGCAAGCTCGAACAGGGGCAGCGCGAGCCGCTGGTGCGGGTAGCGGGCAAGTTCCGTTCCCTCGAATCGTTCGACCGCCTGGTGGTCGCCTTTGGCAACGGCAGCCCGATTTACCTGCCGATGGTGGCGCGGGTGGTGGACGGTATCGAAGAACGGCGCAGCGCGTCACTGATCAACGGCCGGCCGGGGCTATCGCTGGATATCGTCAAACA
>Ga0209060_10004814_pt1 | contig 10215 bp, 6 predicted proteins | sample Coa_R1_8_FD_187155 | JGI IMG/M metagenome (GOLD analysis project Ga0209060, IMG submission 187155) | Surface soil microbial communities from Centralia Pennsylvania, which are recovering from an underground coalmine fire - Coalmine... | ecosystem: Environmental > Terrestrial > Soil > Unclassified... | reverse complement strand
GCGTCCGGTGGCACCGCGCTTTGTAAAGCCTGATGGATCGGCCTTCCGGCATGCAGGAGGATCGCAAATTGATCGAAGAAGAATCCAAGCGTCGGTAACGGGATGGGATCGCCAAGCGGTATCCTCAGCCAGCCGAGCAGAGAGTGCCATCCGGAGGCGCGCTTTGGGATCGAGGGAATATCTATCAAGACGACCGCCTTTCCTCCGCATAAGGGAGGCGCCAGGAAGTTATCCTGCTAGACGGAGTAGTCACAGGTCCGGTTTCAGCGGGCACTCGCGCTAGCCGGCGCGGTGACGGTCCTTACCTCCGCCATAACACTTCGTAGAAATCGAATTCTCATCGTTTTGTGAAACCGTCGGCTGCGGCGACCGCGCGTACCAGTTGGCTCACTTTGCCGAGCGCTAATTCGGTATTACGGCGTCCCAATCCGCAGGAGGGACAGATCAGCAGGCGCTCTGCCGGCACATAGCACAGTAATTCCTGAATTTTGGCAGAGATCGCCTCACTGGCTTCTATGGTTGGGGATTTCACATCCACAATGCCGACCGCCACCTCCATGCTCGCAGGGATCTCTGCCAGCAGCGCCCGCTCCTCCCACTGTTCGGGTAGCGAGAACTCCAGCACCATCCGCTCCACGATGCCGTCCAGCCGCTTTATGGTGGGCAGCAGCGGGTGAAAGCTGCGGTTCCGGGTCCACGTCTGCGCTCCAAAGTCGCCATAACAGAAATGAATGCTGCGCCGGATGCCCTCCCATCCAGCACAGAGCTGGGTGATGATCTCCACAGCCGTTTCGGTCTGCCATTCGTCGTCTACCAACCCCATGGCGATATGGGGCAGATCGAACTGTACTTCTCGAACGCCTTCCGCGATGCAGGCTTCCACCTCATTTCTGATGAGCGCGATGGCATCCGGCCAGAGCGCAACAGCAGCCTCCTGCGGTTCGATCATCATGGTGATTTCGGAGGGACCGGGGATATTGACTTTGGCGATCCCAGGCGCGAGGGTCTTCTCGCGTCGATAGGCAGCCGCGATCCCCAATCCATGTGGTGCATGCAGCGGTCCCACCACCTGGTACGTTCCCCGACCGTCCCAGGCAGCCTGATGGGAGGTGGGTGTGATGCCTGCCAGCAGTTTCGGGAAATGCAGAATGAAACTGTCCGCCCAGGTTTCGCCTCCGGTGTATTCGTCCAATCCACACCCTTGTTGCTGGGCTATGGCGATTTCCGCGATCTGGTATAGGAGCGCTTCCGCTTGCTCCGGAGCGAGTTGGCCTTCGTGGTAGCGCTTAAGCGGCGCTTGAAACGCATCCGCTACCGGCCAACTCCCGACGACCGTAGTTCGCAACATCATGGTTCCTGCCCTCCCTGAATTCTGTGTCTTCCCTGGTTCTGTCGTCACACACCACTCCCCTGCTAAAGCTTACCCAAACGCACCCTGCTAATCCACCCCCTGATGTAGGCGGGTGCGGCGCTTGCCGCGGCGAAGATGCGATGACGTCGCTCATGGCAACGATTTCCGAGGTGAGGAGAGAGGAGGAGAGACCCTTATGTTAGCGAAGCGCATTCAGACGGCGCTTGTATGGGTGGTCAGCCTGCAGCTCTTATGCGGCCTGCGGGCGAACGCTCAAACCCAACTGCCTCCGCAGAAGACCTACCAGTTCAATAACGGGCAGTGGTTCGATGGCAAGCAGTTTCAGCCACAGACCTTTTATGCGGTCAACGGCCTGCTGACACACCGCAAGCCGAAGGTGGTGGATGAAGTGGTGGACCTGCAAAACGGATACGTGGTGCCACCCTATGGCGACGTCCATACCCATAACCTCGACAATCCCTACAACATTGACCCGCAGGTGGGGATGTACCTGAAGGACGGCGTCTTCTATGTGAAGGTGCTGTGCAACTCGCTCAGCGGAGCGCGGGCCGTTGCCGACAAAGTCAATCGTCCTACCAGCGTGGATGTGAGGTACGCGATGGGTGGTCTGGATGGCAACAATAGCCATGCATTGATGACCTATGAAGGCATCGGGCTGGGCTACTACACCTACCAGGCGCAACAGGCCCACAAGGCGGAGATCCTGAAGAGCCGTCGGCGTGAAAACGACTGCTACTATATCATCGACACCCAGGCCGACCTCGACCGGAAATGGCCCATGATCCTGGCCGGCAAACCGGATTTTATCAAAGTCTTCCTGCTGCATAGCGAAGACTTTGAAAAACGGAAGCAGGCGCAGGGCTATGGGGAGGGCATCGATCCGAAACTGCTCCCGAAGATCGTCGCTAAGGCGCATGCCCCGAAACCTCGATTACCCCTCCATCGCGCGATAGGCGTGCAAGGGATCACACGAGCTTTTATTCTTTTTGCCCACTTTTTCATGTAGCTTTCATGTTTCCGCGTTATCCTTTCCCTGTCCGGCTTTCCATCTCACCAAGAGCGCTCCCTCTTGCTCAGAAGGGAGCGCTCACGGATATTATTCGAGTTTCAAAATTCTACTTACATGAGAACTATTCATATTGTCTGACCGATCCATAACGGTATATCCTTTGCCCATGCCGGAGATCACATCGGCGTCTAAAGTCCCCGAATTGAGGGACGGAATGAGACACTTCTCCAAGAGGACATGCTACTCTCTTGCGAGCAGGGAAAGGAAAGAATGATGAAATCGTGGAGACCGCATCACTCCGGCATACTGGGGGCTTTCGCCCTGGCTGCCGCTTCGCTCGTTCTGCCGAGCCCCACGCACAGCCAGAACCGGGGAGGGCCTGCCAACTTTGTGGATTTCGCGGATGGGGAGGGGATCGCGCGCACCCTCACCACCTACCCGTCGTTCGATAAAAACAACCCCTTCTTCAAGCCGCTCGGCATCAATGGCAGAACCTGCGCCACCTGCCATCCGTTGAGCCAGGGAATGACCATTACGCCGGATTATGTGGCGCAGGTATTCGACGCAACGAAGGGCCTCGATCCTCTGTTCGCACGGGTGGACGGCGCAAACGCGCCGAATGCCGATATGTCCACCCTGCAGGCGCGCCAGGCGAATTGCAGCATGCTGCTCACGAAGGGGTTGATACGCGTTGGGCTGCCCATTCCGGCCAACACCGAGTTTACCCTGGAAGCCGTGGACGATCCCTACCACTATGCCAACGCCAAAGATGTCTCCTGTTTTCGCCGTCCGCTTCCGGCCACCAACCTGCGCTTCCTGGCGACGGTAATGTGGGACGGACGGGAGCTGGAGGGAAAGAGCAGCATTCCGGATGCGCTGGCGTCTCAGGCACGCGATGCGGTCTTAGGCCATATGCAATCGCCCAAGCCCCCCACAGCCGCCCAGGTGGCGCAGATCATCGATTTCGAGACCCACCTGTACACCTCGCAAATCTACGACAATAGCGCGGGCGATCTGGACACCTGGAATATCGGGGCGGGGCCGGATGATCTGTTGATACTGCCGTTCTTTCCGGGGATCAACGACGCCTTTGGATTCGTGCACAACAGACAGCCGTTCAATCCGGACGTGTTCACCTTCTATGAGGACTGGCTGCCCCATCCGCCGCGCAGGCACGGCGGGCCGCCGGACCCCAATGGGCCGCCTTCGGAAGCGCAGCAGTCCGTGGCGCGAGGGGAGGAGCTTTTCAATCACCGGCAGTTTGTCATCCGCGGTGTCGCCGGCCTCAACGATGTGCTGGGCAAACCCGCGATAAAGGGCGCGTGCTCTTCCTGCCATAGCACTCCGAGCGTCGGGAGCAACGCGCTGCCATTACTGCTGAATACGGGCATTGCGGATGGCGCGCGGCGCAGCCCCGACATGCCACTCTACACCCTGCGCAACAAGCAAACAGGGGCGACCGTGCAGACGACCGATCCCGGCGCTGCCATGACAACCGGGAAGTGGGCCGACATCGGTAAGTTCAAAGTGCCGAGCCTGCGCGGCCTGGAGACCCAATCCCCTTACATGCACAACGGTTTCTCCGGCGAGCTGATGGACATTCTGAACTTCTACGATACGCGCTTCCAGATTGGTCTTACTGCCCAGGAGAAAGCCGACCTGCGTGCGTTTCTGGTCACTCTCTGAAGAGAGCCCACTGCAAATGCAGCAAGCACGGGACGCCACGAATGACCATTCGTGGCGTCCTGCGTTTGCAGTGTATTCGTCAATCCGATCTCGGGAAACTTCGAGACAGAGCGGGTTCTTCCTGGTAACTATGATGATACAGTCTTCCGGTAAGACGGAGAAGGCAAACGGACGTCATTTCTTGTGGCGAAGGAGGCGTGTGCAAGTTTGCTCCGCCTATTCTCATCTCAAGGAAGAGGACGAGGAGAAAGACCACGATGTTCTGTCCTGGTATACGCTCTGCCCTGAGACGGATCGGCATGGCGGTTCTGTTCTTATTGATACTGACTTACCCGTCCGAAGTACGCCCCCAATCGTCACCGCAGAATCTGCGACCGGTTTATCACGTAGCGGGCTATACCGTGATTAACCTGTCCTCGCTCGACCCCAAGCACAATGTCCGTTTCTGTGAAGGCGCAGGCATCAATAACCGGTTCCAGGTGACCGGCTACCTCATTCGCGACTATCCCAACTCCAGTGTGGATCACTTCGACCCATCCAAGGGGCTTCGACGCGCCTTCCTCTGGGAAAAGGGAGCGGGAGATCTTGGCACATTACGCGAGTTGGGCGCCCTCGCTCCCGACCAGTTTCCGAATGGAGGACAGAGCGAACCGGTCGCCATCAACAATCGGGGGGAGATCGTCGGCGCAAGCAATCGGCACGCCTTTCTCTATCGAGATGGGCAGATGCTCGACCTGAATCCACCGGGCGCCGCCAGAAGCGCCGCCACGGCCATCAACGATACAGGGCAGATCGTCGGGGTCTATGAGATACACCGGGGACGCCCCCATCCTGACAAGGAGGGACCGTATTTTATCGCGAATGTCGCTTATCAACTCGCCTATCGGCCGAACCGGTTCACTCCGAGCCTGGTCTGTTTTACCGATGGGGAGTGGCATGGTTTTCTGTATCAGGGTGGCAAGTGGACCGACCTGGGACGGGAGTGCTATCCCGCTGCCATCAACAACCGGGGGGAGATTGCCGGACAGATCCCTCCCAGAGCCGCGTCCGGGGCACACGCGCACTACTTTCACCGGGAGAACCAGCGTCATACGGCTGTCTATCGAGAGGGCAAATGGACGCTCCTGGACGTCCCCTTTGGGGATCCGAAAATGGAGACCAGGGCGAGTTATATCAACGATGCGGGCGATGTCCTCGGGACCTATTCCTATGAAATCCCTTCGGATGGACAACCCTACCATACACCGAGCCTCGTTGATGCCGGCTTCTACTATCATCAGGGCGTCGTGCGCGCCACCAATGAGGAGTATAAAAAGGGCAAAGCGATGTTACATGGCCCGGACGGCATGACAGATGCGGAAGTAGACGCGGTATATCGGAGCTTCCATCTGATTGCCGAGGAGAGATTGTACAAGGCAGTGCCTGAACTCAATAAGGCTCTGGGTGGAAATTATATTTCTCCCTATCTTCGAGGTTGGCTGGATGCTTTCTTCAATGAACGTGGCGGAGCCGTCTCGACCAACAGCCCCTTTGTCCTGATACCGGACACACCGTGAATATGAACACTCACATTCGAGCAGTCCGTTCTTATCCACCCCTTGACAAACCTACGTCTGTAGGTTATAATAGACCTACAGATGTAGGTTTTTCTACAAGAGAGGTTGGAAGATGAGACCGGATGCACCGCTACCCCCTCTGTCTGAGTCCCAGACGGAGATCATGAATGTGATCTGGGAGCAGGGTGAGGTCACCCTCGCACAGATCTGTACCGCCCTGGCGGACCATCGCACGCTGGCGCGCAATACCGTGCAGACTCAGCTCACTCGCCTGGTGGAAAAAGGCTGGCTCGTTCATCGCTCGGAAGGCAAGGCCTTCTACTATCGGGCTACCGTTCCACGCGAGGAGGCGAGGGCTCGTGTGGTGCAGCGCCTGGTGGACGCCATCTTCGGAGGCTCCGCCGAAGGCCTGGTGATGACGCTGCTGGATGGTCGCAAGCTCTCCAGGGAAGAAGCCGACCGGATCCGCGCCCTGATCGAGCGGGCCGAGGAGGACAAGCCATGAAGCCCCTGATGTCGCTCGATCCCGCCGCGATGACCGCTTTTGTTCTGAATGTGTTGCTGCTGCTGACGGTGGTTTGCCTGATCGCGCTGATAGCGGCTCGCTGGGTGTTGCGACACCAGCCCTCCCTCCGCTACACGGTGTGCCTTACAGGGTTGGTATGTCTCCTGTTTAGCCCGCTGGTTGTCTGTCTCCAGAACCGCGTGGGAGGGAGCCTGCTGATCCTGTCTCTGCCGCATACGCTATCCGATTCCCCCTCGCCTAAACCTTCAGACGCTCCGATGCTCCGAATGTCCCCAGGGGCAGACGTCCCTGTCCACGAGGTGTCCATACCACAAAAGTCCATATCCTGGGTCTTATGGGGGATGTTCGCTGCATGGGTTACGGGTGTTGTCTGGGGATTTGTTCGCTTTGCCCTGGGATTGAGAGCCGCACTGCATCTCGCCAATCGTATCCGTCCCTGGAGCGCAGCCGCCCATGACGCCATGCTCCCGCAGGTGGAGCGTGCTCTGGGTTGCTCTCTTCCGCCGGTCTTTACATCGCAGCACGTCGAGTCGCCGGTTTCCGTCGGGCTCTTTCGCCCGCTTGTGATCCTGCCGGAAGGTCTGCCGGAGGTGCTTTCCCCCACACAGTTGCGCCATGTGCTGCTGCATGAGTGCGCCCATATCGCCTTTCGCCACACCTTCGGCGGCCTGGTGGAACGGAGCGTCCGGCTGCTGTTCTGGCCGCATCCGCTGGTATCCGCCCTCTGTCGGGAGTTGGCGTTAGCGCGCGAAGAGGTTTGCGACAATGTCGCGTCGCAGGAAGACGGAGCAGCCTGCTACGCGCGAACCCTGTTAGCGATTGCGCAGGGCGTGCTCCCCGCTCCAAACATCCCTTCCAGTTTGGCTCTCCTGGGCCAGGAGACCAGCCTGGAAGAGCGCATCACCGGGTTATTACACCCCAGGAGGAACCGAATGGTACGTGTGAAACGAGGCAAGCTATGGGCCGTTACCGGCGTGGTAGTCTGCGCAGCAGTCGCAACCATGACGGTGCGTATCGTCGCGGCGGAGGGGAAGCCGAAACATGTCGCCGATACGGCGGAATACGCCCCCGTCAGGCAGGCAGGACGCGATGGAGCCGCGATAAAGCGCAACGCGCAAACCGTTCCGCTCGCGGTCACAACATCGGTGGCAATGCAGCCGGCGGGACATCGCCTGGCGACACACGATCGCGCGGCGTCCCATTCCCTGGCACGCGCTGCCAGGCGAAAGGCACAGGATAGTTACAACAGAAATGGAAACGGCAACAATACTTTCGGAAGAGGAGACCAAAACGGAGGCGGCAACGACAGCGGAAGCGGTGACAATACCTTCAGAACCTTCAGAAGAGGAAACCACAACGGAAACGGCAATAACAACTTCGGAGGTCAATACCAAAACGACCGAAACGGTAACCCAACCGTTGGAAGCTCTGCCGCTCCGTCCGGGAGCGTGATGCTGACGCACCAAAACGACGGAAACGGTAACTCAAGCGTTGGAAGAGGGAACCACAACGGAGCCAACGATCAAACCTTAGGAAGAGGTAACCACAACGGAGGCGGCAACAACATTGGAGACGGCAACACAACTTCCGAAAAAGGAACTCAACCCGGAAACGGCAATAACAACTTTGGAGGTGGAAACTAAAACGACGGAAATGGTAACTCAGCCTTCGGAAGAGGATCCCAAACCAGAGCAACTACGTCAGCGGCAACAACATCGGAGATGGGGACAAGACCTTCAGCACAAGAAACCAAAACGGAAGCGGCTACAACAACTACGTCATCCCAAGGTTAAGTATCCCCAGGAGGAAGCACTATGTGGTTATCTACGATAAGATCAAAAAGTACAGCGATGCTCCCGCTGGTTCTGGCTTCCGTCATTAGCTGGGCGGTGACAACTGCCCAACCGACAGATGCTCGTCTGGTTGTCGGCGAGGAGGCTTATAGCGGAACAGTCCGCGATGCCATGACTGGCAAGCCGGTCGGTGGTATAAAAGTAGTCGTTCGTAGGTTGGTGAACGGCAAGTCGGCTGGCAACGCCCAACTCGCCAGCGACACCGCCGGTCGCTTCCGGATCGAACTCCCCGCCGCATGGGCCGCCCAGCCCGAAGCCCAACTCGCGGTGGATGTCGAGGCTCCGCGCGGCTACGTCGCCTTCCCTTACCGCGCAGTCATGGACGAGCGTTCGGAGTCCGGTGTGTCCATAGGCGATTTGCGCTGGCAGCATGAATTGGGAGTGCCGCCGTACTTTGATCGGATGCTGCTTTTCCCGACGAAGGAGATCCGGGGGCTTCTCCAGACGCCCGATGGAAAACCGGCGGACGGCGTCGCTGTCGTGGCTTGCTCCGTGCCTCTGAAGGACGAGGCCATCCACCGGGTGGTGCGGCGAACGAAGACGGATAGCACGGGGCGGTTCACGGTCGAGGTCGCCAGCCCGGGTCGAGTGGTGCTCTATTATCTGCCCGAACACTATGCGGCGCGCTATGTCAAGCTGAATAAGGCAGACGGCGACCTGGGCGCATACAAGCTGGAGAAAGGCGTCGAGGTAACGGGCAAACTGATGGACGTCCAGAATCAGCCCCTGCCGGGGCGCTGGGTGCGCGTCGGCACGCCGGCGGGTCCGGAGTGGAACGACCGCGACTTAGCGCAAGTTGGTCTGGGCGGTTTTGCCCGCTGGTGCAAAACGGGGCCGGGCGGAGCCTTTCATACCGCCCCGCTGCCGGCGGGTGCGTACGAAGTTTCGACGCATGGGGTGAATCGGTGGGCGGGCATCGCCGAATCCTTCCCAGGAAGCGATCCTAGCTGGGACGATCTTGCCGGGCGCGAGCGGGTCGGCGAGCCGCTGGAGGCGTGCATCGTACCCCAAAAAGTCGTGGTGCGCTCAGGCAATACTCCTCCGGTGGTGTTGCGGGCGGTGCCGCATGTCAACATCGAAATCCGCGCGACGGATGGCAATGGGGGCAGAGCGAAGGTGAATTTCCATGCCTTCTATCGCTATGTGTTCGAGGGCAAGGAGTATTTTACCTACTCCGGGTTTGTGGAAATGCCCACCGCGCGAGACGGCCGGCTTGTGGTTCGGGTTCCCCGTGGCGCCATCCGGTTCGATGCTTTTTTGATCGCCAACGGCACTCTGTGCCGGATTCGGGAGGGGGAGAACGGCCCCAATCCGCTTGGACCCAACTACGTGACTCTGCAGGACCTGGATACGGACAAAACCATCGCGTGTGAATGTAGGCCGTGGCTCAATGCCGGTCTGAAACTATCCGGCAAGGATGGCTCTCCTCTCAAGGAAGTGGAGGTCGACGCACGACAAGGCCCGCGGGATCTCTGTTACCCGGCGCAGGTCGGGGATGGAATCTACTGGATAGCCGGGATCCAGCCGAACCGACCGCTCCAGATCACGGTGAAGGCGAAAGGCTACAAGACGGCGGAGAAGGAGATCCCGGTGGCGGACGGCTCTCCCGGGCGTATGGAACTCATCCTGGAGAGAGAGCCCGGTCCGATGGGTCAAATTAGCGTTGGGCCGAATGTGCAGGTGAGCAAGGCCCACGAAAAGCTCGCACACGCCGAAGTTGTGATCGCCACAGACGCCACGCATGAGGGGCGCTTATTAGCGGGTTCAATGGTTTTTGGGCAGCAAGCGTTTTCCTCCATCGCTGGGTACATGTCCATGGATGGCGGCAAGACCTGGAGACTGGCGATTGAGAGAATAGAGAAAAAAGGCCATACGGACCCAGCCGTCGCCTTTGGTCCGGATGGCGGTGCCTATTTTGCCGGCCTTCCCAATAACCCGGATGCTGCTGCCGTGAACCACCAGATGGAGATCACGGCGTCGCGTGATGAGGGCCGATCCTGGTCCGCGCCCCTTGTCGCGCGCCCGCGCGTCGGCACGGATATGGATCGGCCCTTCCTTGCCGTGGACGGCACCCATGGCAGATACCACGGCTACCTCTATTGCTGCTGTCTCAGTGGAGACCTGGCCGTGTATCGGTCACGCGATGGGGCCAGGACATTCGATGCGCCCAGGTTCCTGATGTGTAAGGGCGCGCCTTATCCCGAGAGAGCCTG
>Ga0209060_10004809_pt1 | contig 10223 bp, 10 predicted proteins | sample Coa_R1_8_FD_187155 | JGI IMG/M metagenome (GOLD analysis project Ga0209060, IMG submission 187155) | Surface soil microbial communities from Centralia Pennsylvania, which are recovering from an underground coalmine fire - Coalmine... | ecosystem: Environmental > Terrestrial > Soil >... | reverse complement strand
GAAAGCTTCTGACCATCCTCAACGCCATCCTCAGAGACAATCGGCCATGGCAAACCGCTTGACACGCAAGACAGTCGCTGAGGAGCCGTGCGCAGCACGGCGTCTCGAAGGATGGCCAGGCGCTGTGTGCGACTTTCTTCCATTTTCACGGCTTCGCATTGGATGATCCGCCTCTCCGCTTGGAGAGTTCGGGTAGCCGATTCCATTCGCCCTTGATCATCGCGTCCTTCTTGGCACGCGACCAACCCTTAACCTGGCGTTCCGCCGCAACGGCATCCGCAATCGCTTCGAAATGCTGAGCGTAAACGATTGCGACCGGTCGGCGTGTTGCGGTGTAACCGCCGTGAAGTCCTGCATTGTGTTCGGCGAGTCGTGCTTCGAGGGGCTTTCGGGTGGTGCCCGCATAATAGCTGCCATCAGCGCAACGCAGAATATAAAGGTACGCCCCGGAAATCATATATTTCTATTTCCCCTATCTTAGGGCCAACTAAGTTCTACGCTCGCTGCCATCCTTCGAGACGCCGTGCGTCGCACGGCTCCTCAGGATGAGGTCGTTGTTTGTTGACAGCGTTCGCAATTGAAAGCACGGCTGTGTTCTCGAATGGGCGATAGAAACCCGCCCTACCGCGCCGTCCGCGCGAGCTCCAGCACCGCCGCGGCGGTTTCCTTCGGAGCTTCCTGGGGCACGTCGTGGCCGATGACCGGGATGAGCCGATATTGGTAGGGTCCGGTGAAGAAGCGCGATTGCGAAGCCGCGCCGCGGGCCGTCGCGATTCCGTCGCCTTCACCGTGCAGCACGATGGTCGGCACCGTGATGGGTGGCCGTTCGGCCAGCTGGCGCTCGTATTTTTCGTAGGCCGGATCGCCCGCCGCATAGCCGAAACGATGGCGATAGGAGTGGATGACGACGTCGACGAAATCCGGATTGTCGAAGGAGGCCGCAGTGCGCGCGTAGGTGGCGTCGTCGAACTTCCAGTTCGGCGACCACAGCTGCCACAGCAGCTTGCAGAACTCGCGGCGGTTGGTCTGCAGCCCGGCGCGGCCACGTTCGGTGTGGAAATAGTACTGGTACCAGAGCCGGTGTTCCTGCTCGGGCGGTGCCGGCATAACCGAACCGGCGATGTCCTGGATGTTGTAGCCGTTGGCCGACACGAGGCCGCGCACTCTGTCGGGCCACAGTGCGGCAGTGACGCAGGCGGCGCGCCCGCCCCAGTCGAAACCGGCGAGAACAGCGCTCGGCAGCGCCAGTGCATCCATCAGCTCCACGAGATCGCGCCCGATCGCGGCCTGCTGGCCGGAGCGCGGCGTGTCGGCTGCGAGGAAGCGCGTCTGCCCATAGCCGCGCAGGTATGGGACGATCACCCGGTGTCCAGCCGCGACCAGCGGCGGCACCACCTCGTCGAACGCGCGCGGATCATATGGAAAGCCGTGCATCAGCAGCACCGGAAAGCCGGTCTCGGGCCCGCTCTCCTCGTAGGCGATTTCCAATACGCTGGTGCGCGCGCGCTTGAGCATGGCGGCTCCGGCTTGCTGAGAGAACGCGGCAGGCGCCGCGGCGGCGGCAGACATAAGTCCGATCAGCAGACGGCGGTCAATCATAGCGGCATCTCCCGGACGGTCGCAAGCAGCAGGGTATCACACCCGCTGCGTCCGTTCTCCCTCTCCCGCTTGCGCGGAGAGGTGACGACAGCGCGTCACATTGGCTTGAGGAGCAGGTGGCGCTTCTTGCCGAGCGACAGTTTGATCACGCCTTCGGGCGTCAGGTCTTTGGGCGTCAGCACCATCTTCTCGTCGCTGACGGTGACGTCGTTCACTTTGAGCCCCCCCGCCTTGACCTGCCGGCGCGCTTCGCCATTCGAGGCAACAAGACCCGTATATACCGCTGCAGTGAGCAAGCCGAGGCCAGGAGGCTCGACGAAGACGCGATGAAGGTCAACAGTCATAGTCACTGTCGGCAGAGATTCGGCCAATATCCCCTCTTCGAAGGTCTTGCGCGCCGTGGCGGCGGCTTCCTCGGCGGCGGTGCGGCCGTGGACCAGGGCGGTCGCCTCAGTCGCCAGCACCTTCTTGGCCTCGTTGATGTCTGCTCCGCGCAGTGCCGCGAGCCGCGCGATCTCCTCAAGCGGCAGCACCGTAAACAGCTTGAGGAAGCGGGCCACGTCGCCGTCCTCGGTGTTGCGCCAGTATTGCCAGTAGTCGTAGGGGCTCACGAGATCGGCATTGAGCCACACGGCGCCCGCCGCAGTCTTGCCCATCTTGGCCCCGGAGGCGGTGGTGATGAGTGGCGATGTGAGGGCGAACAACTGCGCGTCGGCGATGCGGCGGCCGAGCTCGATGCCGTTGACGATGTTGCCCCATTGGTCGGAGCCGCCCATCTGCAGCACGCAACCGTGCCGCTGGTAAAGCTCCACGAAATCGTAAGCCTGCAGCACCATGTAGTTGAATTCCAGGAACGACAGCTCCTGCTGCCGCTCAAGCCGCAGCTTCACCGAGTCCTGGGTGAGCATGCGATTGACGGAGAAATGGCGGCCGACGTCGCGCAGGAAATCCACATAATTGAGGCCGTTGAGCCAGTCGGCATTGTTGGCCATCAGGGCCTTGCCGTCGTCGAAGGAGAGGAACTTCGCGAATACTGCGCGGATGCCGGCGAGATTCTGCGCGATGTCCTCATCGCTCAACAGACGCCGGCTTTCGTCCTTGCCGGACGGGTCGCCGACCCGGGTGGTGCCGCCGCCCATCAGCGCGATCGGGCGGTGCCCGGTCTGCTGGAGCCAGTACAGCAGCATGATCTGGACGAGGCTGCCGACGTGCAGGGAAGGGGCGGTGCAGTCAAATCCGATATACGCAGTGATCGACTTTTCGCGCGCGAGGGTGTCGAGCGCTTCCGCCGGCTCCGATATCTGCTGGATGAAGCCGCGGCTCGAAAGCACGTTGAGAAAGTCGGATTTGAACGTGGTCATCAAAGCGTTCTCTTTTCAGGCCGGGTGGTTTATCAGTTCCGGCAACGGATTCAAACCGGGCAGTGGTTTCAAACCAGGCGATTGCGTTTCTTTCGGCCAAGGCCGTGCACGAATTGCCGATTGCGGGGCTCCAGCGTTATTGCGGGGGCTTGACCCGGCAATCCATCCTCATGCGAAGCAGATGGACCCGCGGGTCAAGCCAGGTCGAGCCCGCGGGTGACGAGCGGAGGCTGACAAACTTCAAAGGAACAGGCGCTGACATGCTGCATTTCGCTTACGGCTCCAACATGAGTGCCGCGCTGATGCGGCGCCGTTGCCCTGCCGCTCGGGTGGAAGGTTGCGCTTGTCTGCCGGGTTATCGTTTCATTGTGATGCGGTGCGGCTACGCGTCCGTGGTGCCGACGCCGGGCTCCTGTGTCCACGGGGTGCTGTGGCGCCTGACGCCGCGCGATGTGGCGGCGCTCAATACCTATGAGAACCTTGAGGGCGGGCTCTACCGGGCCGTCACGATCCCGGTCATGGCGCCGGATCGCCGCCGTGCCGCGCTGGTCTATGTCGGGAGCGATCGGGCTTGCGGCCGCCCGCAGCCCGGTTATCTGGAGATCATAATCCAGGCCGCGCGCGATGCCGGGTTTCCGGCACCCTATGTGCGTGGTCTGGCGCGTTGGGCGTGGTCGCAGGGCGTCGCGCCGCGGACAGGAGCAATTCTTTCATGACGGCAGAACCTCGCGAGATCAAACGGCTGACGATCCGGGGCGTCGTTCAAAAAATAGGCTTTCGCGTGTGGACCGAACGTACGGCCCTCGGGCTCGGCCTCAAGGGCTGGGTCCGCAATCGGCGCGATGGCTCCGTCGAGGTTCTGGTTTCCGGTCCACCACCCGCAGTGGCGCACATGATCGAGCGCTGCCGGTTGGGGCCACCGCTTGCCAGAGTGGATTCGGTCGACATCGAAGAGGCGTCCGCGCTCGATCTCGGTTATCGCCGCCCCGGTGAAATGTTCTCGCTGCTCCCGACCGTGTAGGGTTGGGCAAAGGCGCTGGGACTGGCATTCTTGGATGCGATGCCTGTCCGCGCCTTTGCCCACGCGGTCAGATGGAGAGGCCAGCAGCGTAGGCAAGGCGGCGCATTTCCAGCGCACGAGCAGAGCGGCTCGCAGGCCGCCTTCCACACCTACGGTTCCCCCCGCACCGGCCCGAACACATCCGTGAACGCGCGCTGCAGCGCGGCGTCGACCTCCAGCATGCTCACGGTGTGGCCGAGGTCCAGAAAGCTCGTCACCCCGAAGTGCGGCTCGCCGACGCCACATGGCACGATGTCGGCGAAGTGGCCAAGATCAGGATCGACATTGAGGCTCACCCCATGCAGGCTGACCCAGCGTTTCACCCTGATGCCGATCGCCGCGATCTTGTCCTCGCAGCCGTCGCCCTTGTCCGGGCGACGGACCCAGACACCGATCCGGTCTTCCCGTCGCTCGCCGCGGATGTTGAACGCCGCGAGCGTGCGGATCAGCCATTCCTCCAAGCCGGCCACAAAACGGCGCACGTCGCCGCCGCGCCTTTTGAGGTCAAGCATGACATAGGCCACGCGTTGGCCCGGCCCATGATACGTGAACTGGCCGCCACGGCCGGCCGAATACACGGGAAACCGCGGCGTCACGAGGTGCTCGGGCCGCGCGCTGGTTCCGGCCGTGTAGAGCGGCGGATGCTCGATGAGCCAGACCAGCTCGTCGGCCTCGCCGGCCGCAATGGCGGCAGCCCGCGCCTCCATGACGGATAGCGCCCTCCCGTAGGCGACCGGCGCGGCTTCAACGCGCCACGCCGCCGGTGCGCCAACTGCAGCAGGCGCAAGCGTTGCGATCTCATCGCGCGTCTTAATCATTCGCTAACGATATTGGTGCAGGTGTGACATGGCGCCGCGAGCCGCCGGACAATAAGCGAAGGACTTAGCTTTGGGCATTCTGGAGAACGTCTCCCTCGATATATCGGTGGTGCTGGGCACCGCCACAATGCCGGTACACCAGGTGCTGCGCCTCGGCCGCGGCGCCATCATCGAACTTGAATCGACCGAGGATGACGAGGTCAAGATCCTCGCCAACAACATGCCGGTTGCATCGGGCATCGTGGTGGTCAACGGCAACCGCATTGCGGTGGAAGTCAAGGAGATGCTGCCGCGCTCACCGGAGGTGCGGGACGCCTAAGCCGCCCTTGTACCGGCATTCCCGATTTGTTACATGCTGCGCGTTGCCTTGATGCCTTGGGCCCTCGGACCCGGCGTCCTGCGAATGCGGTCGTGGCGGAACTGGTAGACGCGCTAGCTTGAGGTGCTAGTGGGGCAACTCGTGGAGGTTCGAGTCCTCTCGACCGCACCAGTTACAGATAGCTCCTTCCGTAGTGGCAACATTTGCTGACATTGCTAAGCATTCGGCCAGCCTTTCCATTCAGAAGGATCATTAGAGAGCCGTGGCACGGGGCGCTAAGCGGCGAGGCGAGGGGGGGCAGGACCTAGCCCAGCGTCAGGCCCACGCCCTGCGCGCGCTGACGGTAAAAGTGATTTACGGCAGTAAGAAAGCCCAAGCGGACCGCTCGGCCAAGCTGAGAGTGGCCTTGCTAGTGCGGATGGAATTTGAGTCTGTGGTCTTTGTTCAATAGCGATTTTGGTCAGCCATCTGGTTTCGTTTGTTGAGTGAGCTCACAAAGCTGGAGGCATTCAGGATTGAGGTAGTATGTTCTTCCTCCACGCAGATTGCCCTCGGCCCCGCTGCTTCGGGAACACATAGTTCCGTGTGACGTTACCTACGTGGAGCACGACGGACGCACCTTATGGCGGACAGGATAGTTGCATATCGCGAGAGGGCGGTCGCCTGTGACAACTGGGCTACCAGGGTCCGTGATGAGGCCGCTAGGGAGCAGCTGCTGGGCCTTGCGGCGGAATGGCGTCGTCGGGCCAGTCAAGTCGAGCGATTTGGGCTTTCCACCCCCTCGGTTGGGAGCCACCGCTTCGTGGCGGTGATATTTACGCTTGAAGATTTGAAGTGTGTACTCGCGTTATTGCGAGCTCGCGGTGATGAGCATCGCTCCAATATTGTGCCGAATGACCGTCGGCGCCGAAAGACGTGGGGCGAAGCCGTACCGAGACGTGCTTTGGCCGAGGTACGCGATCGCCTCGCCGGTTGATCATTTTTTCGTCATATTTGCCGACCCAATCACTCCAGTGCGTAGCTTTGGCATCGGCGTCGTCTGCTACGTGCGGCCTTGCGCCGTTATGCAAGTGGCTGCCCGTGCGGTGGCGATAACTTAGTGAATTTGGCTCAACCGCTCAGTTGGTTCGCGCAAACCCAACCAAGTCTTCTGTCACGGCGAGACGACGATTTCGCACACGAGGCCTTCAGCGTGCCAGTCGAGCCGCACCTCGCCCTTCAGGTCGTGAATCATCGCCTCTATCACATTGGTCCCGAAACCGTTGCGCGTCGGTTGGTGAACGGGCGGACCTCCCATCTCGGTCCAGAGGAGTATGAGCCGTCCGTCTGCTGCGCGCGACCACTCTACGCGAACCTGACCGTCCGCTGCCGATAGGGCACCGTATTTCGCCGCATTTGTAGCCAACTCGTGCAGGACGACCGCCATCGCCTGTGCCAGGTCAGGCTTCAGCGTAACGGCAGGTCCGTCAATCCGAGCACGCCTTTCCTGGCCTCGCGAATAGGGCGACAACTCTTGTCTAACCAGAGTACCGAGTTCGGCTCCTGTCCAACGCGACCGCACGAATAGCGAATGGACACTTGCAAGCGCTCCGATGCGTCCCTCGATCGCTTTCTTGAAGCCGTCGAGCGTGTCGGATTTCGACAGACGCACCATGGCCTGCACGTTCGCCAACAGGTTTTTCGCGCGGTGTTCGGCCTCGCGAGCAAGAACCGAAATTTGCGCCTGGCTTCGCTTGCGCTCAGTAATGTCGCGGGCGATCTTGGAAGCGCCGACCACTTTGCCTTCCGCACCTCTCATAGGGGAAACGGACAGCGAGATGTCGACCAGGCTTCCATCCTTGCGCTGACGCACGGTCTCATAATGCTCGACGCGATCACCGCGTTGGATGCGTTCGAGAAGTGCATACTCCTCATGTAGGCGCTCCGGAGGAATCAGGATCGTCACTGGTAGCCCGACGGCCTCTTCGGCCAGATATCCAAAGAGCCGCTCCGCGCCCTTGTTCCAACTCATGATGATGCCGTCAAGGTTCTTGCTTATTATTGCATCATCACTGAATTCGACAATAGAAGCGAGCCACCGAAATTGCTCCTTACTTTCGCGCAACGCTGTTTCCACCTCATTGCGCTCAATGAGATCGGCGGCTTGCCTGGCAAGCACGTCCAAGGACTGCAGCTGGCGTTCTATGGGCTGGTGTGGCTTTCGCCAGTGGGTTGAAATCATACCCAGCAGGCGGCCGTTCCGTGAGACAAGCGGCGTGGACTGCACAGCGCGAATACCTGACCGACGATACTCTTCGAGGTCAGTCTCGCCCACCACGCTGTCGGTGGCCTCGACGTCCGGCTTTATGACCCGACATCCGGTGGATAATGCTATTCCACAGCTACTAGCGGAATCGACACGAACCCATTCCCAGTGCGCGGCTGATTTAGGGTGAAATCCTCTCTGGACCAGCAGCCGGAGTTCACGCTTTTGGGGGTGAAGTTTCTGTATGCTGCCCATATCGGCAGACATCAACCTAATGGCGGCATCGAGGACGTGGTTGTATAACGCGCCGATGTCGCCCTCGCCGATGAGCAGGGTACTGATTTGCTGGAGAAGCAGAGTGGTGTCGCCGCTCGGCGCTAAATTCTCCGGCCTCGTTTCGAAGTCATCATCAAAGAGAGCCAAGCTCTATTTCCTCTCAGAGGTCTCAGTGATCTGAGCTGCTCTGAATTGCTGCCGTGAAAGCGCATGGCAGCGCGTGAGAGCGAACCGCCACCTCTCAATGTCGAGCGAATTGCGGCCCTCGGCGCCCAGCGCGCGTTTGCCCTCGTTTTGAGCGAATACAGAGGCACCTATCGGCGGTCGCTTAGCGCACATTCTACAATCATTCTAGTGCGAAAGCAGTCGCCAGCCCGATCGGCATGCGACGGCCTACATTTTCGGTCCTCAAATCCATTATCAGTGCCAAAATGATGGCCTGCAACTCGGCGGCGTGACCACAACAAGTACGGTACGAAGCGCGAGAACGCTTACCTGAAATCGCCAAAGCAGGTTCAGTCTGTCGGGCTACCGTGGGCAGTGTCCTCGCGACCACCAGCTAACGAACCGATTGTGCGGATTCCGACTCTCCTCGTGAATTTGACTGGTGATAGCGCCATTAGCGGCTGTCCCTCCGCCGCGTCGTCCTCGCGATTGCGATCCATGGAGCCCGAGTCCTGCGACAGCTGCTGTGATGAGTCACAGGCCGTCATGATCGCCGGTTCAGCCGCGGTTCATCGTTTTTGCTTCAAATTTAATCTCAAGTGACGCGCATAACGTCACGGAACAATGCGTATAAGGAGGCACAACGCATGATGCGCAGATCATTCTTCAGGAACAAACCGGCTTTGGCATTGGCCGCTATTCTCGCAGTCGGCAGCCTGACGCTTGGGACCGATGCTTTCGCCGCACGCGGTGGAGGCGGAGGCGGCGGACATGGCGGTGGTGGAGGCGGTGGAGGTCACGGCGGTGGGGGTGGTGGTCACGGCGGGGGTGGCGGCGCCTTCCACAGCGGCGGAGGCGGTGGAGGCCGCTCCGGGTTCGCGGTGCGCGGCGGCGGAATCACCAATCCCGGCTTTGCGGTTCGCAGCGGCGGATTCACGGCTCGCCCGGCAACCGTATCCCCCCGCATTGCCCCTCCCGGCGGGGCATTCACGGCTCGTCGCGGGGTTGTTGTGGGCCGCCCCTTCGTTGGCCGTCCCTTCTTCCACCGTCGGTTCGTCCACCGCGGCTTCCGCGTCTTTCCCTACTACCCGTACTACTCTTACGGCTGCTACCGCTGGCGCCGCGTCCTCACACCATTCGGCTGGAGGCTCCGCCGCGTGAATGTGTGCCGTTACCCGTATTATTACTGAGAGCGCAGGTCGGTATACAGGCGGGGGAAGGCCGGAGCGTCAGCCGGCCACCTGGCTCGCCGGCCGCGCGCTCGTCTCGCGGCCGCGCGCGGCGCGCGCGAAGACACGGCCGATCATCACCACCACCGGACCGGCTGTGGCTGCGGCGGCGAGGTGTTGCGGCAGGTCCGCAATGGTGGCCCGGATCGCGGTTTCATTCAGGCGCGTGGCATTGACCATTGCGACAGCAGGAGTTGCTCCGTCGAGGCCGGCGGCTATTGCGGCGGCCGAAAAGGCCGCGAGTGTTTTCGTCGGCATGTAGACCACGGTGGTGGCGCTCGGGTCTGCGATGCTCCTCCAGTCGATATCGGCCGGCAGGCGGCCATCCGAACCGTGGCCGGTCACATATTGGACGCGCCGCGCGCGTTCACGGTGAGTGAGCGAGACGCCGAGCCGGCTTGCCGCGCCCTGGGCGGCGCTGATGCCGGGCACGACCTCGACCGGGATGCCGGCGGCGCGGCAGGCGGCGATTTCCTCGGTGGCGCGGCCGAAGATCATCGGGTCGCCGCCCTTGAGGCGCACCACCCGCTTGCCGGCCTTCGCCAGCATCACCATGAGGGCGTTGATCTCTTCCTGTCGGCATGAGGGGCCGTGGCCGGTCTTGCCGACCAGCATCTTCTTGGCCTCGCGGCGTGCGAAATCGAGAATTTCCGGTGCCACCAGATCATCGACCAGGATGATGTCGGCCGCCTGCAGCGCCCGCACGGCACGCAGCGTGAGCAGTTCCGGATCGCCAGGGCCGGCGCCGACGAGCGTCACCGAACCGTTGTCCGGGTGCGCCGTCTCGTCGGTGGTTTCGGCCAGGAAGCCATCGAAATCCGACCGGGTCGGCTCCCGGTCCGGGTGGATCGCAGCATAACTTGAGAAAATCTGCCAGAAGCGCCGGCGGCGCGTCTGGGGAAGGCCGGTGGCGAACAGCGTGCCGCGCCACCGTCGCGCCGCCTCGGCCCAGCGCGCAAAGCCACGCGGTATCATGGCCTCGATCTTGGCTCGGATCGCCATTCCGAACACAGGAGCAGCGCCATCTGTCGATATGCCGATCACGAGCGGCGAGCGGTTGACGATCGCCCCGAAAGAGAAATCGCAGAACGCGGGCTTGTCGATCACGTTGACGGGCACGCCGCGCGCGCGGCGTGCCCGTCAACGTGATC
>Ga0209060_10004805_pt1 | contig 10234 bp, 10 predicted proteins | sample Coa_R1_8_FD_187155 | JGI IMG/M metagenome (GOLD analysis project Ga0209060, IMG submission 187155) | Surface soil microbial communities from Centralia Pennsylvania, which are recovering from an underground coalmine fire - Coalmine... | ecosystem: Environmental > Terrestrial > Soil >... | reverse complement strand
AAGAGTGGAATCTCCGTCGAAGGATACAAGGAAATCCCGTGTCCGAACCGGCTTGTTGAAGAGGTTTTCGATGGACACGGCGGTCATGGGGACGCGTTTGCGAAGATCGGTGGCTGGGATGACTTCTGTCTCGAGGCTAAAGGCGGAGGCTGTGATTAGGAGCGCTGCAGCGAGCGACGCGGCACTTGCGGCGAAATGGGCGGACATTGCTGCTAGGAACAGTATGAACCACCATCAACCTGCAAGAGCTATTGAACTGGCCGGAACCGTTGTTCAGACTGGATGAGCGACACCCGATCTATGGCGACGCGCCACAGAAGGTCCGAGGAAGCGCTCCCAATGAAAGCACAGAATGCGTGCTTCGTACAGGAGCATGAGAATTTTGCATTGCTGCTGGTAGCAGATCGATCGTTTATCGAGTGGGATAACGATGAGGATCGCGTTTATGACGACTTTTGATTTGGTTCTGCCTTCGTAGCACACTTTTGCGGTGCAGGAAAAGGAAGACGACAGGAAGAACCATATTTAAGGCGTTCACACGAGTGTGAACGCGGCACGCAGGAGTGCGTGCGCCACGTGCTCCGGTCCGAGAGAACAAAACAAGCGAAGCGTGTGCGCTACAATCGGCGTGCATGTTTCGGAAGGTGTTGGTTGCCAATCGGGGCGAGATTGCGGTGCGGGTGGTGCGGGCGCTGCGCGAGCTGGATATTACGAGCGTCGCGGTGTTTTCGGATATCGATCGCGGGGCGCTGCATGTACGGCTGGCGGATGAGGCCGAACGCGTCGAGAACTATCTGAGCATCGAGAGCATTCTGGATGCAGCGCGCAGGCACGACGCAGAGGCGATCCATCCTGGTTATGGATTTCTAAGTGAAAACAGCACGTTTGCGGCTGCGTGTGAGGCGGCGGGGATCGTGTTCATCGGACCTTCGGCCGACGCGATCCGGCGACTGGGATCGAAGACGGCGGCGCGAACGCTCGCGAAGCAAATGAATGTTCCGGTGGTGCCCGGGAGCGAAGAGCCGGCTACGCATCTGGAGCATGCGCGCGAGCTGGCGCGGCGGATCGGATATCCGGTGCTGCTCAAAGCGGCTGCGGGCGGGGGCGGCAAGGGCATGCGGCGCGTGGATCGCGAGAGCGAACTCGAAGCGGCGATCCGCGATGCATCCAGCGAGGCCGAGCGGGCGTTCAAATCAAGCGAAGTTTACATCGAGAAGGTGATTGAGCAGCCGCGGCATATTGAGATCCAGGTCGCGGGCGATCACTACGGGCACCTGGTGCATTTAGGCGAGCGGGAATGTTCGCTGCAGCGGCGGCATCAGAAGATTATCGAGGAGTGTCCATCGCCGTTCGTAGCCGCGAATCCGGAGATGCGGGCAGAGATGGGCGAGGCGGCGGTGCGCGTGGCGCGCGCGGTGGGTTACTACAATCTCGGCACTGTAGAATTTCTGGCGGATGCCGCGGGGAATTTCTACTTTCTCGAGGTGAATACTCGGCTGCAGGTGGAGCATCCGGTGACGGAGCTGGTGACCGGGCTCGATCTGGTACATCTGCAGTTACGGATCGCTTGTGGCGAGGCGATTCCGTTCACTCAAGAAGATGTTCGCTGGCGCGGATGGGCGATGGAGTGCCGGATTTGCGCCGAGGATCCGGAGCAGAACTTCTTCCCTTCCCCGGGCAAGATCGCACAGCTGCGCGAGCCGGCGGGGCCTGCGATTCGCCTCGATTCGGGCGTCTATCCTGGTTGGACGGTGCCGATCGATTATGATCCGCTGCTGGCGAAGCTGGTTGCCTGGGGGCCGGACCGTATGACGGCCATCCGGCGCCTGCTGCGCGCGCTGGAGGAATACGCGATTGTCGGCGTCGAAACGAATGTGGCGTTCTTCAGCGAGATCCTGAAGGATCCGCAGTTCCGCGAAGGAAAACTGGACACCGGATTCGTTGCGGAGTTTTTCAAGCGAAGACCGCGGGCTCCCGAGACTTCGCATGAGATGGAACTGGTGGCCGCGCTGGCAGCGGCGGCGCAATCCCGAAAGCGAGAACCAGAAACCAGAAACCAGAAACGAGAATCGAGCCGTTGGCTTTCGGAGGGACGGAGTCAGATGCTCCGATGAAGCTGCGGATTTTGGTGAATGGCACTTCGGTGGAGGTGGACGCCGAGCAATTGAAAGAGGTGGCTGAAGTTGAGCCGGGCGTCTATTCGATCTTGGCGGATGGGCGCAGCTTTGAAGCGCGAGCGATCGGCGCGAGCGTTCATGTAAACGGGCGAAGGTTCACTGCCGAGATGTACGATCCGCGCGATCGGAGCCAGAAGTCCAGCGCCGCGCTTGGAACAGGGCGGCAGAGCATCGTAGCGCCGATGCCGGGGAAAGTGATTCGCGTTTTGGTGCGGGAAGGAGACGCCGTGGAAGCCGGGCAGGGACTGGTGGTGGTGGAAGCCATGAAGATGCAGAACGAGATGAAGGCGCTACGCGCGGGCCATGTTGTGGAAGTGATCGCGAAGGACGGCGACACGGTGGGCGCGGGCGATGCGCTGGTGGTGTTGGGCTAGTTCTGCGAAAATAGTATTTGCCATTCGACTCAAAGGCTTACGGCGAACAGGTGGGCGAAATTTTAAAGCTGCACCAGGACGGGCAGCGGCTGATTCCGCTCACGTCCGAAGCGTGCGCATCCGACGAGGCACGGTCGCAGTTGAAGAAACAAAAATCGACGAAATTGTTTGCTGGAGCTCGGGCGCCGGAGGAGGCGCTGGGCGGATTGTTCCTTTACTTCTCGTGCGCGGATGAGTGTCACGAGATCGTGCAAAATTTAGATTCGCGCGACGCGGCGTTCTGGCACGCGATTTTGCACCGGCAGGAGCCGGACGCGAGGAATTCGGCGTACTGGTTCCGGCAGACGGGCGCGCATCCGGTATTTGCCGAGTTGGGCAAGGCGGCGGACGAGATTGCGGAGAAATATCCGGCGGCGAAATTCCGAAGCGGCCGGTGGGATCCGCAATTTTTTATCGATTTCTGCGAAGAAGCCCGGCGCGCGCCAGGGTCGGCGAAAGAGGCCGCGGCGCTAGAAATCCAGCGGGCGGAGTGGCAGTTGCTTTTCGATTCCTGCGCGAGGCCGCGAACTTGAGCCGTGTCCGCGGCGGGCTCACGCTGGTCCTGATCCTGGTTGTCGCCGCTACGGTCTGGATCCTTTCGCGCCGAACCGCGCCTCCCGAAGTAGAATTCATCAAAGTGACGCGCGAGACGATTGTCAGCTCGCTCGGGACCAATGGCAAAGTGGAACCGATCGAATGGCTGCCGGCGCGGGCGGAGCGGGCGGGGACGATTGCGCGGGTGTTGATCACGCGTGGGCAGCAAGTGCGCAAAGACCAGCCCATGGTCGAACTTGACACGCGGATCGCGAGTGCGCAACTGGGCAAGGCGGAAGCGGCGATCCACGAAGCGCAAACCGAGGAGCGGGTGCTGGATCAGGGCGGCAAAATTAGCGAGAGGCAACAGGTGGATGCCGATTTAGCCCGGGCACGGCTGGATCTCGATGCCGCGCAGAAGCAGCAGGCGGCGCTGGAACGGCTGGTTGCGAAGCAGGCGGCCACGCAGGTGGAGTTGGATGCACAGAAGCAAACCGTGGCCCAATTGCGGTTGCGAATCCAGTCGCTGGAAGAGCGTAAGTCGGCGCTGGTAACCGGGAGCGACCGCGAGATCGCGAAGGCAAAATTGCGGGGCGCGGAGGCGAGCGCGGCAGTGGCGCGCGTGGATTTGGACCTGAGCGTAATTCGCGCGCCGATGGATGGGATTGTCTACGATTTCGATTTGAAGGCGGGCGCTTATCTGAATCCGGGAGATTTGGTGGCGAAGGTGGGCAAGCTGGATCGCGTCCGGGTGACAGTTTACGTAGATGAACCGGACGTGGGGAAAGTGCGGTTGGGGGAAGCGGTGATTATCACGTGGGACGCTCTCGCCGGGCATCGATGGAAAGGGCAAGTGGACAAGCTGCCGACGCAGGTGACGCCGCTCGGGACGCGGCAAGTGGGCGAGGTGGGGTGCGTGATCGAAAATCCGGATCGCGATTTGCTGCCGAACGCCAATATCAACGCGGAGATTCAGGCAGCCGTGATCGAGGGCGCGCTGGTGCTTCCGAAGGAGGCTTTCCGGCGGGAGGGTCCGGATACTGGCGTTTTTCTGCTGAGTGGGGATCGCGTGGAGTGGCGCAAAGTCAAGCTCGGGGTGTCGAGCTATACGAAGTCGCAGGTGGTTTCCGGATTGGCGGAGGGCGATGCGGTGGCGTTGCCGACGGAGAAGACGATTAAGAATGGGAGCCGGGTTGAGGCGGTTATCCGGTGAGGTAAGTAAATTCGGGGACACGACTACGAGCGTTGAAGGTTGAAGCACTCGTAAAGCTGGCCCGTCATGTCCCCGAATTTTAGTTTCAAGGCGCTCGTAAAGCTGGCCCGTCGTGTCCCCGACTTCATTCCGAATTTAGGACACGGGTTCTAGGGGGTAGCCTTTTTCGCGCCAGGCGTCGAGGCCGCCTAGCAAGGGACGGACGTTGACTACGCCTTTCCGAAATAATTGCAGCGCCGCACGGGCGCTGGAGGCTTCGTTTGGTCAAGTGCAGTAGAGGATGACGTCGCGGTCGCGCGGGATTTCCTCGTGGCGGGTTTCGATTTCATCGAATGTCATCCAGATGGCGCCGGGTAGTTTGAACCGGTCGCTTTCCACTTCCAATTCGTGGCGGAGATCCACCACAGCGATGTTGTCGCCTTCGGTGATCATGCGCATCAGTTCTTCGGGCGTGATGCGGGCGACGCGCAGTCCGATGATGAAGCGGCGTCGCTGGTAATATTTCAATCCGATGTAGCTCACGAGAATGATCGCGATCAGCAGCAATAGGAATGACCCTAGGCGGCCGGCTTGTTCGGCGGCGAGCTCCAGTTGGTTGCGGAAGAGGTAGCCGGTGACGAGATAGGTGCCGCTCCAGAGGATGGCGCCGGCGGTGTCGGCGGAGAAAAACTTCCAGGGGTTCATTCGGGTGAGTCCGGCGAGCGGGGCGGCGGTGGCGCCGAGTCCGGGGACGAACTTGGCGACGAGCAATGCGCGCGCGCCCAATCTGGCGAAAAGGGTTTTGGTGTTGCTGACACAGGAATCCGGCTCGAGCGACATGCGGCAGAGCAGGTTCAGGATGGAGTGGCCGCGCACGCGTCCGAGGCGGAACCAGATGAGATCGCTAAAGAGGCACGCGGCGACGGCGAGTGCGAGCGATGTGGCGAGCGAGAAGTTGCCTAATCCGGCGAGCGCGCCCATGCCGAGCAACACGGGGACGGAGGGGATGGGTAATCCGATGCCTTCGGCGAAGACGTTGGCAACCAGAACCCAGTACCCATGTCGCAGCAGAAATGGGACGACCGCGTGCATTCGATTCACTATTGTAACGGCTGGGAGTTCAGCGCTCCCTTGCGGTCGCGGTTCGGTAGGGAGGTCAGACGGGGGCGCGGGACAGGCTGGCGATGAAGAAGCTGACGCCGGGGATGGTTTTTTGCGTGAGGCGATCGTCGTTGGTGATGAAGAGGTCCGCTTTGGCGGATTCGGCACAGGCAAGCTGGATGGCGTCGGCGGGAGAAATGCCACGATTTTGCCGGATGTTCGCGTAGGCTTCGGCGGCCGCGACGTCGAATGCGGAAACCGTCAGGTGATGGCCGTGGAAGAGGGAACGGTAGCGATCCGCGAGCGCGCTGTTACCGGTGGCGAGCGGCTTTACCAGAACTTCACCGACGGTCATGGCGCTGGTGAAGAGCCGATCATTCCGGCGCAACATGCGGCGGCGCAAGTCAGCTACGGCCTGGCCGAATTGCGGGCTGTCTTCCAGCAGATAGATGAAGAGATTGGTGTCCCAGAAGATGCTCTTCACTTGCTATCGGGTTGGTCGCCGTACCAGTTCGAGCGCAGATCGCGGACGTATTCATCGGCATCGGTGCCGGCCCAGATCTCTTTGCCGACGCCACGCATTTGGAGAATGGGATCGTCTTGTTCGTTCATGGCTGTGTCTTTCGTAGCGAATACCTGCTCGTACCAATCGAGTAAGTAGTGGTATTTGGCTGGTAGTTCCTCTCGCGAGGGTTTGGTTTTTCCTTTCCGCGAAGGGTGAGTTTGATCACCTGGGCGGTACAAGCGAAAGCGATCCGCAGCGAGGCGGTAGAACATCCGGTAGCGGGCGGAGTTAGGCTCGAGGTTCGCGACGTTGTGCAGATAGATGTGCGCCTGGACGCCGGGGCGCAGTTCTGGAGTTGCCCGTTCGGCTTTCACGCGGTCGAGGATCTCTTTTGCGGTGAATGATTCACGATCTTCTTGTTCCCGATGCAACAACGCAAGGCCTATCCATGCTTCGTCGGCGACCAGGAGAGTTTGCGAGAGTTTGATGGCGTCGGATGACATGGGGTGCCTCTGTTGTGATTATAGGGTGTTATTGGTGTAATGTCAAATTATAATGGTAAACATGGTAAATATACGGTCCAGAGATGGCTCCGTTTTAGATATATAATGCCTTCTGAATGAAGAACTTCACTGGTCTGTTCCTGGCATGCTGCGGGATGGTGTTCGGGCAGGACTTTGATGTGGTGATTCACCATGGCCACATCATCGATGGGACGGGATCGCCGTGGTATGCCGGGGATATCGGGATTCGCGATGGGCGGATCGCGGCGATCGGACGGATCGAGGCGGACGGGGCGAAAGCAACGATTGATGCGCAGGGGATGGTGGTGGCGCCTGGGTTCATCGACATGCTCGGGCAATCCGAGCTGACGATTCTGGTGAATCCGCATTTGCCGTCGAAAATTTTTCAAGGCATCACGACGGAGATCACGGGCGAAGGAAGTTCGGTGGCTCCGGTGACGGAGGAAATGCGGACGGTTCGGCCGCACGACGATTTCGATCATTATAAAATCCATCCGGATTGGACGACGTTCGCGCAATACTTCGCGCGGCTGGAAAAACAAGGTATTGGAATCAACCTCGGCAGCTATGTGGGAGCGACGCAGGTCCGGCGAGTGGTGTTGGGAGATGACAATCGTGCGCCGAATGCGAGCGAGCTGGAGCGAATGCGGCAACTGGTACGCGACGCGATGCGCGATGGCGCGATGGGATTGTCGACATCGCTGCAGTACGCACCCGCTCCGTATGCGACGACGGAGGAGCTGATCGTGCTGGCGTCGGAAGCCGCAAAGGCGGGCGGGATTTATGCCACGCACATGCGCAGCGAAGGCGATGCGATCACGCAGGCGATCGACGAAGTGATCCGGATCAGTAAGGAAGCGAAGATCCCGGCGGAGATCTGGCATTTGAAAGTGGCGGGCAAGACGAATTGGGGAAAGATGCCTGAAGTGGTAGCGCAGATTGAGAAGGCGCGGAATGCGGGCGTGGACATTACGGCGGATACCTACGCGTATACGGCGTGGTTCAACTCGTTCTCGGCGTTTATTCCGCCGTGGGCGCACGATGGCGGGGATGCGATGCTGATCGAGCGGTTGAAGGATCCGGCAACGCGGGCGCGCATCCGCAAAGAGATGATGACGCCGAGCACGACGTGGGACAACGAGTGGCAGGAGATCGATGGTCCGCAGGCGATTCTGCTGAGCGTGGTGCATAATCCGAAGTTTCTGCCGCTGCAGGGGAAGACGATCGCTGAAATCGCGAAGTTGTGGAACAAAGACTCGATCGATACGATTTTCGATTTGTTGATTGACGATTCGCTGAGTTCAGTGGCTGTATTCGGAATGTCGGAGCCAGATGTGACGCTGGCACTGCGACAGCCATGGGTTTCCGTCTGCAACGATTCGCAAGGGACGGCGCCGGACGGGCTGCTGGGCGCGGAACATCCGCATCCGCGGGCTTACGGGACATTTCCGCATATCCTGCGCAAGTATGTGCGCGAGGAGCATAAGTTGTCTTTGGAAGACGCGATCCGGAAATTCAGCGCGCTGGCGGCGCAGCGGATGCGATTGACGGATCGCGGCGTATTGAAGAAAGGGATGTGGGCGGATATTGTGATTTTCGATCCGGCAACGATTCGGGATGAGGCGACGTTTGAAAATCCGAATCAGTTGTCGGTGGGAATGCAATACGTGCTGGTGAATGGCGTCCCGGTGATCGATCACGGCAAGCAGACGGATGCGCTACCTGGAAAAGTGCTGCGCGGCGCGGGAGCGAACTACTGATAGAGGCGGCGTTCGCGGCGCATGAAGGCCGGGACTTCGAGATCGTCCACCGGTACTTGCGGCTCTTCGACCACCGGCGCGGGTGGCGGCGGCGCGGGCGTATCGCGGAAAAGTGGCGCGCTCGACATCACCGGTTCCATCACCGGTGCAGGAGTGGGGAAGATCGGCTCCGGCACGGGCGATTGGGCGATGGATTCAGCGCCGCCGACGGTAACGCGGCGGGCGAGCGTTGGGAGATTGTCGCGCTGGAATCCAGTGGCGATGACGGTGATCTTCACTTCATCCTTCATGGATTCATTCAGCACCACGCCGAAGTTGATTTGCGCGTCTTCGTTCGCGGTAGCAGTGCGGATGAGCGAGCACGCCTCGTTGACGTCGTGCAGGCTGAGGCGGCTGGATCCGGTGATGTTGATCAGCACGCCGCGCGCGCCCTTGACTCCGCCTTCTTCCATTAATGGAGAGCTGATGGCCTGGCGGGCGGCTTCGATGGATGCGTTTTCGCCCGATGCGGATGCGGTACCCATCATCGCGTATCCCATGCCGAGCATGATGGACCGGATGTCGGAGAAATCGCGGTTGATGAGGCCGGGCGTGGTGATGATGTCGCTGATACCTTGTACGGCCTGGCGGAGGATATCGTCGGCGGTGCGGAAGGCTTCAAAGAAGCTGGTGCCGCGCGGGACGAGTTCGAGCAAGCGGTCGTTGGGGACGGTGATGACGGTATCGACGGTGCCGCCGATTTCGGATAATCCGCGGTCAGCTTGCTTCATGCGGCGCGGTCCTTCGAATCCGAAGGGCTTGGTGACGACGGCGACAGTAAGGGCGTTGAGTTCCTTGGCGAGCGCGGCGACGACGGGCGCAGCTCCAGTGCCGGTGCCGCCGCCGAGACCGGCGGTGACGAAGACCATGTCGGCGCCTTCGAGAACTTCGATGATCCGCTCGGTATCTTCGAGCGCGGCTTGACGGCCGAGTCCTGGATCGGAGCCCGCGCCCAGGCCGCTGGTGACTTTGGAGCCGATGGCCAGTTTATTCGGAACCGGCGAGGCTTTGAGGGCTTGCACGTCGGTGTTCAAAATGTGGAATTCGACACCGGTGAGCCCTTCATTCATCATGCGAGCCACCGCGTTGGAACCGCCGCCGCCGACACCGACGACTTTGATCTTGGTGCCTTGCAGAGCTTCTTCTTCCTGGATGATAAATTTGGTCGCGTCCATGAACCCTCCTTCTTTTTTTACTTACGGTGTGAGAAAAAATCGGGGACACCATTGGACTCCGAGTGTCCGGGCCATGCCGGACGCTTGCCCATGGTGTCCCCGATTTTTTGCCTTCGTCGTTTCATCGGAACAATAACCCCACTAAGCCGGGAGCTTTGCGCTTGCCCTCGCGCTTCATTTTCCAGCGGGCCGAGTAGCGGGCGAGGCCCGCCGCGGCGGCCCATGAGGGATTGCACAAGTCTTCCGGAAAACCTTCCATACCTCCGGGCAGCGCCACGCGCGCCGGACAATTCAATACTCTTTCGGCCATGTCGCACATGCCGTTCAACAGCGCGCCGCCACCTGTCAGGATGATTCCTTCGAGCAGCTTCTGCTCCATCCCGATGGTGACCAGCTCCGAACCGATGTGGATGAACAACTCTTCAGCACGCGCTTCGAGAATTTCGTTCAACTGCTTGCGCGGAGCTTCGCGCGCCGGACGTCCTTCGAGCGACGGGACTTCGATGAAGCTGTGATCGGAGGTGAGCCCGAGCATGGCGCATCCGTATTCGATTTTCAGGCGCTCGGCGTCGGCATAGCCCACGGTTAGTCCAACCGCAACATCACGCGTTAAGTGGTCCCCGGAAATAGGAAGGCTGCGCGCGAGCAGCACCGCTTCGCCGTCGTACACGACGAGACCGGTGGATTGCATTCCGATATCCACAACCGCGACGCCGCGCACACGGTCGTCTTTCGAAATTGCGCCGTAGGCCGCGGCCACGGGTTCGAAGACGGTTTCTTCGACGGCGTAGGACGCCTGATGGACGGCGGCGCA
>Ga0209060_10004803_pt1 | contig 10236 bp, 9 predicted proteins | sample Coa_R1_8_FD_187155 | JGI IMG/M metagenome (GOLD analysis project Ga0209060, IMG submission 187155) | Surface soil microbial communities from Centralia Pennsylvania, which are recovering from an underground coalmine fire - Coalmine... | ecosystem: Environmental > Terrestrial > Soil > Unclassified... | reverse complement strand
CCCCAAATGCCTCGGTGAATCCCGCGCTCGAGCGCGGGATTCACCGAGGCATTTGCCTGTGTGCGCTCCGTCGAGTCACGGCGTCGTAACGCCTCCACGGATGAGAGTTACCCCTCAATTTTGGTCAACTTGACAGCCCTGCGCTCGACCCCAAGTTTCAAATCGTTTGACTCAACCGAGGAGGAGAGACATGCGGAAGTTGCATAAGGGTGGAATGCTCGTGCTGGCGATGGCGCTCGCGGCGCCGACGTTCATCGCGAGCCGCGCGGCGGTGGCGAAGACCTCGGCGGCGAGCAGCGATGACTCGTCGGCTGCGGCCGGGATGTCGAAGGAGGATCAGGACAAGCTGCGCGAGCACAACAAGCTCCGCATGGAGATCAAGAAGGTGAAGTACCCGGCGGCGAAGTCGACCATCGTGTCGCACGTCAAGGGCATCAAGGCCGACGACAAGAAGTGGTTCGACCAGACGCTGCCCGACAAGACGTACACCTCGGCCGACGAGGTCTACTCGGCGCTCGGCTGGCCGGAGACGCCTGCCCCGGCGGCCGAGAAGTGAACGCCACGCTCCACGGCGCGTGAGCTGGAAAAAACTCCGTCGGGGCCCCACGGCCCCGCGGCTTTTTCTGGCGCTGGTCGTCGCGCTGGCGCCGGCGTCGATCGGGCTCGCCTGCCAGGGCCTGCGGGGAAAGATGTCGAGCGGCGCCGACCTCGCGCGCGTGCAGCGCTGGTGGATCCTGATCGGCGCCTCGCCGCTGCTCGAAGGCGTCGACTGGCGCGAGGCGGCGCGCGACACGCAGCTGGTGATCCTGGGCGGCGACCCGCAGATCCCGCCCGGGGTCTTCCCGCGCGGCACGGTGCGCCTCGGCTACCTGAGCGTGGGTGAGGCGGATCCGCGGCGCCCCTACTGGGGCGAGGTGCGCGGCGCGCCGTTCCTCGTCGAGCCGGACCCGTACTGGACCGAGAACGTGCGCGTCGACGTGCGCGATCCGCGCTGGCAGCAGATCCTGCTCGACCAGGCCATCCCGCACCTCCTCGACCAGGGGTTCGACGGCCTGATGCTCGACACCATCGACACCGTCCCTTACCTCGAGTCGAAGGACGCGGTCCGCTTCGCCGGGTCGCGCCAGGCGCTGCGCGATCTGCTGCGCACGATCCGCGACCGCTTCCCGTCCGCGGCGCTGGTGGCCAACGGCACCACGGCGCTGGCCGACGCCGCCCCCTTCGTCGACGGGTTCGTCGTCGAGGGGGTGTTCGCCACCTACGACTTCGGCCGGCGGCTCTATCGGGCGACCACCGCCCCCGAGCGCGACTGGAAGCTGGCGCGCATCGCCGACGCGCTGGCCGTGGCGCGCCGGCCCGTCTTCACCATCGAATACGCCGACGTCGGCGATCTGGCGCTCACCCGCTGGGCGGAGAGCGAGGCGACGCAGCACGGCTTCAAGCCCTACGTCGGCGTGCGCGACCTCAACACGCTTCCCTGAACAGAGAACCGAGAAGCGAGAAGAAAGGTCCCGCCGCGCCCCCCGGCCCCCGGAGCGGTTTCACTTGCATGTTTCAAATATTTTTGAATATTTAGAAACATCGTGACCACGGTCGGGTCTATGACGAATATCGGCGCCTTGACCACCATGGCCGTCCCCCCCCCGCGCGTCGGAACCATCGCTGCCGCCGCCGCCCTCGTCGAAGACGAGATGCGGGCGGTGGAGGCCCGCCTGCGCGAGCGGCTGGAGAGCCCGGTCGGCGCGATCCCCGAGGTGGGGGCCCACCTGCTGGGCGCCGGCGGCAAGCGCCTGCGGCCGCTGCTCTCGGTGCTGGCGGCGCGCGCGACCGGCGCGCCCCTCGACCACGCCGTGGCGGTCGGCTGCGCCGCGGAGCTGATTCACACGGCCACGCTGTACCACGACGACGTCGTCGACGACGGCCGGGTGCGGCGCGGGCGGCCCGCGGCGCGCATGGTGTTCGGCAACGGGCTGGTGGTGCTGGTGGGCGACTTCTGCCTGGCGCGCGCGCTGGAGACCGTCGCGCTGACCGACTCGCTGCCGATGGTCCGCTCGCTCGCCGCCACGGTGACCGAGATGGCCGAGGGGGAGGTCGCGCAGCTGGAACGGGCCGGCAACCCCGACGCCTCGGTCGAGGAGTACTTCCGGGTCATCGACCGCAAGACCGCGTCGCTCATCGCCTGGTGCGCGCGGGTCGGCGGCTCGGTGGGCGAGGCCCTCTCGCCGCCGCTCGAGCGCTACGGGCGGGCGCTGGGGCGGGCGTTCCAGATCGCCGACGACGTCCTCGACAGCGCCATCGACGAGACCACGGCCGGCAAGTCGGTCGGCCACGATCTTCAGGAGGGGAAGCTGACGCTGCCGGTGCTGCTGGCCTGCGAGGCCGACCCGGCGCTGGGCCGGCGGGTGCGCGAGCACCTGGGCGAAAAGGGGCTGCCCTCCTCCGTGGTGGCCGAGATCCTGGCCGAGGTGCGGGCGGCGGGCGGCGTGGCGCGCGCCCGCCAGAAGGCGGCCGCGCTGGCCGACGAGGCGGTGGCGGCGCTGGGCGAGCTGCCGGCCTCCCGTTACCGCGACGGGCTCATCGCGCTGGCGCACGCCTCCGCCGATCGGAGCTCGTGATGTCGGCCTCCCCGCTCACCGCGGCGACCGATCAGGCCGCATCGACCGAGGCGATCCCCACGCACTGGGACGACCTGCAGACGTTCGTCCGCTATCTCGAGCAGCGGGGCGAGCTCCGTCGCGTCAAGCAAGAGCTCGATCCGGTGCTGGAGATCTCCGCGCTGGCGCAGCAGGCGGTGCGGGCCGGCGGCCCGGCGCTGCTGTTCGAGCGCGTGAAGGGGTCGCGCCACCCGCTGCTGATCAACACCTACGCCACCCGCCGGCGCGTCTCCTGGGCGCTGGGGGTCTCCGACCTCGACGAGCACGCGCGCGCTATCCTCGCGCTGGTGAAGTCGCAGCCGCCCGTCGGCCTGCTCGACAAGGTGAAGATGCTCCCCAAGCTGGCGCGCGTCGCCGCCGCCACGCCGAAGACGGTGCGGAACGCCCCCTGCCAGGAGGTGGTGGAGAGCGAGCCCGATCTCGGCAAGCTGCCGGTGCTCACCACCTGGCCCGGCGACGGCGGCCCCTACATCACGCTGCCGATGGTGATCACGCGCGATCCCGACAAGGGGACCCGCAACGTCGGCTGCTACCGGATGCAGGTCTACGACGCGCGCACCACCGGCATGCACTGGCAGCTGCACAAGACCGGGCGGCGCCACATGCGGCGGTACAAGGAGCTGGGGCAACAGCGGATGCCGGTGGCGGTCGCGCTGGGCGGCGACCCGGTGCTGCCGTACGCGGCGACGGCGCCGCTGCCCGACGGCATCGACGAGTTCCTGTTCGCCGGGTTCCTGCGGCGCAAGCCAGTCGAGATGGTGAAGTGCAAGACGATCGACCTCGAGGTCCCCGCCTCGGCCGACTTCGTCCTCGAGGGCTACGTCGACGTCGACGAGCTACGCCGCGAGGGGCCGTTCGGCGACCACACCGGCTACTACTCGCTGGCCGATGACTACCCGGTGTTTCACCTGACCGCCATCACCCGGCGCGAGTCGCCCATCTACGCGACCACCGTCGTCGGTCCGCCGCCGCAGGAGGACGCCTGGCTGGGCAAGGCCACCGAGCGGCTTTTTCTGCCTCTCCTGCAGATGACCTTCCCCGAGATCGTCGACATGAACCTGCCGATCGAGGGGGTGTTCCACAACCTCTGCATCGTCTCGATCAAGAAAGAGTACCCGCACCACGCGCGCAAGATCTGCCACTCGCTGTGGGGGATGGGGCAGATGATGTTCGCCAAGTGCATCGTGGTCGTCGACGATGACGTCAACGTGCAGGACGTGCGGGAGGTGGCCTGGCGCGCGCTCAACAACATCGACGCCAAGCGCGACGTCTTCTTCGCCGAGGGGCCGATCGACGTGCTCGACCACGCCTCGCAGGCCTTCGGGTTCGGCGGCAAGCTGGGGGTCGACGCCACCCGCAAGTGGAAGGACGAGGGGTTCACCCGGGAGTGGCCCGAGGTCCTCAAGATGGATCCGGCCGTCGACGCCCGGATGGCGGCCCTCATGAAGGAGCTGGGGCTGTGAGCGCCAATGCGAGTCTCGCCGAGGGCGGCGCGGACGTCCAGGGGATGTTCAACCGGGTGGCGCGTCGTTACGACGCCGCCAACCGGATCATGTCGGGCGGCGTGGACGTCGTCTGGCGCAAGAAGGCGATCGCGCGCCTGCTCGAGGGGCTGGGCGAGGCGCCGCGGATTCTGGATCTGGGCGCCGGCACGCTCGACGGCGCGCTGGAGATCGCGCGGCGCGCGCCGGCCGCGCGGATCGCCGCCGCCGACTTCGCGCGCGAGATGCTGCGCGCCGGGCGGGGCAAGCTGCGGCCGGGCGCCCGCATCGACACGCACGCCGCCGACGGGCACGACCTGCCGTACCGCGACGGCGCGTTCGACGGCGCGTTCTCCGCCTTCTGCGTGCGCAACCTGCGCGATCTGCCGCGCGGCCTCGGCGAGCTGCGCCGGGTGGTGCGCCCGGGCGGCCGGGTGGTGATCCTCGAGTTCCTCCGCCCGGAGAAGACGCGGTTCTTCTTCGATCGGATCTGGAACCCGCACGTGCTGCCGCTGCTGGGCTGGGCCGTGACCGGCGACCGGGCCGCCTACCGCTACCTGCCAGACTCGATCGCCGCCTTTCGCTCCACCGCCGAGTTCGCCGCGGTCATGAACGAGGTCGGCTTCGGCTCGGTCGAGACCAAGGCGCTGTTCCCCTCGGGTGTCGCCACGATGGTGGTGGCCCGATGAAGGTCGTCGTCGCGGTCGGCGGGGCCTCGGGGTCGATCTACGCCAAGCGCCTGCTGGACACCCTGGCGCCGCTCGGCAGCCAGGGACAGATCGAGGTCGGTCTGGTGTTCACCAACTCGGGGAACGAGGTGTGGAACCACGAGATCGGGGCCGTCCCCGACTACCCGTTCAAGCGCTACGGGCTGCGTGACTTCCGCGCGCCGTTCGCCTCCGGGTCGGCGGGGTGGGACGCCATGGTGGTCATCCCCTGCTCGACGGGGGGATTGGCGCGGATCGCCCACGGGATCTCCGACGATCTGGTGGGGCGGGCCGCCGACGTCATGATGAAGGAGCGCCGCAAGCTGGTGCTGGTGGTGCGTGAAACCCCGCTCTCGACGGTGCATCTGGAGAACATGCTGAGCGTGACGCGGGCCGGGGCAGTCGTCCTGCCGGCGGCGCCGTCGTTCTATTCGAAGCCGGCGACGATCGACGCGCTGCTCGACACCGTCGTCGGGCGGGTGCTCGATCAGCTGGGCCTGCCGAACACCCTCATGCCCCGCTGGGGCGCCGATGAATCCAAGGGAGGATCGCGATGAGCATCGAGCCGCGCGCGCTACCGACGCCCGCCCCCGGGGCCGTGACGCTGGACGCGCAGGACCTGTTCGCGCTCGGCCGTCAGGCCTCGGCAGCGCGCGAGGCCCGCCTCGGCCGGCGCGGGTCGTTCGTCCGTTCGCGCCAGCTCCTCGGGCCCGCCAGCTGGCGCGGCCCCCGCGACGCCGCCGAGTCCTTCGTCGACGACGGCGACCTCGCCGCCATCGGCGGCCTCCCGGCCGCGCGCGCGGCCGGCATCGACCTCTTCGTGGGCGCGCCCGAGGCCGCCGGGGCGCAAGCGGCGGCAGCGGCGGGGCTGCGCGTGCTGCTCCGCTTCCCCTACCGGCTGGGCGAGACCGACGGCCAGCGCCTCGACCGGTTGGCCGCCATCGCCGCCGTTCCCGCCTGGGGCCTGCTGCCGACGCCGGTCGGCGAGCCCTACGGCCTCGACACGCTCCGGCTCTTCGCCCTCTGCCGGCTGGCGCTGCCGAAGGTGCCGCACCTCTTGGCCGACGTCGGCGCGCTGGGCCCCCGCCTGGCCCAGATGGCGTTCGGGTTCGGGGCCGACGAGATCTTCGCGCCGATCGTGGCCGAACGCGCGCTGCGCCTGGGCGCCAACGCCCACAACCCGGCGCTGACCCGCAAGGAGGCCGTCACCCTCATCCGCGGCGCCGGCCTGACGGCCTGCGAGCGGTTCTCCGACGGCCGGCTCGAGGAGGTTGCTTCGTGAAAAATCCAGATTCGGGAACCCTGGAAGGGTTCCCGCGGCCTCCCGCGACGGACTCGGCCGGGCCAAGCCCGGCTGCGTCCGCGCGTTTCTCTCTGATCCGCGACAAGGTCCGCGCCGGTGAGGCGCTGTCGTTCGACGACGGCGTCGCGCTCTACGCCCACCCCAACCTGATGGAGCTCGGCGCGCTGGCCAACGAGGTGCGCGAGCGCCTCCACGGAGATCGCACCTACTTCAACCGCAACCTGCACATCAACGCCACCAACGTCTGCGAGGCGAGCTGCCGGTTCTGCTCGTTCGCGCGGCTCAAGGAGGGCGATCCGGCGGCCTACACGATGTCGCACGAGGAGGCCTGGGGGCGGCTGCGGGCGCGGGTGGCGGCCGACGATCCGATCACCGAGATCCACATCGTCAACGGCCTCCACCCCGGGCTGGCCTTCGACTACTACACGGAGCTCTTGGCCGGGCTCAAGCGGATCCAGCCGAGCATCCACCTCAAGGCCTTCACCGCCGTCGAGATCTTCTACTTCGCCCAGAAGTTCGGGATGTCGATCGAGGCGGTGCTGCAGGCGCTGCGGACCGCGGGCCTCGACTCGCTCCCCGGCGGCGGCGCCGAGATCTTCGCCGCGCGCGTGCGCAAGAAGATCTGCGACGACAAGTCCGACGCCGACCAGTGGCTGGAGGTTCACCGCGTCGCCCACCGGATGGGTCTGCGCTCGAACTGCACGATGCTCTACGGCCACATCGAGACGGCCGAGGAGCGCGTCGACCACATGCTGCGCCTGCGCGCGCTGCAGGAGGAGACCGGCGGGTTCCAGACCTTCATCCCGCTGGCCTTTCACCCCGACAACAACGCCCTCATGAAGCTGCCGGGGCCGACCGGCGTCGAGGACCTGCGCACGTACGCGGTGGCGCGCCTGCTGCTGCACAACATCCCTCACCTCAAGGCCTACTGGATCATGCTGGGGATCAAGACGGCGCAGACCGCGCTCTGGTTCGGCGCCGACGACCTCGACGGCACCGTCCAGGAGGAGCGCATCTACCACATGGCCGGCGCGGCCACCCCGCAGGTCATGCACCCGACCGAGATCATCCGCCTCATCCAGAACGCCGGCCGCACGCCGGTCGAGCGCGACACCCTCTACAACGTGGTCGCCGAGGGGGCCGCGCTGGTCTCCGACAAGCCGTTCCGGCGCGAGGTCCGCCGCGCCCTGGAGGTCGTCTCGTGAGCGCCCCTCGGAAGAAGATCCGCCTCTCGGCCGTCTCGTTCCTGAACGCCCGGCCCATCACCTTCGGCCTCGAGCAGGAGCACGACCAGGACGACGACCGGTTCGACCTGTCGTTCGATCTGCCGTCCCGCTGCGCCGAGCGCCTCGCCGACGGGGACGCCGATCTGGGCCTCATCCCGGTCGGCGCCTACGCCACCAGCCCCGACGAGCTGCGCATCGTCCCCGGCGTGGCCATCGCCAGCCACGGCGCGGTGCGCACCGTGCTGCTGGTGGGCGAGGTCCCCTGGGCCGAGATGCAGGAGATCGTCCTCGACGGCGCCTCGCGCAGCTCGGCGATGCTGCTCAAGCTGCTGTGCCACGAGCGGGGCCTGCGTCCCACCTTCCGCGAGGTGGCGCACGACGAGGTCCTCGACGCCGCCCACGGGACCACCGGCGCGCTGGTGATCGGCGACGCGGGGTTCGCCGCCGCCGAGCGCTTCGCGCACGTCGAGGATCTGGGCGCGGCCTGGCACGCCCTCACCGGGTTGCCGTTCGTGTACGCCGTGTGGGCCGGGCGGCCCGGCGCCGTCGACGCCCAGGCCGTGGCGGCGCTGCAGCGCAGCCTCGAAGGCGGCCTCGGCGCTCGCGCCGTGATCGCCCGCGCGCACGCCGAGGCGCACGGCGGCGCCCCCGCGACCTACGAGGCGTACCTGTCGCAGAACATCCGCTACCGCCTGGGCTCCGAGGAGCTCTCGGGCATGGCGGCGTTCTTCGCGCGCGCGCGCGCGGCCGGCCTCATCGCGGGGACGCCGCGCGCTCGCCTCTACGAGGTGAGCGGCTCGGCCCAGCGGTCCGGCGGCCGCGGCGATCGCTCGATCGACGCCCTCCTCGCCGACGCCGCCGCGGGCGGGCGCCTCTCGCCCGAGGAGGCGATGCGCCTCTACGCCGAGGCGCCGGTGCTGGAGCTGGGCGCCGCCGCTGACGCGCGCCGCCGGATGCTCCACCCCGACGACGTCGTCACCTACATCATCGACCGCAACGTCAACTACACGAACGTCTGCGTCACCCGGTGCAAGTTCTGCAACTTCTACCGCCCGCCGACCAACAAGACCGACGGGTACGTGCTGTCGCGAGAGGAGCTGGCCCGGAAGTTCCAGGAGACGGTCGATCTGGGCGGCGTGCAGATCCTGCTGCAGGGGGGGCTGAACCCCAACCTGCCGATCGCCTGGTACGAGGACCTGTTCCGCTGGATGAAGGCCAACTTCCCGCTGGCCATCCACGGCCTCTCGCCCGAGGAGATCCGCTACATCGCCGAGATCGAGAACATGCCGATCCGGGCGGTGATCGAGCGGCTCGTCGCGGCCGGCCTCGACTCGATCCCGGGCGGCGGGGCCGAGATCCTCGACGACGAGATCCGCCACGCCATCTCGCCGCTCAAGTGCTCGACCGACACCTGGATGGAGGTGATGCGGCAGGCGCACGCCCTCGGGCTGCGCACCACCGCCACCATGGTGTTCGGCTTCGGAGAGGAGCCGCGGCACATCATCAACCACCTCGAGCGGCTGCGGGCGCAGCAGGACGAAACGGCCGGGTTCACGGCCTTCATCTGCTGGCCGTTCCAGGCAGAGGGGACGCGGCTCAAGCTGCACGACGACACGACGGCCATGCGCTACCTGCGGATCTTCGCGCTGTCGCGCCTCTACCTCGACAACTTCCCCGGCCTGCAGGTCTCCTGGCCGACCATGGGGCCCGAGGTCGGCCAGGTGGGGCTGCGCTTCGGCGGCAACGACTTCGGCTCGGCGATGATCGAGGAGAACGTCGTCTCGCAGGCGGGCGCCGTCTTCAAGCTGTCGGCCGAGGACATCGAGCGCTACATCCGGGCGGCCGGCTTCGAGCCGCGCCGCCGCAACATGCGCTACGAGCGGCTCGCTGCCGCCTGACCGGACGTCGATGCGAGTCGTCAGCGCGCGCTGGGTCATCCCCGTCGATCGGCCGCCGATCGCCGAGGGCGCCCTGGCGCTCGACGGTGACGGGACGGTGCGGATGGTGGGCGCGCGCGCGGCGGTCCGCGCCGAATTCGCAGGTGCGCCCGAAGAACGCGCCGAGGGGGCCCTCCTGCCCGGGCTGGTGAACGCCCACTGTCACCTCGAGCTGTCGGCCCTGGCCGGCGCGGTCCCGGGGGGCGGCGGCTTCATCGCCTGGGCGCAGCGGTTTCTGAAGACCGCCGGCGAGACGCCGCGCGACCGGCGGCAGGCCGCGGCGCGCGAGGCGGCGGCCGCGGCCGTCCGCCTCGGCACCGCCGCCATCGGCGACGTCGGCAACACCCTCGACGCGGCGCCGGCCCTGGGCGCGGCGGGGCTCCCCGGCGTCCTCTTCCACGAGCTGGTCGGCTCGCGCGAGGCGAAGACCGGCGACGCGCTGGGCGACGCCGCGCGCGAGCGCGCCCAGCTCGAGGCGGACACGGGTTGGCCCGCCGCGCTCGGCTACGTGCGCGCGCCGCACGCCCCCTACTCCGTCGGCCCCGACTTGATGCGCCGGATCTTCGCCGCCGCAGGCGCCGAGGCGCGCGCCACCTCGATCCACGTCGCCGAGGACGTCGAGGAGCTGAAGCTGCTGCGCGACGGCACCGGCGCCTGGCCCGGCCTGCTGGCGGCGATGGGGGTCGACCCCGCGACGCGCGTGTCCGGCAAGTCGCCCGTCGACCACCTGGCGTCGCTGGGCGCGTTCGACGGCGCCAGGCCGCCGCTGCTGGTGCACATGGTCCACGCCGGCGCGGGTGACCGCCGCCTCGCCCGCGAGGCGGGCGCCACGGTGGTGCTCTGCCCGCGCTCGAACCTCCACATCGGGGGGCGCCTCGCCGACGTCCCCGCGCTGCTCGACGACGGCGTGTCGATCGCGCTCGGCACC
>Ga0209060_10004801_pt1 | contig 10238 bp, 7 predicted proteins | sample Coa_R1_8_FD_187155 | JGI IMG/M metagenome (GOLD analysis project Ga0209060, IMG submission 187155) | Surface soil microbial communities from Centralia Pennsylvania, which are recovering from an underground coalmine fire - Coalmine... | ecosystem: Environmental > Terrestrial > Soil > Unclassified... | reverse complement strand
CGTGCGGGTAGACAGAATATCCAGCTGCAAAACTATCCGCGCGAGGCCCCTTTGCCCAGCCCAGCTGACGCAGCAACCCTCATAAAGCCAATGCGTTATGCATATGCGGAAGGGCGGTTACGCCCATGGCTTTTACGTCTACGGCCTCCCGTCGGCGACACCCCACGAAAAGTCCGTCTTGGTCTTTCCCGCGAACACGGTAGGGTCGCCCGGATCGACCAAGCCGTTGGCGATGTAATTTGGGTTCTGCTGCGTTGCGCTGGTTGCGGGCCAGGCGGCGCAACGGTGGCAGCTCATGCAATTCGATTCGATTCCCAGCTGCCCTGGCCGAATGAAGACGTCGTTGCCGAAGTTCGCCTCCAGGTAGGGATTGAAGCAGACGGTCGGTAGGGAATCGGGATTGTCCTGATTGTCGCCGCCGCGGCCGGTCATAAACGTGTAGCCGACGGCCACCTGGTAATGGTCGAACGGCGCTTGCACCCGGTACTTGACGGCAGGCGGAATGGCCGGCTTCTCAAACGACCACCAGAAGGTTTGCCAAGTCCAGTTGTCGATCTCCCGCGAGGAAACGTGCATGCCGACCAGGATCATGTAATCGCCCTCCTTGGCAGGCGGATTGAGAGCGGCGGCTTCCTCCTTGGTCAATTTGATGTTGTAGAACTGGTTCACCGGCACAGCCGGCAGATCTTCACCACCTTCGCGAATTTTGACGGCACCGAGTGCAAGCCCGCAATCGGGAGGGACGACCGCCATCTTCTTGGTCCAAGTTGTCGGACCTGGCGTCGAAGGCGTCGTGCTGTTCACCGGGCCGGCCCAATACGGGAGGATGGTCACCGCGGTCCCGCTCACCCGCCGGTAAACCGGTTTTAGCATGACGGACGTATCGGGAAAATCTTGCAACTTGCGGTCCGCAATGGGAGTACCCTGAGGCCAGTTATCGTTGATCCCGTCCAAGACCGTGTGGTCGTAGTACTTGAACTGATCGACGTGTTTCTTGATGTCGTCGTTGTACTTGACGATGTCGAACAAGGTATTCGGGAGACGAGACGGCTCCGGCACGGTCGCGGAGCGAGCTTTCGCGGCGTGCCGAAACTGCACCGGGCGGTGGAAGCGACGGATGCCGGGGAGCGCTGCTTTGCGCAGTCCGGGCGCTAGCAGAACCTCGTCTGCATCCCACCAGGTCTCGTAGATGGGCACCTTCTGGCCATTGAGCTCCTGATTGGTCAGGCTGGTCAGGGCTCCCCATAACTCCCAGGCGTGGTTGACGATCGCCTTGTTGTCCTCGCTATTGATCCAGCCGTTGACCGTGTCCTTCGATTGAAACATGAACCAATCCGGCAACGGTGAAACCACGAGCCCGATCGCCCTTTTCTTCAGACCTTCGGCCTGGGTCTTCGGTTTATCCTCGGGCGCCGCTGGTGCCTTCGCTGGAAGCAGAAAGCAGTGGCCTGTCAGCAATGTGCCAAAGGTGAGAATGGCGATCAACAGAACTAGAGAACCCGGCCGGTATCGCATGATCAGCCCTCCGAAACAGAAGCAAAGATCGATCACCATCTGCCCCCGCGATTGGGGGTCGGCGAGTAGCCTGCTGCACGGTTGATCGCGGTTACAGGGCGGTCCCGTCATTTCAGCTGTCGCGCCGAACCGCAATGAACGAGGCCACCACTCCCGCCTTGGCTTTGCCGTCGGAGTGGGGCACAGTCCGGATCACGGTCCCGACGATGCACGGGCGCTGAGCGATGCCGTTTGGCCATTGGGGCACCAGAAAGCCAAGGTAGTCATACACCCATCCCTGGGTATTCGGTGTAGCACCGGTCCCCTGAAAACGCGCCGTGAATGGGTTGCCGTAGAACAGGCTTCCTTTCAAAGCGAGGAAATCATCGTCGAAGCTGAGGCGTCCGCGCAGGTTCCCGAAGGGGGCGGTTTCAATGGCCAAGGTGGCGCGGGCGAACTCGAGTTTATCGAAGTCCACCTGGATATCCGGGTTGCTGAGAAAACTGCGGTAGGTCCACGTCCCCGCAAAGGAAGCGGGCACCGGGGTGGGATCCTTACTATCGGCGGCCTGCAAGCGTGTGAGGAAGGCCGTTGGCCCAAGAATCCCCATGGCCTTGAGAGCCGCCCGTCGATGGAGGCATCGGTGCATACGTGATTCTCCAGAAGAACGCTGCGATGATGTGCAGCGACGATCATCCTCTTGTGGCTACCGCCCGCGCTCCGGAGAGGAGCGTTTGTTTCAGCGCCGTCAAATGCTGCACGTGGGTGCTCATCGAGTCCAGCAGTCCGGTGACGAACAGGGCTTCTGCCGGAGTCGTCCAGCCCGGCTTGTGAATGATTACCATCAGCTCGGCGAAATCCTTTTCATCCGATAACGTCTTCAGACTGTGGCTCAGATTTTGGCAGCGCAGCTCAATTTGTTTGAGGTCCATGTCCGCTTCTCCTGCCCGAGTCCTGTGAGCCGGCCGTGGCTCGGGCAAACACACGGCCGGCGTTTGGTAGAAGTGTCCGCTATCGTTGATCTTGCGTGGTAACTGCGTCAATGAGCGCCTTGACATTCGGCACGCCGATCCCGGTCACCATGTCATACCCGGACCCGGCAGTGAACTGGCCATTACTTCCTTCGGTAATATCTCGGAAGCAAGCAGTTTCCATGAGCGGATAAACGACCGTCGTCAGAAGCGGTAACGGCGGCTTGTTGGCCTTGGCACGCGCTTCATTCAACAGGGCACAGAATCCCGCCCATGTCGGCGCGCTCCAGCTGGTTCCGCCGATTTGCTGCGCTTGGCCCTGGAAGAAAACAAAGGCACCCCGATTGGGGTCTGCGGCCAAGCTCACATCCGGCACCAATCGTTCATTGCCGGAGGGGACCCCTTTGCCTTTCTGCCACTGCGGACGGGCGAAGAAGATGCTCTTGCCGCCGCCGCTCCCACCCCATCCCTTTTCACTCGTGACCGTTCCCGTCTGGGGGTGTAGAGTCAACGACGTACCGCCTACGCCTACCACCATCGGATCGGACGACTCATATTCGGCTTGCGTGGGACCGGTAGAACCTTGTCCGGTTTCATCCGGATTCGACCCCCCATCGCCACTCGACACGAAGATGTTGACTCCGGCCGCGGCAAGTTTCAAAAATTTTTGGTGTTGCGTGGCTACTTCACCCTGGGGACCTCCCATGAACGTTTCGCCTAACCCCAAACTGATGGAAAGCTGCCGAATCGTAGGTTCGGTCGAGACCGCATCCGTGTAGATTTGGTCGAGCGCCCGATCCAGATCGACGAACGCCAGGCTACCCGTCGCGTAGACGCGCACCTTGGCCCCCGGCGCGATGCCGGTTGTCCACTCCACATCGAGGGTCTCTTCCCCTTCCTGACCCGGAAGCGATCCGCCACTGACGTTTACCTTTTCCACATTGGTCAGCTGCACCGGGAGTTGGTTCTTTTGCCAGAACTGCTGCAAGTCCGAATCGACCGGAAACGTGTCGATGAGGATGGCGATTTTCTGTCCGGCCCCGGTCACGGGCAACTGGTCGGCGTGGTAGGCTTTAAGAATTTCCGAGACGAGGTAGGGAGGATTGTTGGCAATATTGGGATGGACTTTTCTGCTGTGCTTGCGAGCGTGGCGGAAGGGTTGCAAACCCAAGATAGCGTGGACGCTCGCCCCGACATCGGCGGGCAGACTGGGGGCATTGCGTGCCGCATTATAGGTGATCCCGCCTTTGGTCACGCGCACCATTTGGACCTGCAGGCTTTTCTCAATCTGAGCTACGGTGCCCTTGGCGTAGACGCTCGTTCGATCGGGCGTGGTGTGAGCGATCTCAAACCCCTCTTTTTTCAGCCATTTTACGAGCGCCTCGAAATCGGCAGCCTTCGGAGCATAATTCTGTTCCAGCTCCTTGCGGGGAATAATCTCTCCTCGGGCAACCCGCTCCTCCAGATTCGCCTGAGCCTCTTTGGGAATCGACAGCGAAAAGAGAATCTCCATCCTGTCCGTCTTGTGCTCCGGCGTCGCCGCGTGCACAAGCAGCCCGTGGGGCGTGAGGCCCGGCTGCCCCGGAAGCGGCGTCACACTATCGGTGAATACCTTTCGGCTCGGCGCGGGTGTCGGTGGTTGTTGCGCGGGAGCAAGCTTTACCGTAGACACCACGGCGGCCAGAAATGCCAGCGCCATGCCCAGCATGGCAACACTCCGAATCGTTTGCTTCATGGTTCGTCCTTTCCTGTTGTCGTGTTCCCCGAGGAGGACGGTGCATCCAAGAGCGACCGGGAACCAGCCGGCAACGCATCCGCCGCTCCGCGCACTCGTGGAGCCGCGGATCTACCGACTGGCGCCGCCCATCCTCTTGCCCGGATCAGAGTTACTACAGTTGATTCGGTTGATGGTTGGTCAGCCCGGAAATGGAGCTGACTACCTAATTAACGAAACGATCTGTCACGGGGGCCATCGGTGACCGCTCATTCCGCAGGAATCGGTAAAGAATCGGTAAGTTCCGCACGTTTGGCATGGACCTGGCGTGATCCCGTTTGGGCCTCCCGAATTCCTGGAATTTTCTAGACAGGCCCATCCGCTTCTGCAATAACAAGGGTGGATCCTGGGAGGGAAACGTGTCCAGCTTCGGCGGGTGGGGCACGTCCGGGAGAACGAATCCATGACAGACGCCAACGTTCATAAGGATGAGGGCCCAGAGTCCACATCGTTGAGCCTGTTGGAGCGGATCAAGGCTCATGACCAGGCGGCCTGGGAACGGATGGTTGGCTTGTACAGCCCGCTGGTCTACCGCTGGTGCCGGCAGTCGGGTCTCCAGGCTGCCGATGCCGCCGATGTGGGGCAGGAGATTTTCCGCAGCGTGGCCCGGAAAATCGCGGAATTTCGACGCGATCGCGAAAGCGATACGTTTCGCGGCTGGTTGCGCGCCATCACGCGGAATAAGATCCGCGATTGCTTCCGGCGTCAGCGCACCGAACCGGTCGGCGCCGGAGGTACGGAGGCTCAAGCGCGGCTGCTGCAAGTGGAGGACTTTGCCTGGGAAAAAGAGGATCCTCCCAGCGATGAGGGCGACAGAAAAATTCTCTATCGCCGTGCCGTCGAGTTCGTCCGCAAGGAATTCGGGGAGCGAACCTGGCAAGCCTTTTGGCGCGTGGCCGTGGAGGAGCACCGCCCCGGCGATGTCGCGTTGGACCTGGGCATGAGCCTCAATGCCGTCTATCTGGCGAAATCGCGCGTGCTGCGCCGCCTGCGAGAGGAGTTTGCCGGTCTCGTGGAGGAGGATCTTTTCTGAATCCACGTGCACGATTCCGCCCCATGGCCGCCCGCAGCAAGCAGAGAGCTGCTCATGGAAACCGCTTCCAATTCGGACAGGGAGATAGCTTGTCTTAGCCGCAAAGATCTGGCTGCCTTCAGCGCAGGGATGCTCGCTTCACCGCTTCTGGAGACCGTGGCCAATCATGTATCCGGCTGTCCACGCTGCGAGGCAACGCTGCGCGAGCTGGACGAGGACCGGGACACCATTCTTTCCCGTTTGCGACAAAGCTTTGCCAATGAACCGTTCCTTTCCGAACCGGAATGCGCGCAGCTGGAAACGTATGCCAAGGCGATCCCGCTGCACGTAAGTTCGGACGGTTGTCCTGTCGCGCCACAACGGCCGAAGCCAAACCTTGACGGTGCGAACGATCTCCCCGCGGCGGCGCGGCTAGGACCTTACGAGATTCTGGAACGGCTCGGCAAGGGAGGCGTGGGTGTCGTATACAAGGCGCGTCAGCGGAATCTGAACCGCCTGGTCGCTCTGAAGCGACTGCTTTCGGGCGCCTACGCCAGCCCGGAAGAGCGGGCGCGCTTTCACATCGAGGCGACGGATCTGGCCCGCTTGCGTCACCCGAACATCGTGCAGATTTACGAAAGCGGTGAGGAGGATAACTGTCCGTACTTCTCCATGGAGCTCGTCGAGGGCGGAAACCTCGCGCGGCGACTGAATGGGGTGCCGCTGCCTGCGCGCGCTTCCGCTGAGTTGCTCGAGATCCTGGCCCGCGCCATCCACTACGCCCACGAGCAAGGGATTGTGCACCGCGATCTCAAGCCCGCCAACATCCTGTTGGCGTCCGTAGTCCGTAGTCCGTGGTCCGTAGCAGGCGACTACGGACTCATTCCCAAAATCACCGACTTCGGCCTCGCCAAGCAACTCGATGCCGAATTACGCACTTACCAGACGCAAACGGGAGAAATCATCGGCACGCCCAGCTACATGGCTCCGGAGCAAGCCACCGGCAAGAACGAGCGAATTGGTCCGGGCACCGACGTGTATGGTTTGGGCGCCATTCTTTACGAGATGCTTACCGGCCGTCCGCCGTTCCGGGGTACCACCGGAGCCGACATTCTCCACCAAGTGCGTTTCCACGAAGTGACGGCTCCCAACCGGTTTCAGCCGCGGGTACCGCGCGATCTGGAAACGATCTGCATGAAATGTTTGCAGAAGGAACCGCAGAAGCGCTATCTCAGCGCGTTGCTGCTGGCGGAGGAGCTAAGGCGGTTCCTGCGGGGCGAGCCGATCTGGGCCCGGCCCATCGGGCGTGGTGAACGGCTGTGGAGCTGGTGCCGGCGCAATCCGGCTCTGGCGGCAGCGAGCGCCTTGGCGGCCACGTTTCTCGTGGTGGCGGCTCTCGTTTCCACGGTGTTCGCTGTCTATCAGGCTCATACCGCGGACCGCCTTTCCCGTGCCCTGGCCGAGGCTCAGGAAAGACAGCAGCAGCTCATCGAAACTTCGACGAGATCGGCTCGCAGCGCCCTGGTACAAGGTCTATGGCTCTGGGAGCATGGGGAGCCGGACCAGGGATTGCTTTGGTTCGCGCTCAGTCTCGAGAACGCATCACAGGCCCAGGCTCGAGATCTCGAACGGGTCATCCGACTGAACGTGGCCGCCGCCCGCCGGCAGATCCATCCATTACGCGCTTGCCTGGCCCATGAAGGCGATGTCCTGGCCATCGCGTTCAGCCCGGATGGGAAAATCGTGTTGACGGGAAGCAGCGATGGGAAGGCCCAACGGTGGGACGCCCAAAGTGGTGCTCCCATCGGCGAACCGCTTGTGCACCAAGAACCGGTGCATACCGTGGCGTTCAGTCCCGATGGCCAAACCATTGTCACGGGGAGCGGTGACATCGAGCGGAAGACCGGTACTCTCTCGCTGTGGCAAACCCGTGCGCCAACACCCATGCGTTCCTCCCTCCTGTGTGAGGGGCGAGTCTATGGCGCGGCGTTTAGCCCGGATGGACGGTCGATCCTCATCGCCGATCTTCATCCAACCAGCGGCGCAGCCCAGGTCCGCCTCTGGAATGTCGCCACCGGAAGTGTGCAGACGATTTGCCACCCTCGCGAGCCCGTGAAGGCGGTGGCGTTCAGCCCCGACGGGGAGACAATCCTGATCAGCGTGTCGCAGACCGCTCAGCTTTGGAATCTGCGCACCGGTCAACGGATGGGCCCATCGTTCAAGCATGGCAACTCCGTTGTGGCGGTGGCTTTCAGTCCCAACGGCAAACTGGTTCTCACCGGCAGTTCCGACAAAACGGCCCGGCTATGGGAAGCCGACACAGGCCAGCTGATCGGGCGGCCCTATCAGCATCCCGAGGCGGTTTCCGCAGTGGCCTTCAGTCCCGATGGTCGCGCCATTCTCACGGGCTGCGCCGATCACATGGCCCGGCTTTGGCAGACGTCTACCGGCGAGCCCATTGGTGCACCTCTCCGCCACCGCGGCAAAGTGTTGGCGGTGGCAATTAGCGCGGATGGCAAGGCGATGGCAACCGGAGGTGAGGATAAGACATCCCGTTTGTGGGAGATCACGTCGTGGAAGCCGCTGTACCGATCCTTGAAACACGCCGGTTCTGTACAGGCCGCCGCCTTTGCTCCGGACGGCCGCACCGCCATCACCGGAAGCTCGAACGGAACGGCCCACCTATGGGAGACAGGAACGGGTACGATGATCGGCGAGCCGCTTCGCCATGAACATGCTGTCTTTGCTCTAGCCTTTAGTCCGGATGGTAAGAGGATTCTGACAGGAAGCTGGGACACGACCGCTTGCATCTGGGATGCTACCACGGGGAAGAGAATTCACGAGCTGAAAGGCCATGAGGGTCTGGTTCGCAGCGTGGCGTTCAGCCCGGATGGCCAGGTGGCCCTCACAGCCAGTGCCGATGCGAGCGTCCGACTGTGGAACGTGGCGACGGGCGAACCCATCGGCCGCCCGCTTTACCACCCTGATTCCGTCAGCAGTGCAGCGTTTAGCCCGGACGGTCGAATGATGGTGACAGGCTGTGTGGACCATACGGCTCGATTGTATGAAGTGCCGAGCGGCAACCTGATCCGTTCCTTGGTGGGACACACACGGGAAATCAAGTTCGTAACCTTCAGTCCAGACGGCACGGAGGTTCTAACAGGAAGCTTCGATAACACGGCCCAGCTTTGGGACACGGCCACTGGTCAGCCGAAGGGCTCTCCGCTGGCCCATCCGGATACCGTGTGGGCCGGGACGTTTAGTCTTGACGGTAAGATCGTGGCCACCGCCAGTTCGGACGGAACCGCCTTACTGTGGAATGCACGTACCGGCGAGCCTTTCAGACCGACCATGCGTCATCCAGCGCGCATCCTGGCGATCACGTTTAGTCACAGTGGCCAGGTATTGCTAACCGGAAGCAAGGACGGCACGGCTCGACTCTGGGACGTGGCCACAGGGGAGCCAATCGGTCCCTCATTCTTGCACAAAGGCCCCGTATGGGCGGCGGCCTTCAGTCCCGACGATGGGACGATCCTGACGGGAAGTCAAGATGGGACCGCACGACTCTGGGAGGCACAGGTCCCGGCAGCACTGGAAGCACCGCCGGAGCAGGTCCTTCTCTGGACCCAGTTGATTTCGGGCATGGAGTTAGACCCGAATGGCCAAACAAGTGTAATGGATTCCAAGACCTGGTTGGAGTGCCGTCAGAGCTTGGCGGAAAAGGGCGGTCGGCTGGAACCGTGAAAAGGAACCACTTTATGTGGTGGTTTCATCATTCGTGTTGCGGTGTATCGTGCTTCTGAACTTTTGTGAAAGGAATTCTCTATGGCATCCAAGCCTGGGACGAAGAAAGCGAAAACCCAAAAGACCGCGCGCCCGAGTCGGGCCAAGCAACCCGCCAAGCGAGCCGCTGGCCGCGCGCGGCCAGTGGCTCGCTTGGCGGACGACGGTGTATTGGGAGCCTGCATTTTCAGTAGTGGTTTGTGTGAGCAACTAACCAAGGTCGATTGCGACCTCGAAGGCGGCGACAGTTGGGAAGGGGGTATCCCGTGCCCATCGTCGGGTGGTGGAGGGGCTGCATTGCGGAAAGCGAAATCGCTTCGGAAGCCGGGGAAGCCTTCCGCCCAGCGTAGAACCGCTTCCCGCCGAAAAAGGCAGACAAAGTCGTAAACCGTTGGGTAGGCGTCGGCTGGCCTAGTCCGGAGTAGCGAGATTGTTTCCCGTCCGACGGATCCAGAGAGCAACGCAAGTGTAACCATGACCGACCGGAGGGGCAGTTGGGATGAACCATCTGTTCCTCCAGCTTGGAGATCGATTTTCTGCAACTGATCGTTCCCTGTGTCAGTAGGGACGTGAGGTTTTGGCAATGCGGCCGGTTGCGTGGTCCGCCTTGTCCGCGGATCGAAGGGCGGGCACCGAAGAATATGGGATTTCAAGACTTTAACGCCAAGGAGGCAGGCGCTCTGGCTTGCTCACGAAATCCGGCTAGGAAGGGACGCCGGGTGGCTGAATGAGATCTAAGTCATGAATCAGAAAATTGGGGAAATCAATGCCAAGAAAGGCAACGACGAAGCCGAAGAGCGGAAAGGGAAACCGAATTAGGCGGACAGGATCTTTGGAAGGAGTGCCAGAGCGGTGCGAAAACCGTTGAGTGCCGCGTCGCAAACGGCCTCGGGCGAATGGATGCAAGGGCCGAAGCCATCAATGTTCAATGAGTTACTGCACTTGGGAGAAGGAAAACCGCGATGGACAGCCCCGAGGTTCCCAGTAATTGGGACCTGATTGAATCATGCAAGCAGCGGAATAGCCCAGCGTGGACAGAGTTGCTTGCCCGCCACGAAAGCCGGGTTCGCAAATCCATCCGCGCGCAGCTGTGCCAAAAAGCGAGGGACCACCATTTGGTCGAGGATCTGACCCAGAACGTGTTTACTGCGCTGATCCAGAATGATTACAAGCGTTTGGGCCTCTATGACCCGCAGCGCGGCTG
>Ga0209060_10004797_pt1 | contig 10241 bp, 6 predicted proteins | sample Coa_R1_8_FD_187155 | JGI IMG/M metagenome (GOLD analysis project Ga0209060, IMG submission 187155) | Surface soil microbial communities from Centralia Pennsylvania, which are recovering from an underground coalmine fire - Coalmine... | ecosystem: Environmental > Terrestrial > Soil > Unclassified... | reverse complement strand
GACGGCGGCTGTTTTCTCGAAGACCAAGACAACAGCCAAAACCAAATCCAAGGCGGCGGCCTAACGGCCGCATCGCTTTGTTTCACAAAGCGGACAGATAGCAAGTTAATAAAACCGGACATCTTGACAAGTTAACGACAGGTCGCACAAGGGTCGAGTTCGGCAAGGTGGTGACCAGGGAGCGCAGGGACTCCGGAAGCTTGCGATAGCCGTCGTGGCTCACGACGGCGGGCGCAATCGGCGAGGGACCGTTCTCATTCAACGATGCGGTTCCGGTGGCACTCAACAAGAGCTGCAGAAACTTGATGGCATTTTCTTTGTTGGGCGCTCGATTCATCAACGTGATTCCCCAAGCGACGTGAGCTGCGGGGATCGCGATGGTTTGAGCACTACGCGAAGTTCCGAGCCCTGGCAATACCACGACTGCGTGGCGATAATAACCATCTTTCGCGGAATCCGAAAGGTTGATTTCATCCGGCAGGTTGACGTACTGGTAGTCGGCGTTCTCGGCAGCGGTCGCGCGGGCGCTGTGCTCGTAGATGAGCTGAAAATCGAATTGTTTGCCAATCGTAGCTCCCGAATTCTGGGCGGGAATGACGAGGTGCTCGAGCAGGTTGTTATAGAGATTGGGCGCCTTGTAGTATTCCTCCGCCAGTTGAAAAATCATGGGCGCCCGATACGCGCCGGGATCCAGAAATGGGTTGCCCCCTCCGATCGTGACTCCCGGCATTGTCAGAGTCTCGTACCACTTTGCGGATGCCTTTGGAATGAAGTCCGGCGGATGAAATGGCCGGCTGCCGGGTTCGGCAATCGGCGGCAGCTTCTTGGCGGATAAAGCACTCACGGAATATGCCAGCACCATCCTGCCATGGGCAAATACGATATCGAAGTTCGCATAGCCCGCGGGCTTCATAAAAAGATCAATATCCAAGTAGTCGGCCGGGGCGTAAAGATCGCAAGCCTGGCCACCCGCCGTAATCTGGCGCCCGGCATCCACGCTGCCCATGGCGACGTCCTTTACCTGGATGCCGGTTTGGCAGGTAAATGCCTTCACTAAAGGCTGGAAGGCGCGGGTCAGGCTGCCGGCGCGATAGATAATCAATTGCTGGCTGGATGGCGCCACGCAATTGGTTGTCTGGGCGCCGAGCGGCAATGCCAGGAATGCCAGGAGTAACTTCGGCTTACTCATTCCTAAAAGTTGAACCGCATGGACGCGGTGACGAGCCGGGGCTCTCCCAGGTGGCCCAGATAGCTGCCGGTACTCTGGCCAGTAATGCTGCCGGGACCGAGAGTGGACCAGTATTGAACGTTGGTAATGTTATTGACGGTGATCCGCCAGGTTGTGATCTTACCGATTAGCTTTGTACTATACCGAAGGCCGAAATCAAAGGTGTTGTATTGCGGGGCCCACGTGCTGTTCACGTCATCTATGGGCCTGCGGCCTACGTGCTGCCAGTCGAAGTTGAAGAAGGCGCCCGTAAGTTTGGGCAAGCGATACTCGGCGAGAATGTTGGATTTGTAGTTCGGGATGCCGACAAACTGTTTATTGTTGGTGGCCGCGATTCCGGTGTCTGTCAGTTTCGGATCGAGCGCAGTTAGACCGCCGGTAATCATCAAGCTCGGCAGGATTCTTCCGGAAAGCATCCCCTCAACTCCATAGTTGACCTGATCGCCGACAATCTCAAATAAATTGGTGTTGGTGTTGAGGAATGCAAAGGGCCGATCAATACGGAATATGCCGCTCGTGAAGGTAAGCCGCCGGACGTTGAGTTTGTACCCCAGCTCGCCCTCTTTGCTGCGGTACGGCGGCAAAGGCTGATTGATGCTGCTGCCTCCGGTTGCCACGTCGGGGGCCTGGATACTACTGGCGAAGGTTCCGTAGATCGTCATGTTTGCGGCGGGTTTAAACAGTACGCTCGCGGCTGGGCTGATGCCTTGGAATACGTAGCTGCCTTTCCCCGGCACCCTTATATCATTCGTTGCGCCACTGTCCGTGTAGTTATTCGTCCAGGTCCAGGCTTGGTTAGCAGAGATATGAATCAACCAATGAGGAGTGAGCGTGATCGTATCCGAAAGGTTGATTCCCTGTTGATGGATAATGCTCGAGACGTACAGACCCACTTTGTTATACGACGGAAAGCCGGTAGGCGGAGCCAGGAAAACCAGGGGATCGGAGATGTTGGACTGGCAGACGGCATTGGAGCTTGTATAAGAGGTACAAAACGCCGTTTGAGCGAATGCCGTTCCTGCTACAGATGTTGGAAGAACGGGCTGGTATGTCGAAAAGTCGTAACCGCTAGTGCCGATCACCACGTCATGCAAGATTCTACCGGTGGCGAAGTTCCCCATCAGGTAACCCAGATTGCTGTAAACCCGAAAGCGCGCGGCCAAGGTCGGCTGGAAGGTGTTTTCGAAATACGTCTTGTAATCGCCCTTGTTATCAATCAGGGAATTGACCGGCGTATTGATATTTCGGTTCGCAAGCTGGTCCAGACCGCCCGCGAAAAATTGCCAGCGCGGATTGAAGGCGTGCTTAAAGCGCAGTTCGCCAATATACGAAGTCAGATCGACGCCGGCAAAGGATTGCCCGTAGCCTTCGCGGGTGGGATCGGGCGCCTGAGCCGGCAGGAGGATATTTTTGGACGGGGTCAATGAAGGCGTGTAGGCGAACCAACCGGGGTAACCGTGCTGGAACAAATTGTAGTAGCTGAAATTCGCCTCGACTACTGTGTTCGACGAGAGGCGGGCATCCAAGGCCATTGCGCCCAATTGCCGCCGGAGCTGGCTATTCGAGACATAGCCGGCGCCATCCGCGAGGACCCCATTTACCCGGTATCCAAACATCTGGTGCGGGCCGAAACGGCCGCCGACATCGGCGTGAGCGGTGGCCACGGTGCGCCCTTCGTAATCCAGTTCGAATTCGTAGAGGGGCTCGTTGGTGGGCCGCTTGGTTACAAAATTAAACATGCCGGAGGGATTAGCGGGGCCGTACATAGGGCCGCCTAAGCCGCTAACGACCTCGACCTGCTCGTATTCCTCCATGGCGGAAGGGGTCGTGACCGCGATTCCCATGCCATCTTTGAGGTCATTCTGCATATTGCTGCCTTGAAACCCGCGAGTCTCAGGGCGCAAGACTTCGGGCCCTTGCATCTCCTGAAAGGAGACCAGGGGCAAGTACTTGGCCGCCTCTTTGAAATTCCGGGACTGCGTGTCATCGATCAACTGGCGCGAGAGAATGTTCACGGTATACGGAAGATCCGTGATCGGCGCTGTTCCCAGCGGGCTGCCGGGCGCGACGCTTTCGACGCGATAGGCGTTTTCCACCGTGCCTGAAACCGACACACTTTCTGTGGCGGCGGCGATCATCAAGACGAAATCGTAATTGACGCGCTGGCCAGCCGCGACGCTAAGGACCGGGCTAGTGCTGGGTTGGAAACCGGCGGCATTGGCTTCGACGGTATACATTCCTGGGGGGACGGACGGAAATGTGTACGCGCCTTGGCTGCCGGTGGTGGTTGTGTTTTTGGCTTTCGATTGCAGATTGGTCAATATCACCTGGGAACCGGCAATGGTTGCCTGGGCCGGATCTTTGACGGTTCCTGCAATCTGGCCGGTTTGTGCGAGCGCGGCCGCAGCAGCCAGGAGCAATAAACATGCGGCGAACCGCATAGTCAGTTGGTCACCGCGATCTTCAGCAGATTCGTGGTGGTGACGCCATTCAATTGGATCTGGATGGGCACCGCGTCGCCCGTTGGGGTGCCCGAAGCGAGCTTGATATTGACTTGATAGATGGACGGATACTGCGTCAAGCCAGAGAACAAGACGTTCGCCTGGGTATTTCCCACCATGATCACCGGCTTGGTTACGGTGTCACTCTCGACGAAGTTGCCCTTGGAATCGGTAGCCGGCGCGCCGTCCGGTGGAGTCACCGTGACTGCGCCTAATCCCGTACACCAGAGGACAAGAATGTCGTTAGCAATGCTTGCAGGCCTGGTTTTCAGGTTGGTCCCGAAGATGCCGGAAGGGTAGGAGAAGGTGTTATCGCTGTTGTTGTAAACCAATGGCCGGTTCGTGTTCGTGCTGTCGGTAGCGATGTAGAAGATTCCGGGGCCGGTGGCGGCGATGGGAACATTCACGGCCGCGGACGCGACGTTATTGCTGGTTACGACCACGGAAGCGGTTCCGGTCCCGACTTTCCAGGGGACGATGGCGTTGATCTGGTCGAGAGTTTGGCCGCCGATTTGGACATTATGGGCGATGCCGACCATGGGTGCTGGCAGGCCATTGAACGTAACTCCGACATTGGCCAGGGTGGTCGGAAGGGGAATGGTGCTGGCCAAGGTTGCAGCCGTTGCGAAGTTGGTTCCGTAAATCGAGACCAGCGAGCCCGCCGCTACCGCCTGGCCCACCGCATTGGGTGCGAGCGTTTGGTTTTGAACCGTCAACGTCGGATCGATCGTGGGCGTGGGGCCTCCGGACGTTGTCGGCGTCAAAGTGTAGGTTTTCGTGTAAATATGATCGCCACTCGTGGTTAGATCCCCGTTGGCCGCATTGCCTGCCACATATATAACGATGTTGCCGACACTGGAGGCCGGAGGAGTCCAGTCAAACTCAAAGTTCTGCGAGCCAGTATGGCCTCTCGTGCTGTCGTAGCCGGCCAGACTGTGCTCCACATACTGCAGCGGCATATTGGATGGACAGCTTTGCGCTTTGGATGTGCTGTAATCGACTTCCTGCTCTTGAGCAAGGCCGGCTGTGGCGCACATTACGAGAGTGTTCGGGTCGGTGGATGCAAAGGTCCCCGCCTGAGTGGCGGAACTGCTAGAGTTCCGTCCGGTGAGTTGGAAGCCCCAAGCTCTCTGTGTGGTGGCGGGATCGGCAATGGTGACGACCAAGTGCTGTTTCACGCCGGGAGCATAAGTCTGCCCATTGGGAAAGGCGACAGAGACGCCGCCTTTATTGGCCGGGTCGTTGGCCGTTCCTAAGTGGCATGCCGACTGGGCGCAGGTGCCATTCTCTAACGGCACGCCGGAATATCCGGCATCGGGCCCGAATTCATGCGCCAAGATCAGGATCGGGATCAGACTTAGCAAAACTGCCGATTTCGCTACCAACAGCTTCCGTTTTCGTTCCATATACCTCTATCAACACACTTTTCGAACAAAAGTACGCAATGGGCATTTTATCGCAGGGGCGCTAACAGGTTGTTGAAAAGCTAAGTTGGGCCGCAGATGAACGCAGATCAACGCAGATACGTATTTTATCAACGTCCATCGGCGTCTATTCCTTTTTCATTAGCCTGTTAGAGCAGATTGAGGAAGTTTACAAGGTCCTGTTTCTCCTGGTCGGTGAGCCCGATTTTAAAGCGGCGATCATAGAAGTCCACTACTTCGGCGAGGCTCGCGGCGGAACCGTTGGCGAAGTACGGGGCGCGGGCCGCGAGCCCGCGGAACTGCTGCATCAGGATGGACCCGGCATCGGCGCATTTCCCGGTGATGAGCGCGCGCCCGGGGTCCTGCGTCAAAAAGGTCCGGCCGAGTTGCGGATGGGGCGGGGCCGAGGGGTTGCAGGTGATGCGGAACAGCGGCAGTTCGGGCGATTCCTTGGTAGTGGGTAGATTGGTGGTGCCGATATCGGCAGAGCGGTTGACACCGGGACGGTGGCAGGTGGCGCAAGTGGCCAGTGTGCCATTTGCGAGACGGAACTGACGCGAGGCGAAGAGATCGACGCCGCGGAGAGCGGATTCGCGGAAAGCGCGCTGACGGATCGCAAGATTGGGCGCGGAGAGATTGCGCCACGGATCAAACGCCGCGGCGACGTTGCCGGCTGCGGGAACGGCACCGGCTCCAGCGACGCCGCTGGCAACATTGCCGGCGCCGAGCAGCGGAGGTCCGCGGGGTTCGTCGAGAGGGCCGCCTAGGGCATCCCACTGTTGGGCTACGAAGAGCTGCCGTTCGAAATCCTCAATTTGCTGGAGCTGCGCTGGAGTGGGGGCGGCCGCTGCCTGCTCGTGCGTGAGCGCGGCGGTAATGGCCTGCGACTGGAGACCAGGCTCGCGGCCGTCAGCCATCAGGGTGACGCCGGTGGGAAGGGCGATGTACTGCAGGTTAGCAGCGACACGCGGGCGACGGTAGACGGATAGGGAGCCGGGAGTCTTATTGCAGCCGGTTGGGTCGCGGACGACTTCAATTTTGAAATCCGGCTTGACCGGTTGGCCGGAGGCGGCGACGGGCGGCCACGGAAGGGCGATGCGGAAGAGTCCGCGCTCCAGCAGGAGCGAGTGGGATTCCTCTTTTTCCTGCGGCAGGTCCGGACAGTTGGAGCCGTCGATGGCGGCGAACACGGGGTCTTTGCCACTGGTATCGGCCCAGCGTTGGCGGATGAGGTCGAGCGAAAGGCTCATGGCGCTGGTGGGCTGGTGACAGGTGACACAGGCGCGTCCGTTGGAGCCGAGCGGGGTGAAGAAAGGGTGGTCCTTGGTCTGGACTTCGCCAGATTTGTTCAAGAGCCGGAGGCGGCCGGAGGGGTCGTCGTAATCCTTCGAGGGCGGGAGCGGGCGCGAATGGGTCGCGTCCCACCAGGGGGTAGTGACCTCGTAGCGCGATTCGAGTGCGCGGACGGGGTCGATGACGGCGTGGGGCGGTTGCGGTTGCCCAGAGAGTAGAACGGGAAGGCAACCGCAGAGGCAGAGAGAGACAAACCCGAGCCGGAACCGCTCCCTAGCGGTCGCGGCTCGGTGGCGTGGCAGCGCGGTTTCGTCGGGTTTGCATGCCGGCGATGCCACTCAAACCTTCTGCGCGGCTTTCGCAGCGAGGAAGTTGGCCGGAGTGAAGGGGATCTGCCGCATACGGACGCCGGTAGCATCGAACACAGCATTGCCGATGGCGGCTGAGACGATGGTGAGAAGGCATTCCCCCGCGCCGGTCAGCCCCGCGTTCAGGTTATTGATCAACACCGTGTTGATGGTAGGAAGCGGATCGCCGAAACTAATCACTGGATAACTGGCCCAGTCGCCGGAAGTAATGACCCCACCGTTCCCGGTATTGCGGAATTTCACTTCCTCAACCAGGGTGCGGCTGATGCCCTGGATCACCTGGCCTTCCAACTGGTTGGCGAGCCCATTGGGATTGGCAATGGGGCCTGTATCGATGCCCGCGGTGGCTTTCGTTACCGTGATAACGCCCTTATCCTGATCGACGCTCACTTCCGCGACCATGGCGGTATAACCCCCGAGGCCCTCGTACAACACGCAGGAGAAGCCCCGGCCGGTGACGACGCCGGTACGGGCATTGCCGGGTTTGGGCGAAGGACGCGTATCCCAAAGCGCGTTCTGCGTGACGGTGGTGATGACGTTGATCAGACGCTGGTTGGAGAGGTGGCGTGTGCGGTAGCTGATGGGGTCCACTTTCAGGGTGGCCGCGATTTCATCCATGAAGCTTTCATGGGCGAAGGTGTTCTGCAGGCGGTCGGGGGCACGCAGCCACGCCGTCCAGAACGGAGATTCCACGACCCTATTCAGCACGCGCTGGCTGGCTACCGTGCCGGTCCCGTTGTTCACGCCATTAATGTTGCCGGTGACGTAGGAAGGGACGCCGTTGCTGAAGTTGTTGTAAGCCGTGGCAGGGGCTGGCGAGGTTGTGGGGACGACCAGAGCGGTGGGAAATCCGGCAAGCGCGCCGGATATTTCGTTGCCCGGCTTGTTGCCGATGGCGGCGCCCTCGCCGTGCTGCATCAAAATGTTTTCGTAATCCCAGGCGATGATGGTGCCGCTGGCGTCAAGGCCAACCTTTTCGTTGCTGACGAAGGGGTGGCCGTAGCTTTCGCCGCCCGTCATTTCATCGCGGCGGCTATATTGCACGCGGACGGGAGCGCCGACCGCCTGTGACATGAGTGCGGCATCCTGGGTGACGGGGTCGGCGCCGTTATGGCCGTAGCAGCCGGAGCCATCCACGAAGGTAACCTCGATGTTGGCCTGAGGAATGCCCAGCAGAGTGGACAGGATCGGCCGCATACTGTAGACGCCCTGCGTGGCCGACCAGACTTTGACGGTAGCGTTGTTGCCGGTGCCGCCGCGGACGTCCGCAACAGCGCAGGAAGAGGCGAGCGCGCCGTGCATATGGTAGGGGAAGAGATACTGGGCGCTGATGGTTTGAGCGGCAGTCGACATGACCTTATCCACATCTCCGGTGTTGACGGAGTAGGAGTCGGCCGACGGCTGCTGCGTCATGTAGGTGTAGAGCGCGGACTGATCGGGGAGGGTAACTCCATTCGACCAGGTGATTCCGGCAGCCAGCGCGGCGGCAGCGGTTTGGGCGTGCCATTCCGTATCGGCGACGACACCGACGAAGTCATTGACCTGTACCACCTGTGGCTTGCCAGGCAGGCCGTTCACGGTAGTTTTGTCGATGCTCTGCACGTGGGCGCCGACGAATGGCGGGCGGACCACTTTGCCGTGCAGCATACCAGGGACGCGCACCTTGTGCACGTACTGGAAGGTGCCTTTGGCCTTGGCCGGGATATCGACACGCTCGACGGGAGTTCCCAGGATCTTCCAGGTGGATGGCGGGTTCGGCACGGCTTTGGTGTTTACCGTGAGATTGAACCGTTGTCCCTGAACCAACTGGCCGAAGCTCACGCTGTAGGACGGGTCGCCGCCAGTGATGGTGAAGACGCCGTTCTGTAGCGTCAACTGGCCCACCGGAACGTCGAGCCATTGCGATGCCAACTGATACAAGGCATCGCGCGCGGTATCGACCGCAACACGGAGCCCACCGGTGCCGAACTGCGTAAAGGTAGACAAGCTGCCAACGGTGAGGCCCTGATTGGGAGTGACGCCGCTCTTGCAGAGGACGAGCGTGATGCGGCTGAGGGGCACGGAGAGTTCTTCGGCGGCAAGCTGCATCTGGACGGTGCGCATTCCCTGGCCGAGCTCGGCTTTGCCGGCGAGAACCGTAATGCTCTCGTCGGCGGCGATGGCGATCCAGTTGTCCAACTGGGTGCCATCGACGTTGCCCGAAGGGTTGATGGGGCTTTGCGCGCCGGCGGTGGTGGCAGCGCCGAAGCCGACCATGAGGAAGCCGGCGGTTTTGAAGAAATCGCGGCGAGAGGGTGCGAGATGATCGAGGGCGTCGATCGCCTTTTGGGAGAGCGGCTGCGCTCCTTCGAGTTTCAACGGATTTTTCGGTTTCATCGGACGATACTCTCCTGCGCATAGCTCTGAATGGCATCGATCATGCGGGTATGCGAACAGCACCGGCAGAGAAGACCGGTCAGGCCCTTCTCGATATCGGCACGTGTGGCATTCGGGTTATCACGGACGAACGCGTAGCCGTACAGGATGGGTCCTGCCACGCAGAAGCCGCACTGCATGGCTTGGTGGTCCACAAACGCCTGTTGAATGGGATGCATCACGCTCGGGTCGGCGTACCCGGCCATGCCCGCGAGCCCTTCCAGGGAAGTGATGCTGTGCCCGGCGGCATCGGAGACGGCCGTGCTGCAGGAGCGGATGGGGTTGCCATCGAGCAGCACAGTGCATGCGCCGCATTGGCTAAGGCCGCAGCCGAAGCGAGCGCCGTTAATGTCGAAATTTTCCTGCAGCACGTATAGCAGGGGCGTAGTGGGATCATCGATGTTTAAAGTGGCAGACTGCCCGTTCACTTGCAGGCGGTAAGTGGCCATACCTGGGTCACCCTCCTCGTTATTTAAGGTGGTGACGATTATATTTGGCGCGTTGGGCGCTGTCAATCGGAAAAGGCAAAGTCAGAGCAATCAGCGATCAGCGGCCAGCGATCAGTCGTCAGTAATCAGTTGTCAGTAATCGGGTACACCTCGCCTGACGGCTCGGTTTCCTTTAGTGCCTTCGGCGCTACGCGGCGGGGGCCTCCTGCTGGTTTTGGGCCTGTTTTTGGCGCCAGGCGCGGAATTCGGACACCTTGTAGCGGAGTTTTTGAGCGACTTTCGCCTCTTCGAGGCGGTTGCGGCGGGCCGCTTCGCGGCTCACTTGTTCGGCTGAATAAACGAACTCGTCCTCTTTCGGGTCCCAGGCTTCGCCTAGCATTTTGTAGTAGTTGTGCAGAAGCACCGCCTCATCCATGGCGGCTTGCTCGGCGGCTTGGCGCTCTTTTTGCATCTCTTGCAGGACCTTCATGTTCTTGTGGATGGAACGGGTGATGCGCTGCTCGTAGATGCTGAGGGTGGCGAAGGCTTGCGGGTTGTCGCGGAAGGTGCCGGCTTCGGTGATG
>Ga0209060_10004790_pt1 | contig 10253 bp, 11 predicted proteins | sample Coa_R1_8_FD_187155 | JGI IMG/M metagenome (GOLD analysis project Ga0209060, IMG submission 187155) | Surface soil microbial communities from Centralia Pennsylvania, which are recovering from an underground coalmine fire - Coalmine... | ecosystem: Environmental > Terrestrial > Soil >... | reverse complement strand
GTGCCGGTTCCCGAGGTCGGCACCAATGAGGTGCTGGTCAAGGTCGAGAAGACGGCGATCTGCGGCACCGACCTGCATATCTACAAATGGGACGAGTGGTCCCAGCGCACGATCACGCCCGGGCTCGTCATCGGCCACGAGTTCGTCGGGCGCATCGTGGCGCTGGGTGCCGGCGTCGACAATTACCAGCTCGGCGACCGTGTCTCGGCCGAAGGACATATCACGTGCGGTCACTGCCGGAACTGTCGGGCCGGCCGGCGGCATCTGTGCGCCCATACCCGAGGCATCGGCGTCAATCTGCCGGGCGCCTTCGCCGAATACATCGTCGTGCCGGCTTCCAACCTATGGCTGATCCCGGCCCAGATCCCCTCGGAGATCGCCGCCTTCTTCGATCCCTACGGCAACGCTGCCCACTGCGCGCTGTCCTTCGACATGGTGGGCGAGGACGTGCTGATCACCGGGGCCGGGCCGATCGGAATCATCGCGGCGGGGATCTGCCGTTACCTCGGCGCGCGCCACGTGGTGGTGACCGACGTGAACGACTACCGCCTCGACCTGGCGGCCAAGATGGGCGCCACCCACATCGTCAACGTCAAGCGCGAGACTCTGGGCGACGCGATGAAGAAGCAGGACATTCGCGAAGGCTTCGACATCGGCCTCGAGATGTCCGGCAATCCCAAGGCCTTCAACGACATGCTGCATCACATGTACCACGGCGGGCGGGTGGCGCTACTCGGCATACTGCCCTCGGACACGCGGATCGACTGGGACCAGGTGATCTTCAAGGGACTGCATCTGAAGGGCATCTATGGCCGCGAGATGTTCGAGACCTGGTACAAGATGACCCAGATGCTGCTGGGCGGCCTCGACCTCAGGCCCGTGCTGACCCATCACATTCCCATCGCGGAATTCCAGACCGGCTTCGACCTGATGGCGAGCGGACAGTGCGGCAAGGTCGTCTGCGCCTGGCAATAAGGGAGAACGGCCTTGAACCTCGACCAGCGCCTGTCGGCCGAGATCGCCCGCATCCGCGAGGCCTCGCTCTTCAAGGAGGAGCGGGTGATTCTGGGTCCCCAGGGAGCGGACATCCGCATCGCGCCGGGCAGGGACGCCCTCAACTTCTGCGCCAACAATTACCTGGGCCTGGCCGACCATCCGGCGATCCTGGCCGCGGCCCATAGGGCGCTCGACGACCACGGCTTCGGCCTCGCCTCGGTGCGCTTCATCTGCGGCACCCAGGACCTCCACAAGCAACTCGAAGCGGCCATCGCCAAGTTCGTCGGCATGGAGGATGCGATCCTCTATTCCTCCTGCTTCGATGCCAATGGCGGCCTGTTCGAGACCTTGCTGGACGAGCAGGATGCGATCATCAGCGACGCCCTCAACCATGCCTCGATCATCGATGGCATCCGGCTTTGCAAGGCCAAGCGCTATCGCTATCGCCATGCCGACATGGCCGACTTGAAAGCGCAGCTCATCGAAGCCAAGGATGCCCGAACCCGGCTCATTGCCACCGATGGCGTCTTCAGCATGGACGGGGACATAGCACCCCTGGACAGGATCGTGGCGCTCGCCCGCGAGCATGACGCGCTCGTCATGGTGGACGATTCCCACGCCACCGGCTTCGTGGGCAAGCGCGGCCGGGGGACGCCGGAACATTGCGGCGTCGAGGGCCGGATCGACATCCTGACCTCCACCCTCGGAAAGGCCCTCGGCGGCGGCTCGGGCGGCTTCGTGGCGGCCGGCGCTCAGGTGATCGCCATGCTGCGCCAGCGGTCGCGGCCCTATCTGTTCTCCAACACCCTTGCGCCGGCGATCGTCGGCGCCGCCATCGCGGCCTTCGAGCTTCTCGACAGGTCCGACGACCTGCGCCAGAAACTCAAGGAGAACACCGCCTATTTCCGCGGCCGTATCGGCGAGGCCGGCTTCGATATCAAACCGGGCGAGCACCCGATCGTGCCGATCATGCTTTACGATTCGGCCCTGGCGCAGAAGATGTCCGCGGCGATGCTCGAACTCGGCATCTACGTCGTCGGCTTCTTCTATCCGGTCGTGCCCCAGGGCCAGGCCCGGATCCGGGTCCAGATCTCGGCCGCCCACGAGCGCGCCCATCTCGACCGCGCCGTCGAGGCCTTCAAGACAGCGGGCCGGCAGCTGGGCGTGATCGGCTAGGCCGTCGGCAGGCAGCAGCGATCGATGGCGTCGCCTCTACCCGTCCACATCGTCAAGCCGCTGCCGCCGAAAGTGAGGCTGGGCCTGGCCGCTCTGGTTGGCCTGGCGGCAAATCTGATTCTGCGCCATTTCTGGCCTCCGGCGATCTGCGCCATCCTGTCCTGGAATGCCGCTGTCTTCACCTTCCTGTTCCTGACGTACCAGGTGCTTGCCGAGCGCAACATCGACCAGATACGCCGGCGCGCCGCCACGCTCGACACGGCCGCTTCGGTCATGATGGGGCTCGTGGTGCTCGCCGCCTGCGTCAGCCTGTTCGGCATCGGCCTCAACCTTCATGGGCCAGGAGGCGTGCTGCCCGATTATCCGTCGCTGAGGATCGCTCTTGCCGGCGTCACGGTGTTCGGCTCCTGGTCGCTGATCCACACCATCTTCGCCCTCCACTACACCCATCTGTTCTACGGCAGGGCCAAGGATGGCCTGATCTTCCCTGGGAAGAGCGAGCCGAATTACTGGGACTTCATGTATTATTCCTTTGTCGTCGGCATGACCTTCCAGGTGTCCGACGTGCAGATTGCCTCGCACGAGCTCCGCCGCTTGACCCTGGTGCACGGCGTGCTGTCGTTCTTCTTCAATACGGTGATCCTGGCCCTGGCGGTCAGCGTGGGCGCAGGCCTGCTCTGACTACCCGCCGGCCGTGGTCCTGCCGCGCCGGCCGCCGCGCCGACGGCTCGCGAGTTCGCTGAGGCGCTCGGGCGAATACAACGCCGTCTCGCGCAAGAGACGGACCAGCTCCCCCAGGGGGCCGGGCGGCAAGGCAGCTTCGGCGAGGCCGTGGCGTTCGATCAGGGTCTTGGCCGCTACCGCCGGCTCCATGCGGTCCTTGAGCTGAAGCAGCCAGGAGAGCAGCACGTCGCCGGCCGGGCCCGGGAACTCTTCGCCCATGGCCAGCACCTGGCGGATCAGGCCGTGAGGATCTTCCGGCTCGCCGGACGCGTCGGAGGGAGAAGCCATGGGGGCGATATTAGCGCGAATCTCTCAGGAGACCATCTGGCCGGTATTGAGCCGCTCGACATCGGCGTCGATCATCATGCCGATCAGGGATTCGAAATCGATGCTGGGCCGCCAGCCCAGGCGTGCCGCCGCCTTGGCGGCGTTGCCGACCGTGAGGCCGATGTCCGTCGGCCGATAGAAGGCCGGATTGATGCGCAACACGACCCGTCCGCTCTTCCTGTCGATGCCTTCCGTGGCGGCCTCCCGGCCGCGCCAATCGAGGGCAAGGCCTACATGGGCTGCTGCGGCTTCGACCAGCTGGCGCACCGTATGGGCCTTGCCCGTGGCGAGCACATAGTCGTCGGCTTCGTCCTGCTGGACCATGCGCCACATGCCGTCGACATAATCGCCGGCAAATCCCCAGTCCCGCGCCGCGTCCAGGTTTCCCACCTCGATGGAAGCCGGCTGGCCGAGGGCCATGCGGGCGAAGGCGAGCGACAGCTTGCGGGTGATGAAATGCGGCGGCCGGAGCGGGGACTCGTGGTTGAACAGGATTCCGCAGGAGGCATGCAGCCCGAAGGCCTCGCGATAGTTGACCGTGATGTGATGCGCGTAAAGCTTGGCGATGGCATAGGGGCTGCGCGGATGAAAGGGCGTCTGTTCGTCCTGGGGCGAGACTTTGGCGTTGCCGAACAGCTCGGAGGTGGAAGCCTGATAGAACCGCGCCCGGGCGCCGCTATTGCGCAGCGCCTCCAGGATGCGGGCGACCGCGAGGCCCGTCACCTCGCTGGCGTGGATCGGCTGCTCGAAGGAGGCGTGGACGGAGCTGTGGGCGGCAAGGTTGTATATTTCGTCGGGCGCCGCGCGATCGAGCACCCGCTGGATCTGCCCGGAATCGGCGAGCTCGAGGGACAGCAGCTCGATGTCGTCGGCGATATCGAGCCACTCCAGGCGGCTGCGGCCGGTCGTGCTCTCGGCACGCTGGGTGCCGACGACCTTGTAACCCTTGCCCAGCAACAGGCGCGCCAAATATGCGCCATCCTGGCCGGTCACCCCGGTGATCAACGCTACTCTGGCCATGCCGGCCGGGTTGATGACATGCCGGCCCCGGATTTGCAACGTCCCGCCGGGACCGGTGCTATCCTGGCGCCACGATGAGCGATGACCGATTGCCGACCCGGACCTGGCTCCAGGCGCATCTGCGCCAGCTCAGCATTCAGGGCATCGGCGCCGCTGTCCTCCATCGTGGCGAACCCATGGGCGGCAACGTGCTCCTGAAGTTGAACCAGCGGGACCTGGGCTGCAGGGTGCTGAGCCAGCAGCGCGGATTGGACGGCGCGCTCGGCTGGCTTGCCGCCTTCGAGGGACGGCTGGTCGAGGAGGCCGAGGCAGACGCCTATGTCGAGCGGGCAGTCAAGCGGGACCCCGATCTCTGGGTCGTCGAGATCGACGATCGGGCAGGACGGAATCCGTTCGAGGGAAAGGTCTTCTGATCTTGCTTCAGGGAATGCGCACGATGATCTTGCCGATCACGGCCCGGTCGGCCATGCGCTTCAGGCCTTGGCCGAAATCGGCGAGGTCGATCTCGCTGTCGATGACCGGCAGCACCTCGCCTGCGGCCATCTTCGCCAGCCCCTCCGCGACGTTGCGCAGGCTGGCGCCGAAGGAGCCGATGATCCGGATCTGCTGCTGGAACAGCAGGAACAGGTTGGTTTCCGCCGAAATGCCGCTGGTCGACCCGCAGGTGACCAGGCGCCCGCCGCGCTTGAGCGCCAGGAGGCTGCCGGCCCAGGTGTCCGGTCCGACATGTTCGAACACCACGTCGACGCCTTTCTTGCCGGTCTGGCGCCGTGCCCAGGTCTCGAACCGGTCCTTGCGGTAGTTGAGCACTTCATCGGCGCCGAGCGCCCGGATGCGGGGGATCTTCTCGTCGCTTCCGACGGTCGCCAGGACGCGGGCGCCGACGGCCTTGGCCATCAGCACGGCGGTCGAACCGACGCCGCTGCCCGCGGCGTGGATCAGGATTGTCTCCCCCTCGACCAGTTTTGCGTTGTCGAACAGCATGTGTTGCACGGTGGCGAAGGTGACGGGCGCGGTGGCGGCCCTGGTCCAGTCGACCGCATCGGGCAGTGGAATGGTCTGGCGCGCGTGGAGCCGCAGATACTGGGCCGCCAGTCCGTCGCGGTGGAAGCCCATGATGCCGCCAAGGGCGATGTTCTCGCAGAGATTCTCCTGACCGCGCAGGCAGGATGGGCAATAGCCGCAGATGACCCCGGCATAAAGCGCCACCCGGTCGCCCGGCTTGCGCTCGGCCACGCCGGCTCCCACGGCGGCGATCTCGCCCGCGCCCTCGACGCCGACGATGATGGGCAGCTGGCGCTTGGCAAAGGCCATGCCGCGGAAGCCCCAGAGGTCTATGTGGTTGAGGGCGACGCTGCGGACGCGCACGAGCACTTCGCCCGCGCCCGGCGCGCCCGGCTCCGGCAGGTCATCCAGCTGGAGCCGGCCGTCCTCGATCAGTCGTAGCGCCTGCATTCCGGCGGTCTAGGCGGAGCCCAGGACCAGGCTGACGTTCTGCCCGCCGAAGCCGAAGGAATTGGAAAGCACCGTGCCGACCTTCGCCGGCCGCGCCTTGTTGGGAACCACGTCGAGGGGAATGGTCGGATCCGGCTCGTTGTAATTGATCGTCGGCGGAAGCAGCTGATTGAGCAGGGTCATGACGGAGAAGGCCGCCTCGACGGCGCCGGCCGCGGTCAGGGTGTGGCCGATCATGGACTTGTTGGAGCTGATCGGCACCTTGCGCGCCAGGTCTCCGAACAGCTGCTGGATGCAGAACGACTCCATCTTGTCATTCTCGGGCGTGCCGGTGCCGTGGGCGTTGATGTATTCCACGTCGCCGATGCCGAGGCCGGCGTCGTCCAGGGCTTCCCGCATGCAGCGCAGGATCGCCCCTCCGTTCGGATTGCTGCGCGTCCGGTGGAAAGTGTCCGCCGCTTCGCCACAGCCCAGCACATAGGCAAGGATCCTGGCGCCCCGGGCTTTCGCCTTGTCGGCGTCTTCAAGGACGAGGGCCGCCGCTCCCTCGGCCATGACGAACCCGTCGCGGTTGCGCGAGAACGGCTTGGCCGCGCGGCTCGGCTCCTCGTTCGCGGTCGAGAGCGCCGAAAGCAGGGAGAATCTGACCAGCGCCTCCGGCTGGATCGAGCCGTCGGTGCCGATGGCGAGCGCCGCTTCGCAGGCCCCGCGCCGGATCGCCTCGACCCCGAGCTGAATGGCCGAAGCGCCCGAAGCGCAGGCGGTGGAGAGGGTTATGGGCGAGCCTTCGGGACCGAACTCCTCCTGGAGGCGGCTGGCGATGCCGCCGTTGATGCAGATGAGATGCAGGTTGTCGTTCTGGCTCTGGGCCGACCTGATCAATCCGGCATAGGTTGCCTCGCCACGCCGGTCGGCGACGGCGAAGCGCCGGTTCCATTCGAGATCCATCGGCGGCGCCGCCAGGAACATCTGGCCGGGGAAGTGGCCCGGCCGGCCGATCCCGCTTTCTTCCAGGGCCTCGGCGGTGGCCAGACGCGCCATCTCAAAGCTGAGATGAGCGGTCTCGGGCGGATCGAGGGGCAGAAAATCGACCGACCCGCCGATCGTCGTGCGCATGCCTTCGATGGGAAATCGGGTCAGACGGTGGATGCCCGACTCGCCGGCCGAAAGCCGGCGCCAGTTCTCCGCCTTGCCGGCGCCCAGGGAGGTGATGATGCCGATGCCGGTGACGGCGATGGGTTTTCCCTTGTTCTCAGTCATCCGATCCTCTCGATCAGGGCCATGCCCTCGCCGCGATGATGGCCCCAGCCGGTGACGGCGAGACGCCTTGCTTCGCTGGTGCCGCGGACTTCGATCGGTTCCGCAGGCGCCAGCGGCGGGAAGAGGGAGCCTTGCTCCAGGCAGGTGATAGCAAGTCCGAGGTTGGCAAGGAAAGAGGCTTCCATGCTGTGGCCGAGGGCTGCGGCGGTTCCGCGCACGGCTGGCGCGCCCGGCAGTGCTGCCAGAAAGTCGTGCTCCTCGGCGGTGATGGCGCCGGTGCCGCAGGCGCCGCTGAGGACGGCGGTCGGCGGATTTACCTCGGCGAGCTTCACCCAGTGGTCTCGCGCAATTGAAGCGGCGCTGCCCGGGCGACGATCGGAGAACGCGGCAACGATACCCGTCAGCCGTGCCAGGGGACGGGCGCCGCGCGCTTCGGCGTGATCGCGCGCCTCCAGCACCAGGAAGGCGCCGACGCTGCCAAGGGTCATGCCGGCTTCCGGCCGATGCCAGAAATCCGTCGAAGGGGGACCCTGGAGCAGGCCGCATTGGGCGAACATGAGCAGCACCTCGGGCCGGTCGGCATTGAAGGCGCCGCCGACCAGGAACAAGTCGCCCTGGTCGCCGGCGATCCGCTCCCAGGCAATGCGCGCCGAATCGATGCCGGCCGACTCCTCGCCCATGAACGTGCGGCTCGAGCCCGACACGCCGTGGACGATGGAAATATTGCCGGCGAAGAGGTTGGGCAGCTGGGCCAGGAACAGGGTCGGCCTGAGGTCGGTCAACATCTTCTCGTTGAGCCAGCGGCCGCCGGCCTCCTTGCCCACCCGCGCGGCCAGGATCTGCTCGTCGGCGGCGGTGTCGCGCTCCCCCCCGGGTGCTGCGACGATCATGTGCGTGCGGCCCAGCAGCTCGGCATTGCCGGCCACGCCCGCCTCGGCGAGCGCCATCCCCGCGGCGTAGCAGCCGTAGTGCATCAGCGGCCCCATGGCGCGCTGGTCGCCCTTGCGCGGGATGTATCGGTCGAGATCGAGGGCCACCATGGGATGGACCGAATAGGGCGCGTGGCGCCGGCTATCCATGCGGCTTTGCCACACGGATGAATCGCCGAGGGCCGACCAATGCTGCGCGCGGCCTTCGCCCAGGGCCGAGATCAGGCCGCAGCCGGTGATCCAGACCTCGCGCTTCATGAAGCGGGGCTTTCGCCCGCCGGCGGGACCTCGATCCCCAGCCTGCGCGCTTCCCTCGTCATGAGCTGGCGCATGGTATCATTGGGGAAGGGGAGGGTCTTGAAGCGCAGCTCGGCCTCGGCCACGAGGCCGCCGTCGCTCTCGATCCTGCCGCTGGCGACCGCATAGCCCGAACCCAGATGGATAAGGCGGCCCGTAACCGAGAGCCGGCGGTCCGGCTCGACGAACCGACGCAGCTTGGCGCGCTCGATCTGGGTCAGGAACGGCATCTTCTCGAACTTCTCCAGCACCACAACCAGATGGCCCGCGGTCTGCGCCATGCATTCCACGAGAAGCACGCCGGGCATGATGGGATAACCCTCGAAATGCCCCTCGAAGATCGTCGATTTGGTCGGAACCAGGGCCGTCGTGCGAATCACGCCGGCCACCGGGTCGATCTCCTCCACCCGATCGACAAGCTGGAAGTATTCGAGGCGCATCCAGCGACCTTGGTCTGACCGGCCGGGGTCAGGCCGGCTTGGCCGCCATCAACTCGTCGATCTTGGTGCAAAGGTTCTGCAGGATGAAATAGTCGTCCACAGATCCCTTGCCGTCGTTGATCTCCTGCATCCAACGCTCGATCGGCATCTTGATGCCGAAGCGCTTGTCGATGGCGAAGGTCACGTCGAGGAAATCGAGACTGTCGATGCCAAGATCGTTGATGGTGTGGGATTCGGGGCGAATCGTCGCCCGATCGATGTTGCAGGTTTCTGCAATGATATCGGCGACGGCGGTAAAGGTTTCCTGCATGGTCTCCCGTCCCGCGCTCACGGCGGGCGATGAATTTGGCGCAATCTACGCATATCCCCGGAAAATCGCAACGCTCGCGACATCTCTTCCAGAGCGGTCCTAGAGGCTTGTGCCGGCGAGAGAATTCCGATCTCAACGCCAGCGCCGATGAAGCCAGAGCCATTGCTCGGGATGGGCGCGGACCCAGTCCTCGACCTGTCGCGTCACCTGGGTCATGAGGGCGCGCTCATCGGCCTCCGTGTCGCCCGTGCGGGGCAGCTCGAGCGGCGGCATGATGCGCAAATGGAACCGTGCGCCGCCGAGCCGCTCTACGAAGGCGCCTGCGACACGGCTGTCGTAGCGCAGCGCCAGCTTGGCCAGCGCCGGCGCGGTTCGTGCCGGCCGGCCGAAGAAGGGCAGATCGAGCCCGCGGCCGTAGTACTGGTCGACCAGGATCCCGAGATGCTCGCCCTTATCCAGCGCCTCCGCCGCCGCCCGGGTGCCCAGCATCCCGGTGGGCAGAAGCCGGCCCATGCTGCGCTGCCGGATCTTCTGCACCAGCTCGGCGGCATAGGGATTGTTGGGCGCCCGGTAGACCACGGCGACCTTCAAGCCGTGGCGTTCGGCCCCGATAGGCAGCAACTCCCAATTGCCGCAATGGGCGGTGAAAAAGATGCCCGGCTTGCCGGAATCCCGGAGTTCCCGGAAGCGCTCCATATCGTCGGTCTGGATGCGCCCCCCCGGCTGGGGCCCTTCGGGGCCTACATCCCAGATGCGGTCGAGATGGGGATATTCGGCGAAGACCCGGCCCAGATTGTCCCAGACCCCGGCGAGGATGCGCTCGATCTCGGCGTTGCTCTTGTCTGGAAACGCGGCCCGCAAGTTGCGCCGGCCGACCCGGCTGACCGGGACCCACGGTCCGATATGGCGGGCGACGAAGCCGCCGAGCCCGGAGGCCCAATCCAACGGCAAGGCGCGCAGCAGGGCAAGGGTGACGCCGAGAAGGGCTGCCTGAAAGCCGTAGCTCAGTCGCTTGCGGAGTCCGTGGAGTTCCATTTGCGGGCCGCGGTGTCGCCCGACCGTCGCCGCCTGTCAAGCGGGCTGACGCGACTGGGCTCGACGGCGTCGCCCGCCGAGGATCCCGCCATGACCGAGGCCAGTGGCGGCCCGCTCAAATTGGTTCGAGCGACGAAATCGGGCTAAGCTCAGCTTTTGGCGGGGACTGAGGACAACAGTGCCGAGAGACGAACGCCAGGCCGAACCCGCGCCGGCGGTTCCCCGAGTCGCGGTGGTCGTCGTGAACTACAACAGCGGGGCTTGCCTTGCGCGCTGCCTGGCAGC
>Ga0209060_10004789_pt1 | contig 10253 bp, 7 predicted proteins | sample Coa_R1_8_FD_187155 | JGI IMG/M metagenome (GOLD analysis project Ga0209060, IMG submission 187155) | Surface soil microbial communities from Centralia Pennsylvania, which are recovering from an underground coalmine fire - Coalmine... | ecosystem: Environmental > Terrestrial > Soil > Unclassified... | reverse complement strand
ACGAGATGGCGACGCAGGGCTGGCCTCTTTCTGAGCTGGAGGCTGCTGCCGATTGCGACGACGGCCCGTTCGGCGACCATCTGCGCCGGCTGGTCGTCTCCCTTTCCCACGACCGGGCCCTGGCCGAGGCGATGCGCAGCGTGCTGCGCGGGCAGCCCTGCCCCACCCCGGAGAGTTACTATCATCTGCGCTCCGCCGGCCTGATCTCCGGCGAATCGGCGCGCGAGGCGCAGCCCCGCTGCCACCTGTACGCGCTCTACCTGTCGCGACACATGCTTTAAAGGTGTTGGGTATTGGGTGCTAGGACCTGGCACCCAATACCCAACACCTGCCCCGAAGGGGCACGACACCTAACACCCCATCATGGACCACCCCTTCTACATAGCCGGCGGTACCCTGGACCCGGAAGCGCCTTCCTATATCGAGCGGCGCGCCGACCGCCAACTGCTGGCCGGGCTGCTCTCCGGCGAGTTCTGCTATGTGCTGGATACCCGCCAGGTCGGCAAAAGCTCGCTCATGGGACGGGCGAAGGCGCGCCTGCAGGAGCAGGGCGTGAAGGTGGCCGCCCTGGACCTGACCCGGCTGGGCCAGACGCTGACGGTGAGCCAGTGGTACTATGGCCTGCTGGTGGATCTGGGAGGACATCTGGGCTTGCGGGACCCGCTGCGCGCGTTCTGGCAGCAGAACCAGGAATTAGGGCCGATGCAGCGCTGGCTGGAGGCGGTGCGCCAGGTGGCGCTGCCCGCGCTGACATCGCAGGAAAACGCCGATTCTCTGCCTCTTTCTCCCACTCAGCCCCGCAAGCCCCGGCTCATCATTTTTGTGGACGAGATCGAGAACGTGCTCAACCTGCCGTTCTCCACCGACGAGTTCTTCGCCGGCATCCGGGAGTGCTATACGCGCCGGGCGCTCGATCCGGCGCTCCGAGACATCTCTTTCTGCCTGGTCGGCTCCGCTACGCCGGACAGCCTCATCCAGGACACCCGGACCACGCCGTTCAACATTGGGCGCTCCATCGAGCTGACCGACTTCACGCCCTCCGAGGCCGCGCCGCTGGCTGCCGGTCTGAGCCGGGGCGGGCGCGACGGCCAGAAGCTGCTCGCGCGCGTCCTCTACTGGACCAATGGGCACCCCTACCTGACGCAGCGTCTCTGCCAGGCGATCGCGGAGGAGGAGACGGCTCGCAGCCGGGCCGGAGTGGATGCCGTCTGCGAAAGCCTCTTCTTCGCGCACGGACGCCGCGACAAAGAGGCCAATCTCTCCTTTGTCGGCAGTCGCATCCTAAAAAGCGACCAGGATCTGGCCGGGTTGCTGGAGATGTATGCGCTCATCCGCCGGCGCCGGCTGGTGCGCGACGACCCGGCCAATCCGTTCTGCGCCGTCCTGCGCCTCTCCGGCATCGTGCGTGTGGTGACCGGCTACCTCTGGGTAAGAAACCGCATCTACCATCGGGTCTTCGACCGGGCGTGGGCGCAGGCCAACATGCCAGGCGCGGAGTTGCGCCGCCAGCAGGCTGCCTATCGCAAAGGTCAGCTCCGCGCTCTGGCCGTCTGCGGCGTCGTGCTGGCGCTGACCAGCGGCCTGACCCTGATGGCCTTCACGGCAGAACGGAAGGCGCAGCGTTCTGAGCAAGCGCTGCTGCAGCAGCGCAATGCCGCCCGGCGTCTGGCCTATGATGCGGACATGTACGCGGCAGATCAGTCTCTGAAGCAGCAGCGCAACCCCTTGCAGGCACTGGAGCTGCTGAAAATGCACGCGGCCGGTCCCTGGCGTGGATTCTCCTGGCGCTACCTCTGGAGCCAGTGCGATCGCTCCCTCTTCACCTATTCCGGCAAGACTTATTTTCGCGCCATCGCCTATTCTCCAGACGGACAATTGCTGGCCGCTTCCGACGACAGCGGCACCGTCCGGCTGTGGGAAGCGCCTTCCGGCCGCCTTCTGCGCGCCTTCCGGCCCCATACGCGGCCTGCCATCTCAATGAGCTTCTCTCCAGATGGCAGGCGGCTGGCGACAGCCGGTGAGGACCAGAAGGTCTGCATCAGCGATGTGGCGACCGGAAAGCGCCTGCTCGCCCTCCCGGCCGGGCCGGCGGAGAACCTAGGGGAAGGTGTCAAGACCGTTGCCTTCTCGCCAAACGGACGGTGGCTTGCTGCCGCAGGATGTGATAACAGGATTACGCTCTGGGATATAGCCCAACGAAAGCAAGCGCGCGCCCTGAAGGGGCATAGCGGCTGCATCAATATGGTCGCCTTCTCTCCAAACGACCGGTGGATGGCTTCGGCGAGCAATGATGGTACCGTGCGTATCTGGGATCCGGCTTCCGGCCGGCGGCTGCATTGCCTCGCCGGCCATTCTAATGGGACTTTATGCCTGGCGGTCTCGCCTGATTCCCGTCTGCTGGCGACAGGGGATGGCGCCGGCACGCTGCGCCTGTGGGATACCGCATCCGGACAGATCCAGTTGAGGGACGACCTCTTCGACACAAGAATAGATACGCTGGCCTTTTCCCCGGATGGCCGCCGGCTGGCGGTCGGAACCCATTCTGACACAATAAGCCTTCTCGCCATGCCCTCCGGCCGGACCCTGATGACGCTGACCGGCCATCAAGGCATCATTTCTTCGCTCTCCTTCTCGCGCAAAGGAGACCGCCTTGCTTCGGCAAGCTTCGACAGCACGGTCAAGATATGGGATGTGACGCCGGGCAGGGATACGGTCCAGCTCCAGGATTATCCTTCTCCCTATAGCATCAATCTCATCTTCTCGCCGAATGGCGCCCATCTGGCCGGGATTGATCCGGATTTTCAACCGGATTTCAAATCTGTCAGTATCTGGGATGCGACAACCGGCGCGCGCCTGATCTACTTTCCTGCTGCCTGGCATCCCATAGATCATCTTGCCTATACCCCCGACGGCCGGGCGCTGGCTGTCGCCAGCAGCACAGATAGCCGGTTGACCCTGTATGACCCAGCGAGCGGGCAGGTTCTCCGAACGCTTCGCGCGCCATTCCCCGGCTTCGAATGCCTGACCTGTTCTCCGAATGGATCTTCGCTGGCGGCGCTTACGCCTGACGATAGGCTTGAGCTATGGGACCTGAATACGGGCGAGAACCGCTTCGTGCAACAGTATCCGCATGGGGTGGCTACCTTCTCGATTGCCTTCACTCCAGATGGATCCCATCTTTTGGTGGGATCGTTCAAGCTTCCAATCGAGATCGGTGCCCTTGCCGGAGATTGGAAACCCAAAATACTGTCCAGGAATTCCCGAGGTCCTACGACAATCTCCTTCTCCCCGGACGGTAAAGAGATTTTCACCGGCGATAGCAGAGGGCAAGTGCGGGTCTGGGATGTCGAGACAGGACGCGAGACCATGACCATCCAGGCTTCTCAAGACCCCATCGAGTCGGTCCATCTCTCATCCGACGGCCTGACTCTCTCAACGGTGGATTCGAAAGGCATCGTTCATACCTGGCGCGCGGCTTCTGATTCCACAATAGCTGCCGCCATGCGATGATAACGCCCGGCATCGCGCCTGGCTTCTCGATCTTAAAGCTCGAATCGCAATGCAAGATTTCGACAGACTCGCAATGCGAGTCTCCTCGACCAGGTCAGCGCCTGGCATGCGCTGGATGTGATCAGAAAAGGAGACAATACAGATGTCACAACGCGCACCATTTTCTTTCAGGGAGTTGCTCAAATCTCAGGAGATAGACCCTGACTGGTTCGACTCGAGAATGCAGGGCCAGTTCGAAACCGTTGACCGTATGGCAGCCCTGCTCGGAGATTACACCTTTCAGGAACTCTTCGACCAACCTCTCTCCGGAGTGATCCCGAAGCTTCAAGCCAATATAGACCAGGCGAGATCGGGTGTCTTCAGGGACCCGGATACGCTTAAATCCCGCCTGGGTAAACTGGCTACGATGGCAAATGAGGACTCGTTTTCAGACCTGGCGCATAGTGCGCCGGGACAATATTCAACTAATGTGGACGAGATCTTTTACGAGTTGAAGCTGCACTTCGGAGTCCACCTTCCCACCCCAAACCGTTACGATCCGGCCTACTATCAGTGGGCTCTGCGGACCTTGATCCAGTACGCAGGCAATCTCACCTATATGGCTCTGTTTCAAGCGTGTGGATGCGCTCCCTCGCCCGACGAGCAGAGCGCCCTCTACTACGCGGTCCGCGAGGGAATTCTTTACCACATCGACAGCGGATACTGCTGTGGCACGTCGGGCAGTTGCACCTCTTGCCCGTCCGGTACTTGTGTGAACGGTCCGAATGGCAAATGCGCCACAGGGGCGCTCCAATGCGCCCCTCCGGCGATCCCCACCACCTCGCCGCCTTCCGTGGCGCCTTCTTAGACGTCCTGCATCAAAGGATCGGGGCGTGAAGCAGCGCCATCGTTGAAAACCTCCTGTTAACCCCTTGTTGGCAGGAGGTTTCGTATTGCCGGATGCGCTCGGTCATCATTTGCACATTCCTGGCAGGTATACAAAAAGGCTAGTATAATAATAACTAAGGGACTCTCCCCCGGCGCATGGAAGCGACCATCCGCTGGCCCGATTACACACGTTTCCCCGACCTTGAAGAAAGGAAGGCTCATGCATCAATCAGGCTTACTCGCCCGGCCGCTGCACGCCCTTTACACTCTCCTCGGCCTGGTGACTCTGGCCGCCACATCGGCAGGCGCCCAGCAGCGTTTGAGTGTGGTCAAGGGCATTCCGCTCGTAGCTGACAAGCACGCAGTGGCGAATTTCATAGACCTGGCAGAGAAGGAGCGGCTGCATCCGCCGCCCCTGAAACGCAAAATCTTCCCTGAGCCGGAAGGTGTTCCTGGCCGCTACATCCCTCGTTCCCCGGCTGCCGGCAAAGACTACGAGGCTAAAGAGCGGGAAGCGCGCGAGGCCGGACGGCAGGCGCAGACCACGATCAAACGGTACGCAGCCGTCTCACCGGCGGCGCATCTCGGCAAGACAGCTTCCACAAAGAAGCGCGCATCCCATGGCACTCTGGCCGCAGTCAGGCCGCAGAACCGCCTGCGGATGGCCTCCGTGTCAGCGCACTCCGCGCAGTCGCGCCGATTCCTGCCGCGTGCCCCGCGGCGCCAGGATGTGGCCTTGCCCGTATCTCCAGGCGTGCTTGCCCGGCAAGCCGCTGTGACGTCCCTACGCAGCAGCGTGGACAGCGCCGATCCTCGCTTCGTCGGAAAGAAACGCGCGCCCGGAACCTCGGAAAGCTTCCTGGCGTTGCTCGATGACGGCACCTCCATCCCGCCGGACACCCAGGGTGCCGTCGGACCGACCTACGTCATGACGACCCTCAACTCCCAGGTCGGCATCCAGACCAGGACCGGAACCAGCGTCAGCACCGTCTCCCTGAACGGCTTCTTCGCCTCCGTCCTGCCCAGTGGCGACGACTGCTTCGACGTGCATTGCTACTTCGATTCCACCACCAATCGCTTCTACTTCATCTCCGACGCGGCCAATCTCTCGAACACGACCAACAACGCGCTCCTGCTGGCCGTGTCACAGACCAGCGATCCGACCAAGAGCTGGGACTTCTATAGCATTACCACCGACGCCTCCAATGGGTCCTGGGTAGACTTTCCCATCCTGGGTTTCAATGAGAACTGGATCGTCCTCTCGGGCAACGTCTTCAGCAACTCGACCGGCAACTTCGAGAATGACGTGATCTACGCCTTCAACAAGGCCAATGTCCTCTCCGGCGGCAATGGCGCCTATACCAAGCTCTCCGACGCGACCAATGGCTTCGCCATGGCCCCGGCCATCGAGACCGATAACACAGCCACCGAGTACCTGATGGACGATTGGATGGGCAACAACGCCCAGGGCCAGGGCCAGTTGCGCATCAGCACCATCACCGGATCCGTCGGGCATGAAGTCCTGACCTCCGGCACGGCCTATCCCACTATCCCCAATCCCTGGAACGATACGGACCAGGGCAATTTCGGGCCGCAGTTGGGCAACTCGCAGGGAATCAACACGGGCGACTCGCGCCTCTACGAGGTCGTTCTCAATAACGGGACCCTCTGGACAGCCCACACCATCAACTTGCCCGCCATCACCCCCACCCGCAGTTCCGTCCAATGGTGGCAGGTCAAACCTGATGGCACGATCCTGCAGGTCGGTCGCCTGGACGATCCCTCCGCAACGGTGTTCTGCGCCTACCCCTCCCTGGCGGTCAACACGAACGGAGATGTCCTGATGGGCTATTCCGAATTCTCTGCCACCACCTACGCCAGCGCCTACTACACCTACCGCACGCCCACCGATCCGGCCAACACCATGGAGCCGGAAGTGCTCTTGAAAGCCGGCGAAGCCACCTACTACAAGGACTTCGGCGGCGGGTCGAACCGCTGGGGCGACTACAGCAACACGGTCGTGGACCCCGCCGACGGCCTGACCATGTGGACCATCCAGGAGTATGCGACCCAGCCCTTTCCATCCGGGCCCAATCAGGGCGAGTCGCGCTGGAGCACCTGGTGGGGCGCAGTCCCGGCCCCGTCGTCGTCCGCCCCAGGCGACTTCAACGGCGACGGCATTCCGGACATCCTGTTCCAGAATTTTTCAACCGGCCAGCTCGCTGTCTGGTTTATGAACGGCAATGCCGCGCCGTCCGATGGCAGCTTTATCTCCCCCAGCCAGAGCGTAGGATGGTATGCAGAGGGGGACGGCGACTTCAACGGCGACGGCCATCCGGACATCCTCTTCTACAATCCGAGCACAGGCCAGTTGGCCTTATGGCTGATGAACGGGACCCAGGCCGCCAACGGCCTCCTGCTTCCCAATGCGCCTTCCGGCTGGACCCCGGTCGCCGTCAACAACTTCGGCAACGGTACCAGCGACATCCTGTTCCAGAACACCTCCAGCGGACAGTTGGCGGTGTGGCTGATGAACGGAACCACGCCTTCCAACGGCGCCTTCATCTCCACGACGCCGCCTGCCGGATGGACTGTGGCCGGCACGGGTGATTTCAAAGGAGACGGACAGACCGACATCGTCCTCCAGAACGCGAGCACCGGCCAGCTCGCCGTCTGGTTCTTGAACGGCACCACGGTGACCGGAGGAGCCTATATCACCCCCAGCCAGAGCGCGGGATGGAAGTGTGTTGCGGTCCTGGACCTCAACCATGACGGCAAGCCCGACCTGGTCTTCCAGAACACCTCCTCCGGCCAGATCGCCTACTGGATCATGAGCGGCCTCACCGCCGTCAACGGCGGCTTCCTCCCCTCTCAGCCCTCCGGCTGGCAGGTCGTGGGACCGCGCTAAATAGTGATGGAGGTGATCCGCCTTCGGCGGAGTTATCGCCGCTACGCGGCGGGTGATCGCTCCTTCGGAGCGGGTGAGAAACACAATAGCCCTCGCTTCCCATACATGGGAAGCGAGGGCCATTTCACCTCCATCACCTTCATCACTCCCGCGAAGCGGGATCACCTCCATCAGCACTAGGAATCCCCTCAGATTTGACCGATAATGAAGGTATCTGCCTAAGGTATCTGCCTCTGGATGATGGCTAAGCAGGCGACCGGGAAGAGCGACGCGTTATGTTGGATAGCAATCCAGTTGTGTTGGATACGTTTGAGCCGGAATGGGACTTTGTCTACCGGCTCTACCGTGTCTTTATAGGTACGGAAACGATGCCGGGGGACAGGCGAGTGTTTGCCGTTCGCATCAGCGACATCGGCCACCCGGATGTCAAGCGCGTGCTGCTGGTCCCGGATGCCGAGCGGGTCTATCGAGAGACCGGCGACGAGGCGCTGATCCTGTTGATAAAGCACCATATAGAGAAGCAGACACTCCGCAATCGGAAGAACGAGCAGTACAAAGATATCTATGCGGAACCGGAAGAGGATAAAGTGGATCAGGAAGAGCTGGCCAAACATATCTATCTCCGGGAATTGCTGGAGAAAGAAGCTAAAGAAGCTCAGGATCAAGACGGTGGCACATCCTGATCCTGGACGCTGCCTGGTTCTTCCTTGCCTTTGTGTGACGTTATTTCAAGCTCGCTAAATACTGGCTGAGGGTCTGGATATCCTGATCGGACATTTTCCCCTGGTAGGCGGGCATACGTGAGCCCGGATTATGGCTTTTCGGGTCCTTGATCTGTTCGGCGATCCATTGCGCCGTGTGCGTGGGTTCGGCGCCGGTATGAGATAGGTCGGGCGCCCTCCCCCCCGGATTGCCGTTCAAGGCGTGACAGCGGCCACAGCCATTCGCGGCGAAAAGCGATTCTCCCGAGGAAGCTCCCCCGGAAGTCGCTCCCATACCGGCGGAGGGTGAAGTCGCACTGTTCTTCGAGCAGCCGGCTCCAGCGAACAGCAATCCTGCAGCCATGATGAGAGTCAGGCTCCATGGTTGGCGAGAATGCAAGCTATGTCCTCCCTTTCCTGGCAGAGCCCGATCCTTTGAGAGCGGAAACTGCCTGTTTGCATGTAAGATACCCGATTGGCCGAAACTTTCACCAGGCCGGCAAGATAGTCGGATAGCATACGTGCAGGGAGAAGGGCAACAAGCCTAAAAATCGGCTGCCATTGCGTCCGATAATGTTTGATAGCGTGAATCAATACACCGATTTTTTTTGAGGAGCCGCTTAAGCGGCTCCTCAAAAAAAATCGCGCGGGCCGCGTCGCGGCCCGCTGCCGCCCCGCCAGGCAGGATTTTCCGCCCCCGCCAGGGAACATCTACACCATGCGCTATGCCATCTGCAACGAAACCTTCGCCGGATGGGACTGGGAACCGACCTGCCACCAGGTCACCGCGCTGGGCTATGACGGCATCGAAGTCGCTCCCTTCACCCTGGCCGAGGATGTGCGCGCCCTTGACGCAGCCAGCCGCCGTGAACTGGCCGCTACCGCCCGTGCCGCCGGCCTGGAGGTAATCGGCCTGCACTGGCTGCTCGTCTCTCCAAAAGGACTCTCGCTCACCAGCCGCGACTCTTCCATCCGGGAAGAGACTGCCCGCTATCTGGCGGCGCTGGCAGACTTCTGCGCCGACCTCGGCGGGCGCCTGCTCGTCCTCGGCTCGCCCGCCCAGCGGCGTATTCCGGATGGAGATACCCCCGATATCGCGCTGGATCGGCTGGCCGCCTGTCTCGAGCCGGCGCTGGAGCGCGCCTCTCTCCAGGGCCTCACCCTCTGCCTGGAGCCTCTTCCGCCCCCCGAAGCCGACTTGCTGCTCACCCTTCAGGAAGCCGTCGCGGCGGTTCGGCGCATCGGGCATTCCGCGCTGCGCACGATTTTCGACGTGAAGAGCGCCTCCAGCGAAGGCGGGCCGCTGCCCGGCCTGATCCGTGAATTCGCGCCCTATCTCGCCCACGTCCATGCCAACGACGCCAACCGGCGCGGCCCCGGTTTCGGAGACACCGACTTCGTGCCCATCCTGGCGGCGCTTCAGGAGACCGGCTATGCCGGCGCCGTCTCCATCGAGGTGTTCGACACCACTCCCGACCCCATCACCATCGCACGCGAAAGCCTCCAGTACCTGCGCTGCTGCGAGACTTCTCCGATTCCTGTGAGTTGACCTCATGCCGCTTCCTCGCTTCCTTACCCTCCACGCCGGTCCTCATCCCCGCCAGGACTGCCCGGTCCGCTTCACCCTTCCGGAGCCGCTTCCAAGCGGTGAGTGGGAGTTAATCGCCCAGGATACGGATCGTCCCCTCCCCCTCCAGCGATTTGAAAACAACGAGGTCGCCTTCGTCGAGCCGGACCTTACCGCCTTCCAGAGCCGCCGATACGCAATCCAAAGGCGAATCTACAGCGCGGGAAAATTCGAGCGGTATCTGCTCGATAAACAGTTCCTGACGCCGGAGCAGTTGGATGCCGCCCGTACCAGGCAGCCCCAGACTCGCGAAGACCTGACCCACATCCTGCAAGAGATGGGCGTCAGCGCCCGCGATGTCTTCGAGAGCAAAGCCCACGAGCTGGGCATCCCCTTCGTAGACCTGCAGCACTTTCGGCCCGATTCCGGCGCAATCGAGGCCGTGCCCGCAGAGATCGCTGCCCGGCACAATGTGCTTCCCGTCAAGAAGGATGGCAAGAAGCTCTGGATCGCCATGGGCGATACGAATGACCTCAATGCCGCCGATGACCTGCGCCTGGCCTCTCGCTGCCATATCTACGGCGTGCTGGCCGTGCCGGAGCATATCGCGGAGGCGATACGAACGTACTATGGCGTCGAACCGACAGCAAGCCCACCAGCACCGAACGTCGAAGCCGAATCGGACACGATGGAGCCATTT
>Ga0209060_10004786_pt1 | contig 10265 bp, 14 predicted proteins | sample Coa_R1_8_FD_187155 | JGI IMG/M metagenome (GOLD analysis project Ga0209060, IMG submission 187155) | Surface soil microbial communities from Centralia Pennsylvania, which are recovering from an underground coalmine fire - Coalmine... | ecosystem: Environmental > Terrestrial > Soil >... | reverse complement strand
CCAAACGATTTTCTTCCAGCACCTTCATGGGAATCGTGCGAATGGAGGTCGCCGTTGGGACGGCCAAACTCTCCTCCATATTTTGTGCGATCTTTTTATGGACGCCCACCAAGACTTCGGTCTTCACTTCCTCTTGCGGGGTGTCTATAAGTTGTGGCTTCTTGGGAGGACTTTTTACAGCTTTTGCTTCGATATTCGCGCCTCTGTCGCCCTTCTTCTTTGGCGTCTTCTCCTCAAAAAAATCACGCCATTCTTTGGCCACGCTGAGTGGATTCTCAATCCACTGTGCGCGCAAGATTTCCACATAGCTCTCATTGAGGCCAAAATTGTTCGCGAACTTTCCATCCATCAAGCGTCATCCCCGCCACGAAACTAATCGACAAATTCGCCCATAAATATCGCACAGCGCCAAATTTAAAAGCGCCTAATGGTGCAAATTATCCCAAAAGGAGCCACTCATCGGTTCTGTTGACTTTTTCCCGTAGGGCTCACAAATTTGGCGTATCGCTGCTCCTGCAGCGAACGGCCGGCTGAAAATTGCAATTAAATCTCCGGCCTAGGGCTTTGGCACAGCGATACGCCAAATTTGTGAGCCCTACGGGAAAAAGTCAACAGAGCCTAGCGTTTGCCCAGTACATATTTTTGCATATCGCAAGGAATTACAGTAATTTCAGTACATTAAAATATGCAAGCAAACGGCACGAAGAAACCGATATACGTGGAGAGCTTCATTGAAAGCTAATTCATATATCATGCTAGCCGCCCTGACAATATTTGTCTCATCTTCCTGTGGCGATGAGGAACAACTTCCCTATCATGTCGAAGCAAAGTCCATTGATACCTATCTTGAGCATCAAGAGCTCGGCAACAGGCCACACTTAAAAATCAAACGCAGCGGATTTGGCAAGGAGTTCATCCTTTACGGCAGCTATATTCCCACCCTTACTTCACCCAGCAGCTTTTCCTTACGAAGCCGCATCGTCACATTTGACGTCTATGCCGATCGCGTGATCATGGTGGAATCGCCAAAAGGCCATTCCATTGCCGTTAATACGAGTCCTATTTTGCTGGCCGAATTTCCTATCGCTAGTCATGATGCTGATGGCGTAATCGTCGATTTCGGCCGTGGCATGAACAGTGCGTTTACCGTAAGAAATGTTCACGCACATGGCGTATCCGCTAAGGACTCAGATACCAGCGAGCAGTTTAAGGCAGTGCTTTTATCAGCGAGTTTCATTAAAAGCATCGAGGCACATGAAGATGTTTTGGCCATTAGTCAAATTGCGCAATGGCACAATCAACAATCGGAGTTGATCTCAGCGGAATTTCGCTATTTTCTTAAAGAATATTCACAAAGTCCGCAATTTAAAAAAACCGTCTACGGTAAGCATCGATGGGTCCAGTATTTTTCTACTCCTCCCATGGTAAAACCGCCGACCACGATACCTTTGGCCTATATTACCAAGTGGGATCTAAGTAAGCCCATTGTGTTTCATGTCAGCGCCAACACCCCAACTAAATATAAAGATGCCATCGTGGATGGGCTACTCTTTTGGAATCGCATTTTTGGACGCGATATCATCCAAGTCCGCGATTTAGATCCCGCAAAATCTGCGCCTGATCCTAAACTCAATATCATTCAGTGGGTGCCGTGGGACAACGAAGCATCAGCCTATGCCGACATGGTGATCGACCACTTAACTGGCCAAATCTTACAAGCACAAATCTATGTGCGAAGCGGTTGGGTCATGCAATCACCCCAAAAATTGCGCAATGTTTTGCAAGAGCTATTTCTAATGGATGAAAGCGACAAATCCAAAGAAGAAGAAATCCCTATCCCTGCCGTGTTCGATCTCGATCAGCCCTGCGTAAAAACCATGACCCGATCCACCGAGGCCACCGATCTTGCGCAAATTCTGAGCCGATCCGAGGTTTCTGATGAGACCATGGATGTGCTTACGGCCGATATTCTTCGTGCGGTTATGGCTCATGAAATGGGTCACGTGTTGGGCCTGCGTCATAATTTGGCTGGCAGCACTCAAGGCAATATTAGTCTACTACAGCGTGAAGCGCTGCTTAAGGACTACCTTCATACCGGCATCTATCAAGAACAAAACCGCGATTTCTTTTCGCGTAGTATCATGGACGTTTTTTCGGCCGCTGATGATGCCTTGGTTGGAGCCCAAATCAAGAGCCTGCTTCATGGGCAAGCGCGCTCTTCTAATCAGATCCAATCTATTTATGAATGGGATCGGCAGGCAGTCGATTTTGCCTATGCCAACATACCTATGCGTGGCAATGTGGCGTTTTGTACCGACGACGACATGAGCACCTACCAAGATTGTCAGCGCTGGGATAGTGGCCATACTCCAATTCTCTTCGCGGCCGACCGCCTCAACCATCTATTAAATGAAGCCGCGCTCACGCTGCCAGATACCTTCATTTTTGGCATCGACCCCAAGCGTAAAGGCGGCAAGCTAGCTATTGCCGACGTCACACTAAACAACACAAAAGTACTCAAGCTATTGACGCAGTATGCCAAAGATCTTTTGCAGTGGTTTAGTGAAGATGCACGCTCGATTCGAATTGAAGCTCGCCATCAGGCCTTTGGCCCGCACAATAGTGACGCCATTACAGAGGATCGCTTTAGCAGTCAGCGTCAACAAATCGAGGTCAACGGCATCAAGCAGACCGTGTTCGGACTTCTGCCGCCTTATCGATTACCTAATTTGGATAGCAAATATTTGGCCGATGTTTTTGCCGAGCAATTGGTAAGGCGCGTGAAGCATCTTCAAAAAGCGCGCCCCGACTTCAACTTTACCGATGAGCAGGCCATAGAAGCCAAAAATATGGTGCTGGCCTTTTTTGATCACCTGAGGACAGAGTTCGTCACCACGTTATTACGTATGCTGGCGCGGGCTCGCTTTGATGATCCCAATTTTCAGTTGCCGATCGAAGAGGCTTTAGGCGAAGTGGCCTACGAGATCATTATGTCCACTAAACCACCAGACGATGACAAAAGTCACGGCTTACTTCCCCAATTCGCCTACGACATGGCTCTGCGGGAAAGGGCGGTGGATATCCTCAGTCCAAGCCTAGGCTTGTTGCCGGATTGGTCATTTGATAATTTGCGCGATATCACAACTGAATTAAAGATGCTCCTGCAACTTGCAGGAGCTCGCGACAATAATTCTCTAGCGTCCGTGGGCTTTATGCCTCGAGAACATCGGCAATGGGTCATCGAGCAAGGTAGACTGCTCGAGAGCATCATGCGTATAAGCTCAAACTCGCGGGATGAAGATATCAAGACAAAGGATAAGAAGGCAGTCGCAAAATCGTCACGACCTGATCCAGCTGTGGAATAAGACATACACCCGAACTGCTAGCAAAGTAACGATCAATACTAACGAGGTGTATGTCATGCAGGTATCTATACCTAATCGTTCTCGTTTTGCCAAGACAGTTGGCGGAACCTTGATAAGCTTGACCATGTCCGTGGGCGTAAACGCCTTCAATGGCCAGCAAACTCAACAACAACCGGTTAATCAGCAACCAAGTCAAAGCTGCCCATGTGATGGCAGCCAATCACAAAGTCAGTGGTCATCCCAAAATGGGGGTGGCTCTTTCGACACGGTAATACCTCCTTGGTCAGGTGGAATAACTGCCTGCCCATCCTCGGTAAGCTGCAATGCACCGACGGGCGGAGCGACGGGCGCAACCATTACCAGAGTAGATTGCCCTAACACGGCGACTGACTGCGCTACATTTAGCAAGAAGGTCGGCGCCAAAGCATTAATTGAAAACTGGTATGCTGAGGGAGTCGTAATTGAAGGGAAATTTGGTTCCCCCCATAGTTGGACTGGTTCAACATGGACTGGAGTCCTTTTGGACAATGCGAGACTCTATCATATAGACGCAATCGGTGCCACTTTTAACAATGTCAAAATTGCTGGCCACCTAAAACATGTGGATTTTAGCAAGGGCGATATTACCGCCACTACCTATAGCGGTATCTACCAAGACGTTGACTTCCGTAACGCCAGCCTGAAAAATGTTAGGTTTGAAAATGCTGAGTTCAAAGCAACAAGATGGGGTAAGCGCTCGAATTTTGATCATGCAACCCTAGAAAACGTCGATTTTATCAACGTAACCATGGGCAGCATGACCTTTACCGATGCCAAACTCAAGAATGTGACTTTCCCCTGCAGCATCATCAAGAACACCAGCTACTTTAAAGATGCCGATGTTTGGGATGTTAAGCATGAAAAATGGGTCAAGCTCACTGGCGAACATCTGGACCAGTTGGGTGGCTACATAACCAAAAACAAAATAAAGCAGGTCAATTTGTCGGCTTGGATGTCAGGCCAGTAAAGTTAAAGACTGAGCTTATCGTGTGAAAATCAACCAGCCGATAAAAAGGCTGGTTTTTTATCACTAACCGGCAGCGTGTTCGGTGGCATTGATGGAAGGCCACACTAGTCTTGGCTTAAACTTTAAGTAGTCACAGGACAGCATCATATAGGTAACACCGTTGCGCTCTCCCTCATATGCATACTTAAACGATTTCTCGCCGTGGAGATGACCATAAACGCAAATGCGTACACCGTAACGCTCTAACAGATCGGCAAAGCCGGTGTTTTCTTGCTTAACGGTAAACGGCGGATAATGAATCGCTGCGATAATGTCTCGCCCATTGGCCATGGCTTTCGCTTTTTCTAGACTCATGCGCAAGCGCTCTAGTTCTCTTAGATAGATCTTTTCATCGTGCTCGGTGTAGTCAAAGGATCCAGGAGCGGTCCAGCAGCGAGATCCTGCGATCACCAACGGGCCTACATCGTAACTATCGTTCTGCAAGGCGATGCAAGAAGCAGGGATAGTTGCGCGCACCTTGCCAATGGCATGCCACCATAAATCATGATTGCCCTTAACTAATATCTTCAATCCCGGTCGAGCCCCGATCCAAGCCAAATCAGCCTTGGCCTCTTCCAGTTTCATGGCCCAGGACAAATCGCCCGGGCACAGCACGACATCATCGTGCTCAACCATGGCATCCCAATAATTGGCCATTTTTTCCGCATGGTTACGCCAATGATCGCCAAAGATGTCCATGGGCTTGTCGCTGGCAAATGAAAGATGTAAATCGCTAATGCCCCAAATTTTCATGAACCACCTGTATGCCAATAAATAATAAAATCAATCTCAAAAATTTGCCCACACTGGTCCCTCATAATATCGATTGGGCGGTCTATTTTAACAATGAAAACCCAGTAGATGTGGAAATTGGCTGTGGACGCACGCATTTCCTATTTGACCGTGCCATTAATTTTCCTCATCGCAATATAGTCGGGATGGAGTGGAAATATGAATTTATCGAGCGCGCCAACAATAAGATAGCGAGAGATGGCTTCTTTAATGTCGCAGCCCTTCATGGCAACGCCTGGTTTTTGCTGCCTCTCTTGTTTGCGCCAGGCTCGATAAATGAAATATTCATCAATTTCCCCGACCCATGGTGGAAGTTGCGCCATAAAAAACGTCTGGTTATCAACGAGGTTTTTTTAGATGCTTTGGCAGAGCGTACGAAACCTAATGGCTCTATACTATTGCAAACCGATGTTGCTCAATTATTTTCATATTATGAGACTCTGATCAACCGCCACCAAGCATTCAAGCACGATGCGACCTTAAGCGCGGCGGATATAGTTTCATGCACCCACGCGACCACCCACCGCGAAAAGAAGTGCGTTCTACAAGGCCTTAGCATATATCGGGGTCTTTTTCGCAAGATGACCCCATAATTTTGTATGGTTATTTTCGGTGGGAAAATTATGGATCCCGTGCATTGTTACGCTGCCGCACAGTGAGGCAAATAGTATTGATGAATATATGCGGCATCCAATTATAGGAAATCGCTGAAAAAACACTTTGTCCTACAATGAGGTTAACATAATGCAAAACGTCAAATATTTACTCGTGTTACCAATGGTATTTTTGGCTATGGGCAGCCTAGCAACCCACAATGCGCATAAAGCAAACAAGCATCACAATGTGCATGCTAACGAAAAGCATGAGAAAAAGGCCAACCATAAGCATAAAGCCAACAAGAAAGACGCCCACAAAAAAGGCCAAATGAAGCACATGAAAAAGTAAGGGCGCTTCAAACCAAGCTATCGACAATCTCTATCATTATGTATGGCATGCCGCGGGGGAGCCCGCGGTATCGTCCAAAGACAACGTCAATTTGCAGCGATACCTTGTGCATCGATCTTAAGTAACGCAGTTTAAGCCAACAGCAAAGGTTGATGTGTATGCGTCGGCTCTTTTCCATTCTATTCCTTGCGGCAATTATGAACACCCATTTATTTGGCGCGAATCCACCTAACAAAAGCATGGGAAACGGTCTGACCATAGGAGAAACGGTAGAATTTCTTGAGCGTTCATTGGTGGGATAGTCTTTGTTCAGTAAATTAAATCATAATCAGGCGCTAGTTCTAAAGAAAGTTGATAGCAGTAAATTCTCGGCAGTTGTGGACAACGTTTATCCCCATATCGAAGAGTCCACTAATGAAGGTTCCGACCCTATCGACGAGTCCAGTGACACAGAATAGACTTATTTGCTGGGTAATCCAAACCCGCAACCTGCGTCGACCGGATTCAATAAGATTCGTTTTTGATATTCGCCTTGATAGTCTCATAGATTTTATATTTTAGATCAGCTTTTTTCAGCTCCATGTCTTCCTTACTGAAAAAATACCGAGTGGCTTCGCCAGCATCGCTATTAACAAAGGTATAGTATCCATTAAAGTATTCTAAGATTTCCATTGGTCGTTTCTCGGAAAATATAAACTTTAATCCATCCTTTCCCTTCTCCCCTTGAGGAGAGACCGCAAATTGGGCATCGGTCGAACTAAACCGTAAAAAATACTCCGCGTTTGGGACGGAATAATAACTCAACAATAGAGTATTAATATCTTCCATTCCTAAGTTATCAATTTTTTCCATGCTGAATCCTTGTCTCTCAACGTAGTTTCTAAAAACCTCCCCAAATTGCGCACCCAGCGACGAATAGGAAATACTTAAGAACAAAACATATAACGATATTTTCAGCATGTGCTTCTTCTCCTGATTCGCTATATATTTTAGGGCGCCAAAGTTGGCAACCCAGGTGAGGCTTCGGTGCCAATTCCAATTGCAGCCCCGCCGGGCCCGTCCTCTGGCCACGATGATAGGTTTTGTTAATAATGTTATGATGCTGGGTAGGTTCTGTTGACTTTTTCCGGTAGGGCTCACAAATTTGGCGTATCGCTGCTCCTGCAGCGATCGGCCGGCTGAAAAGCGCAATTACAGCGCTTAGCATAAACTTCCGAACACTTTCGCTTGTTCTTTTGACCAGGATTTTCCTCGTCGCTCGCTCAAATAGGTCTGGGTCGGCAGCTTCATGAATTTGTCGGCCACTTCATCCAAAAGCTCTAAGGGCTCACGAATACGTCCCGCGGCATCGGTGGCTTTTACACCCAATGTTTGAAAAGCTTCCGCCGCCTCTGCTTCACTCGACTTGGCGTCAAAAGCGCGAACTTGCAGCTCCTTAAGACTGTCATCCAATGTATCAATTGTTACGCCAGACTTTTCTGCGGCGTAACGCAGCTCTTGCAGCGATTGGGCCGTGATACCAAGGTATTGCGAAGTCCGACCAAGCTCAGCCATTGAGTTTGATGTATTGATGACAAAGTTCTGCAACGCCTGCACGGCCCAATAGCCAGCAATTGCATTCATCACCGTTTGAGCCTTTTCAGCCAAATGATCCAGCTGTGTCGCGGCTCTGTGAAACTGCGCTGCATTGGTATTGATGGTACATAAGGCTTCCAGCTTGCGGATGATCATGAACGGGCATCTCCAATGAATTTGCTGCATATTCTAACGCATTGGATCCAAAAGAGATGCTTAAAATCGGCAGTTGCCTGTATTCCAGGAATTTTTGAAAAAAGAGCTGCAGATCCACTTGCATCAGGTTATCAATTTTGATAACATCATTTAGATGACGTGGCAGATAGATTTCTTTAATAAACAGGTCCTTGAAGATGCGGAAAATATGCCTCCGGGCATCAAAGCCAAATTCATTAAGATATCTGAACTTATTGAGGAATTTGGCCCTGAGATTGGGATGCCCCATGTAGATACCATTAAAGGTAAAGACTGTCATGGGCTTTTTGAAATGCGCCCTAAAGGGAAGGAAGGTATTGCGCGTGCTCTTTTTTGTACATTACCAGGAAGAAAAATCATTATCCTTCACTGCGTAATAAAAAAGGCCATGAAGCTTAGAAAAACCGATTTAGACACCGCAAAGATTCGAACGAAGGAGGTAAAAGATGGCAAGCACAAGTTTTAAAGCATTTAAGCAAAAAGCTCTTAAGGATAAGGCGGTCAAAAAAGAATATGATACACTCGCTTCCGAATTCATGCTCGCTAGGGAGCTTATTAAGGCGCGTTCCGAAGCCAGAATGACACAGGAAGATGTAGCAGAAGTGATGCATACTAGCAAAAGTAATATTTCGAGACTAGAAAGCCTCCATGCCCCAAATTGGCCAAATATAAATACTCTTATGAAATATGCAGCTGCGGTTGGATGTGAGTTACAGATTAAATTAACCCCAATAAGATGACCCATCAGATATTTTTTATCGACTTCATCTCCACATACTCGCAATGGGCAAAGTAATCCAAAGCCTGATGTGCATCGGCCACGTCTCAGCCTCGGGCTCGAGCACAGGCCATCGACCCGTCTCGCGCTCAACGCGGGTTGTCTTGGCAAGCTTATCGGTGATAACTGCCAACTCTAGGTATGATAGCCGTCTGATGATATCGCCAATGATAGATGCGGAGTTTGCGGCTTTTTTAGGATCGCTGATTGCTGGACCAATAATTCGTCCTAGTGCCGCTAAAAGCTCCATGCCATCAGCAAAACCGAGTTGCGTGACTTTAAACTTGATGCCATTGATGATCGATTCTTTTTCCTTGCGCATGGGATGCAGTATAGCTCTTCTTCTTTGCAAAGGATGTTCAAAAAATGAGGTCTGAAAATGTCGTTTAGAAAGCAATTTTTTGCAACAGTCTTATTAACTTGTCTTCCTCTGGCGGCAATGCAATCTGCAAATGGACTCGCCGGAGGCCTGCTAGATAGCATCGCAAAATCCATTGCCGAAAAGAAGGAGATCACAGAAACAAGCTTTAACGACGCCATTTCTAGAGTCCGAAATCGATTTCTTGGAGCTTGGGTTTCCGAGAAGCTATCTAATACTCTCAAGTGTTATATAGGCCAGAATTTATCCCTTACTGAATGGGAGAGGATAGTTCGACAAGCCTATCAAGGCCTCATTAAAGAGGGTGGTTATGGCTTACAGCTCGTCCATCCCGTTAACCAGATTGTTGGGACCATGTTATGGGCCATCCCCCTAGAATAGTCGCGTAACCAGCTCCTCAAGCTTAGGAAAAAAGGCGCCGTTAATTTTCTGCTACCTTTCTGGGACATATTTGATGATCAAAGTGAGATAGGCCACATCGCGGCGAATAAAAAAGTGATCCCGAACCGAAATAATTTCATTGTCCTTTATAAAATCTCTAAGCTCGGCATCATTGAACCCTCCGTGGGCTGAACAAAACGACAGCGTGATAATTTTAATCAGCATAAACGACGGTGGCCTTTAAGTTACTGACCAGCTGTGCATTTCGGTCGGCTTACGCTGCGACCTTCATACTCAGCTTGTCAGTAACTTAAAGCTTTAAAGAAAAGTGTAAAAGAGCAAAGGGATACTATTTTTTTGTCCTCACCAGACGGAAACCGAGAAAGCTGCCGTGGCGGGCCGGCGATACGCTGCTGCGATAAGCCGAACGGCAGCACTGCGCATTGCTGCAGAAGCTGCCGCCACGAATAACGCGGCTGGAGCCCTTGGTAGGACCGATAGGATCTAAGCCCTCTGAGCCACAATAGTCTTTGTCGTACCAATCTTGGGTCCACTCCCATACACTGCTGCGGTAAATACCATAGTCATTGTCGTGTGTAGATTTTGCCGGGTGTGTTTTGTTTTCTAAGTTTTTGTCGTACCAAACATATTTATCTATTGAGGCTTCATCATCGCCAGAAACATAGGCCGTCTTGGTGCCGCCCCTAAAAGCAACTTCAATTTCAGCCTCGGTAGGCAAGCGGTAATTATAGTTGGGATCATTTTGGCTCTTCTTTTTTGCAAAAGCTTCCGCATCAATCCAAGTGACAT
>Ga0209060_10004778_pt1 | contig 10298 bp, 10 predicted proteins | sample Coa_R1_8_FD_187155 | JGI IMG/M metagenome (GOLD analysis project Ga0209060, IMG submission 187155) | Surface soil microbial communities from Centralia Pennsylvania, which are recovering from an underground coalmine fire - Coalmine... | ecosystem: Environmental > Terrestrial > Soil >... | reverse complement strand
CAAATCGGGATCGCTGACGGTTTCCGAGAGTTCGTGAATCAGGTCGTCGGCAACGGCATCCATGCCGATATCGCCGTTCGGACTGGTGGTGTCTCCAAAGTTGGCAATGTTGCCCGAGCAACTATTAAGCAACGACCCCGCCGGCGGGTCTGGAGCCACGGCATACTTTATGTCCTGGCCAACAACAATGTTGCTGGAATGCGTGTGATACGCACACCAAACCGATTTTGGCAGCGACACATCCGGCGAAATGGTGAGAATGTAAATGCCGTTGGCATCGCTTGGGAGGTGTCCATTGGCAATGGCGTTGTGAATGATGGTGGTGTCAAAACTCCCTGACAAACTCTTGCCCAGCGAATATGAGTCATTGAACGAATCTGTTGTGGGCGAGTAGTTCAGAATATTCGTAACAGCGCCGGTGGAGTCAGAATACTCGGTGTTGACGTTGAACGCACCCGAGCCGCCCAGGTTCTGAAGGAAATTGTCGAGGATGGCGTGCTGCGTCGTTGTGAAGCTCCCGTAATAAACTACATACAGGTCCTTGGGCGCCACCATGACCGGTCCGCCGTGGTAGAGAATGACCGGAGTTTTGGTTGCTGCCGCATTGCGCTGCTTTTCTTTCTCAAAGGTCTGGCGATGACGATCAGGTTGGTTGCGTCCATCCCGGCTCTGCCCAGCGACGACCGCAACACAGCTCAAACTCAACAGGAAACACAGCCAATACTTCATTTTTTCCTCCGTCGGAACCTTCGCGGAACGCGTAGGGGTCAAAAGTGCTAACGAGTATATCTCACGATGGACCATGGCGAGTCTCAGGACAGTCAGCGCGTAATCGCCGCGACAGCCGGGACATCGGCATGTGAACCGACGGCAAGTCACTCAAAACTTACCGTCTCGCAGTCGTATATCTCAGTGATCTGTGCGGTTGTCATCATCTTTGTCGCCGCAGCGCGAGTCGTCGCAATCGTCGTGATCTCGATTAGCACTCAGCTCCGCAAGAAAGATATCCAGGTCTCCGGCGCTGTGTAATGTGATCTTGTCGAAGACGGCAGTAACCTGGTACACGCCGGTTACGAAGACTTCGCCTGTCGGGGTTACGCCCATTCGCGGATTCTCCTCAAAACTGTCTTGGCCGGCTCCATCTGCCTTCTTGGCCCAGTCCAGTCCACCGGTTCCAGACTTGAACTTGAGGACAAAGAGGTTGAAGGGCTTCTTCCCTGTCAGAGATTGGCCTTCGACCTTGATCGTGTCTTGAAAGACCCCAGCCACGTATAAATTGCCTTCGTGGTCATAGGCTATCCCGCTGCCGCCGTCATCTCCGGCCCCGCCAATCCGGCGTGCTTTAAGCAACACTCCCGCGCTATTGTAAGTTGCAATGAAAGCGTCCTTGTTAAAGGGTGTCGTCAACTGTCCTCCACCGAGATTGATGTTCTTTCCACCCGGCTGCGACGTGGCGATAGTCTCAGCTTGCTGAGGTGTGCCGGCGATGTTTCCGATGAAGCCGGTGATACTGATCTGGCTGCGGTCGCTGACGGCGATGTCAGTCCCGATGCCCTTGTAGCCGCCGATCAAATTAGCCCACTTTGCGTTGCCTTCAGCGTCATACTTAACAATGAAAGCATCATCCGGAAAGTCGGGAAAGCTTTGAATAGGTTGGCTCAGGCCGATTATGGTCAGGTCTTGGCCGTTATTGCTGTGAAATATGGCTGTGCCTTCGAACCAGCCGGTTACATAAGCATTGTCGTGTGCGTCTACAGCGACCTTATGCGGAACGGTATTGACTTCGGCTTCATTGGTTTGACCCCATTGGAAGTTGCCGTGACTGTCGTACTTAACCAGGAACATATGCCAGCTACCCACTCCTGGAACTGTGTGTTGGGTACCGTCAGACGACGAGAATGTGTCGTCCCCCTGGCCCCTGCCGGTAATAAACACCGTTCCAGCCCCCGGGTCTACAGCCACGCCGAAGGCCTCGTTTTGGCCGCCGAACGATCCGGTACCGGTTTGCACCCAGACGAGTTTGCCTGAGGGGTCGTATTTCGCCAGAAAAATCGTCTCTGCCGCGCCGGTCACCGTCTTGGATGGGCCGTTGACGGAAGAAAAGGTCGCGCTGTCAGTAAATGAGCCGGCCAGATAAATATTCTGCTCCCGATCAAAGGCGATATCGTTCCCCACGTCATCTCCGGTGCCACCAGCTTGGATCAGCCAGCGCAGTTCACCGGAACGCCCAAATTTCGCAAGGAAGATGTCAGTGCCGCCAGCCGAATCGAGTGTTTTGTTGCCGAATCTTGCGGTTAAGGAAAAACCGCCGGTCACGTATTGGTTGCCGCGCGTATCGACCTTAACGGTGGAGGGGCTCTCTGGCCCGCTGCCGCCGAAGCTCTCCGCCCGCGTCCACGTAGGTGTGTGGATCGTCCTCTGGAAAGACTCTCCAGCGGAATATGATGAAAGCAAAAACAACATAAAAGTTGAAGCGACAAAATACAGCAACGAATTGGATTTCATGGAACACCTCTAACTTGCGAAATTGGAACCGACAAACAGAGCTTCTGGTTGCCACAGTTAAGGGTTCTAAAAGTCGGGCGGGCTGATTTTTAATCGAGGGTTAATAGAGGGATTAAGCGGGTTGTAGGATTAGCTTTTGTTAATGTTTTCGAGCGCAAGTAGCGTAACCCAGGATTTCAAACGAATCATTTCGGCTTTTCCCGCAGCCATGGAAGACAAATAGGTCCTTCGCGAATGGATGGTGGGACACGAGCATCTTTGCCGTGACAGGCACCCGCGCCGGAACGAATATTAACGGAGCTTCACAGAACTGCAGGCGAGCGCTGAATGGTTTTCATTTTTATTCCCATTTTGTGGAAAAATAAACGGAACGCCAGCTGATTGTCGCGGTAGAATGTCCCATGGAGTTTTGGCTCGGTGCCTAAGTTTGAAGATTGCCTTCAGCGTTTGGAACAAATCGTCGATGAGCTGGAAAGAGGCAATGTCCCGCTTGAACAGGCATTGAAGCTTTTTGAAGAAGGCCTGAAGCACTCGTCTTCCTGCCGCAAGGAACTGGAAGAGGCTGAAGGCAAAGTTGAGATTCTGCTTCGGCAGAATGGAAAGTTACAGCCTGAGCCCTATGAACCTGCCGATCGGGCCCAGACCGTCAAGAAATAGTTCCCCCAAAGCCTGCGGAAATCCAGCAGCCGTGAAAGTCTCAAGCGAAAGCAATCAGTGTTTTCGCACAGCGAAATGAGGATATCTTTCATGAAACCGCTGAGTGTGGTTGTCGCCCAAAGCAACAGCAAAACTGCGGAAATGTTGGAGAAGTCGCTCTATAACCATTTCCGAGTAGTGCATCTGGCCGGAGATGTGGATGCATTGCGTTTAGCCATCCCCAGGTTCCGCGCCGATGTGGCTATCATTGACCTTGAACTCGCCGCGCTGAGTGAAGTGCAGCAGCTCAAGCGCGACTTTGCATCCACAACCATTGTCTGCACGCATCGCCTGGCGGATGAAACAATGTGGGCCAATGCGCTGGCGGCTGGCGCCGCCGATTGTTGCTATGCCTCCGATGTGCGCGCTATCGTCCTGGCGGCCAGCCACACTAAGCCGCTTTCTCACGCCCACGCCGCCTGAAAAATATTTGTTGTACCCTCCTCCGTCTAAAAGGGAGCATCAGTAAGGTGCTCCTTTTTTTACGAATCGCCATCATCTCTGATCGCTGCTATACGGAAACCCAATTTCGCCATGAACGCGGGGGAAAGGGAGGTAACATTAACTCCAGACCAGCGCGGGCCGGAAGCGATCGACCAAAAAATCAATTGATGAGTGTTCCTCTCTCCGCTTACTCCTTTCCTCTGTGTTTCAAAGGTTTTCGATGTAGGTTTTTAAGTTTGACAATTTCGTCCATTTGGCAATCACTTCCAATCAGCGCGATGGCTGCTGGTGGTTCAAATTACCCGAACACCAGATCTCCAGATCACCGGATCTGATTGTTTTATACTCAAAGCTCATGCTGAACGAGATCCTTGCGCAAGGCCAGCGCACCATTGACGCTTCGCTGGAAAAGCTTTTGCCCGCCGCCACGCAGCGGCCAGATTCCATCCATCAGGCAATGCGGCACAGCGTTTTTGCCGGAGGCAAGCGCCTGCGTCCCATCCTGTGTCTTGAAGCTGCGCGCATGATCGCCGGACGCTTGCCCGAAGGCATTGAAGAACTGGGCAGCGCGCTGGAAATGCTGCACACGTATTCGCTCATCCATGACGATCTGCCCGCGCTTGATAACGATGACCTGCGCCGCGGCAAGCCAACCTGCCATGTGGTCTTTGGTGAGGCGCTTGCCATCCTGGCCGGAGACGCGCTGCAAACGCAGGCTTATGAGGTGCTGGCGCGTTTGAAATGTCCAGCGGAAGCGCGAGTAAAGATCATTGAAGAGATTGCCCGTGGCACCGGCACGATTGATGGAATGATTGGCGGGCAGGTCAAAGACCTTGAAGCGGAACGCCAGCCTGCTGACGCCGCGACTTTGGAATATATTCATCGCTCCAAAACCGGAGCGCTCATCACTTCCAGCCTCGTTAGCGGAGGGATCTACGCCAACGGCTCGCTGGCTGAAATCCAGCGCTTGCGCGATTTTGGCCGCTCGATTGGATTAGCATTCCAAATCGTGGATGACGTGCTGGATGTTACCCAGTCTTCAGAACAATTGGGTAAAACCGCAGGCAAAGACACAGCTTCAGAAAAAGCAACGTATCCGTCCCTGTTCGGGATTGATGAATCCTTGCGCCGGGCCGATTCGCTCGTCTCTTCTGGATGTAGTGCGCTCGATTCATTTGCCCAGCGCGCCCAGACGCTCAAGGACCTGGCCCACTTTCTGGTACAACGCAAACATTAGCCGAATCTAAGGCGGCATCTGGGACGAAGTGAAAAGTACTTCATTCCCTATGCATCCGCATGGTAGTATTCCCTCGCATATTTGTCCCATGGAACATGTGTGTAATATTCACCCACTACCGGCGGTGCGTGCCGCCGCATTGAAGCTCCACAAAGAACAATCCGTTTTACACTGCTGTACGTACTTCAAAGGACGCTGTTCGAAAGTGGTTAAGGGCCCTGTATAAGCGGCCCGGATGCTTTCGACAGACATCAAAAAAACTCGGAAGGGAGATTTACCAAATGACGAAATCAGTTCGTTTACTGCTTATGGGTGCCGCTCTGACAGGATTTATGGCCGGACAAACCGTTCTTGCCCAGGACACTGGCGGCGATAAGGACAAAGCTGCTGCCAGCGGCAAAAAGGCCACCAAGTCAAAGAAAGATAAGCATGCCTGCAAGGGACAGAACTCCTGCAAAGGCAAAGGCGGCTGCGGATCAACCAAAGGCAAGAATGATTGCAAAGGCAAAGGCGAATGCCGGACAGACGGTAAGCCCATGCCAAAAGAGGGCGACAGCAAATAGTTTCAGGTCCTCTCAGTTGAAGAGGACCGGTGGATTGCCGCTGGTCCTCTATTTCAAAATATTTCAGGAATCCCCTCTCTCTTTATCAGCTTTATGCCCGCAAATCGCTTCAACGGATATAAGGACTTCGGCGTAGGAATCGGGCTCCGCATTCCTCATTACAATCATATTTTTGAAAAGAAGCCCGTCGTCGACTGGTTTGAAATCATCTCTGAAAACTACATGGTGGAAGGCGGCCGCCAACTCCAGGTCCTGGACCAGATTCTGGAGCGCTATCGCGTGGTGCAGCACGGCGTCTCCATGTATTTTGGCTCGGCTGAACCACTGAACCGCGAGCACCTGCGACGCTTGAAAAAACTTGTCCGCCGCACCAATACGCCCTGGCTCACTGACCATCTCTGCTGGGGCAGTGTGGACGGCCGCTATTCCCACGACCTGCTGCCCATGCCGTACACCTTTGAAGCGGCAAAGCGCACGGCCCAAAAAGTCCGTGAAGCGCGCGATTTTCTGGAAGTGCCCATTGCCGTGGAAAACGTGAGTAGTTACGCCGAATACCACGTTTCTGAAATGACGGAATGGGAGTTTCTGAATGAAGTGGTGGAAGCCGCTGACTGCGGCATCCTGCTGGACGTGAATAATATTTACGTATCCTCACGCAATCATAGTTTTGATCCGTTTGAGTACCTGCGTAGCGTGCCGGCAGAGCGCGTCGCCCAGATCCATATCGCCGGACACTCCAACTACGAGAAATATATTCTCGATACGCACGATCATCCGGTGCTTGATCCCGTGTGGCAACTTTACGCCAAGGCCGTTGAGATGGTCGGCCCCACGGCGACCCTGCTGGAGTGGGACGATCACATCCCATCTTTCGATGAAGTCCACAAAGAAGCGCTCAAGGCAAAGAAATACATTCCGGCCAGTTCAGCGGTGGCGTCATGAGCCAGACCCCGATGAATCTGGACCAGCTACAGCGCGCGGTCTTTGACGTGGTGCGGCAGCCGCTTACTGAAGATGAGCGCATGCGCGAGCAAACACTCGACGGCCGATCGACCAAAGCGATCGCTGAAGAGATCGTGAAGCCCAATGACCGGCTAACATCGGTCGAGCGATTGGAAATTTACAATCGCGTTTACTGGTTCCGGCTTCTCTCATCGCTCGCCGACGATTTTCCTGGACTCCGCGCCGTCATCGGGCAGGAAGCCTTTGACAAAGTTCTTCTCGGCTACCTTACCGAAATGCCCTCGGTGTCATACACGCTACGCGATCTCGGCTCGCGGCTGGAGACATGGCTGCGGGCGCACCCTGACTTTATTTCCAGCAATGAGCGCATGGCGCTGGATATGGTGCGGCTTGAATGTGCCGATATTGAAGCCTTTGATGCCGCGGAGCATCCCATTCTCAATCAGACCGAGCTCGCCAGTTTGGGAGAAGATCCAGTCTTCCATTTGCAGCCATATCTTCAGTTGCTCGATCTGGCTTATCCCGTGGACGAACTTCTGCTGAAGGTGCGTGAAACTGAAGACCCGGAAACCGATATCTCCAGCAACGTGGTGATGATGGACCATTCCGATTCCGCACCGCGCAAGCAGCTGCCTCTTCCCAAGGGCAAGAAAGTATTTCTGGCCGTTCATCGCCAGGAAAATATCGTCTATTTCAAGCGCTTAAAGCCGGAAGGCTTTGCGCTGCTGCGCGCCATGCAGCAAGGGCAACCACTTTCACAGGCGATTGAGACCTCGGTCAACTGGTCTGGCAAAAAACTGGAACGCGTGATGGAGCAGTTGCATGACTGGTTTGCCAACTGGTCACAGCTTGGCTGGTTCTGCCGTCCGCCGGAAAAAGAGTCCGAACAATGAACTCCTTGCTACAAAAAGCTGAAGCCGCTTACGGCTGGTTTCTTAAGGCCGTCAACGGGCTGCAATCCCCTTTTCTGCTTTTCATCCGCGTTTACTGGGGATGGCTCTTCCTCCAGAGCGGCATTGGCAAGTTCGGCCACATCGATAAAGTCGTCAGCTTTTTTACTGATCTTGGCATTCCCGCGCCAACGTTGAACGCCTATTTCAATGCTTCTCTGGAAACTGTCGGCGGCATTCTTTTGATCCTCGGACTGGCATCGCGGCTGATCTCGGTTCCTTTGCTGATCAACATGATCGTGGCCTATATCACTGCAGACCGCGAAGCGTTCACCTCTTTCTTTTCCGAATCAGGAAAGTTTTTCGCCGCTGACCCGTTCCCATTCCTGCTGGTATCGCTGCTGATTTTGATTTTTGGCCCGGGCAAGTTTTCTGTCGATACATTAGTCCTCGCCTATCGCAAGAAGCACGCTCCAGCGGCTGCGGTTGCTGCATCCAACTGAAGCAGATGGTACTCTGTCATCCATGGGATTCCGCCGTCTCACCCTCGTTTTCCTTACAGTCGCTGTCGCTTTTCTGGCGCTCCCGCTCAAAACTTTGCCAGCACAGGAAAATAGCGCCGACGCTGCAACGCTGAAAATATCCGACGCCACCATCGACGTCACACTGCCAGACGGCCCAATGAAGCTCTCACACGACGAGCTGCTGGGTTGGGTAAAAAACTCTGCTTCCACAGTCGCCGACTACTACGGCCACTTCCCTGTTCCGCACCTTACGTTAAAAATGCGCAGCACAAATGGCGCTGGCATACGCCACGGCGTCACTTATCCCAGGGATGGCGGGCTAATCTTTATCAGCGTGGGCCGCGACGCTGACATCGCCGCCACCAAAGAGGATTGGGTGCTCGTCCATGAGATGATTCATCTCGCTTTTCCCTCCATGGAAGACGATCAGCACTGGATTGAAGAGGGCATTTCCACTTATGTTGAGCCAGTGGCCCGCGCGAGAGAGGGTGGTATGCCGGTGCAAGAGGCCTGGGGAACTTTTGTCCGCGACATGCCCAAGGGCGAACCAGGTCCGGACGACCACGGCTTGGACAACACGCACACATGGGGACGCACATACTGGGGCGGCGCGATCTTTTGCCTGCTCGCCGATGTGCGCATCCACGAGCGCACCAAAAATCGCAAAGGACTGGAAGACGCTCTGCGCGGCATCAACCGCGGCGGTGGAAACATCAATGAAGACTGGGACATCCAGAAAACGCTCGCCATGGGCGACAAAGCCACCGGAACAACAGTTCTCCGCGATCTCTATCTATCCATGCGCGACAAACCCGCTCCCGTGGATCTAGACCAGCTTTGGACCAAGCTTGGCATCCAGATGAAAGACGGTGCCGTTGCCTTCAACGATCAAGCGCCGGAATCAAATATCCGCAAGGCGATTACCGCGCCTCCCTCTACCGCAACCGCCCGCCGCTAGTAATGGAACCGATACCGCAGTTGCACGCTCACCATTCGTGGATCACTTACATGCGATCCCCCAAAGCTATTGCTGTGGTCGATGAAATAGCGATTGTCCGCCAGGTTCGTCGCAGTCAGCTTGGCTGACCAGTTCTCGCCGAAGGAATGCCCCACCGACAAATCGACCGTCGCATAGGCCGGCAGATGGCCGGGACCATCGCCATCCAGGAATCCTGAGCCAGCGCCGACATTTCCGGATAGCCAGCTTTTGTGCGGCAGCACTGCCGTAAATCCTGTGCTCAATGTCTGGCGCTGATCATGGTCCAGAAAGAAGAAACCTGCCGCAGGCGGAGCAAAATCCGTAAGTCCGCCTGTAACTCCGCCTGAGCCTTCCACGGACTGATGTGAGTAAGCCAAATGCAGATCAATCTTCTTGAATAACTTGGGTGAGCGCACCGTAGCTTCATAGCCCACAATGCGGACGCTCTCGATAGTAAGAGGAATGAACAGGTTGGAGTTGCCCAGTGCGTCATGATCGAAGAAGTTATGTGCGCCGGTGCGGAAGTGATCGAAATCAAACGTCCATCCCCGCACGGGAATGGTCAAACCGATATCGTGCTGCTCGTCGCGCTCGCCGCGCAGAGGCAGAAATCCCTGATCTGGCGAAACACTGAGTATGTCGGCAGAAATCGTGTCCAGCGGCGGCGCCTGGTAGTAGCGGCTATACGCCGCACGCAAGACCCAGTGCAGCCGCGGAATCTGGATCGCCACACCTAATCGTGGGCTGCTCGCCGTTTCCGTTACCAGGCCGGAAAAATGCGTGAAGCGTACGCCCGCCGTTAGTGATAGCCATGAAGCTGCTTTGTACTGGTCCTGAATCCAGACTGCTTCAAGATTGCCGCTGACTTTTTCTCGGGGCGGATGAGCATCCACCACGTCGCCTGAATCATTTGTGCCCGTTAGGCCGAACAACGTGTTGTCATGCTGGGTAAAGCCATAAAATCCAACACTTGCGTTGTGCCGACCCTTTACAACGCTGAGGGAAGTTTGTCCGCCCAAATAGGACGACGCGCGATTATCGGTGGTTACCAGCCGCTGGTCGGCCGCTCCCAGCCCCTCAAACGCGGCACGATTGAAATGATACGAAGGCGCGACCGTCAGCAGCACCCCCGGGCCAAACGTATGTATCCAGGAAAGATTTCCAAAGATATCCTGCTCGCGTTCGCGGTCACGAACGCCGGCAGCTTGCAGGTCAGCATCATTCGGCACCTGAAAGAAATCACTACGTGCTGAACCCACAAAGCGAAGCTGGTCAGTGGGCGTGGCGTTCAGGATCAATGAGGTAAATGCGCCGCCGCCACCGGACTGATTATGCAGATTGTCCGTAGTCGGCGTTTCCAGTCCGTGGTCCGTGCGATTGCCGTTCAGGCTCACGTAGTACGCAGATCGATCATTGTGGTCGCCAAAACTCAACTGATCATCAGTGGAGTTGAAGCTGCCATAGCTGGCCACAAGCTCGCCCTGGCGTGAACGCTCA
>Ga0209060_10004776_pt1 | contig 10300 bp, 17 predicted proteins | sample Coa_R1_8_FD_187155 | JGI IMG/M metagenome (GOLD analysis project Ga0209060, IMG submission 187155) | Surface soil microbial communities from Centralia Pennsylvania, which are recovering from an underground coalmine fire - Coalmine... | ecosystem: Environmental > Terrestrial > Soil >... | reverse complement strand
GGGGCAGATCCCGAACTTAAAATTGAACGGGCTGGTGTCTTTTGACACGAGTCCAATTTGTGTTTCCGCGCGATGCAGGGTCCGTTTCGCGCAACACTTTTCGGGACACGTTTTTTTGCGTCCCAAGAAGTTTCTGGGACGGGTGGGTGAGTGGCTAAAACCAGCAGACTGTAAATCTGCCGCTCCTTGCGGGCTACGAAGGTTCGAATCCTTCCCCGTCCACCAGGCTCCAGGCGTTCAGCCGCAAGCATCTCGCGGCTCTTATTTGCAAACCGCAGGGCAATCGCACGAAGCGATGTTCGGTAGCGGCTAATTCGCGGCAGAAACGCCGCCAAGGCAAAGTGCGCCGTGAAGCCAGTGTTTGTGGGGTCCGCAGTTGTGGGGAATTGGTTTGGCCTGGGTAGCTCAGTTGGTAGAGCGCGTCCTTGGTAAGGACGAGGTCACCGGTTCAATCCCGGTCCCAGGCTCCAGTTTAGCCGGAGCGAAGTTTGCGAAGGCATTCGCAGTTTGTGCTTGCGTGAAGAGTTTCGTTGAGGCGTCGGGTTCGCAGCACCGGGCGGGGGTAACTCAACGGTAGAGTCTCACTCTTCCAAGGTGATGGTTGCGGGTTCAAATCCCGTCCCCCGCTCCAAGTTTTGTAGTAACGGCATTTGGCAGTTCGATTTGATTTGACGCGAGGATAACGCAATGGCCAAGGAGAAATTCGAGCGCAGTAAGCCGCATGTGAACATCGGGACGATTGGTCACATTGACCACGGCAAGACGACGTTGACCGCGGCGATTACGAAGGTGTTGTCGAAGCACAACCCGAAAGTGGCATTCCGTGCGTTCGATACGATTGACAACGCTCCGGAAGAGCGCGAGCGCGGAATCACGATCGCGGTTTCGCACGTGGAGTATGAAACGGCGAATCGTCACTACGCGCACATGGACTGCCCGGGCCACGCGGACTACATCAAGAACATGATCACGGGCGCGGCGCAGATGGATGGCGCGATTCTGGTTGTTGCAGCGACCGATGGACCGATGCCGCAAACGCGCGAACACATTTTGCTGGCGCGTCAGGTTGGCGTTCCGGCGATTGTGGTGTTCCTGAACAAGTGCGACATGGTGGAAGACGCGGAACTTTTGGAACTGGTGGAACTCGAAGTTCGCGAACTCTTGAAGACGTATCAATTTCCTGGCGACACGATTGCGATCGTTCGCGGCAGCGCATTGCAGGCATTGAACGGCGATGCGAAGTGGGAAGCGAAGATCGATGAATTGATGGAAGCAGTGGACAAGAACGTACCTCTTCCGGTTCGCGATGTGGACAAACCGATGGCGATGCCGATCGAAGACATTTTCTCGATTTCGGGACGCGGCACGGTGGTTACGGGGCGAATCGAACGCGGCAAAGTGAAGGTTGGCGAAGAAGTGGAAATCGTGGGCTTCCGTCCGACACAGAAGAAAGTTGTGACGGGCGTGGAAATGTTCAAGAAGCTGCTCGATGAAGGGATTGCCGGCGACAACGTTGGACTGCTTCTTCGCGGCACGGAAAAAGAAGATGTGGAACGCGGCCAGGTAGTTTGCAAGCCGGGTTCGATCACGCCGCACACGAAGTTCAAGGCGGAAGCATACGTACTGACGAAGGATGAAGGCGGCCGACACACGCCGTTCTTCACGGGCTATCGTCCGCAGTTTTATTTCCGGACGACGGACGTGACAGGCGACGTGAAGCTGCCGACCGGCGTGGAAATGGTGATGCCGGGCGACAACGTAAGCTGCGAAGTGACATTGATTACGCCGGTAGCGCTCGAAAAGGGCTTACGCTTCGCGATTCGCGAAGGCGGTCACACCGTCGGCGCCGGCGCCGTCACCGAAATTATCGAGTAAGAGACAAAAAGAAAAAACATGAGACAAGGCGACAAAATCAGAATTCGTTTGAAGGCGTTTGACCACCGCATCCTGGATCAGTCCACCCGGGAAATCGTGGAGACAGCGAAGCGTACCGGCGCGGATGTTGCCGGCCCGATTCCTCTGCCCACCACGATCAACCGCTGGACCGTGCTTCGTTCGCCGCACGTGGATAAGAAGTCCCGCGAACAGTTTGAAATGCGCACGCACAAGCGCTTGATCGACATCCTCGAGCCGACGCCGGACACGGTTGACGCTCTGATGAAGCTCGATCTTCCGCCGGGCGTGGACGTCGAAATCAAGGCGTTCGGTCACGCCGCGAAGTGAAGTAAGGCAGTCGTCAGTCTTCAGTCCTCAGTAAAAGCAAAACGGACTGAAGGGTTTTACTGAAAACTGATGACTTAGAACTGAATACTTGTTTTACGCAGCCAATATTCGCCAGGGGCGGACATGCTGCGAAAGAGAGAGAAGAGAAAATGGCGGTCGACGGAATTATCGGAATCAAACTGGGTATGACGCAAGTCTTCGCCGAAGACGGCAACCTTGTGGGTTGCACGGTTCTGCAAGCGGGCCCCTGCGTTGTCGTCCAGCGCCGAACGATGGAAAAAGACGGCTACGAAGCCGCGCAATTGGGCCTTGTGGAATTCGTCAAGCCGCAGCGCGTGAACAAGGCGATGACCGGCCACTTCAAAAAGGCCAATGTCGCTCCGATGAAGGTCCTCCAGGAAATTCGGCTTGCCGAATCGAAGGACGAAACAAAAGTCGGCGATCGCGTGCTCGTCGAGAATTTCAAAGCTGGCGAACTGGTTGACGTCTCTGGCGTCAGCAAGGGCAAAGGTTTTGCCGGCGGCGTGAAGCGCTGGCACTACGCAGGCGGCGATGCGACGCACGGTTCCATGTTTCACCGCGCACCAGGCGGCATCGGCGGCAGTTCGTTTCCGTCGCGCGTGTGGAAGAACCAGCACTTTCCGGGTCACATGGGCGATGCCAAGGTGACGGCCAAGAATTTGAAAGTGATCAAGGTGGACACGGACGAGAACCTTTTGCTCGTGCGTGGTTCGGTTCCCGGGCCCAGCGGCCAGTACATTTTTATCCGCAGAGCGCAAAAGGCTGCAAAGAAGTCGAAGTAAGAGTTTTTGTTCAGATCGATTTTGGATAACGAAGGAAGAAGAACAATGCCGGTCGTAGATGTCGTCAATCTGGAAGGCAAGAAAGTCGGGCAGGTCGAGCTGGCCGACGCGGTCTTCGGCGCAAAGGTGAATCAACATCTTTTGCACGAAGCGTCGCGCTGGTATCTCGCGGGACTTCGCCGCGGCACGCACAAAGTGAAAGAAAAGAGCGAAGTCAGCGGCGCAGGCCGCAAGCTCTGGAAGCAGAAGGGCACCGGCCGCGCGCGTATCGGCTCGATCCGGTCTCCTTTGTGGCGCCATGGCGGCACGGTTCATGGACCGCGCCCGCGCGATTACAGCTATGCGCTTCCGAAGAAAATTCTGCTCGGCGCTCTGCGCTCGGCTCTGTCCGCGAAGCTTGCGGAACAAAAGCTGACCGTCGTTGACGGCTGGCAGCTCGAATCGCACAAGACGAGCGGCCTCATTACCGCGCTCGACAAGCTGAGTTTCACGAAGTCCGCTCTGCTTGTTTCGCATGGCGAGAACCGCAATCTGGAACTTGCGAGCCGCAACATCGAAGGCGTAAAACTCACGGCGCCGAACGTTCTTCAGCCCTACGACGTGCTGAAGCATGACCGCCTCGTCCTTTCCAAGGATGCGGTTGCGCGCCTCGTGCGTTCGCTCGATCCGGAAAAGACGCCGATTGAAGCGCCGCACGTCGAAACAATCGCTCCTGCGCCGGTTGCGAAAAAAGAAGCCGCTCCGAAAGCCGAAGCGAAAAAGCCCGCTGCCAAAAAAGCAGCAAAGCCTGCAGCGAAAAAGGGGAAGGGATAAATCATGGCAGCAACCCCTCACTATCAGATTATTCGCCGCCCGATCATCACGGAAAAAGGTTTGGGCGTGAAGGAACTGCACGCAACAGTGGTCTTTGAAGTTTCGGCGAAAGCCACCAAGACCGAAATCAAGGAAGCCGTGCAGCAGATTTTCAAGGTGAAAGTCGCGGATGTTCGCACCGCGAATTTCCCCGGCAAGATGCGCCGCCGTGGCCAGAATGAAGGTTACCGGCGCGATTGGAAGAAAGCGTACGTCAAACTCGCCGAAGGCGAAAAAATGATCGAGTACGCGGACAACCTGTAGTTCGGGCTCTCAAAAGAAGGCGAAGCAGCAGGAAAAAGTTTCAGAAGGCAAGAGGCAGCGATGGCACTGAAGAGTTTTAATCCGTATACAGCGTCAAGACGGTTTATGACCGTTCTCGACAAGAGCGAAATCACCAAGCAGACGCCGGAAAAAGGTCTGCTCGAACCGAAAAAGCGCTCCGGCGGCCGCAACAACCAGGGCGAAATTTCGGTTTGGCACCGCGGCGGCGGCCACAAGAAGCAGTATCGCAAGGTGGATTTTCGCCGCGACAAAGCGGGAGTGCCGGCGAAGGTTGCCGCGATCGAGTACGACCCGAATCGCAGCGCGAACCTTGCGCTCTTGCACTACGCCGATGGCGACAAGCGCTACATCTTGCAGCCAGTCGGCCTCGAAGTCGGCGCAACCGTTTCCACCGGCGACGACGCGGACATTCTTCCCGGCAATGCGCTGAAGTTCCGGCACATTCCTCCGGGCACGATGGTGCACAACCTCGAGCTGTATCCCGGCCGCGGCGGACAAGTGGTTCGTTCGGCGGGTGGCTCGGCGCAGTTGCTCAGCAAAGAAGGCGACGTTGCGCTCATCAAGCTGCCTTCGGGCGAAGTGCGCAAGTTTTCCGTGGATTGCATGGCTACGGTTGGCCAGGTCGGCAATCTCGACCACGAAAACGAAACCTTCGGCAAAGCTGGCCGCACGCGCTGGCGTGGTATCAAGCCGACGGTTCGCGGTGTGGCCATGAACCCGGTCGATCACCCGCACGGCGGTGGTGAAGGCAAAGTGAAGGGCAATCATCCCCAGACGCCATGGGCTTTCCCGACTTTGGGCAAGAAGACGCGCCACAACAAGCGTACCGACAAGCACATCGTAGAGCGGCGCAAGTAGTTTCTGAATTTCGTTGTTGCAGTGACTGAGGCGAGAACTCCTGCGGCGAAATAAAAGCCGCAGGAAAGAGCAGAACAAAATGCGAGCGATTCGGACAGATCGATCGGCAGCACGCAAGGTAGCGGCAAAGCGCCGGGCACGTCCCGCAAAGCGCGCGGCAGCGAAGCGCGTCGCGGCAAAGCCCGCAGCCAAGCCGGTTCTTCCGTTGCGCAAATCGCAAATCGTTCCGCTTGAGCCGGCGCTTTACAAGCTTTGCAAGCCCGGCTGGACGGTGATCGTCGAGCGCACGCCGAATGCGCAAGGCACCCGCTTCGTTTGCCCGTTCTGCCCGAAGTCTCACCGTGTCCCCGGACCGGTACGTGGATTTAAGAAAGTGCGGCACGCCCAATGGGGCCGTTTGCGCCGCGTGGAGGAATAGCAGGAATGGCTCGCTCATTAAAAAAGGGTCCGTTTGTTGACGGCCACTTGCGCGTGAAAGTGGAAGCTCTGAATGCGCGCAATGAAAAGAAAGTTGTGAAGACCTGGTCGCGTCGTTCGACGATTGTGCCGGACTTCATCGGCCACACCATCGCCGTGCACAACGGCAAGAAATTTATTCCCGTGTATGTGACCGAACAGATGATCGGCCACAAACTGGGAGAGTTCGCTCCGACCCGCACGTTCAAGGGCCACGCCGTGAAGGCAGCGCTTGAGAAGGCGGCTGGCGCGGCTCCGGCAGCGGCAGGAGGCGGCGCAGCAGCACCCGCGCCGAAGGCATAAACCATGGCTGACGTTCTAACACAGACTCCGCAGATTGAAGCGCACGCGCTCGCGCGGCACGTTCGCATGTCGCCGCAGAAGGCGCGCCTTGTGATCGATTTGATCCGCGGCCAGAAAGTGCAGGATGCGCTCGAGACGCTTCGCTTTACTCCGAAGCGCGCGGCAAAGCACATCGAAAAAGTTTTGCGCAGCGCCGTGGCCAACGCCGAAAAGAAGGCGGAAGACTCCGGATCGCCGCTCGATGTCGATGAACTCTTTGTCTCCAAGGCCTTCGTCAACGAAGGTCCGCGCTGGAAGCGGTTGCGTCCCGCGCCGATGGGCCGCGCCTTCCGCTACCAGAAGCGCACCGCGCATCTCTGGGTTGGCGTTGCCGAACATCACGTTGCCGCAGCCGAGCGTCACGCCGCCAACGTTGCCGAGCAGGAATCGAACAAGGGCGTTCGTGGAACCGCGCGCCGCGTTCGCAAAGCTTTGACGGGCAAGCAAGCGTCCGGGAAAAAGGGGAAAAAGTAGTCGGTCCGTTTTAGGGCCGCACGAAAAGAAAATATGGGTCAGAAAACACATCCCTACGGTTTCCGCCTCGGCTACAACAAGCCGTGGAAGTCGCGCTGGTACGCCGATCGCGATTACGCCGAGCTGCTCCACGAAGACGTCAAGCTCCGCAAAGAGCTGAAGGAAAAACTCAAGTCCGCCGGCATCAGCTCCATTGATATCGAGCGCGCCGCGAACAAACTCATCGTGCGCATTTACACTGCGCGGCCTGGCATCATCATCGGCCGCAAGGGCGCGGAAATCGACAAGCTCAAGCAGGACGTCTCGAAGCGCACCAAGCGCGAAGTGCACATCGACATCCAGGAAGTGCACCGCCCGGAACTCGATGCCACGCTCGTCGCGGAATCGATCGCATTGCAACTCGAAAAGCGCGTCGCCTTCCGCCGCGCGATGCGCAAAGCGGTGGACTCGGCGCTGCGTTTTGGCTGCAAAGGAATCAAAGTCCGCGTTGCCGGCCGCTTGAACGGCGCGGAAATCGCCCGCAAGGAATGGTATCTGCAGGGCCGTTTGCCTCTGCAAACCCTCCGCGCAGACATCGATTTCGGCACCGCGGAAGCGCAAACCACTTATGGCGTAATCGGAGTGAAGTGCTGGATCTACCAGGGCGAAAACATTCCGAAGCGGAGAAGTTTGGAACAAAAAGAAACCGCAACCGCAGTAGCGTAATTGCAGGAAACGGGATTTTAGGGAAAAGAGAATAGAACGATGTTGATGCCCAAGAAAGTGAAGTACAGAAAGCAGATGCGCGGCCGCCGCAAAGGCAAAGCCTGGAGCGGCGGTTCATTGGCATTCGGCGAATTCGGCTTGAAGGCGATGGAATGTGCCTGGATCACCGACCGCCAGATCGAGGCCTCCCGCGTCGCGATCACGCGTTTCATCAAGCGCGGCGGCAAACTCTGGATTCGCATCTTCCCGGACAAGCCCTACACCAAGAAGCCCGCGGAAACCCGCATGGGCAAAGGCAAAGGCGCTCCGGAAAAGTGGGTCGCGGTTGTGAAGCCCGGCCGCATCATGTTTGAAATGGCGGGAATCGATGAAACCGTCGCGCGCGAAGCGTTGACCCTCGCCGCGCACAAGCTTCCCATTCCGACCAAATTCGTATCCCGTGCAGGAGAACTGTAATGCCGCGGCGTATTGAAAAGATTCGCGAAGCAGGTGTGAACGAGCTCGAAGCTCAGCAGAAAGATCTCACCGAGCAGATTTTCCGCCTCCGCTTCCAGCTCACCACCGGCCAGTCCGAGGCGCTCAAGCGTTTGCGGGAAACGAAAAAAGATCTGGCGCGCGTCAAGACGTTGCTCCGCGCGCACGAACTGAACGCCGCGTCGAAGACGGCGAAAGCAGGGAAAGCGTAATGACAGCAGAAACACAAGTTGCCGCCGCTCGCGGCGAACACACAGAACTCACTGGCAAGGTCACCAGCGCGAAGATGGAAAAAACCATCGTCGTCGAAGTGATCCGCCTCGTGCAGCATCCGAAGTACCGCCGCGTCGTGCGCATTACCAAAAAGTTTTACGCACACGACGAAAAGCGCGAAGCCAAAGCGGGCGATACCGTGCGGATTTCCTCCGCCCGGCCGCTCTCGAAGCTCAAGCGCTGGCGCCTGAAAGAAGTGCTGACGCGGAACACGTCAGCCCAGCAGGCAGGATAGGGGAAGAGACGCCATGATTCAGATGAGAACTTGGCTGACGGTAGCCGACAATTCCGGCGCACGCAAGTTGATGTGCATTATGCCCATCGGCGGCGATGCCGGGCTCAAAGCCGGTCTCGGCGATATCGTCACCGCGTCGGTTAAGGAAGCCACGCCGGAAAGCCAGATTAAAGAAGGCAAAGTCGTAAAGTGCGTCATCGTACGCATGCGCAAGGAAGCTCGCCGCAAGGATGGCACCTACATCCGCTTTGACGACAACGCCGCGGTTTTGATCAACGATGCAAACGAACCCGTCGGCACCCGCGTTTTCGGGCCGGTGGCAAGAGAGTTGCGCGAGAAGAAGTTCACGAAAATCGTCTCGCTCGCTCCGGAAGTCTGGTAAGGAAATATGAGCGCACAGGTAAAAACTCGGGTCAAGATTCAGCTTCGCAAGGGCGACCAGGTAAAAGTGATTTCCGGTCGCGATGCCGGCAAAAGCGGCCGCGTGCTTTCCGTCAATCCTTTGAAGAACACCGTCGTCGTCGAGCACGCCAACATTATCAAGCGTCACACGCGGCCGAATCCCAACAAGAACGTCAAGGGCGGCATCGTCGAAAAAGAAGCGGCTATGAGCGTCTCGAACGTCATGATCGTCTGCTCCAGCTGCGGCAAGCACACCCGCATCGCGCACACGGTTTTGGCCGACGGCAAAAAAGTTCGCTCCTGCCGCCGTTGCGGCACGACTTTGGATAAGTAAGGAATAGAAGAGATGAAGAGCCGATTGCAGGATAAATATCGTAAGGAAACCACGCCGGCGCTCATGAAGCGTTTTGGCTGGAAAAACGTCATGGCTGTGCCCAAGGTGGCCAAGATTACCGTCAATATCGGTCTTGGCGAAGCCAGCCAGAACGCAAAACTCTTGGACACCGCGGCGCAGGAACTTGGCCAGATCACCGGCCAGAAAGCCGTCATCACCCGCGCCAAGAAGTCCATTGCCAACTTCAAAATTCGCAAAGGCATGCCCATCGGCTGCGCGGTCACGTTGCGTGGCGACATCATGTACGAATTTCTCGACCGGCTGTGCAACATCGTTCTGCCCCGCGTTCGCGACTTCCGCGGACTGCCCTCGAACGCATTCGATGGCCGCGGCAATTACACGCTCGGCCTCAAGGACCAGCTCGTGTTTCCGGAAATCGACTACACGCGCGTCGACAAGATCAAGGGCATGAACATCACCTTCACCACCACTGCGAAGAACGATGAAGAGGGCCGCGAACTTTTGAAAGGTCTGGGCGTTCCGTTGCGCGGACCGAAAGAGGCAAACAACTAATGGCACGCACCGCAAAAATCGTAAAAGACCAGCGCAAGCCGAAGTTTTCCACGCAGCACCGCAATCGTTGCCGCATCTGCGGCCGTGCGCGCGCCTATATTCGCAAGTTTCAAATGTGCCGTATCTGCTTCCGCGGCATGGCGCTCAAGGGCGAAATCCCCGGCGTCACTAAAGCGAGCTGGTAAGGAGAGAGCGAAATAAATTATGCAGACCGATCCCATTGCCGATTTTTTGACGAGCATCCGCAACGCCGCCGCCGCAAAGCACCAGCGCGTCGACGTGCCTGCTTCGAAGCTCAAGAGCGAAATTGCGCGCATCCTCAAGGAAGAAGGCTATATCTCGACCTTCAAGACCGTGGATGAGAACAAAACGCACAAGACTCTTCGCGTTTTCCTGAAGTACACGCCGGACCGCCGCAGTGTTATCAGCGGCCTGAAGCGCATTTCGCGCCCGGGCGCCCGCTGCTATGTCGGCGCAATGGACGTGAAGCCCGTCGTTGGCGGGCTTGGCATCAGCATTGTCACGACGCCGAAAGGCCTCATGACCGGCCGCAGTGCGAAGAAAGCCAAGATTGGCGGCGAACTTCTTTGCGAGGTTTGGTAGTTGGATTTTTCTAAACAAATTTGAGTGAAGGGTTTTACAGAAAAATGTCACGCATAGGCAACAAACCAATTCCCGTTCCTTCCGGCGTCAAGATTGCCATCGCCGCGGACAAAATCGACGTGCAGGGCCCCAAAGGCAAGCTGAGCGTCGCTGTCCCGCACGGCATCTCGTTCGAGCAGAAGGACGGCATCCTGAACGTCAAGCGCAGCGCCGAAGATTTTCGCGCGTTGCACGGTCTCGCTCGCGCGCTTGTCGCCAACGCCGTTACAGGCGTCACCACTGGCTTCAAGAAGGATCTCGACATCGTCGGCGTCGGTTACCGCGCGGAGCTCAAGGGCAAAGTTGTCGCCTTCGCTCTCGGCAAATCGCATCCCGTCGAATTCGCGATTCCAGAAGGGATCCAGGTCG
>Ga0209060_10004772_pt1 | contig 10311 bp, 8 predicted proteins | sample Coa_R1_8_FD_187155 | JGI IMG/M metagenome (GOLD analysis project Ga0209060, IMG submission 187155) | Surface soil microbial communities from Centralia Pennsylvania, which are recovering from an underground coalmine fire - Coalmine... | ecosystem: Environmental > Terrestrial > Soil > Unclassified... | reverse complement strand
GTGTAAGAAAGAACTTTCTCCGGCAGAGTATATCCATTGCCATAGGCGCGCGGTTGAAATCCCAGGTTCGGATCATTGACGTTATAACCGCCCAATACCTGGGCCGGAACAATGGGCCAAGCGATATTGCTGGTAAGCGTGCGGCTCGCGCGATCGGAATCGATTGGCTGGACCTGATCTTCGGTCTGGCCCGGGCCGTAGTAGTAGCCGGCGCCGATCCGGAACACGGTCCGATTCTGAAATCTCTCCGGCGCCCACGAAAACGCCAGCCGCGGCCCGAAATTTTTCGTGGACGAGTGATACCACGGTGTCGTGTTGGGCAGATCGCATCCGGGTGTCGTTCCGCAGGCGAGTTTACCGGTATCGGCATTGAACAGAACGAAAAGGTTTCGGTCCTCCTGTAGAGGATGATAGTACTCATAACGCAGCCCGTAACTCATCGTCAGATTGGGCCGGATCTTCCATTCATCCTGCGCGTAGAAGACCAGGTAATATTGCTTCAGAAAACGATTCCCGGTCGCACCGTTGTTGAAAGGGTCGGGAGCGCTCGTATCCCCGAGGACCTGAATCTGACTGGGCGTATTGGCCAGCAATGCCGAAATACTTGGGAAGGTGTACGTAGTGCCTCCCTGCCGATCGGTGTAAAGGCGCACCGCCCGGTATTCGCCGCCGAATTTCAGGGCGTGCTCTCTCTTGATAACGCTGAGATTGTCGATGATCGAATAGGTGTAATTCGTGTAAGGCTGGCCGCGCCCGTTCTGCGAGCTATTGCCACGAACGAGATTGCCGAGCGTCGCCGCTCCAGCCGAAGCTCCCTGGCCTCCTATCCCCGCGATTGCCACGTTTCCGGTGAAGCTCACAGCGAACGCGCTGGTGTCCACTCCGGGAATCGGTGGGGTCACGCCGTTGATCCGCGTCTTGTTGCCGTTGAAGCCGAGCTTGGTCTCATTGATGACCGTCGGTTTATAGACCTGCTGCATCGTATAAACCACGTTTTGCGGAACGCCGGTCACCACTTGATTGGCGCCCGTAACGTCCAACGGCGAGTTGAGATAGCCCTGGTCGCGGTTATAACGCAGATACTGCGTGAACTTGCTGTTGATCACATGATCAACGCGGAAGCTTCCGAAGTACTCGTCCACCGAGGACGATGCCACGCGCTGCGCCAGGTCGAGATCCGGATTGCTCGTTGGCGTTCCTGACGGATAACCGGCCAGCAACGGCAGAATTGATGGCACGGCCCGCGCGCGCGCCGTGGTGCTCGGTACGGTTGCGATAAGGTTTACCCCCGCACGCTGTCTCAAGGATTCCTGGGATAAAAAGAAGAATAACTTGTCCTTCTGGATCGGCCCTCCAATGGATCCGCCATATTGGTTCAAGCGCAGCGGCGTTTTCGAAGCGCCGTCGAAAAAGTTACGCGCATCCAGCGCATTGTTGCGGAAGTATTCGAACAATCCGCCGTGAAGATCGTTTCCGCCCGACTTCGTTACAACGCTGATCTGGCCCGCGGTCCCCGTTCCGTATTCGGCCGGATAGTTGCTCGAATCTACGCGGAATTCCGCCACGTTCTCCAGGCTGTTTTGCAGACGGAAACCGGTTGATACTTCGCCGTTCAAATTGCCGGGCGATGCATCGATAATGGAACTCGCCTCGACTCCGTCGAACCGCACCGCGTTTTCCTGGTTAGCGCGGCCGCTAAACCGGATGTTGTCGAAGCTGCCGCCGCCCGCAGTCTGTGCACCGGGAGCCAGTAGATAGAGCTGCGAAAGTTGGCGGCCATTCAACGGCAGGGTGCCCACTTCGCGCGCATTGACGTTAGCCCCGATCGCTGCCGAACTCGTGTCGACCACCGTCAGATCGCCGCCCGAAACGGTGACTTGCGTGGCCACGGAAGCCGGCTGCAGCACAACGTTCAGAATGCGTTCTTGCCCGACGCTCAGATGGATCTCCGAGTATTCCGTGGGCCCCAAGCCGTTTCCCTCCGCCTTGACCGTGTAGGTCGAAGGGGTCAGGTTCGAAATGACAAAATGGCCGCGGTCGTCCGCCACGACTTTGCGCTCCTGGCCGGTCTTGGTGTCCGTGGCGCTGACCATAGCATTGGGAATCACGGCGCCGCTCGGATCCGTAATGTCGCCTGCGATTCGAGTCTTGTCATTCTGGGCGTACAACAATGGAAGCGCCATCACGCCCAGAAGGGTGAAGCGTACAAGTTGACTTTTCATGATTTGGCTCCCTAAATTAGCGAGCTTGGGTTACAACGCAATAACAGTCCAATGAAGTTTATGTGTCGCGTCGCCGTAGTCGAACTGTAATGTACGGAGTGTCGGCTCGCGCGAGGTTATGAGGCCGCCGCGCCGTTATATCGGGGCAACGTGATGGTGAAGCAGGATCCTTTGCCTAACTGGCTCTCCACGCGAATCGCGCCGTGCATTCGCTCGATGGCCTGGCGGACGATCGATAGGCCGAGCCCGGTTCCGCCTACATCGCGCGAGCGCGCCTTGTCGACGCGATAAAAGCGTTCGAAGATTCGTGACAGATCTTCCGGAGGAATTCCAATCCCGGTATCGGTGACCGAGATTTCGACTCGGTCGCCCGCCGCGACCGAAGCTCGGACGGTGACCTCGGCTCCCGGATGGCTGAATTTAATCGCGTTATCGAGCAAATTCGCCATCGCCTGCTCGAACGCAAGCCGGTGCCCTACGATTCGCGCTGAACAGATCTCGGCCGCCTGCAGGATCACGCCTCGTGTTCCGGCCACGGGCTCGATAGCGCGCATGGCGCTGGAGACCACATCCTGGACGGGGATGGGCTCGGGTTCGGAGCGCGGACCGCCGGTATCGAGCTGCGAAAGCGTAATCAAATCTGCCGCGATGTTGGTGAGCCGGACACTGTTGGCGTGAATGATTTCCAGAAACTTGCGCCGGTTTCTCTCGTCATCCCAGGCGCGGCCGAGCAGAGTTTCCGAGCACCCGGTGATTGTGGCCAGCGGCGTGCGGAACTCGTGTGAAACGTTGGCTACGAAATCACGTTGCATCCGCTCGACACGCGCCATTGGCGTAACGTCGTGCAAGATGGCCAGGGCCCCCCGTGCTTTGGCGCCCGCCAAGGGCGTCGCGGACACCTCAAACCAGCGGTCCTCTTGCACAGGGATGCTCAGACGCCGGCGCAGTGTCTCGCCTGAATCGATGACATGCTTCAGTATTTGGAACAACCCCGGGTCTCGCAATACTTTGATCAGCGGAACACCCTCCGGAATCGCGTGTCCCGCCGTTCGAACGAAAGCTTCATTACAGAATGAAACGTTGAGCCGCCCGTCAACCGCCAGCACTGCATCGGTCATGCTCGCCAGAATCGCCTCGCGGCGGGCTAGCTCGGTGCTGAGCCCCTGCACCACTTGATCCATCTTGGTAGCCATTCGGGAAAGCGAGCGGGCCAGTTCTCCCAGTTCATCCTCGCCCGCCTGCAGAGGCCGCCGCGACACATCCGAATCCGGCATCTCGCGGGTGTAAGCGAGAAGGTCGTTCACCCGGCGGGACAATGCCCGTGAGGCAGCCCATGGGACGGCGATGGCCAGTATCCCCCAAAACGGAGTCAGCCATCGCACCGGTCCAGGGGGAATCCACCACTCCAGCGCGACCACAACCGGCAAAACCGTAACCGTCGCAACCGCAGCCATCCTCCGGGAGATCGAAGCCATCGAGTAAAGCTGCTCAATGTTAGCATGTGGGCCTGCGTTTGGCGCCGCTCGCTGCGCAACGGTAGGAAGCCCGGGGCTTATATTCGCGCGCAGCCTGCGCGCCGATTTACCGGGCGGCGCCTCGATTGAGGAAACACTGGCGCGCCAGCCGCTCGATCGTGTGGGAGGCTTGAACGCGATGCTCGCTGGTGTAGAGGCGGTGGTTGCGCTCGACTTCCCCGAGACGATAGACGTAGTTTGCAGTCAGGCCCGCGGAGCGCTGCAGACCGGCGGGCGAGATGTCGCCGAGCCAGTTGATCTGTTCCAGCCGCGCTCCATTGCGTAGATGAAACCGCGCTACCGGATCGAGCGGGTCGTAGCCATGCTTGGCGTGCAGCAGATAATAGGCACACAACGGAACCAGTTCATTCTGCAGTTCCGCGGCACGATGCTTCTCGGTAAACCAGCGCGGCGCTTCGAGCTTTTCCAGAATCGCCGTCAGCGCGGCGTCCTGAGGACCGTTTTCGTTTCGCCGCGCGCGGCTGGCGAGCCAGCCCAGAAAGCCGGTGAGCGGCGAGAGCGTCGCGATGGTGCGCAGCCGCGGGAATTCGCGCCGCAGTTCATCGGCGACGGTGCGGATCAGGAACGTTCCGAACGGCACGCCGCGCAGGCCATCGTGGCAGTTGGTAATCGAGTAGAACAGCGCACATTTTGCCGAGTCCGACCCGGTTACCGGAGAATCGGGATCGAGCAGCGGCTGCACCTGGGCGCTCATGCGCTCGACTAGCGCCACCTCGACGAAAATCAGCGGTTCGTCGGGCAAGGCCGGATGAAAGAACGCGTAGCAGCGGCGGTCCGCTTCCAGGCGCCGGCGCAGATCGCGCCAACCCTGAATCTGGTGCACCGCTTCGTACTCGATCAGCTTTTCCAGGATGATCGCCGGCGTGTGCCAATCGATGCGCCGCAGCACCAGGAACGCGCGATTAAACCAGCTGCCGAGCAGGTGGGCGAGATCGGATTCGATGGCGAGCCACTCGGGGTTCTGGCCGAGAGAGCTTAACAGCTCGCGACGCATCTCGATCAGCGTGCGCGTGCCGCCGGGAGCCAGGTTCAGCCGGCGGAACAATTCCTGCCGCGGCGGTTCGACGGTACGCACCATGCGAGCCAGGTTGGCCGCCGATGGTTCAACGCGGTACAAATCGGCGCAGCGGCCGACTTCGGCCGGATCGGGTGAAAACTCACGGCTCAGGCAATCGAAGAATTCGCTGCGCGCCAGCTCCGGAATGGAGCGATAAGCTTCCAAGGCGTCGCGCGCGAGACCAGCCGTATCGCCGCGTTCAGACAACAGCTCCCGGCAGTGTGCGAGAGCCTGCCGTACGGCAGGCGACCCATCGCGCAATGCGCCATTGCTGGAGCGCGGCGTTAAACCAATGAAGCGAGCCAGTCCCAAGACTACCCCTCCGGGCCTGTATCCAGTCTTCAGTATCTCCGACGCCGGGACAAGAGGGTAGCCGCCATTGTGGTTCCAAAGGTACTAACCAACTATAGCCCCGGATTAAAAATCAGTTAGAAAAGTGGTCGTGAAGCGCGACGGCGCCCATTAAACTTCTTGGGGCATGGATTGCGGCAGAAATTCGAGGCTGCCGTTTGCCGCCTCCTTGCCCGAAAACCAACTCTGGATGGTGGGAAGCATGGCCAGCGCGGCCGCTTCACCGGCCGCGATCAGCTGGGGGCCGCGAGCGAAGCCGTCCCAATCCACGCCGCGCACATCCGGGGCGATCAGCGCGTCAGTCTCGTTCCGCCAGGCCTCTTCGGATCGGCATTGCATGATCTGAAAACAACGGTTCACCACCTGGAACATGTTGTGGGGCGGAGCGCTGGGGCCGCGCATGGGCAGGTGCACCGAAATGACGTGAGTGGCTCCCAACTGCCGCGCCAGAGCGGCCGGAATCTCCATGCTCATGGCGCCGTCCACGAGCAGGCGGTCCTTGAGCCGGACCGGCTGGAAGAGGCCTGGGTACGAGCAGCTGGCTCGGATGGGATCGAACACTTTGCCGGAGCCAAAGAACGGCACCGGTTCGCCGGTGGAAAGGTCGGTTGCCAACACGCCCAGTGGGATGCGCATCTCCTCAAACTGGTAGGCCTTGAGAAGGCGCTGCAGAAAACGGTGCATGCGTTCGCTGCCGACGAGGCCCAGCCGGCCGAGCTGCCAGCGGCCGACGTCGGCGAATCGCATGGCGCAGCCGGCGGTGGCGATCTCCGCGGGCGTGGCGCCGCTCGCGTAAGCGGCAGCCACAATTGCGCCGGCGCTGACGCCGGTGACGCAGTGGATCGGAATATGATTGTTTTCGAGAACTTTGAGCACGCCGGCGTGGGCGATGCCGCGGGCGAAGCCGCCGCCGAGCGCCAGTCCGATGCGGGGCGCCGGAGGAGGCGCCGAAGATGCCCGGGAGTCAGAGGGATGGGAAGAACGGCGCAGTTCGCCCAGAAGACCGCCTACCCGGCTGGCGGCTTTTCGTACCCAATTTCGGTCCATTCGGGGCCCCCCCCGACGGGAAATCGTCACTGCTTTTCCCGTAGAATAGACTACTAACCAATTATGAAGATGTTGCGGCGCGCCCCCAGGTTTCGGTGGTTCGTGCTGGTTTCCACCACGGTGGTACTAGCGGCGGCCCAGCCGAACATCTCGGGTACTATCGAAATAGAGCAGTCGCTCCAGAAACTCAACGAGTTGGGCAGCGTGCTCATGATCGGGGCTCACCCTGACGACGAGAGGACGGGCGTGCTGGCCTACTTTGCCCGCGGCCGGCACATGCGCACGGCCTATTTGTCGGCAACCCGGGGCGAGGGCGGCCAAAACCTGATCGGCTCCGAGCAGGGCGCGCAGCTGGGGATGATTCGAACCCAGGAGTTGCTGGCCGCGCGGCGGATCGACGGCGCGCAGCAATTCTTCACGCGAGCCATCGATTTCGGCTTTACGCGAACACCGGCCGAGGCGCTGCAGATGTGGGGCCACGACCGGATTCTTTCCGACATGGTGTGGGTTATCCGGCAATACCGGCCGGACGTGGTGATTCTGTGCTTCACCGGAACGCCGCGCGATGGCCACGGCCAGCATCAGGCGTCGGCCATTCTCGGCCGGGAAGCGTTTCGGGCGGCGGCCGACCCGGCGCAGTTTCCCGAGCAGCTCCGATACGTGCAACCGTGGCAGGCGAAACGGATGGTGCAAAGCTCGTTTAACTTCGGTGGAGCGCCACCGGGAGCCGGCGGAGGCCGCGGGGGCAGGGGAGGTGGACGGGAAGGCGCCGGGCGCGCGGCGAATCCGGGACCGGCGCCGGCGAAGGTGATCGGCCCGCCGATCGATACCGATACCGGCGCGTTCAACCCGGTCCTCGGCTATTCGTACGAAGAAATTGCCGGCATGAGCCGGAGCATGCATCGTAGCCAGGGCATGGGCAACATGGGGCGCGTGGGCGAGGTGGATAGTGAATTCACGGTAATAGGCGGAGATGCCGCCTCTAAGGACTTGTTCGACGGAATCGATACCAGCTGGAACAGTCTGCCGGGTGGAGCGGCAGTCGGGACGGTGCTGGCCGAAGCGCTGCGGGTCTTTGAGCCGGCGCATCCGGAGAAAATTATTCCGCAGCTGGAAAAGGCGCGGGGCATAATGGCGAACATCCCGGACCCGTTGGCCCGGATCAAGCTGCAGGAATTAGATGAAGCGATCGCGCAGTGCGCCGGGTTGTGGATCATCGCGCAGGCGCGCACACCCGAGATGGTGCCCGGCTCCTACTTGAGCGTGACCACGACCATCATCAACCGGTCTCCGGCGGCGATGACCCTCCAAGGGGCGCGGCTGGAAGGCATGTTCAACGAAGAGCTTCCGGTACAGGCGGTGCCGCTAACATATAATCAGACCAACGCGCTAACCTCGACGCGGCAGGTGCCGGATGCCCAGCCGTATTCGTCGCCGTATTGGCTGGCGCAGCCCCCGAGCGGCAGCACCTACACGGTGCAGAACCAGCAGCTGATCGGGCTCGCCGACACACCGCCGATTCTCCAGGTGCGGCTGCGATTTACGGCCGACGGCGTGCCGTTCGAGGTGACGCGGCCGGTAGAATACCGGTACGCGGACCGCGCCGAGGGGGCGCGCGTGCGGCCCATCGCGGTAGTGCCGCCGGTGGCCGTGGATTTACCCAACGCGGTGGCGATGTTTCCCACCGCGGCGAGCCGCAAGGTTGCGGTTTCGATCCGTGGAAACGTGGAAGACGCGAAAGGCGATGTGCGGCTGGATGTGCCCGCGGGCTGGATGGTAATTCCGAAATCGCTGCCGTTTCACGTCGGCGCGTTGGGTGAAGTAGAAGAAGTATTTTTCGATGTGACGCCGCCGGCCGGTGACGCCATAACGGCAGCGCGGGCCGTGGCGACGGTGGGCGGCCGCGAAATCAGGTCGGGCATGCAGATGATTTCGTATCCTCACATACCGACGGAGATTCTGCTCCCTCCCTCGGAGGCCCGCCTGACGCGCGCGGATATTAAAGTGACGGCGCGCAAAGTCGGCTACATCATGGGCGCCGGGGACGAGATGCCGGAAGCGCTGCGGCAGCTTGGGCTGGATGTGACCCTGCTCAGCTCTTCCGACCTCGAGGAAGGCGATCTTTCGCGTTTCGATGCCATCGTGGCCGGCGTTCGCGCCTACAACGTGCGCGCCGACCTCCGCGCCAGCCAGCGGCGGTTGCTCGATTATGTGAAGAACGGCGGCACGTACATCGTGCAGTACAACACGGGCGACAATTCGTTGAACGTGGGGCCGTATCCCCTCACCACGCCTCCCGGCAACCGTTATCGCGTCACGGTGGAGGACGCGCCGGTGACTTTGCCGCATCCCGACAGCCGGCTGTTGCAGTACCCCAACCACATTACGCCGAGAGATTTCGAAGGCTGGGTGCAGGAGCGCGGCGTATATTTCGCGACCAAGTGGGATCCCAGGTACGAGACGGTCCTAGCGTCGAAAGACCCGGACGAGGAAGAAGCGCCGCTGGCCGGCGGCGAATTGTGGACGCACTACGGCAAGGGCGTCTACATTTTTACCGCGTACTCGTGGTTCCGGCAGTTGCCGGCGGGCGTGCCCGGGGCCTACCGGCTGTTCGCCAACATGCTCAGCGCGAAGTAGCCGCCGCCGCTGCCTGTTCCCGGAACGCGGGTCGCGACGGGTCGAAGTGGCGGATGTAGCGCTGCAGCAGGATCTCCAGGCGATTCAGCCCGTCCGAGCGAGCTTCGGCCAGAGCCTGCCGATTGCTCCAGTGGTCGTGAGTCATGCGATAACAGGCGATGACGAGACCCACCCGGTCATCGCCTCGCCAGCAATGCATGAAAACAGGCCATCGCTCGGGGTCGTTCAGGACTGAGAGCACGCCGGCCACCTGCTGATCCTCCGGCGGAAAGATGCCGGAGAGTCGCATGCTGATGTACCGCATGCCGGCCGCTTCCACTTGTTTGCGTTCTCTGGGTTTGTGAAAACGTCCGCCGCGCAGGTCGAGAACGGTTTTTATCCCCATCTGCGCCAATTCCGAATATTGCGGCGGATGGGGTTGCTTTCCTATGTAAATGTGATCATTCACACGATGGAGGTGGGTGATTTCGGCGCAGAGGGGGACGGTAAGCAGCAGGACGGCGAGGGTTCGCACCTGATTGGGGAAGCAATGGGAGGGCCAGATTAGTTTTCGGCTAACGCGAGCCCCGGCAGCTTACGGCCGTCCGGCAATTGAATGGTGACGGCGCGAATGCGGAAGCTGTTGTCTTTGGCGCGGCCGCCGGTAATGGAGATGCGGTCGCCGGGCTTGACGGTGTCTTTGTTCCAGCCGAGGCGGCCGAGCATGCTGCGGCTCTCCAGTTCGACGTCCCAGTGCTCGATCTCGTTATTCTCGCCGGTCACATCGAGGGCGATGCGGGCGTGAGGATTTTGCCATTCGAATTTCGTTACCACACCGCCGATAATGGTCCCATGGACGAGATCGTAGATGGCGGTGGAATGGTGGGCGAGGGCCGGCAACACGCACAGGATGAGGACAGCCAGGCCGGTTCGGAGCATCGTTCCGACTGTACCATTCACCTTGACAGAGTTGGTTAGCGCGGAGTAGAAAAGGTAAATCATGTGGAAAGCGTTCCTGGCGCTGGCGCTCGCGGCATTGCCGGCCGCGGCGCATCATTCGTTCGCGGCCGAATACGATCGGGACAAGCCAATCAAACTGATGGGCACCGTGTCGAAGTTCGATTTAAGCAATCCGCACTCATGGATTTATATCGACGTCAAAGACGCGGATGGCAAAGTGGTGAATTGGGCGTTTGAAACGGCATCGGTGGCCAATCTGTACCGCCGCGGGTTTCGTAAAGACACCGTCAAGCCCGGGACCGTCGTGACGATCGAGGGGTATCTGGCAAAGGACGGCACTCATACCGGCAATGCCCAAAAGATGACGTTACCAGACGGCAAGGAATACGTGCTGGGGACCGAGCAGAATCCGGGCTAGCATGCGCTTCGGTCTAATGCTGGCCGCGCTGTCGATGGTCTCGGCGGCGGCGGCGCAATACACTCCGCCCCGCACGCGCGATGGCACGCCGGACCTGCAGGCATC